>FWPU01009509.1_pt1 | contig 15232 bp, 18 predicted proteins | sample 2228361 | NCBI WGS metagenome assembly FWPU01 (sample SAMEA103939777, study PRJEB20133) | metagenome
CGCGCGCGTCGTGGCGATCTCGACCTCGCTCGGCGCGCTCTACGACCCGCGCGGGCTCGACGTGCCGGCGCTCGCCGCGCGCGCCCGCGAGATCGGCCGCGCGGTGGTGTGCGAGGCGAGCGCGGGCGAGCTCCTGCCGCGCGAGCGCCTCTTCGAGCTGCCGGCCGACCTCCTCTTGCCGTGCGCGCGGCACCATTCCATCCATCCCGGCAACGTCGCGGCGATCCGCGCGAGCGTCGTCTGCCCGGGTGCCAACGCGCCGTACGCGGACGGCGCGGAGCAGGCGCTCGCCGCCCGTGGCGTCCTCTGCGTCCCGGACTTCGTCGCGAACTGCGGCGGCGTGCTCGGCGGGACGATGGCCTTCGCCTCGATCGACGCACGGCGCATCGCGCGGCTGATCGACGACGAGGTGCACGCGGCGACGCGCGCGCTGCTCGCGCTCGCGGCGCGCGAGGGCGCCCCGGTGCGCCGGGTCGCGGAGCGGATCGCCGAGGAGCGCTTCCGCGAGGTGCAGCGCGCGGCCGAGGAGCCGAGCGCGCTCGGCCGGGCCTTCGAGGCGGGGCTCGCCTTCTACCGCCGCGGCTGGCTGCCGGGCTGGCTCACGGGCGCGCTCGGCGAGAGGTGGTTCCGCCGCCGGCTGCGGATCGCCGCCGGCTGAAGCCGCGCGCCGCGCGGGTCGCAAACGGCACGTCCGCCCCCCGCGGCCGGTAGGATGTGCAAGCGCGCGCACCGTTCGCCGCTCCGCACCGCGCCGGAGCAACGCCGCACGCGCGCTCCGCCGCGGCATGCACCTTGCGACGGGCTCGCTCCGTGGGCGAGACGGTACGAGACGCAGAGGCCGAGCGCGGCCGGGGCCGCGAGGCGAAGCACGTGGCCGCGATCCCGCGCTCGGGGTGGCGCGACATCCTCTGGCGCACGAAGGACGAGCTCTCGAAGGACAACGCTTCGCTCGTCGCGGCGGGGGTCGCGTTCTACGCGCTGCTCGCGGCCTTCCCGGCGATCGCCGGCGTGGTCTCGATCTACGGCCTCGTCGCCGACCCCGCGGAGGCGGCGAGCTTCTTCGCGAGCGCGCCGGCGCTGCCCGAAGAGGCGCGGACCGTCCTCTCCGAGCAGGCGCGGCGCGTCGCCGCGACGCCGTCCTCCGCGCTCGGCCTCGGCCTCGCGGGCGCGCTCCTGCTGTCGATCTACAGCGCCTCGAAGGCGGTGGGCGCGCTGATCACCGCGCTCAACATCGCCTACGAGCAGGAGGAGCAGCGCGGCTTCATCCGCCTCACGCTGCTCTCGTTCGCGCTCACGCTCGGCTTCATCCTGTTCGTGGTCTTCGCGCTGCTCATGATCGTCGGCGTGCCGGCGGTCGTGGCTTTCTCGGGCTCCCGGGCTGGCTCGCGGTCATCGTCCACCTCCTGCCGTGGCCGATCCTCGCGCTCGCTGCGATGGGCGGGCTTGCGGTCCTCTACCGCGTCGGACCCAACCGCGAGCCGGCCGAGTGGACCTGGCTGCGCGTGGGCGCGATCGTCGCGACCGGTCTCTGGCTCGCGGGCTCGGCGGGCTTCTCGTTCTACGTCGCGAACTTTGGCAGCTACAACGAGACCTACGGCTCGGTCGGCGCGATCGTGGTGCTGCTCATGTGGCTCTACGTGAGCGCGTACGTCGTGATCCTCGGCGCCGAGCTCAACTCGGAGATCGAGCACCAGACGAAGCAGGACTCGACCACCGGCGACGAGCGCCGGATGGGCGAGCGCGGCGCGTTCGTCGCGGATACGGTCGGGCAGGTGCCCTGAGAGCCCCCTGCTCGCCCCGGAGCGCCCCCCTCGCTCAGATCATCGTGAGCCCGCCGCTCACCGAGAGCGTCTGGCCGGTCACGTAGCTCGCGTCGTCCGAGGCGAGGAACGCGACCGCCGCGGCGATCTCCTCCGGGCGGGCGAGCCGGCCGAGCGGGATCGCGCGCTCGAGCGCCTGGCCGAGCTTCGGGTTGTCGCGCGCGATCCCGGCGAAGAGCGGCGTGTCGGTGGGGCCCGGCGCGACGACGTTCACGTTGATCCCGTGCCGCGCGACCTCGCGTGCGAGCGTCTTCGAGAACGCGATCACGCCCGCCTTCGCCGCCGAGTAGACCGCCTCGCCGCTCGAGCCGACGCGCCCCGCGTCGGACGCGATGCTCACGATGCGCCCGCTCCGCCGCGCGATCATCCCCTGGAGCACGGCGCGCGTGCAGAGGAGCGGACCCTTCAGGTTGATCGCGATCAGCCGGTCCCAGGTCGCGGGGTCGCTCTCGATGAACGGCTCGACCTTGTCCCAGCCCGCGTTGTTCACCAGCACGTCGATCGGCCCCAGGGCGCGTTCCGTCTCCTCCACCGCGTCGCGGATGCTCGTCGCGTCGGTCACGTCGAGCCGCAGCGCGAGCGCGCCGCCCGCTGCGTCGCCCGCGACCTTGCGCGCCGCCTCGGGGTCGAGGTCGGTCACCGCGACGCGCGCGCCCTCGGTCGCGAGCCGCAGCGCGATCGCCCGCCCGATGCCGCTTCCCGCGCCGGTCACCAGCGCGACCTTGCCCGCGAGCCCGTTCATCGCGCCACCGGACGCATGAGGCCTTCCTGCGCGACCGAAACCACAAGCTTCCCGTCGCGCGTGAAGAGATGCCCCATGCACAGCCCGCGCGCGTGCGCCGCCGACGGGCTCTCCTGCACGTAGAGCAGCCACTCGTCGGCGCGGAACGCGCGGTGGAACCACATCGCGTGGTCGAGGCTCGCGACCTGGTAGCGCGGGTCCGCCCAGACGATGCCGTGCGGGATCTGCGCCGTGTCGAGCAGCGTCAAGTCGGACGCGTACGCGACGACGCACTGGTGGAGGAGCAGCGAGTCCGGCAGCGTGCCGCGGGCGCGGATCCACACGAGCTGCCGCGCAGCGCCGCGGTCGTTCTCGGGAGGCGCGACGTAGCGGACGTCGATCGGCCGCTCGCGCAGCATCCACTGCTTCGCCGCCTCGGGGATGTGGTCCATGCGCTCGTTCATCCACTCGGCCCACGGCTCGACGCTCTCGGGCGGAGGCACGTCGGGCATCACGAGCTGGTGCTCGGGCCCCTGCTCGACCTTCTGGAACGAGGCGGAGAGGTGGAAGATCGCCCGCCCGCGCTGGATCGCGACCACGCGCCGGGTGGTGAAGCTCTTGCCGTCGCGGATCCGGTCGACCTCGTAGAGGATCGGGATCGTCGGATCCCCGGGGCGGAGGAAGTAGGCGTGCAGCGAGTGCACGACGCGGTCCTCGACCGTGCGCCCCGCGGCGACCAGCGCCTGTCCGGCGACCTGGCCGCCGAACACCCGCTGCCGGTTCTCCTGCGGGCTCCGGCCGCGGAAGATGTTCACCTCGAGCTCCTCGAGGTCGAGGAGCTCGATCAGACGATCGAGCACTTCCTGCATCCTGGTACTGTCGGGGAAACATCGTGCCGCCACAAGGGCGCGCGCAGGTCCTCAAGAAGCGCACCCGAACGTCCGAAGACAGCGCTGGAGGGGGACGATGGACAACCGCGATGCTCTACAACCGCTCACGCGCCGCCGGGTCCTGACGACGCTGGCCGGGGGCTCCGCCGGCGCGCTGGTCGCGAGCGCCGGCCTCGGCTGCGGCAACGCGAGCCACGCCGCGACGCCACCGCCCTCGACCCCCGACGAGGCCCTCGAGGCGCTGCGCGCCGGCAACCGGAGGTTCGTCGACCACACCCCGGCGGTACGGAGTACCGAGGAGATCGAGCACATCTGGACGGAGATCGCGGTCGGCCAGGCGCCCTTCGCGACCATCCTGTGCTGCGCCGATTCGCGGCTCGCGCCCGAGATCATCTTCGACCAGTTCCTGGGCGACGTCTTCGTCGTGCGCGAGGCAGGCAACATCGCCGACTCGCCGACCAACCTCGGCAGCCTCGAGTACGCCCAGGCCGTTCTCGGCTCGAAGCTGCTGCTCGTGCTCGGCCACACGTCGTGCGGCGCGGTGCGCGCCGCCTTCGAGAACGCGGCGCCGGGCGGCAACATCGATGCGATCATCGCCGCGATCAGGCCCGGCATCGCCGGCGCATCCGACCTCGACGACGCGACCCGGCGCAACGTGGGCGCCGTGCAGCAGCGGATCCGCGAGCAGAGCCCGCTGCTGCGCGAGGCGGAGAGCACGGGGAAGATGAGGATCGTCGGCGGACTCTACACGATCCGCACGGGCGAGGTCGCGTTCCTCGAGTGAGGATCGCGGGCGACCAGCTCGGCCGACGGCTGGTCGCCCGTACGGCATCGTCATTGCTGGAACCGCGCCCTCGCGCCCACCTCATCGCGTGCGGGTCGCCGTCACCCGTGCGCCGATGCGCGTGCAGGCCCAGGCGACGACCGACCAGAAGAGGGCCGCAGCAACGAAGTACGCCTCGAGCTCGGTGAACAGGTTCCACTCGCGCGCGGTGCCCTTGCGGTACGTCGGAATGCTTGCGCGCACGACGACGAGGGCTGCGACACCCGGCGCGAGCGCGGCGACCCAGCCGGGCATGCCCGGCGCGAGCCAGCGACGCACGAGCCATACGAGCCCGAACGGAAGCCAGAAGGGTACGGCGATGAACAGCGTCGTCCAGAACAGCACCCAGAGGCTCGTCGTATCCAGAGGATCGCTCCCTTCCCGCTGCGCGATCAGCGAAGCACTCGCACGCGTCCATCCCCGCGTCCAGCGCCCGCAGGGTAGCAGCCCGCTACCCCAAAGGTAGCGCTCGGACCCACAAGACAGCTCGCAAGCCGCAGACGCTGCCCAGCCTCCGCGCAGGTCGAGCAGGGGAGGACGACGACATGAAAGGGATTCTGTGGGCCGTTGCGGCGGCCGCACTGCTCCTCGCCGGCCCGGCGCCCGCAGCGACGCCCGGCGAGCGGTGCGAGAGCGCCAAGAACAGAGAGGCCGGCAAGTACGCTGCCTGCCGGCAGAAGGCCGAGGCGACGTACGCCCTGAGGGGCGACGCGGCGAAGCGCAGCGCCGCGCTCGCCAAGTGCGACGCGAGGTACGGCAGGAGCTGGCCGGCGATCGAGAACAGGCCGGCGGGACCTGCCCGAGCACCGGCGACCAGACGCACTTGCCGCAACGGATCGGGCCAACCGATCCCCTGCGCCGGCACCGGGCAGGACGGCGAGCTTCGCAAGGGGGTCGACCGCTTCTACGTCGACAACGGTGACGGCACGATCACCGACACCCGCACCGGCCTCATGTGGGAGAAGCTGTCGGACGACGGCACCATCCACGACAAGGACTGGGAGTACCTGTGGACGGAGGCGCTCGTTGGCAAGATCGCCCAGCTCAACCAGGCGTCGTTCGCAGGCTACAACGACTGGCGCCTGCCGAACGTGAATGAGCTGCTGACGCTCGTGAACTACGGCGTCGGCGCGCCCGCCATCTCGCCTGCGTTCAACACCGCCTGCACCTCCGGGTGCAACGTGCTCACGTGCTCGTGCACGCGAGCCTTCCCCCACTGGTCGTCGACGGCCGCCGCTGCCGCAACGCAGCGTCCCGCCACCAGCCGTCGACCAAGCACACCGAGCACACCGCTGGCGGCAAGCACCAGTCAGCCGTGCTTGACGGCCTCGAGGTGAACGCGGACCTCGATCGGCGGACCGGCGAGGTCGGAGCTGTCGATCAGGATCGTCGCCTCCTGCGGCCGCAGCGGCTCCTCGAGGTGCTTCTTGCGGACGGAGACCTTGATCAGCGCCGGGGTGACGCCCTTCCTCGGGCTGAGGCGCACCCACGGCTCGGACGCCTTGGCCGTCCAGCGGACGCCCCGCTGGTCCGGCTCGTAGAGCACGAGCGACGCCCGGCGAAATGCGCCGGACGGCGTGACGAGAAGCTCGCTCGGACCGGCGACGAGGCGCGGCTCCTGCTTCGGTAGCTGCGCGAAGTCGCCGACGACGTCGATCTCGACCTCCGCCACGGCAACGCTCGTCGGCTGGCCGCGCCCGTCGTCGGCCCGCAGCTCGATGACGTGCCGGCCCTCGCTCAGCGACGCCACCGTGAGCTGCCGCCCCGTGCCAAGCACGCCGTCGCGGCTCGAGCTCCACCGCAGGTGCTTGCCGTCGAGCCGGCCGACGTCCGCGTCGTAGGCGTACGCCTCCGCTCGCCCAGACGCGAAGGTGGGCCTGCTCGCCGCTCGGCAGGCTCTCGAAGGGGATCACGGCCGACGTCTCGGTGGTCGGCAACCCGACGCTGCGCCAGGGCGAGGCGTCGTCGGCTCGAACCTGGACGACGAACGTGAGCTCGTCGCCGTCGGGATCCTTTGCGTCCCACGCGAGCTCGACCGGCTTGCCGTCGACGATTTTCTGCTCGAGCGGCAGGATGTTCACGGCCGCCGGCGACGGACCCGGCCGGAGCGACGCGAGCAACGTGCCGCCGGGCCCTTCGAGGTCGAGACGGCGGGTGCCGGCGACGTACGGCACGGCCTGCGCGACGAACAGGCGGCGCACGTCGCCCGCCCGGCTTCCGAACCAAGGCGGGCCCGAGTGCTTTTCGAGCGGCGTGAAGACGTAGCGCAGGAGCTCGTCGCCGGCCTCGTCGCGCAGGACGATCGCGTGCGTCCCGCCGGGATCCGGTGGTGGCGTCTGCACCGCCTCGTCGATGCGGAAGGCCGCCTGCAGCTCCGCGGCGTCCAGCTCGGGGTCGATCGCGCCGACCACGGAGAGCAGCCTCCCGGCGGCGGCCGGCTCGGCCGCGCCGCCCGCCGGGCCGGCGCTCGACGCGGCGCCGAGGACGCGCCGGCGCAGGAACCCGGGGTCCTGCAGGAACTCACGGATGCCGTCGTAGTTGAAGTCGCTGAACCACTGCCGGTCGCAGTAGGTCATGTTGTCCTTCCAGAGGTGCGAGTAGACGTCGCGCGTCGCGACGTCGAAGCCGACGATGCGATCGAGCAGCGGGTTCGGAGGGCTGATGCGCCCCCCGGGGGTAGCGGAACCGCGGGCCGTCTTCGGCGCCGCAGAAGCTTGCGTGCTCGCGGCCGTGGCCGTGCGACAGCTCGTGGCTCGTGTACCAGTCGCCGTAGCTGCCGTCCGTGTCCCAGCCCCACGTCGAGGTGCCGGTCGGACCCGACGCGACGGGGCTGGGAACCCTGGAGCAGCCGCGCATGAAGGCGCCGCTGTCGTCGACCATGCCGATCGCGCGAATGCGGCCGTACGTCCGCGCGACGGTCGGCCCCCGTCTCTCGTCGAGGTTCAGGCCCTCGACGACCGCGATCGCCTGGTTGAGACCGCCGCAGCTCGGCCGCGTCAAGTTGCGCACGCCCGTGGCCGGGTCAAGGACGCTCGACGTGCCGCCCACCCAGCGCGCGATCTCGAGCCTGTAGTCGACGCCCGCAACGGGATACGCGCGGCGTAGCCAGTCGACCCCCCTGGTCCGCGTGCCACCTGTCGGTGGTCAAGGTGGAGCTGCCGAGCTGGTAGGTCAGCAGGTAGAACGTGCAGTCCGGATTCGGCACGACCTCGTCGAACGAGACGCGCGTCGTAATGACGTTGTCGGAAAGGTCGGCCTCGGGCGGGTCGGTGTTGTCGAAGTTGACCGTTGCGCTGATCTCGATCGTGCCGCTCGTGAAGAAGGACGGCAGCTCGAACACGAAGCCGACGTCCTTCGCGCCTCGCGCCGAGAAGAGGCGCGCGCGCGGGAAGTGGAAGCCGTCGCTCGCCGAGGCGTAGACGCGGACGTACGTCCGCTTGCCTTCCACGAGTGCCACGGAGTTGCGCAGGCTCTGCACGCCCTGCGTGACCTCGATCGCTTCCGCGACCAGGTTGGCGGCGTCTGCCTCTCCTCCGAAGAGCAGGACGAGGGCGGCGACGAGCGGGATCGTGCGTACCTGCCGACGGGCGCCGCCGCCTCGCACATCGAGCGAAACCATACTTGACTCCTTCGCCGCCTGCGTCGCGCAAGCGGGTGACGTGCAGCGCGACGCCGGTCCGCTCGGCGCCGGCGTCCGGTCCGACTGCACGCCGCGTTCCAGCGGCCGCGGCACGAGGAGAGTCGCCGCCAAAGGAGCGCCCGCCACGCCAGCGTGGCCGAAAGCCCACGGCGCCGCCGTGCACCCAACTGACGTTGACGCATCGGTCGACACCGGTTGCCAGCCGCCGGCTTTCCCCTATGCTGCGCGGGAACGTTCCGACCGCGCTCGACCGTCATGCCCGCATCCCGCTCCTCCACCTGGCGCATCACCGTGCGCAGCGCCCAGATGGCGCGCGCGAGCGTGGTCGCGGCGGTGGTCTTCGTGGGCGAGCTCGTCCGCCTCCGCGGGAGCCGCGACGCCTGGGCGCGCGCGCTCGGCCGCGCCCTCACCCGTCTCTGCACGACGCTGGGCGCGACCTTCATCAAGGTCGGGCAGATCGCCTCGACCCGCGGCGACCTCCTGCCCGAGGGGCTCGTCGCCGAGCTCGCGCTGCTCCGCGACCGCGTGCCGCCGTTCCCCTTCGCCGAGGTGCGTCGGATCGTCGAGCACGACCTCGGGCGCCCGCTCAAGGAGATCTACGAGCGCTTCGACCCCGAGCCGGTCGCCGCCGCGTCGGTCGCCCAGGTCCATCGCGCGGTGCTCCGCTCGACCGGCGACGACGTCGCCGTCAAGGTGCGCCGCCCCGACATCCTCGAGAAGGCGCAGCTCGACCGCTCGATCCTGCTGTTCGTCGGGCGGACCCTCGAGCGGCTCGTCCCGACCGTCCGCCTCATGGCGCTCGAGGGCGCGCTGCGCACCTTCTGCGACGCGGTCGCGCAGCAGATCCACCTGACCAACGAGCTGCGCAACAACCTGCGCTTCGCCGCCAACTTCGCCGACGACCCGGACGTCGAGTTCCCGCGGCTCTACCCCGAGGCGTGCTCGGACTCCGTCCTCACCATGGCCTTCATCGAGGGCGTGCACGAGGACGAGCTCGAGGCGCGGGGCGTCGACGCGCGCGCGCTGGTCGCGACCGGCATGCGCTGCATCTGCCGGATGATCTTCCTGCACGGCTTCGTGCACGCCGACCTGCATCCGGGCAACCTGCGCTTCCTGCCCCCCGCGCGCCTCGTGCTCCTCGACCTGGGACTCGTCGGCGAGCTCACCGACGAGGACCGGCTGATGACCGCGCGGACGCTGTTCGCCCTCTCGACCGGCGACGGCGTCACGGTGGCGCGGCTCTTCCACGACAACGCGACCCACGCGGCGACGCCCGACTACGCCGCCTACGAGCGCGAGATGGTCGCGTTCGTCGACAACGTCCGCCGCCGCGGGCTCGCGAAGCTCCAGGTGACGGCGGAAATCGGGCGCATCTTCGACATCCTGCGCCGCCACCGGATCCAGGCGCGGAGCCACATGACGATGGTCAACGTCGCGATGATGACCGCCGAGGGTCTCGGCAAGCGGCTCGCACCCGACCTCTCGCTCACCGACGAGGCGCTGCCCTACCTCGCCGAAGCCCTGGGCCTGCCGGCGCCGCGCGCCACCGCGTGAGCGCGTTTGCCTCACGACGGCGAGGCGTCGGAGAATGCGGCCAGGCGAGCAAGCTGCAAGGAGGAGTGAGCGCGTGTACGTCGTGACCAATCGCATCCCCGTCGCCCCGGGCTTCGAGGCGGAGTTCGAGGAGCGCTTCCGCAAGCGCGCCCACCTGATCGACCGCTCGCCGGGATTTGTCAAAAATTTGGTCCTTCGCCCGGTGCAGCGTCGCTTCAACCACCAGACCGGCACCTGGGAGGAGCGCACCGAGCAGGGCTACTACCTGGTTCAGACCTACTGGGAGAGCGAGCAGGCCTTCTGGGACTGGACGAACAGCGAGTTTTTCCGCATCGCGCACGGCAACCGGCCGCCGGCCGAGATGTTCGCCGGCCCCGCCGTGCTCGAGATCCACGAGATCATCCAGACCACAGAGAAGCACCAGGGCGAGGGCTGACGGTGGAGCTCTACCCGGCCCCGGAGCCGGCGCGCCGCTCGTTCTCCGAGCGGCTTGTGGGCGCGCTGCGCCTCGACGCCGCGACCTTCGAGGAGGTCGAGCGCGACGAGGAGGCGCTCGGCCAGGCGGCGGGGGTGACGGCGCTCGCGGCGATCGCCCAGGCGCTCGGCGCCGGCGACGCGCCGTCGGTCGCCGCGCTGCTCACGGGCATCGTCGGCATGGTCATCCTCGGCTACATGGGCTGGATCACGTCGACCGCGATCATCTGGCTGATCGGCGTCAAGCTGATGGGCGCCGAATCGACCTTCCCGCGCCTGCTCCGCGCGCTCGGCTTCGCCGCCGCACCGAAGATCCTCTTCCTGGTCGGCGTCGTGCCGCTCGGCCCGCTGCGCAACGCGCTCGGCTTCGCGGTGCTGGTGCTGACGCTGGTCGCGCTGGTGATCGCGGTGCGCCAGGCGCTCGACACGACGACCGGGCGCGCGGTCCTGGTGTGCATCCTCGGCTTCCTCACGAGCTTCGTCCTCGCGGCGGGGCTCGGCGCGCTCGTCGGCACCACCCTGAAGCTCATCGGCTGAGGTCGCGCGGCGCCGCCCGAGCCTTGGCTCGGCGGGCCGCGACCTGTAGCAAGTCCCCGCGCAGCAAGCGGAGGAATGATGACGAGCGGGCAAGGAAGACCGACGCGCGCGCCTGCCGGGCCGCGCACGACGCGGGCGAGGCGCGCGCCTCGCGGCACTTCTGCCGAGACGGTGCGGATCGAGCGCGACGGCGCCGTCGCGACGATCACGCTGTCGCGCCCCGAGAAGCTGAACGCGCTCTCGCCGCGCGAGCACCTCGCGCTGCAGCGGATCTGCGCCGAGCTGCGCGAGGACTTCGAGACGCGCGTCGTGATCCTGACCGGCGCGGAACGGGCGTTCTCCGCGGGCGCCGACCTCGCGAACCCGCGCGAGGAGGGCAAGCCGCGCAACGACCTCGAACGCCGCCACCGCGCGCGGCTCGGCGACCGCACCGTCGCGGCGCTCGAGGCGCTCGACCAAATCACGATCGCCGCGATCAACGGCCCGTGCATCGGCGGCGGCGCGGTGCTCGCGCTCGCCTGCGACCTCCGCGTGATGGCGCGGAGCGCCTGGATCTCGATCCCCGAGGTGGCGCTCGGCATGCCGCTCACCTGGGGCGCGCTGCCGCTCCTCGTCCGCGAGATCGGCCCCGCCCGGACGCTCGAGCTCGTCACCACGTCCGAGCGTGTCGGCGCGAAGGATGCGCTCGCCTACCGCCTCGTGAGCCACGTGGTCGACGACCCCGTCGAGAAGGCGCGCGCCATCGCGGCGAAGATCCTCGCGCAGCCACCGGTGCCGGTCGCGATGACCAAAAGCACGGTGCGTGCGCTGCGCAGCAACGCAGCGCAAGGCGACGTGACGGCGGCCGACGGCGACCTCTACTGGCTCGCGATCAAGCTCGGCGGGCTCCGCCTGCCGCCGACCGGCGCGCGGCGGAGAGGAGCGCGATGAGGCGTGCTCCGGCGGCTCAGGCCGCGAGGAGACGCGCCACGGTGCGCGCGGCGAAGAGCAGCATCAGCACGCCGGTCCCCGCTTGGGTCGCGACGTGCCAGGCCGGGGTCGCGAAGCGCGCTCCGAGCTGCACCGAGACGCAGAGCAGGATGGTCCAGGTGAGCGCGCCGCCGAGCACCGCGGCGGCGGTGACAAGCGCACCGAGCGGATCGACGCCGGAGGCCGCCTGCTGTCCCACGACGGCGAGCCAGAAGGCCAGGTTCCACGGCGAGGAGAGCGCGAGGGTGAAGCCGAGGAGCCAGCCGCCGCGCGCGCTCGAGAGCGAGCGCGAGGCGGGCGGCGGAAGCCCCGCGCGCGCCGCGCGCCAGGACGCGACGGCGGCGCGCAGGAACACCCAGGCGAGCGCGAGCAGCAGCACGACGCTCGTGACGCCGAGCGCCGTGGTGACGCCCGGGAGCGCCGCGAGGCGTGCGGCGCCGAGCCCGACCGCGAGCGCCCAGAGGAAGTCGCCCGAGACCGCGCCGAGCCCAACGGACCACGCCGGCCAGAAGCCGAACGCGAGCCCGCGACGGATCATTTCCGCGTTGATCGGACCCGGTGGCCACGCCACCGACCAGCCGAGGAGGAAGCCGTCGCGCAGGAAGCCGAGCACGTGCGGCTCCGTCCCTACAATGCGTCAGGACGCGAGGCGACCGGCGCGGCCGCGCGCCGGGCGGAGGCTCGCGCTCGTTCTCGCGCTGGTCGTGGCGCTCACGGCGGGCGCGGGCTGCAGCACCGCGCGCCGCACCTGGAGCAAGCTGCCGCTCGCCAGCGGCAAGAAGCCCCCGCCTGCCGGGTTCGTCGACCTCGCCGAGGTCGAGCCCTCGATCGTGATCGACATCCGCTACGCGACGACCGACAACTTCACCGGCGTCGCGGTCTACCCCGTCGCGCGCTGCCTCCTGCGCCCCGACGTCGCGGAGCGCCTCGCGCGCGTCCATCGCTCGCTCCAGCCGCGCGGCCTCGGCCTCAAGGTGTGGGACTGCTACCGGCCGATCTCGGTGCAGCAGCGCCTCTGGGCGATGGTCCCCGACGAGCGCTACGTCCTCCGACCGGTCTTCGAGAACGGCAAGCCCGTTCGCGGCTCGAAGCACAACCGCGGCGCCGCGGTCGACGTCACGCTGGTCGACGCCTCCGGCAAGGAGCTCGTCATGCCGACCGGCTACGACGACTTCTCCGAGGGCGCCCACCGCGACTACATGCGCAGCAGCCCCGAGGCGCTGCGCAACATGCGCATCCTGGAGGTCGCGATGGTGCGCGAGGGGTTCGAGCCGCTGCCCACGGAGTGGTGGCACTTCGACGCGCCGGGGTGGGAGAGATACGGGCTCGCGGACGTGCCGCTCGAGTGAGGAGCGAGCGCCGGGCGCGCGCCCGCCGGTGTCAAGAGCCGCCCCAGCCCGGGAGCGCGGCCGCCTGCTTCACCCACGCCGCCATCTGCGCCTCGTCGAGCTCGCCCTCGTGGATGTCGATCCAGCGCGCGTCCTCGTACGTGCCGCCGGGCGGAACCGGGCGCAGCGACGTGCCGTTGAAGAACGTGACCTTCACGTAGCGCGTGAAGACGTGGAACGAGAGGAGCCACCCCGCCCCTCGACGCCGTAGAGCGGCGAGTTCCACTTCACCGCCTTCTGCACTCCCGGCACAAGGCGCGTGACGAGCGCGTCGAGCCGCCGCCCCAGGTCGCGCTTCCAGCCCGGCATCGCGGCGATGTAGGCCTGGACGGGAGCGTCGCCGTCCCTCTTCGAGATCTGCGGGTTGCCGCCCGCGAGCAGGCGCGGCTTTTCATCTTGCTTCCCGGCCGCGGGAGATGACCTGCCTGCCAGGTTGAGCTCGACGGCCGCACGGACGAGGGCCGCGAGGGCTTTTTCGTCGATGTCTTCACCCTCGCGAATGTCGATCGCCCGCCGGACCTTTCCCTCGAGGCTCGCGGCGAACTTGGTCTCGCTCACGCTAGCATCATCGCACCCCCCGCCGCGCCGGCATGGTCAGGTGGTCGCGAGGCTCGCGCTGGGGCGCTCACGTGGCCGCCCCCTCGTGCCTGGGCGCACTGAGATGTCGCCGAGCGACGCAGCCCTTGCTGTCACCCATGTGCCCGGCGCAACAGAAAGAGCGGCGTCGGCCGCGGCGATCTTGTTTGGGCGATAGTTTAGATTGACCTTGCAGTTGCGCGGCGCCTCGTGCGCTTACCGAAAAAGCCGGCAAGCACGGTCGTGGAACATCTTCGTGTTGCGCCACTTGGCAACGGCATCCGGGCGGTTGCTCCGGCCGGCGACCGGTGGATGAGCGGAGCGGCGTAGCGCGCCAACCACATCTCCTCGTCGTCGATCGGCCGGGCAGTTCGCCCGAGCCGCTCCACGGCCGAGTCGCAGAGAATCGCACCGGCCCAGTCTTGATCGGCCTCGAGCTCGACGGCCTCGACGATCCTCAACGCCGAATCGTCGGAGTCATCGAGTGCGTAGAGAAGGACGTTGTCTGAGAAGCAGGCGAATCCGATGTCGGCCCGGCGGCGGATCTCGTCGAGCGGGGGAGGTGGATCAGAAACGGGACGCTGGAAGACTGCCTTGGCCAAGAGCCTGCGAAGAAACACCAGCGCCCCTTCCGCGTGGCTGAGCGGCTTTGACCTGATCATCTTCTTGAAGCCCAGAATGTCACAGAAGGCGATCATCCGATTCGCGACCATGCGCCCTCCAATCGCGAGTCGCAGCTCGTCGCGTCCAATCGTCGCGCTGAACGATTGCTGTCCACTTGGGCTCCCGGGATCACGAGCCTCGAGCCGAACGCGCTGGCGCCTCGTCGCGCGCCAGCGGCCCATGTCGCCGCCAGCCGACGCGCAGCAACCAGGTTCGCGGCGGTCGCGTCGGCGGCTCGCTGAGCGGCGGCGAGATCGTCGCAGCGGGGTCGCGCAAGCCGTCGAACCACGACGCCGAGGAGCAAGGATCGAGGCCGGCCACCGCCCACAGGCTTCGCCGCGTTGGCGAGCACGTAGACCAGCGCGTTGCGGACCATGCGCGGCGTCCGGAGCGCCATCGCGTGGTAGCGGTCGGCCCACAGGGCACCGCGACGGCCGAGCGCACGGTTTACGGCGAGGGCGCAGCGGATCGCGAGGCCGCGCATCCCGCGCGACAGCGCCGCTTTGCCATCCGCCTCGACGATGAGGTGTAGATGATCGCGCTGCACGGAATAGTGCACGACGCAGAAGTCGTCGCGTGAGGCGCACGCGAGAGCGTTTCGCAGCGCGCGGTAAGCGACGCGAGTACGAAGCCACACGACCTCACGGCACGCGCGCAGCGTGACGAGTGCGGGCTCGCGACCGTCGTGCGCGGGGCGCACGCGATGGGGGACGGATGGCCGGCGGCCTGGGGCACGCTTACGGCCAGCGCCACGGCGAGCACCGCCCCAACGCGGACGCGCGGAAAGAGCGAGAAGGAGCTGGCGCTGACGCATCATCGACACCTACGTGCCCGGCGCAACAACAGGAGCGGCTCGCCCGATCGCGTCTTGATAAGGCGATAATACATGATTGACCGAGCAGCGTCAAGAGCAATATTTCGTTTCACCGGCCACGCGGCGAGATTGATGCCATTGTCGCACTGCATCGTCGGGCAGCGGTGGCCCTCCGCTTGCCGCGGGACCACGACCGCACTCCTTCCCCCAGCGCGGACAACCGCGCGGGCGACGCACTGGATGCGCGCCTTCGCCCGACCGCACGCGGCGAGCGCTGATGCGGAGAATGCTTGGCGCTCAGCTCGCGTGCGACTGGGTCGTAGAGGGCACGCCGTCGCGTCGCTCCGCTATCTGGACCCCCCA
>FWPU01009510.1_pt1 | contig 15230 bp, 16 predicted proteins | sample 2228361 | NCBI WGS metagenome assembly FWPU01 (sample SAMEA103939777, study PRJEB20133) | metagenome
CATCCAGCTCCACCCCCTCCCGCTCTCAGGTTGCGGCACCGGCGGCAGCTGGGCGGCAGGGGTTTTCACCCCGTTGTTCACACGCTGGTGGCTCACCCCCAACAGGCGCCCGACCCGGCTTTGTTCTGGCTCTCTGTGCTCCGGCACTTGGGGTATTTCTTTATGCCTTTATTTTGCCACAAGCCCACTGTTGTTTACACTCCCCTGTTGACTTGGGGTGAGCCAATCGTTATAATGTGTACCCAGATGGTAGACTTTGTTCGCATCGGGCACAAGTAGCAAAATGACGATTTGCACATGTCTTTGGCGGGGGCGTTGTTACCCTCGCGAAAGGCAGTAGGCTCTTCAATAGCGAGCTGCCCCCGTTCATGAGGGTAACACCGTCTCCGCCGTAGCCGTCTGTAGTGCGGTCAGGCGACGAGTGTAGGCCCTTGTGCTTCCTCTCTCCTGCTGCATCGGGCTATTTCCTGGCCCCGGGTTCATCAATTAAGCGCTGACAATTTGAATAACAGCCATTGCCACCCCCGACCTCGGGGTGGGATGTGTTGTTGCGGCGGATGAGAAAGGTTCTGTGATGGTGGCCGATCTGACCGATTCCTACGTGGGGGATCGCTATCAAGACGATCTGGCCGGACTGGCGGTAAGCTCCCGGCCAGGGGTGAGCATCGAAACGTTGGTGGGCAATACCCCCCTGCTCAAGTTCAGGCGCGTGACAGCCCACCTTCCCACCCAGGTTGAGGTATATGCTAAAGCGGAATGGTACAACCCCGGCGGCTCGATCAAGGATCGACCCGCGCTGAATATCATTCGTGAAGCCGAGCGGCGCGGCGATCTGTGGCCCGGCGTCACACTGCTCGACAGCACATCGGGCAACATGGGGATTGCCTATGCCATGCTAGGGGCGGCACGGGGCTACGCCGTCAAGCTGGTAATTCCCGCCAATGTTACGCCGGAGCGGCTGGCCATCCTGCGCGCCTACGGCGTCGAGCTTGTGCTGACCGATCCGGCGGAAGGGACTGATGGCGCGATCCGGAGGGTGCAGGAGATCTATCAGGCCGAACCGGAGCGTTACTTCTTTGCCAATCAGTACGACAACCCCGATAATTGGAAAGCGCACTACTACACTACCGGTGTTGAAATCTGGGAACAAACACGTGGCCGTGTGACGCACTTCGTCGCCGGCTTGGGGACAAGCGGGACGATGATGGGCGCCGGGCGGCGTCTTAAGACCTACAACCCCGAGGTGCAGTTGGTCGCGGTGCAACCTGACTCGGCTTTTCACGGCTTAGAGGGGCTTAAACACATGTCCACGGCCATCGTACCCGGCATCTACGACAGCACGCTGCCAGACGAGATCACCAGCGTGCGCACGGAAGATGCCCATGCCATGTGCCGGCGTATTGCCCGGGAGGAAGGTGTGCTGCTGGGCGTGTCAGCAGGCGCGGCCATGGTTGCTGCCCTGCGGGTAGCCGAGGGTTTGGCGGAAGGGGTAGTCGTCACCATCCTCCCGGATGGCGCAGGCAAATACCTGAGCCAGCCATTCTGGACGGAGGAGGATTAAGATCAGGATGAGGATTCTGATCCCTGCCACGCACATGCGGGTTATCGAAGCGCACGGCGAATCAACTTACCCCAACGAAGGCGCTGGCTTCATGCTGGGGCGTGCGGCAGGCACAAGTGCGGTCTCGGTGGAGGCGGTTCTGCCACTGGAGAACCGGCGCGAAGCCGAAGCGCAGCATGACCGGTACGAGCTGGCCCCGCGCGACTTCATGCAGGCTGGGCTTGAGGCGGCCAGGCGCGGGCTGGACTTGGTGGGCGTTTTCCATTCCCACCCGGATCACCCCGCGCAGCCCAGCGAATTCGACCGCGAGCACGCACTCCCGAACTTCAGCTACCTGATCACGTCCGTCAAAGGTGGCCGGGCAGCCGATACACGGGCCTGGCGGTTACGGGATGACCGGACAGCCTTTGACGAGGACGGGCTTGAGATCATCCAAGATGAGATCGTAACAGGAGGAGAATCAGATGGCTGATATCCGCATCCCCACGCCGTTGCGTCCCTACACGGCAGGAAGCGAGCGCGTGACCGTGTCCGGTTCGACGGTCGAGGAAGCGCTGCAAGACCTGGTGCGTCAGTACCCCGACCTCAAGCCGCATCTCTTCAGCGATGGCAGGCTGCGCAGCTTCGTAAATGTCTTTCTGGGTGAGGAAGACATCCGCTATCTGGATGGCGTCAAGACGGCTCTTGCCGAAGATGCCCAACTGCTGATCATCCCCTCGATTGCAGGGGGCTGAGGCAGACAGAGCACAGCTTTGGGGCTGTAAGGAGGATGTGAAGCGATGGAAAACACGGCGATACGCAGGGTAGATCACTCTGCACTCCGGACCAACCAGGCGTTTATCATCACCCTACTGCTCGTTGCCTTCCTGGTAAACACCTGGTGGCTGGTTGCCTTTGTGTCCGGAGTCATGCTCGTTGGAACAGTGTGGCCGGAAGCGGGTTTATTCAAGCGCATCTACCAGCATGTGCTCAGGCCGGTGCGCTTGGTCAAGCCGGACGTCATCATCGACAATCCTGAGCCGCACCGCTTCGCCCAGGGATTAGGTGGGGTCTTTACGCTCGGCGCAACGGCGGCGTTGCTCTTGGGCGCTCCTGTTGTCGGATGGACCCTCACCTGGATCGTGATTGTGCTGGCCGCGTTGAACCTGTTTGTGGGGTTCTGCGCAGGGTGCTTTGTATACTACCGGCTCAATCGGCTGGGTGTGCCCGGCTTTGGCGCAGCACCCATCGAAACAGAAGGGCGGTAGCTGATGCTGGAACGCGCCGGAATCGCGCTGTTGCTTGCCATCCTGGCGTTTGGCGCTTATACGCTCGGAACGCGCTGGCAGGCGGCACGCATCGCCAAACGCAGGACAGGCGACCCGATCCTGGACGCCCTGCGGCCTGGCATCCCGGCGGTGATCTACTTCTGGGCCGATTCGTGCGCACCGTGCAGACTGGTACAGAAGCCTGCCCTTGAGCAGCTCCAGGCTGACCTTGGAGCCGATGGCATCCAGATAGTCGCTATCGACGCCTTGCAGGAACCCGCCCTGGCGGATGGCTGGGGCGTGTTGGGCCTGCCAACCACCTTCATCATCGACCGCAACGGCCAGCCCCGAGGTGTCAATCACGGTGTTGTCAGGGCCGAACAGTTGAGAGAACAGATCGAGCGCCTGGGCTAGCCTGAAGCAGAGCAGTGAGCATCCTCTTTAATACGTAAATGGAGCCAGACATTATGACCCTTGTGAACCACATCGCCCCGGAGGCGATTCAGTTCAGCCACGAAGAGATCAAACGCTACAGCCGTCACCTGATCATGCCGGAAGTGGGCATGGCCGGGCAACGCAAGCTCAAGGCGGCGAGTGTGCTGATCATCGGGACGGGGGGCTTAGGCTCGCCCCTCGGCATGTACCTGGCTGCGGCAGGCGTCGGGCGCATTGGCTTGGTCGACTACGATGTCGTTGACCTGTCAAACCTGCAGCGCCAAGTTATCCACGGCACGAGCGCACTGGGGCGTCCCAAGCTGGAGAGCGCCCGGGAGCGGATGCTCGACATCAACCCGCATATCCAGATCGATACCTATAACATCCCACTCACCTCTGAGAATGCGCTGGAGATCATGCAGCCATATGATGTCATCGTTGATGGCACGGATAACTTCCCGACGCGCTATCTGACGAACGACGCAGCCGTACTGCTCGGCAAACCCAATGTCTACGGCAGCATCTTCCGCTTTGAGGGGCAGGCGAGCGTTTTCTACGCCAAGGAAGGACCGTGCTACCGCTGCCTGTTCCCGGAACCGCCGCCGCCGGGCCTCGTCCCAAGCTGCGCCGAGGGCGGCGTGCTGGGGGTGCTGCCGGGAACCATCGGCGCCATCCAGGCAACGGAGACCATCAAGCTGATCCTGGGCATCGGCGAGCCTCTGATCGGGCGGTTGCTGTTATACGATGCGCTCAGTATGAGCTTTAACTTCGTCAGGCTGCGTAAGAACCCGAACTGCCCGGTCTGCGGGGAGCATCCGACTCTCAGGGAGCTGATCGACTACGAGCAGTTCTGCGGGATGCCCGGCCACGACCGGAGCGCGTTCCACAGCGATAATGAGGCTGTCGCCCCGGCCATTACCGTCGAAGAGGTGAAGGAGAGGCTCGAAAGGGGCGAGGATTTCATCCTGCTGGACGTGCGCGAGCCGCATGAGTGGCAGATCTCGGACATCCCAGAGGCGACTCATCACATCCCGAAAAGCGAGATCTTGGAGCATCTGGGCGAACTGGACACCGCGCGCGACATTGTCGTCTACTGCAAGACAGGCGGGCGCAGCGCCGATGTCACGATGACCCTGCGCGAGCATGGCTACACGCGCGTCAAGAACATGCTTGGGGGGATCAACGCCTGGGCGACTAAGATCGACCCCCGCCTGCCCACCTACTGACAGGCAGCCTTGCCCGTCTGCTATCGTAAGCCAAGTTGTAGGGTGGTCTTCCAGTTGGTTGGGGGCCACCCTGCCGCTTTGGAGCAAGAGGGAGCCAACTCATGGCTGTTGATACCCGAAAGACCCCGCCCGTGCGCGACTTCCGGCTGCCGTCCAGCCGGGGTGCTGAGGTCCGGCTCAACGATTATCGCCACCGCCGGTCAGTTGTCCTATTCTTCGTGCCGGATGCAGGCGATTCCTCTGCCCGCCAGCGGCTGCGCGGGTTTGCTGCCGAGTACGGCGCATACCAGAACTGGGATGCCGAGGTGCTGGCCGTGATTGATGGCACGCCTGAACAGGCGGAACAACTTGCCGAGACCCTCGCCCTGCCGTTCCCTGTCCTTGCCGATGAGGAGGGAAAAGTCTGGAGCGAATACGTTGGCAAGCTGAGGGGTCCCGCCATCTTCGTTCTGGACCGTTACACGGCGCTCCAACAGTCAGAGGTGGCTGAGCGGGCAGCCGATCTTATGTCCCCCGGCGAGGCGTTGGAGTGGGTCAAGTACGCGGAGATGGCCTGCCCGGAGTGCGGAGTCTCCGAGTGGCCTGCATAGCCCTGACCGGTTTGCAGCTACAGATCAATCGTCCAGATGGGTACTTTGTGCCCGGTAAACTCGAAGCCTAGGCGAACATAGAGCCGCTGAGAGCGTATGTTGTCCTCCTGCGTGTTGACGGTCACGGTTCGGATATTCCGGTCGTGCATGAAGCGCAGCATATCGCCCACCAGCAGAGCCGCCAGCCCGCGCCCCTGAACGTCGGGGCGGATCGCCAGCCGGGCCAGGTGGCCGCTGCCAACGTGCTGGGTGCTTAGCTGGTAACCGAGCAGATCGGCACCCTCCTCCAGCACGGTGAAGGTGGCTGCCTGCTGCTGGGCGATGGCCAGCGTCTCGCGGCTGTACTGCCAGAGGGGTTCGAATGCCAGCGAATCGAGCCGGGCCACTTCATCCAGGTCACTGCCGGTCGCCACTTTGCGGATGCGGAGCGGGGGGGACGGGGGAGAAGGTATCTCGCCCTGCATCCGCCGCAGTGTGATAACCGCATTGGTGCGCGAAAATCGCCATCTTGCGGCCAGGCTCCCCACCCAGTCGTCCAGCGCCATGATGGCTACCTGCCCGACGCCATGGCTGCGCAGGTCGGCACGTAGGGCTTCCCAGAGCCGATCCAATGGAAGCACCTCCCCCGTCGGGGCGGGGAGAATGCAACGTAGCCAGGCAACGCCGGGGGCACCTTGGGGTAGGTGGAGCGTTGCACCCATTATCGACTGGATTGAGCCGTCGCTGTGAGTTACCCAGCAGCGCAGGTTCGGGTTGGGGAGCCACTCCTCCAGGCTGCGCCAGTCCAGGTGCAGGTGATAGGGCGTGATCCGCTGGAACAGCCGCGAGACCTGTGCGTGCTCGGCCTGAGCGAGCAGCCGGGGATGCTCATTCGGCGTCACCATTGTCCTTGTCAGACGGGGCAATGGAGGGCCGGTTTCTTTCGCCCTTTAAGGGGCGAATCGCGAACTCCCAGACGCGCGGGTTAAAGGGCCAAGCGCTGAGCGCGCGCGTCCAGAGGGGGCCGACGTAGCTCGCCGCCGGGCCGCCCCACGCCTCGAATTGTTTGGCCCAGTGCAGATAATTGTCGGCCCGCTCGGCCTGACGGGCAAACAAGCTCATCTTCCCGTAGCGTGCAGCGCCCGGAGAGAGCTTGTTCGAGGCGCTCCTGTCTCCTTCTTCCATCCCGGTCTCCGGCCCGGCTTCCTCACCAGGTGCACGGCGTACAAGGTCAGCATAGGCGCGCAGTCTGGCATATTCCCGAATGATGGGCGCCGATAGGTCAAGCAGGACACTGTGAAGCGCCTCAGGCAGGCTGATCAGTTTACCATCCTGGCCCAGTCGCAGCCACAGGCCAATGCCTGCTGCCGGCCCGTGCGCTTCGCGGCAGCCGCCAGCCGCTTCCACCGCTTCCCTTCGGAACATGACAGACCGGACTGCAAGGCTGGGTGCGTAGATGTCCTCCTGCGTGAGCCAGTCAAGCAGCGCTGTATGGTTGGTCGGGGGTTCAACGTGGCGGAGCGTGCGCCCCTGGCCGTCCACCCAACCGACTGCTGTGCTGACAGCGACCGCACTGTCGTGCCGGTTGAGCAGCGCCACCTGCTTCTCAAGCCGTTCCCCTACCAGCATGTCCCCGGCGGCGATAAAGGTGAAGTAGTTGCCAGCCGCCCATTCAAGCGCTTGGTTGAAGGCCACCGCATCGCCGCGAGGGGCAGCATGACGATGTGCCCGGAGACGCGGCCAGTCCAGGTCTGCGACCAGACTCCAGGTGCGGTCGGTCGAGCCATCATCTACGAGCAGCAGTTCAAAATCGCTGAAGGACTGCCCGCGCAGGCTGTCGAGTGTGCGCGGCAGGTTTTCAGCGCTGTTGCAGGTAACGATGGCCACGCTCAAGGCCGGTACGCTCGCCAAGAGGGCTTCTCTCCTTCCAGTTCCACGCTCTCAGGTAACAAGGTCCATCCCCGGCTGTCCATTCCCCTCGCGCAGCACAGCCATGATCTTCTGATCGGTGGCCGGGAAAGCGTAGCGATCAAACTCTTCCAGGGTGGCCCATGCCCAGTCCGCGCAGCCGATGGCCTCTGGCTGGCCCCCGATATGCGTGCACAGAAAAGCGTAGAGCGTGATACGGAAGTGGGTGTAGCTGTGTTTTACGACGGCAATCTGAGGCCCTACTGCGACCTCAATCGCCAACTCTTCGCGAATCTCCCGGCGCAGGCACTCCTCCAGCGTTTCGCCGAGCAGGCGCTTGCCACCGGGGAACTCCCACAGCCCGCCGAGCATCCCACCCACAGGGCGCTGGGCGATCAGGATACGCCCGTCGTCGCGCCGGATAATGCCTGCTGTCACATCATGATGTGGTGTCCTCGCCCTGGCCGACCTGACGGGGCGATCCGCCTGCACTCCTCGCCGGTAGGCCCGGCAGAACACGCTTAGCGGGCACACCTCGCAGCGCGGCAAGCGGGGGACGCAGACCCGCTGACCAAGCTCCATCAAGCCCTCGTTCCAGGCCGCAGCCCGGCCCGCCGGGAGGATTTCCCCGGCCAGTGACCACAACTCCCGCCGAATGCGGCTCTGGCTCACCTCATCGTCGATGTCGAAAAGGCGTGTTAGCACCCGGATCACATTGCCGTCGAGCACGGGCCTGTCCAGCCCGAAGGCAAGGCTGCCGATTGCCGCCGCCGTGTAGCGCCCCACCCCCGGAAGCCTCAACAGCCCCTCTATGGTGTCCGGGAAGCGTCCGCCGAACTCGTCCACGATCATCTGTGCAGCGCGGTGGAGGTTGCAGGCCCGGCTGTAATAGCCCATTCCTTCCCAGAGCTTGAGCACCGCATCAAGAGGAGCCGCCGCCAGCGCCTCTACCGTTGGGAAGCGAGCCAGGAATCGCTCGTAGTAAGGCAGCGCAGTCGCGACTTGGGTCTGCTGGAGCATGATCTCGGACAGCCATACGGCGTATGGTTCGCGGGTGCGTCGCCAGGGAAGGTCTTCCTTGTTGGCTTCAAACCAGGCAATGAGGGCGTCATGAACGGCTGCCAAGTTGTCCATATTGGTTGATGATACCGCACACGCCGCGCCTGCAACAATCAGCGGGTGGGCTGCGTACTAGTGAATGAAACTCCTCCGAGCTGCAGAGGGAATCATGAGCCAGCCTGCTCAACATAACTGCCTGCCGCGCCTGCCACAGCCGTGCCCTCAATGTGGTGAGCTGATCCAGCCCCCAAGCTACTGCGGCATCTGCGGCGCCGACATCTCCCCTGTTCACATCTGCGCACCGCGCCCGCTGCCGCATATCTGCGGGCCTGCCCCCGCCAGGGGGCGTTGCCTGGCCTGCGGCGATCTGCTCCCTGGGCCGCGCTTCTGCCCAACATGCGGAGCAGACATCACGCCCTCGCATCATTGCCAGGCTGCACCGGCGACCCACGTCCCGCGCCCTGACCCGGTTCACGTCTGCCCTGCCCTGGAACTGGAGCGCTGTCAGCGGTGCGGTGAGCTTCTACCGGCCCTGCTCTTCTGCGAGACGTGCGGCCTGGACATCACCCCAACCCATGTTTGCCAGCCCCGCCCTCAGGTACATGTGTGCCCGCCCTATCTTACGATGCCGCGTCGTTGCTCGCACTGCGGCGATCTGCTTCCTGCCCCCCGGCACTGCACCCGGTGCGGGGCCAACATCACCCCGGAGCACGTCTGCAACTTGCCGTGAGGCATCAGGGTGCGGGTATACTGGAACTGACCAGCCGTGCCCTGTGGGAACCTGCGGGTTTTCTGTCCGCACAATCGTGAAATCATCGGGGGGACAGTGCACCATGCCCTGCATCGAGATCAGAGGCCGCTCTCTTTTTTATGACCAGCATCCCGCCCCGGGGTCGCCGATACCGCCCCTGCTGCTGATCCATGCGGCTGGCGGGCAGCGCGCCAACTGGCCGCCCCAGGTGCGCCGCCTGCGCGGTGTGCACACGATTGCGCCCGACCTGCCCGGCCATGGTCGCTCGGCGGGAGCAGGCCGCGAGACGATAGGGGATTACGCATCCGATATGCTGGCTCTGGCGGATGCACTCGGCATTGAGTGGTGCATCCCGGTCGGCCACTCGATGGGTGGCGCGGTGGCCCTGCAGATGGCGCTCGATGCGCCGGAACGAGTCGCCGGGCTGGGGTTGGTCGCAACCGGCGCCCGGCTGCGCGTCAGCCCGGCGATCCTTGATAACATCCTCGGCGATTACGACGCGGCGGTCGAGCACCTGATTGATCATGAATTTGGTCCGCGCGTGGATGACAACGTCAGGCGACTCGCTCGCCGCCAGCTACGTGAGCTTCCTCCCCGCGTGCTGCACGGGGACTACGTAGCATGTGATGCTTTTGATGTGCGGGATAGGCTGCCTGAGATCAGTGTCCCGGCTCTGGTTGTGGGCGGCAGCGAGGATCGGATGACGCCGCCCAAGTATGCCCGGTACCTGTCTGACCACCTGCCCAACGCAACGCTTGTGCTGCTCGAAGGAGGAGGGCACATGATCCCTGCCGAGTTCCCGGATGAGCTGGCCCGCATCCTGTGGGAGTGGCTCGCTGATCGCTTCGAATAGTCATGGCCGACAGACGCTACACCGTCCCCGATCCGCGCGGCGGCGAGGTGGTGATCGTCGTCCGGCGTGATAGGCGGCTCAAGAAGTCAGCACGTTGGGTGCGCCAGCCGGACGGCGCGCTCCTGCTGCGTGTGCCTCACCGCCTGCCCGACCGCCAGATTGGCGGGCTGCTTGACCAAGTTGCCGCGCAAGCGGCCCGACGGCGGCGCCGGGCCGCGGCGCGCAGTGATGCGGGTCTCCAGGCGCGGGCTGAAATGATCAACCGCCTTTACTTCGGTGGCAAGATAGAATGGGCGTCTATCCGCTGGGTCGGCAATATGCAGCGCCGGTTAGGGAGCTGCACAAATGGCGGCCCCACAGATGGGCACATCCGGATCAGTGACCGTATCAAGAGTTGGCCGCAGTGGGTGATCGATTACGTCATCGCGCATGAACTGGCCCACCGCGTGCACCCCGACCACAGCCCGGATTTCTGGGAGTATCTGTCGGCGGCCTATCCGCTTACCGAGCGGGCACGCGGCTTTATTGCCGGGGCCGGGTTCGCACAAGGCGAGTCGTTTGGCGAGGAGGGCTAATCGCCCATGCTGGCGATCAGGGCCGCCAGCGTGGGCTTGATGGCCTCCAATGCACGGGCGCGGTGGCTGATGCGGTTCTTGATCTCCGGCCCGGCCTGGGCGAGCGTCATCCGCAGGCCCGGAATGTAGAAGATGGGGTCGTAGCCAAAGCCATGCGTCCCCCGCGGCTCGTAGGCGATGCGCCCCTCGACCCGGCCCTCGGCAACGTACACTTCACCATCCGGCGTGCAGAGCGCAACCACACACACGAAGCACGCACCCCGGTCCTGGGTCGGCACCCCTTCCATCTCCCGGAGGAGTTTGCGGCAGCGGTCGGCATCGGAAGCCCCCGGCCCGGCGTAGCGCGCCGACTGGACGCCGGGTGCGCCGCCCAAGGCATCTACGATAAGCCCGGAGTCGTCGGCCAGCGTGAGCAGTCCGCTGAGGTGGGCATAAGTGACTGCCTTCAGGCGGGCGTTCTCTTCAAATGTGCCGCCGGTTTCCTCAACTTCAGCCTGGATACCGGCGTCGTCCAGCGTGAGCCAGTCGATTGGTCGCTGGGCAAGGTCTGCGTTGGAGAGCAGCTCCATGTACTCTCGCCGCTTACCCTCGTTGCGTGTCGCGATGAGGATTTTCACCGTCCGGGCGCTCCTGCCTGTAGCCATTAGGGGCTGTCGATAACCGCTCTTGTACCACCAACAGACTCTCCTGCCAAGTAAGACTCCCACATCCGGCGATGTCAAACTCAAAAGCATCCGGGCTATGTTTATCAGGGAAGACAGCCACGCCAACCTCAAGAGCGGCGAGGGAGGTACTCAGATGGTATCCATTCAATTGAACCACGCGGTGATGTTCTCAGGAATAGGCATGGCAGTCCTGTTGTTGGCGGCCTGCACCGGCGCAGCGCCAGTCAGCGAACCGGCGGGTGACTTCTCGGTGGAAGAGCCTGTAGAGTCTACCTCCGAGACTCTCCCGGCTGAGGAGCAGGCAGAAAGTCCAGGGACGGCTGAGCCAGCCGGGGAGGCTCCCGTCATCCCCGGAAGCGATGAGCCGCTTCCCGCCTGGGTGCTTCTGACCGGCGCAGATTGGAAAACCGACTGGAGCCGCCACACTATCCCCTATGACGAAATCATATCTGGCGGCGTCCCGCGCGACGGCATTCGCTCCATCGATGCTCCTGAGTTTCTCAGCTATGGCGAGGCGTCAGAGTGGCTGGCTGATACCGAGCCGATCATGGCGGTTGAGATCGAGGGGGACGCACGCGCGTACCCGCTTTCCATCCTGACCCGGCATGAAATCGTCAACGATGTGGTGGGGGGCATCCCGGTTGCCGTGACGTTCTGCCCGCTGTGCAACTCTGGCCTAGTCTTTGACCGCCGGGTAGAGGGGGAGGTTTATGAGTTTGGCGTGTCGGGCCTTCTGCGCAACTCTGACCTGATCATGTACGACCGGACAACGGAGAGCCTGTGGCAGCAGTTCACCGGCGAAGGGATCGTTGGTGAGCACGCAGGTGACAGGTTGGACTTCATCCCCTCCAGCATAGTCAGCTATGCCGACTTCCGCGAAGCTTATCCGGAGGGTGTGGTGCTGTCCAATATGGGGCGATCATATGGCTGGAATCCCTACGAATTCTACGATCAGGGAACCGGACGGCCATTTCTCTTCTACGGCGAACTGGATAACCGCCTGCCGTTGATGCTGCGTGTCGTTGGTCTTAACATGGGCGGGGAAAGCAAGGCCTATCCCTACGACGTTCTCAGCGAGGAGCGGGTCATCAACGACACGGTTGGCGGACAGGACGTGGCGATCTTCTTCAAGTTTGGTACAAACAGCGCGCTTGGTGCACCGATCATTGCCGAGGCCGAAGATGTCGGCGCAGCTACCGTCTTCGACCCGCATCTGAACGGCCAGAAGCTTACCTTCCGGTTTGACGGTGAGGCGTTTGTCGATGAAGAGACAGGCAGCGTCTGGAACCTGCTTGGGCAGGCCACCAGCGGCGATCTGGCCGGCGAGCGCCTGACGCCGCTCGTGCACAGCGACCACTTTTGGTTCTCGTGGGCGGCATTCTATCCCGACACCAAGATTTACGGAGGTGAGTAGGTGCCTGAACCCTATGTTGCCCCATCCCCGGCTGGGAATCGACTTGATTATCCCGGACTTCATTTTGTATAATATAGACAATATTGGTAAGCAATCGGAACTGCGGCTGGTATTCTGAAGCGTCGGGACCGGTAGTGAGGGGTTGCTTTTACTGTAAGGGTTTTCTCAGCCCGGGGACAGCGGTTTTATTGGAAACCAGCATCCTGGCGCATTTCGCTTTGGCGCCGGGACTCCCCCGGCTCTCGCTTGCTATCTGTACGGAGTGAGGGGCTGATAGCGTTGTGAAGCGAGAGACTCAGGAGGACTGGCCCGGCCCGCACAAACGCGGGCCGGGCCAGTTTGCTTTTTATGCCCTCTGCCCACACCACGCCCGCGATTGTCGTCGGAACTTTCAGGGTGCATTTCAGTTTTGGGGGATCAGGGCCATTATCACGCGGAGCCTCACCCCCTTTGTCCCCCCTCCACGCGTGGCGAGAGTAAGATCGAGCGTAAGCGAAGTCAGGAGGTGAGGCTGAACCCGCTGCCTCCCCCCAGATTGAAATGCACCCGCCCCTCACTCGTCTGGCCTTTGCACCCCGTTTATGCTAAGATGGAGTCACGACCGAACATTTGTATTGCACTGCATTGGATAGGGACTGGGAGGCCAGCCGTCCAGGGGCAGATGGGGTTAACAACATGGCACTGCGGAGAGAAAAGCCAGAACGACGTGGCGGCTTCCGGCTCCCGGGTGGCATCGGGTCATCGGGGGACGACGCCAGCGAAGAGCGGGAGTCCCCACTGTCGCGCCTGAACCCGTTCGGGAAAAAGCAGCCGGAAGATCAGCTCGACGAGCAGCCCGCGCGTCGCGGCCAGCCTGTTGGCAGCCGTCCTGGGGCATCGCCTCAGGCTGGCAGGCCCCGACGCGATGAGGGCAGCGGCGGCCTGCTGGGCGGCATCCGCTCCCGGCTTCCTTTTGGCGGCGGTGGCTCGGAACCAGAGCGAAAACCGCCGCGCTCCAGCCCACCGGGCCTGCCCGGCTCCGGCGGGGGCGGCACGCGCGGTGGCCTGCCGGGCCGTCCTTCCCGCCCGGAGGAGAAGGAAGAGAGCGGTGGTCTCTTAGGCGGCATCCGTTCCCGGCTGCCCTTTGGTGGGCGGTCAGACGAACCTAAAGAGGAGCCATTCGGGCGTCCGGGCGGGGCCGCCCTACCCGGCTCCGGTGGTCAGCGCCCCGGCGGCGGCCTGCCGGGTTCCCGTCCCGGCTCCCCATCGCGCCCCGGTGCACCATCCGCGCCTGGCTTCGGCTCGCAGAGGCCCGGCAGTGGTTTGCCCGGTTCGCGCCCCGGCTCGCCCTCCCGCCCTGGTGGGCTGCCCGGTTCACGCCCGGCTTCACCCTCCAAGCCGGGGGAAGGTGAAAGCGGCGGGGGGATTCCCCGCCCGGCGCCGGGCGGGCCTGGACCCTCGTCCTCAGCGGGGGGATTGCCCGGTGGATTGGGGCGACCCAGCGGCCCGTCCGGCCCGAGTTCTGGCCTGGGCAGCGCTTCGCCCGCGCGGGCGGGCGGCCCGCCCAGCGCGCGACCTAGCTCGCCTCCTACCTCTCCTCCGCGCCCAGGGTCGTCCGCACTGAGCACGGGCCGGTCACCCTCGCGGCCCGGCGGAAGCAGCCCGACCCGTCTGCCGGGGGGCATCAGCACCTCGCCACGCGCCGACTCGTCGGCAAGCAGGCCGGGGGGGCAGCCCTCGCGCTCACCGGCAAGGTCACCAACACGCGGGCGTGGCAAGGCCAAGACGCCCCAGGTCGAAGGCCTGCTCTCGCTCGATACCAAGCTTGACATTGTCGGCGTGGTGCTCATTATTGTCGCTCTGATCTCGATCCTGAGCTTCCTGTCCAAGGAGCCTGGGCAACTAACCCGCATCTGGCTGCGGTTTCTGTACCAGGGATTTGGTTGGGGCGCGTTCGCGGTGCCGGTAGCCATCGGCGCAATAGGTGTGTGGCTGATCTGGCGGCATTTCGGTGAGCAGCTTCCGCCGGTGGATCCGATCCGTGTTGCGGGAATCGGGGTGCTGTTTATCGGGCTGCTGGTGTTTATGCACGCCAGCGTTGCGGCTGCCGGGCCGGTCGGCAAGGTGTGGATCAACCCGGCACTGGCCGACCCCTCGGCCCCGGACTACGTGCCGGGCAAAGTCTGGGAGGAAGCAGTCGCCTGCCCTGTTAACCCCCAAGAGTTGATCCTGAATGGCTGGGTCGAACAGTACAATGTCCTGCTCAGTTCTTACGACATTGCCCGCTGCGGCCACGGCGGCGGCTACATAGGCGCCCTGCTTCAGGTTACGCTTCAGAACCTGATTGGCGGCGTGGGGGTGTTCATCGTGACGCTGGCGGTAATCTTCGCTGGTGTTCTGATGACCACCCGTAAGACGCTCAAGGATGTGATCGCGTATAGTCGCCAGGGCGTTGTCTGGCTGCGAGAGCGCCGTCCCGGTGCGGCTGCGGCCACTGCGTTCAAGCGCACCCCAGAGGGCAGGCTGGTCCCGCTTGAAGAGGGAGAGAAAGCTGCCGAGCCTGCCCCGACGCGGGCAAGAGCGCCTGAGTTGGCTGAGGAGAAAAAGGAAGAGGCTAAGGTGGCCCCTGCTGCACCTGTCCTGCCGGGGCGGCCCTCGATTGTCACAGGGCGCGGCCCAGCCGGTGCGGTTGCCGAAGCCGAGGCTGCCACCACGCTGACCGCCTCGGCTGCCGCATCAGCCGCCGGCTCTGCGGCGCTGACGGCGGGGGTAGCCCCGGCGCCGCCGAGGCCGCAGCCAGCCGGTTCGCCCGGTGGCCCGCCTTCCTTCCCGCCGCGTCCTGGCGCACCCTCTCCCCCGACAGAGGTAAAGGCCGATGAGGGGGAGGAGGAGCCGGAGGAAGCAAAGCCGACGGCTCCGGCGCCCAGGCCACCTGAAGCGGCTGGACTTCCCGGCAGCCGCCCAGCCGGATTGCCCGGCGCGCCCGCT
>FWPU01007197.1_pt1 | contig 15227 bp, 11 predicted proteins | sample 2228361 | NCBI WGS metagenome assembly FWPU01 (sample SAMEA103939777, study PRJEB20133) | metagenome
TTTCGTCGTCACCGGCGTCAGGGATGCGCCCAGGTCCACGATGACGAAGCGGGATAGTTGCGGGAGATAGCGGGCAATTTGTTCAAATTGGGCGACGGCGCTCGAGTACTGCGCGTCGGCGGGATTTGCCGAGGCGAGCAGTAGGCGAATGCCCGATGGGTGACGCACCAGCTCCGCGCTGATCTCGCGCGGCGATATTTCGGCGGCTTTGCGCTTGAGCAAACGGTTCAGACCATCGGCGTCGTTCAATCCCAAATCCAGGCTGATCGTGCCCTGTCCCGGGCGAAAATCGGCAACGATCACCTCGGCGTTCTGCGCCTGGCGCAAGGCGATGCCCAGGTTCAGCGCCAGGGTGGATACGCCCAAACCGCCGCGGGCTGCCAGGACGCCAACCATGTAGCCCGGGGTGCTGCTGCCGACTTCGCTCAACGGGCGGGATTTGCCAGCGCGGGAGAGCACCGCTTTCATGTGGGCGAACAGCTCGCGCGGCTGGGTGGGTTTGGTCAGGTAGTCGTCGGCGCCGGCTTCGAAGCCCATCACCTTGTCATCCACCTGGGTTTTCGCTGTGAACATGATGATCGGGACGTCGGCGGTGGCGCTGTCGGCGCGCAGGCGGCGGGCGACCTCGTACCCGTCCATCTCAGGCATCATGATGTCCAGCAGGATTAAGTCGGGCAGCTCCGCCTGCACCATGGATAGAGCCTGCTCTCCGCTGCTGGCGACGCGCACCTCATACCCCTGGCGTTGCAGCATCAAACCCACCAGGCGCAGCGTATCCATGTCGTCGTCAACGAGTAGCACTTTCTCCGGCATGGGCGCTCCTTTGTTCGGCTTCAATTTAATGTCAGTCTAGCATAAAGAAACGCGCAAGGCAAGCCCATTTCATTACATTTATGTTATGACAAACCGCCTTTCCGAGCAGGGTGTACATCCCCCTCCGCCGACATGCAGAACGTAGGGCGGACATCCCCCTCCGCCGCAGCCAGACGGAACGTAGGGCGGACATCCCTGTCCGCCGCCAACATGCAGAACGTAGGGCGGACATCCCCCTCCGCCGCCAACATGCAGGCTATAATTAATGCCATGCTCGAACGCTTGAAAGCGGTCCTGGAAAACCAATGCCTGCTCGACCCGTTCAAACCGACGCTGGTCGGCGTCTCCGGCGGACCGGATAGCCTGTGCCTGCTGGATGTGCTCTCCCGGCTGGGATATTGCCTGGTGGCGGCGCACCTGAACCACGGCTTGCGCCCCGAGGCGGAAGCCGAAGCGCAACTGGTGGAGCGCCTGGCGCGTGAGTTGGGCGCGGGCTTCGTCCGTGAAGACGCCGATGTGCGCCTGGCTGCCCGGCAGGGACATCTCTCCATCGAAGAAGCCGCGCGTAACCTGCGCTACCGCTTTCTCTTTCGCCAGGCTCAGCTTCACAACGCCCAGGCGGTGGTGGTCGGTCACACCGCCGACGACCAGGTGGAGACCTTGCTGATGCACCTGCTGCGCGGGGCAGGGATCGCCGGCTTGAAAGGCATGCTCTACCGCTGGACGCCAAACCCCTGGAGCGCCGAGATCCCCCTGGCGCGCCCGCTCTTGGGCGTCTGGCGGAGCGAGATCCTGAGCTACCTGGCGGAGCGCGGTTACCAGCCCGCCTATGACGCCAGCAACCTCGACCTGACCTATTTTCGCAACCGCTTGCGCCATGAACTCATCCCTCACCTGCAAGGGTATAGCCGCAATGTGAAAGCAAAGCTATGGCGCACCGCCGAATTGCTGCGCGAGGATTATCTGCTCTTGCAGCAGGTTGTTGATGAAGCCTGGGAGGCTTGCTTCCTTGGCGAAGACCCCGCCCGGCTGCGGTTTTCGCTGGCGCAATGGCAAAAGCAACCCGTCGCCGTCCAGCGCTATCTGGTGCGCCGGGTTTTCGAGCGGCTCAATCCCGGCGGCAGAGATGTGCCATTCCGCACCGTTGAGCGGGCGCTGGCGTTCGTCGCCCAACCCACCCGTTCGCGGCGGATGGCGCTCAGCCAGGGCGTGCAGGTCTTTCTGGAGGCTGGGGAGCTTTGCTTTGCCCGCGCTGAGGTCGCAATCACAGCCGCCGATGCGCCGCAAATTGCCGCCGAGATGCTCTTCGATCCGGACCAGGATGCACCTCTGGCGTTGGGCGGCGGCTGGCGTTTGTTCGCGCGACGGGAGCAGCTTACCCCCGATCTGTTGCAAACCCTGCGCCGCAACGCCGATCCCTTTCAAGCCTGGTTCGATGGAGAATGGGTTCAGCCGCCGCTGGTGGTGCGCCCGCGTCGCCCTGGCGACCGCTTCAAGCCGCTGGGCATGGACGGTCATTCCTTGAAGCTGGCGGATTTTATGGTGAATGTGAAGATGCCGTCTCGCTGGCGCCGCGGTTGGCCGCTGATCTGCGCCGGCGGCGCGACGGGAGAGGAGAAGGAGATTCTCTGGGTGCCTGGTTATCGCCAGAGCCATATCTGCCGGGTGACTCAGTCTACCCGCCAGGTATTCTGCCTCCAACTGCGGCGTGGTTGAACGGCGAGTCTGTTATTTGGTGTCGCCTTCGTACCGTTGTTCTCATGATAAAATTCTTCAGGCGAGAATCGCACCATGGATGTCAACTTTTACGCCAAGTTACGTCAGATCGTCGGCAAAAAGACGGTGACGGTTGAGTTTCGCCCCGGCATGACCGTAGGCGACCTGGTCAACCAGCTCGTGCAGACCTATCCGGCGCTGCGCCGGGAACTGCTCGACGAGGTGGGGAAGGTTTACAGCCATGTGCATATCCTGGTGAACGGGCGCGATGCGCCTTACCTGGAAAATGCCATGCAAACTCCTCTCGCCAGCGATGACACGGTGAGCATCTTCCCGGCAGTAGGCGGCGGCTGAGGGCGGCTGGTGATTCACTGGCAGCGAGACATTCGCGGCGTGCCGCTCTGGCTGTTGCGGGAGTACCTGCTCGAGTTGGGTGGTTGCCCCTCGCCCGACGGAGGCGTCTTCGGCGAGGGATGGCGCGCCAGATTGCATGCGCTGGAGGATTACCGCCTTGGTTCCTTGCGCGTGGCGCAGGTAGCGGTGGAGTTGGAAGCGTTGCCGGATGTCTGGGAGAGGTTGCGCCCCTCCCTGGAAGAGAAGTTGATGCGCGCCGGCGGCTGAGCGCGCCGCTTTTCTACCCGGCGCAAAGTGCAAGGAGGATGTAGACACATTGCCTGAGCTTCGTTCGGTGTCATCTTCCCTCATCATGGGGTAGCTGCCATGGCGTTGGATCGCTTCGGTCGGCGCATTCACTACCTGCGCATCAGCCTGACGGATCATTGCAACCTGCGCTGCATTTACTGCATGCCCGATGACATGACCTTCCGTCCCACGGCGGAATTGATGCAGGATGACGAAATCCTGCGCCTGGTGCGCCTGTTCACCCGGCTCGGCTTCGACAAGTTTCGCCTCACCGGCGGCGAGCCGACCGTGCGCCATGGCGTAGTCGAGCTGGTGGCGGCTATCGCCCAAACCCCGGGCGTGCGCACACTCACGATGACTACCAACGGCGTGCTGTTCAACCGCCTGGCTGAGCCGCTGGCGCGGGCTGGGCTGCAACGGGTCAATTTCAGCCTGGACACCCTTGACCCGGAGAAATTCCACCGCCTGACTCGCCGCGGTTCGCTTGCCGACGTCTGGGCGGGGATCGAGGCGGCTGAAGCAGCCGGGTTGCGGCCGATCAAGATCAACGCTGTGATCGTGCGCGGTTATAGCGAAGACGAAGTCGTCAACCTGGCGCGCCTGACGCTGGATCGTCCCTGGCAGGTGCGCTTCATTGAGATGATGCCCTTCGCCGGCGCGACGGATTTCCAACAAACGCAGGTGGTACCGGCGCAGGAGATGATGGAGCGCATTCAGTCCGCCCTGGGATCGCTGCAGCCGGCGAACGAAGGCAGGCTGGATGGCGAGGCGCGCCTGTTCCGCCTGGCGGGCAGCCAGGGGACGATTGGCTTCATCTCCACCATCACCCAGCCGTTCTGCGCCACCTGTTCTCGAGCGCGGCTGACCGCCGATGGGCGTTTGCGCCTTTGCCTGCTGTGCGAAGACGAGGTGGACCTGCTCACCCCGCTGCGCAACGGGGCGAGCGACGCCGAATTGCGCACCCTGATTCTGGATGGTATCTGGCGAAAGCCCTGGGGAAACCGTTTGCAGCAGGGGGAGATTCCCCTGAACCGGGTGATGAGCGAGATCGGCGGCTGACCGCTCACCGGCTGGCGGTTTCAGACGCCAGGCGCTCCAGTTTCATCCCGATTTCCCGCCATTGCACTTTGGAAATCCCCAATTTCTGACGGATTTTGTCGCGCTCCATGCCGGCGTGCCAGTCCATTAGGGCGCAAGTCCAGCGGCACATATCAAAAGACAGGTGTTTGTCCAAGCCGGCCTCTTCGCCGATGTCTTCCAGCAGGTATTCCAGGCGGCGCGGCGACCAGGGGAACAGGCGCTCGGTGATCGGGTACTGGGCGCGGTACTCTTGATAGCTGGCGATCCACTCCTGCGGCAGGGGGATTTTGCGCTCTTTATAACGGTACTGCGGGCTGGCGTAGCGCACGAACAGCAACGGCCCGGAGGGCGCCTCCAGGTCAATGTGGTTCGGGTTCAGCGCCAGGCATTCTCCTTTCTTGATGCCGGTGTGCAGCAGCAGCGCCAGCAGGGTGTAGGGGCGGGCGTCGGGTTTGGCGCTGCGCCGATGGGCATCGGCAGCTTCGAGCGCTGCCTGGACTTCGGCGGCGGTCAGCACCTGGGGCAGTGGGCTGAGCACGGTCCGCTGGATCACCTTCTCGGCCGGGTCAACCGGCAGCACGCCGTACTGATGCAGCCAGCGGAAGAATGCTTTCAGCGAGGTGATGCGCCGCGCCAGCGACTTGGGGCTGCAGGGGATGCCGCGGCCTTTTTGCAGCCAGTCGAGGAAGCTGTTCAGGTCGGTGGTGGTGATATTCCCCAGGGGGAAATCCGGCGCCAGGAAAGCCGCCAGCAGGCGCAGGTCGGCGGTGAAGGCTTTCACGGTGTGGATGGAATTGCCCTGGTCTTCGAGATACATCCGCCAGGCGTTGATGGTGGGAATCAACATCGAGCGGGGGGTGATGTGTGCAGCCGGGCTTTCAGGGGACATGTGCGCCTCCAGTAAATGCCATCAGTGCATTATTCGTATAGCTTAACATACCAAAAGTGTAATTGATTCAACTGGAATTGTCAATCCAGTTTCGCTTGCGACTGTTCTTGAGAAAGCAATCAGTGAATGGTTGAAGGATCGGCGCTCAGGCGGGCTTTGCATCGCCCTCCAGGCCAAGTTGCGGCGCAATCTGACGCATGGCGGCGATGACGTTGTCCACGTGCTGCCAGAGCTCCACGCCGAACTCCTCCGCCGCGCGGGCGATTTCCTCCCGATTGGCGCCGGCAGCGAAAGCGCGGTCTTTCCACTTCTTTTTCACCGATTGGGCGCTGAGGTCGTGCAGGGAACGCGAGGGGCGCACCAGCGCCACTGCGGTAATCAGCCCGGTGATCTCGTCGCAGGCGTAGAGCGCTTTCTCCAGCAGCGACTGGCGCGGCACGCCGGTGTGATCGGCGTGGCTGAGGATCGCCCGCACAATTTCTTCGGCGACGCCGTGCTGGCGCAGGATCGGCGCGCCCGCCTGGGGGTGCTGCTCCAGGGTGGGGTGGATTTCCCAGTCGAAATCGTGCAACAAGCCAACGATTCCCCACAAGTCCGCATCTTCGCCGAGCATCTGGGCGTAGTAGCGCATGGCGGCTTCCACCGCCAGCATGTGCCGAATCAGATTTTCGTTGCGCACGTACGCGCGCAGGATTTCCATCGCTTGTTCACGGTTCATTGCGCCTCCGTGGGGAAGATCGGTTCAGGTTTGCCAAGCACGGGTTGCGGGCGGGTGAAATGCACCTGCACCAGCGCCACCAGCGTAGCCGGTATCTCGCGCAGATTCCAGATCAGCCGAGATTGACGGAAGTAATCGCGTTGATCGGCTGGCACGCCAATCGCTGGTAAGCCAAGCTGGTTGCAGGTGTACAGCGCCCGCGGCAGGTGGAAGCTTTGGGTGACCAGGATGGCGCGCTCCAGCTTGAAGATGGCTTTGGCGCGATAGCAGGTGTCGTAGGTGCGCCGACCGGCGTAATCCAGCACGATCGCCTCCGCTGGCACGCCAAGCCGGACGGCGTAAGCCTGCATCGCCCCGGGTTCATTATAGTAAATGAACCGGTTATCGCCGCTCATCAAGATTTTTTCCACCTTGCCGGCGAAATACAGCCGCGCGGCGGTCTCGATCCGGTCGCGCAAGACCGGTGAAGGGCTGCCATCCCGGCTCAGCCCAGCGCCGAAGACGATCGCAGCGCGACTTGCCGGGGCTTGCTCCAGAGGGTATATGCGCGGCCGGGCGTAGAGCACAGCAATCACCCTGGGAGTCCCAAATGTCAGGATGAGCAATATCAACAGCAAGAGAATGAGGCGGAGAATCATCTTCAGCGCAGCGCGAAACACGCCGAAATTGTACCACGCTGGAGCAAGACTCGTTTTGCCAACGAAGCCACTACCCGTCCCCGGAGGGAGATTGGGGGTATGGGCGTATGGTAGTTTTACCTGCTTGTGTCATCGATTCGTCCCGTGATCGCGGCATAAATTAGGGATGAGAATGTTGTGTGAGGCCTTTCCATCACCCACCTTGGCCTCCTTAACCGAGCCTTAAATTCCATTTCTTGGATTGATGAATATACTGTACTAAAGTCCTGTGCAGAGCCGATCTTTTCCATTCGCAGCCATGAAGGTTCAGCTTGTTGTAATTCTTACCGCGCTTGCGCTTTATCTCATTGTCGGACCTCTGACGACGCTCTCTACTCCGGTCAACCCGTTGCAAAGTTTTGCTGGCAACACGTTGCCCAAGATGCAACTTGCTCCGCCGGGTTCGATATATCTCCCTATGCTGATGGCTATCCCGACAGCTACACCTACGCCATTCCCAGGACTGCCACCTGGCCCGACGATCAACATCCCGTATGTTGATGGGGAAGTGGATTTTGCCGACACGGTAATTTTCTGGTTTGGCAAAGTTACTCCCACCCAGAATTATGTAGACGTTCGCATGGCTTACACTCAAAATGAGCTATTCCTCTACCTGGCTGTCATTGACCGCCGGCTGTGGTATGATGAAACCCCTTCCCCCGATCAGCTTACCGATTGGGATGCTGTCGTCCTGTTTCTCGATCTGAACTCTACTCCACCAAACCTCCCAAATGGCCTGTCTTACCAGTTTGTTGCCCAATTTACCCCCTTCCCGGAATGGCAAAATCGCACGAACTATCAGCGAGCGTACACGGGGAATGGTAGCGGCTGGAGCCCAAGCTCTATTAGCTTCAGAACCATCAGTGGCTGGCGCGGCGACGCCTGGAACAATAACGGCGATGACCGCGGCTGGGCGATGACCTTCCGCATTCCTTTCTCCAGCCTTGGCTTATCGGCCCCTCCATCCCAGGGGACGGTTTGGCGGATGGGACTGCGGTTGCATGACCGCGATGATGCTGCCGGCTCCCCCATTCCAGTTACCTCCTGGCCGGTTCTGTTAGATGGCAATTCTCCCCTTTCTTACGGATTTGTCCGTTTTGGTATACCAGAGTACACCCCTCCCCCTGTAAGCTCACCTGGCTATCTCACCATCCGGGAGGGGCTTAATGGCGTGGTTGTCCCCGATGCAGCCGTCGGCGGCACCACCGGAAACCTGTGTAATGCTGATGGCGACTTTTGGAACAATTGGGGAAGCGCCAATTTCGCCTCTTCCGCCGACTTCAATATCCAAAATCAAGCTGATATTGCTGATTGGCCTTGCTTTGCCAAATACTACGTAACTTTTCCCCTTGACCAGCTTCCAGCCGGCAGCGTCATTGTCTCTGCCAAACTGATCCTGCATCATTGGGGCAACTCAGGTTCGCTGGCTTTGGCAAAACCATCTATGATTCACGTCTCAGTCGTCGGTGAAGCCTGGAATGAAAGTACGTTGACCTGGAACAATGCCCCCCTGGCGCTGGAAAACATCAGTTGGACATTGGTGCCGGTGGCAGATTGTAGTTCTATGGGCTGGCCTTGTTTCCCACGTGAATGGGATGTCAGCCGCGCCGTAGCTGCAGCTCGTCGCGCCAGTGTGCCGCTGCGCTTGGCGCTCTATTCCACCGATAGCGATTACCATAGCGGCAAGTTTTTTACTACTTCCGAAACCGGTGAGTGGAACCAGATCGGCCGCCCCACCTTGCAGATCACCTGGGGCTACCCTTGATTCTTTTGTCATAGCATAGTTGAAGATGAAATCTGAACCGGGTTGTTTAGGTATTGAGAAATTCAGGCGGGCAGTGCCGGGGTTGCTCTTCTCCCTTTTATTGATGATATTGTCTGCCGGACTGTGTTCGTCGGTTGATCTACGGCCATCCAGAGGCGCGCCGAATGCAACGGTCACTCCCCCGCCGCTATACCTGCCCCAGGTGATGAAATACTCAGGGGCGCAAGCGGGCTCTACCGAGTGGTCGCAGCACGCCCACGATGCCCAGCGCACCAGCTATACTGACCAGGTCGTCGCACCGCCCTGGCGCTGGAAGTGGGCCTGGAACGGCCCAAACGCCAGCGGGGGAGTGTCAGCAGGTAAAACGTCCCTGCCCCGCAACGTCCAACCAGTGACCGGTGCCGGGCGGGTGTATGTGGCTGCCGGCAGTCGCGGCGTCTTTGCTCTGAACAATGCCAGCGGAGCTCCGGTCTGGAACGCCACGAATGTTGGTGTGGTGAACTCGACGGTCGCCTATGACGCCGATACCCAGGCTGTTTTCGTCGTTTCCTCCAACGGTACGCTTTATAAACTGAATGCTTCCAGTGGTTCCATCCTGGCTCAGTTCTCCACTGGGGCCGCTTCCAACCTCCCTTTGCCGCCAGCAATTATCAGCGACCGCGTCCTCTTTAGTATGGGCACGCAGGTCTATGCCGTCGATAAATTTAACCTGGGGCAAATCTGGGCATATAATGCCGGAGCTGAGGTCGAGACGCCGCCAGCCTACTCAGTTGCCTACAATCGGGTTGTGGCGGTGAGCAGTGATTTGTATGTCCATGCCATTAATAATAGCGATGGCTCCCGAGCCTGGCGGGTTAAGCCCACAGGAAGGGTTGGCGGCGACCCCGCCGGCTTTAATGAAACCCTGGCAGAAGCCAGATATGGCTGGCCGGTCATCGCGGAAAGGCATGGTTTGGCGTTGATCAAGTATCGCCTCGACTGGCAGACGATGTGGGTGTTCAGCCCCTGGCCTACTACGAACAGCCAGATGCGCACCAACTTGCAGAACCAACCCAATCAGCAGGCGCTTTTTGCCCTGAACCTGAGCGATGGCAGTGTGCCATTCATCATCAATGTCGGTCATGGCGGCTACGGTGATGGCGACTACCTGCCCATGGGACCTCAACCGGCGGTCAAGCCCTTGCCGGATGGCAAGGAGGTGGTTTGGACGGTCATTCGCGGCGGCGGTATGGATGGAAGAGGCGACTCGCACATGGGCGAGGTGGTGCTTGATTCGACTACAGTCTCCGGGTTGCAGGCGGGTTACGTGCGCTGGATGGAAGATAATTTCACCAACTATTCCATGTACTTCCCAACCGACGAACAGCCCAATGTGAGTATTGCCGGAGATTATTTTTTCTCCGGTCATTGGGAAGCTGGGGCAGCCTTTCGGGTGGTAGATCGCTCCTCCGCCTATGGCCTGTACAACAATCCTATCCAGACCGATGTCGTCTACGCCGTTGCCAGTTCTCAAGACGACGCCTCTTGCCCCTTCAGCTCATCGCATTATTGTCCCGATGGGCTTGAGAACACCCGATCATATCCGCCTGGATTTTATATTTATTACAACCAGGGGAATATTTACGACCGTTACTGGAGCGAATACGCCGCCTGGGTAGTAAGTAAAGATACGGTTTATTTTCGTAGTTGCGACGGCGCAATTGTGGCTTTGGAGTCTGGTGCTCCGCAGACCAATGCAATTAACCCTTGGATAGTATCCGCCGTTCGACAGCAAGACTCTCCCAACCCTGACAGTCTGCTCACACATGAGTTTGAACCTACGATGATCATCACCGACGAGCAGGCGCGCCTGCATGCTGGCGAATTTAAGATTGTAGAGTTCGTCGTCCGCCGCGTGATTAATAACGGTGCCCGGATCATTGTAGCGGCAGGAAATCCCCACCAGGGCAGTTTCAAAGCAATCATCCGCCAGGAGGATTGGCCCAATTTTGGCTCGCTTCCGCAGGGACTTTTCCCCTTGAATCAAATCGTCAGGGTAAGCGGCGCTATCTCCTGGTATCAGGGCGACCCGGTCATTTACATCTCCAGCCCCTCACAAATTCGTTGATTTAACCTGTGACCCAATGGGGATGCAGCTTGATTGCCCAAAAGCCCGATGGGTGATTCCTTGCATTGCGGTGGTCATGTGTTACAATCCCGTTCACGATGAACGGCGATGTGAACTATCAACAAACGTTGGATTACCTCTACAGCTTTGTGGATTACAGCATGACCCGCTCCATGCGCTGGAGCGCCGACAAGTTCGACCTGGGGCGGATGGAGCGCTTGACGCAGGCGCTCGGAAACCCCCAGCGCGCCTACCCCAGCCTGCACATCGCCGGGACAAAGGGCAAGGGTTCGGTTTCGGCAATGATTGCCAGCGTCTTGCGTGCTGAAGGCTACCGCGTTGGACTGTACACCTCGCCGCACATGCACGACTACACCGAGCGCATTTGCGTCAACGGTAGTCGCATGCCCCACGCCGATTTAATCGCCCTGGTGGATGAGCTGCGCCCGCTGTTCGACAGCCAGCGTGAGGTGACCACTTTCGAGATCACCACCGCCCTGGCGTTCCTGTACTTTGCCCGCCAGCAGGTGGACGTTGCCGTTATCGAAGTGGGGTTGGGCGGCCGCCTGGATGCGACCAACGTGGTCGTCCCGGTGGTTTCGGTAATCACCTCGATCTCGTATGACCACACCCAGATTTTGGGCAACACCCTGGCAGAGATCGCCGCCGAAAAGGCTGGCATCATCAAACCGCAGACGCCAGTGGTTTCCTCGCCGCAGAGAGAAGAAGCCCGGAGCGTGATCGAACGCATTGCCGCAGAGCGAGCTGCGCCGCTGTTCCTGGTGGGTCGGGATTACGCCTACCAGGCGATGAAGCGCTCCCTGCAAGGGCAATCCTTGCTGGTGTGGCGCTCGAACGCCGTCCAGGAAGGGGAAACTAACCCGAACGGTGCAGCCAGCGCGGGAGAGCCAACCCTTCTGAACATCCCCCTGCTGGGAGCGCACCAGCTCGAGAACGCAGCCACGGCTTACGCCGCCCTGGATGTCTTCCGCCAGCGCTCATTGCCGGTCAGTGAGCAGGCGATCGCCTCTGGATTTCCGTCCACCGTGTGGCCCGGTCGTTTTGAAATCTTGAGCCAGGAGCCGGCGCTGGTGATCGATTCGGCGCACAACCGCGATTCCGCCGCCAAACTGGCGCAGACCGTGCGCGAATACTTCCCCGGCCGCCCTGTGCTGCTGATCTTTGGCGCTTCGGAGGATAAAGATATCTCCGGAATGCTCGCCGAACTGCTGCCGGTTGCCACAGAAGCTATCTTCACCCGCTCTTTCCACCCTCGGGCAGCCGATCCGCAACACCTGGCGGCGATTGCAACGGAGAATGGTGCCTCGACGCGCATCGTCGCCGAGGTCGCCGACGCCCTGGATGCGGCGTTGCGCGGCGCATCTGCCGAAAGCCTGATCCTGGCAACCGGCAGCATATTTATCGCCACTGCGGTGCGCGAAGCCTGGTTAACCCGCCAGGGCTTGCGCCTGCCTGTCGGTTGAACCGTTGGAGATAAGGATGAGAAACCACGATTGGTATGACCGCGATGAAGACGACGACTTCGGCGAGGCATTGCACCGTCGCACCGAGGAGCTCTACAACATCCCAGATACGATGCCGGATGAGGAAGGCGTGATCGAATGTCCGGTGCTGCCGCTGCGCGACCTGGTGGTCTTTCCGCGCATGGTATCGCCGATTTTCGTCGGTCGCTCTTCATCCTTGATGGCGATCGAAGAAGCCCAGCTCAACGACCAGACCGTCATCGCCCTGACCCAGCGCGATGCCGACGTGGACGAGCCTGGCCCGGATGATTTCATCCCCATCGGCGTCGAAATGGCGGTCGGGCGCCTGTTGAACATGCCCGATGGCTCCAGCTCCGCCCTGGTGCAGGGGCGCCGGCGGGTGCGCCTGCTCGAATTCACCCAGCTCGAGCCGTTCATGCGCGCCAGGGCGCGCATCATCCACGAATCGGCAAAGATGGATCGCCAGGTAGACGCCACCATGCGCACCGCCCTGGAGCTTTTCCAGAAGTGCGTCAACCTCGATCGCAGCCTGCCCGAAGAAGCCTACCTGTACGCCCTGAACATCGAGGACCCGGGCTGGCTGAGCGATATGATCGTCACCACCATTGCCCCGCCGCTGGAAGAACGCCAGAAAATGCTGCAAGCGACCGACCCGTTGACGCGTCTGCAAATGGTGGTGAGCCTGCTGGCGCGCGAAGTTGATGTGCTCGAGCTTGAAGACGAAATCCACACCCGGGCGCAGAGCGAGGTGGATCGCACCCAGCGCGAATTCTATCTGCGTGAGCAGATGAAAGCCATCCAGACCGAACTGGGGGAAGGGGATGTGTGGGCGCGTGAGATACAGGAACTGCGCGCCCGCATCGAGAGCGCTTCGTTGCCGGAGGAAGTGCTGGTTCGGGCGATCAAGGAGGTGGACCGCCTGGCGCAGATGCCGCCGATGTCTCCCGAGGTGGGCATCATCCGCACCTACGTGGAGTGGATTCTCGAACTCCCCTGGACGGCGGTCACCGAAGACAACCTGGATGTAGCCCACGCCGCCAAAGTGCTGGAGAGCGATCATTACGGCTTGCCGCGGGCGAAGGAGCGCATCCTGGAATACATTGCCGTGCGCAAGCTGAAGCCCAAGCGACCGCGCCAACCCATCCTGTGCTTTGTCGGGCCGCCAGGAACGGGCAAGACCTCCCTGGGCCGCTCGATCGCCGATGCCCTGGGGCGCAAGTTCGTGCGCCTCTCCTTGGGCGGCGTGCGCGACGAAGCCGAGATTCGCGGCCATCGGCGCACCTACATCGGCGCGCTGCCGGGCCGGGTGTTGCAGACTATGCGCCGGGCTGGGACGATCAACCCGCTCTTCATGCTGGATGAGATTGATAAACTCGGTCAGGATTTTCGCGGCGACCCAGCCGCCGCCATGCTCGAGGTGCTCGATCCGGAGCAAAATCACGCCTTTTCCGACCATTATCTGGAGCTGCCCTACGACCTTTCCAAGGTGATGTTCATCACCACGGCGAACACCACCACCAGCATTCCGCCGGCGCTGCTCGATCGTATGGAAATCATCGAGTTTCCCGGCTATATCGAGGAAGAAAAGCTGGCCATCGCCCGGCAGTTCTTGATTCCCCGCCAGCTCGAGGAAAATGGGCTGGTGGAGGGCGAGGTGAAATTGACCGACCAGGCGATTCAGCGCATCATCCGCGAGTACACCTACGAAGCTGGCGTGCGCAACCTGGAGCGCGAGATCGGGCGCATCTGCCGCAAAATTGCCCGCCTGAAAGCCGAAGGCAAGCGTTATCCGGTGCAGATCAATGCGGCGTCTATCGAAAAATTCCTTGGTCCGCCGCAATTCTTCTCGTTGGAAGCCGAACGGCAGGATGAAGTCGGCGTCGCCACCGGCGTCGCCTGGACCGAGAACGGCGGCGAGATCATGCCGGTGGAGGTGTTGCTCATCGAGTGTAAGGGCAATCTGCAGATCACCGGCCAGATTGGCAACGTGATGCAGGAATCCGCCCAGGCGGCGCTCTCTTACCTGAAGTCGCGCTCGCGTGATTTTGGCATCGAACCGGCAATTTATGAACAGGTGGACATCCACATCCACATCCCCGAAGGGGCAATCCCCAAGGATGGCCCCAGCGCCGGCATCACCATTGGCACGGCGCTGGCATCGGCATTCTCTGAGCGCAAGGTGCGCCGCGAAGTCGGCATGACCGGCGAGATCACCCTGCGCGGGCGGGTGTTGCCTGTGGGCGGGGTGCGCGAAAAGGTCCTGGCAGCCTATCGGGCGGGTTTGAAGACGGTGATTCTGCCCCGGCGGAACCTCAAAGACCTGGTGGACATCCCCAAACGGGTGCGCAACGAGTTGAAGATCGTGCCGGTGGATCACATGGACGAAGTGCTACAGGTGGCTTTGAACCCCGCCGCAGAACGTCCTAAAACGCCGCGCCGGCACCGCTCGGCGGCGGAGCGCAAGCCAGAACGGGAATCTCAGCCCGGAGCAGCGCACGAAGAAAGCCGCCCCCGGCCGCTGTCGGAACCGCCGGCCATCCGCCCCGGCGCGTAGCTATCGCCTCGGGTTCACCTCGATGCGGAACACTTCGCCGCTGCCCCGGTAGGTCACGTACAGCTCGCCAGCTTCATCTTCGCCAAAACTGCTCACCTGCAACGTCGGCGCGTTGATCAAAGCCTGCGCCACCCAGGCGTTGTTCTCCCGTTGCAGCCCGCTGATCGTCCCCGAGCAATAGTCTGCGAAGAAGTAGATGCCCTGCATGGCGGCAAACGCCGCGCCGCGATAGACAAACCCGCCGGTCACCGAAGCGCAGCCGCCGGGCGGGTTTGGATAGGTGTAAATTGGGGGAGTCATGCCGGTGGCGTCGCAGGTGCCGCCGCCGTAGCAGGAGTTGCCTTCGAGGATGTCCCAGCCGTAGTTCTCCCCGCCATGGCTGCTGGCGGGTTGCCAGTTGATCTCTTCGATCAGCTCCTGACCAACGTCGCCAATGTATAAATCGGGGGAGGCGGGGGAGCGGTCGAAGGAGAAGCGCCACGGGTTGCGCAGACCCAGCGCCCAGATTTCCGGACGGTATGCGGGGTCGTTGACGAAGGGATTGTCTGGCGGGATGCGGTACCTGACTGCCGGGTTGCCCACATCCCCGCGAACCAGCGGCATATACGTGCGGTAAGCGCTGGGGATGGGTTGCAGCGGCCCCATTTCCACATCAATGCGCAACAACTTGCCCAGCAGCGAATTCGGGTTCTGGGCGTTGTTGAACGGGTCTCCGCCGCCGCCCCCATCGCCGGTGCCGATGTACAGGTAGCCATCTGGGC
>FWPU01009511.1_pt1 | contig 15227 bp, 13 predicted proteins | sample 2228361 | NCBI WGS metagenome assembly FWPU01 (sample SAMEA103939777, study PRJEB20133) | metagenome
CGCACCCTTGCCGCCGCGCGCCGGCACGGCATCGACCTCGAGGCGGCGCGCGCCGCCTCGCCGCGCCCGGCGGGATTGCTCGACACGACGTTCGCCGCCTGGCGGCGGCGCGGCGCGTTGCGTCCGCTCGGCGCGGTCGCGTTCCTCGTCGAGGTCGAGTCCGGCGACGAGGACGAGGAGGTCGTTCCCGAGGCGCTCCTTCGCGTCCGCGTGCGGCCGCTCAGCGAGCGCCAGATGGTCGGCCCCGACGACCTCGAGGGACGCCGGCTTCCGGCGCACGAGTGGCGGCTCCTCGAGCCGCTTCGCCGCGGGCCGAGCGGGCGCGAGTTCGTCGCGCGCGGCGAGGACGCGACCGTGTTCCTCGACCGGGTCGCCGAGGCTGGCGCCCCGCTGCGCGACGCGAGCGACGAGGAGCCGCTCACCGTGCTCACCGACCCGGTGCGCCCGGCGCTTCGCCTGCGGCCGGCCACCCCGGAGGACTTCCCGGCGAACGCCCTCCTCCAGATGCGCGCCGCGGAGCGTGAGGAGGAGCAGCTCAAGCTGCGCCGCGCGTGGCTCGAGTACAACGCCGAGGGCGGCGCGATCGACGAGGACGCCTTCCGGGCGCTGCTCGGCGTGCCACCGGCCGCCTCGACCGGCTCGCCCACCGAGGGCGCGTTCGTCCTCGAGCCGGTGTGGCGCCCGGCGCGCCCCGGAGGAGCGGTCGCCGAGGAGGGCCCGGCGGTGCCGTTCGGCGAGTCCGTGCTGCTGCGCGGCGCGCGACCCTGGGTGTACTTCCGCGCCGCGCGCAGCTTCGCCCGGGTCGCATCCGACGTCGGGCCGATCGCGCTCGCTCGCCTGGCGACGCACCCGCACGTGCTGGTCGAGCAGGCCGACCTCGGGCGGCTGCCCGCGCTGCTCCACGAGCACTTCCGCAGCGAGGGCATCGCGCTTCCGTCGCGCGCCGAGCTCGGGCTGCCGCCGCTCCCGGTGCCGCACGTCACGCTGCGCGTGACGGGCTCGACGTTCCAGGTCGAGGCGCTCCTCGAGGCACGCTACGGCGACCGCGTCTACCCGCTCGCCCCCGAGAGCTGCGCGACGATGGACGAGCCCGAGCGCAACTCCGAGGTGGAGCGCGCGGCGCTCGACCTGATCGGCGCGACGGTGCTCGAGCTCGCTCCGCGCCGGCGCCGCCGCGGCGCGTCCGGCGACGACCCGGACGCACGGACCTACCGGGCGAGCGGCGACGAGGCGGTCTTCTTCTGGACGCACGACCTGCCGCGGCTCGTCGCCGAGGCGTCGGGCGCGGGGCCGCTGTCCGAGGTGGTCGTGCCCCCTGCCCTGCGCAACGTCACGGCGCGCGCGCCGCTTACCGCGAGCCTGTCGGCCGAGCTCCGCCCGAGGTCGATGATCGGCGTCGAGCTGCGCTACGCCGCGGAAGGCGTTCCGGCCGACGTCGAGGAGATCCGCCAGGCCCTCGCCGCGAAGCGGCGCTGGGTGCGCTTGACGGACGGCAGCGTCGCCGAGCTCTCGCAGCACGTGGCGACGCTCGCCGGCGCGACCGCCGACACGCTCGGCACGTCGGCGGAGGCGGAGCTGCCCCGCCACCTGATCGGCGAGGTGGCCGCGTGGAGCGAGCTCGCCGACGCCGTGCAGCTCGACGAGCGGCTCGACGGCTGGACCGAGCGCCTGCGCACCGTGCTGACGAGCGGCACGCCGGAGCCGATCCCCGGACTCGAGGGCGACCTGCGCGCCTACCAGCGGGTCGGCGTCGCCTGGCTCCAGTTCCTCGCCGACCTCGGCGCGGGCGGCATCCTCGCCGACGACATGGGGCTCGGCAAGACGATCCAGACGCTCGCGCTGCTCGCCTGGCGCAAGGCGCGCGACGGCGCGATGCCGAGCCTGGTGATCGCGCCGACCTCGGTCGCGCCGAACTGGATCCGCGAGGCGGCGCGCTTCGTTCCCGGCTTGAAGAGCGTGCTGCTGCACGGGCTCGGACGGCACGCACGCTACGAGGACGTACCGAACGTCGACCTCCTCGTGACGACGTACGCGCTCCTGCGGCGTGACGTCGAGCGGCTGCGCGGCATCCGCTTCCGCTACGTGATCCTCGACGAGGCGCAGCAGATCAAGAACCACGCGGCCGCGACCACGGCGGCCGCCAAGTCGCTGCTTGCCGAGGGCCGCCTCGCGCTCACCGGCACGCCGATCGAGAACCGGCTCCTCGAGCTGTGGTCGATCCTCGACTTCGTGAACCCGGGCATGCTCGGGAGCTGGCGGAGCTTCGCGCGCCGCTACGAGCGGCCGGTCACGGCCGGCCTCGACGAGGACGCCGGGGGTGAGCCGGCCGACGGCGCCGAGCGTGCCGAGGAAGGCCTCGCGGCGCTCGCCCCGGCCGGCGAGACCGCGGCGCTGCGCGCCCGCATCCGTCCGTTCGTCCTCCGTCGCACGAAGGCAGACGTCGAGCGCGACCTGCCGCCCAAGATCGAGACCGACGTGGTCGTCGAGCTGACGCCCGCGCAGCACCGTGCGTACGCGGCGCTCGCCGCGGCGACGCGCGAGGACCTGTCGCGCCGGCTCGCGCGCGACGGCTTCGAGCGCAACCGGATGCTCGTCCTCACGGCGCTCCTCCGGCTGCGCCAGATGGCGTGCGACCCGCGGCTCGTCGACCCCCGCTACCGCCCGCAGGACTCGGCGAAGCTCGAGGCCTTCCGCGAGCTCACCTCCGAGGTGATCGCGAGCGACCGCCGCGCGCTCGTGTTCAGCCAGTTCGTCGAGCTCCTGAAGCTGCTCCGCGCCGACCTCGACGAGCGCGGCATCCCCTACGCGTACCTCGACGGGCGCACGCGCGACCGCGCCCGTGTGCTGCGGAGCTTCGTCGAGGGCACGATGCCGCTCTTCCTGCTGAGCCTCCGCGCCGGCGGGACGGGCATCAACCTGACCGCCGCCGACGTCGTGATCCACCTCGACCCGTGGTGGAACCCCGCGGTCGAGGACCAGGCGACCGACCGCGCGCACCGCATCGGGCAGCGCAAGACAGTCTCGGTCTACCGGATCATCGCCGCCGGGACGATCGAGGAGGCGATCCTCCGGCTGAAGCGCCGCAAGCGGGCGCTCGCGAGCACGGTGATCGACGACGAGCGCGGCTGGCTCGAGCAGCTCGGCGAGCGCGAGGTCACCGAGCTGCTCGGCCTCACCTGAGCGGGATCACTCCTCCGCCGCTTCGGGCGTGGCCTCGGGCGCGGCCTCCTTCGCGGCGGCCTTGCCGCTCTTGCGCCGCGCCGTCTGGGCGCGCGGCTTCGCCCGCGGCGTGGTCTTGGCGCGGCTGGTCCGCGTCGTGCGGCCGCTCGCCGCGGAGGCGGTGCTGCTCCGCCGGCGGCTCCGCGCCGGCTTCGCCTCCTCCGCTTCGCTCTCCGCCGCCGGCTCGCTCGCCGCTTCGGCGGTCGCCGGCTCCGGCTTGCCGGCCGGTTGCTCGGCGGACGCTTGCTCGGCGGGCGCCGGCTCGCCGGTCGTCGCCTGCTCCGCGTCGTCGGCCGCGACGGACTCTGCCTGCGAGCCGATCGGGTCGCCGTGCGGCGCCGTCGCGACGCCGTCGTCGCGCACGCCGGCACCGTTCGTCCGCTCGAGCCCGCTCGCCTCGCTCGGCGTCGCCTCGGCCTCGCCCTGCGCCTTCGCCGTCTCGCCCGCCGACGCGCTCAGCGGCGTGACCCGCCAGGCGCCCTGTCGGTCGCGCTGCATGCGCAGCAGACCTTCGCGCTGCCCGAGGTGCATGAGCTCGGTGAGCGTGCGGAAGCCGTAGGTCTCCTCGTCGAACGACGGATCGACGGCGCGCAGGCCCTGCGCCAGGTGGCGGACGTACATCGGCTTGCCGGAGCGCGACTCGGTGAGCTTCTCGAGCGCCGCGCGCAGCAGGATGAGCGCCTCCTCCGGCGGACGGCTCCCGGCCTCGGGGGCCGCCGTCTCGGGCGCGGGTGCCGGCGCCTCCGCCTCGGCCTCGGGTGCAGCGGCCGCCGCCTCCTCGACCGGCGCGTCGGCGAACTTCGCCCGCGTCGCCTGCTTCTCGCGGCCGCCGTCGCCCTCGAGCTCGACCACGTAGCCGTGGTCGATGCGCCGCAGGTTCAGGTGGTGCTTGTCGGCGAGCCGCTGGATGAACTCACGGAACGACGAGGCGCCGTAGTCGCGCTCGCTGAAGGTCGAGTCGAGCTGCAGGAGAGTGCTCTTCAGCGGTCCGAGCTGCGGCTCGACGCCGCGGTCCGCGAGGATCTTGAGCGCGCGCTGGACTTGCGCGAAGCCGTGCTCGAGCGACAGGCGGCCGCCCGCGCTGCCCCGGCCGTGCGAGCGATCGCCGCGCGAGCGCGCGCCGAGCAGGTTCTCGTAGGCGATGAACTCGTGGCAGTTGCGCTGCAGGATGCCGCTGGTGAACGAGCGTCCGCCGACGACGAACACGCGCTTGCCGAACTGCTTGAGCTTCTCGACGAGCGCGATGAAGTCCGAGTCGCCGCCGACGATCGCGAAGCCGTTGATGTGCGGTCGGGTGAACGCCATCTCGAGCGCGTCGACCACGAGGTTGATGTCGGCGCCGTTCTTGTCCCCGCGCGGCGTGACGTTGCGCTGCACCATGTGCACCGCATGCTCGGTCATCGTGCGGCTCTGCATTCCTGCCCGGGCCCAGTCGCCGTAGGCGCTCTTCGAGACGACGTCGCCGCGCTCCTTGAGTGCCTCGAGCACGAGCGAGATGTCCAGCTCGCTGTTGAGTGTGGTCTTGACCCCGATCTCGATGTTGTCGAAGTCGATGAAGACCGCGAGCTGCAGTTTTTCTTCCAAAGGACCTCCTTGCCCTTGCTGCGCCCTCCGGGTGGAGGACACGGGCCATTGCAACGGTGGTAGCAAGCCGCACGCGGGGCGGCTAGAACGCCGCCGCCCGCCGGCGGGGCGGCGGGCCGGGCGGTCGCGGCTGCTCGCGGGTCGTCAGTCGCCCAGCACGGCGACCAGGGTGCGCCCGGCGACCGCGCGGCGCCACGCCTCGAGGATCTCCGCGTCGGGCAGCCGGGCGACGATGTGCTCCGCCTCCTCGAGCGACGGGAAGCCCGTCGCGACGCAGTCGGCGCGTGCGAGCGCCCGGTCGAGACGGCGCTCGGCGAGGACCGCGTAGCCGTAGCGCCGCTTCTTGCGCGCACGCTGCAGATCGGCGGGCGCGAAGCCCTCGCTCGCCGAGCGCTGCAGGACGTCGTCGATGATCCGGGCGAGCCGGTCGCCGCGGCCCGGCCCGGCGCTCGCCGAGAGCACCGCGGCCCCCCAGCCGTGCCCCCACTCGAGCTCGGCGGAGACCTCGTAGCCGAGCCCGTGGTGCTCGCGCACCACCTGGAAGAGCATGCTGTCCGGGTCGGCGCCGACCAGGTCGAGGGCGACGCCGAGCGCCAGCAGGTTGCGCGGCGTCGGGTCGACCTCGAGGATCCGCACGACGAACGACTGCCCGCGCTCGTTGCCCGGCACCCGGAGGAGGCCCGAGGAGCCGCGCCGCACGCCGTTGCGGCGGGACGGCTCACCGACCCGGTCCGCCGCGACGTAGCGGGCGAGCGCCTTGCGCACGACCTCCTCCGAGACCCCGCCGACCACCGCGAGCACCGCGTTCGCGTTGACGAAGCGGCGGCGGAGGAAGCGGCTCACGTCGCTCGCCCGCATCGCGCGCACCGAGCCGACGGTGCCGCAGATCGGGTGGCCGATCGGCGGTCCGAAGAAGCGGGTCCAGGCGCGCTCGTGCAGGTGGTCGAGCGGGTCGTCGCGGAAGCCGCGGATCTCGTCGAGCACCACGCGGGTCTCCTTGCGGAAGCGCTGCTCGTCGACGCGGCTCCGGTAGAACTGGTCGGTGAGGAGCTCGATCGCGCTCGCGAAGTCCTCGTTGAACACCTCGATGGTGAGCGCGATCGACTCGTACCCCGTGGTCGCGTTGTGGCTCCCGCCGATCTCCGCGGCGCGGCGGTTGAGCGCGAGCTGGTCGAGCTCGGCCGTGCCCTGGAAGAGCATGTGCTCGGCCATGTGTGCGAGCCCGGGCAGCGAGCCGTCGAAGCGCGCGCCGGCGCGCACGTTGAGCGCCACCGCGGTGATCGGTCCGGCAAGGTGCTCGTAGACGACGGTCAGTCCTCGGAAGCGGAACGTGCGGACCTTGGCGCGCTGCGGCATCGCCCCCCTCAGCAACGGATTTTTCCTCTCGAAGCAAGCACGAAACCTGCTACCATCCGCACATCGTCACCACATGATCCGATGATCCGAACCGGACGTCCACGTTGGCGAGGAGCGCGGGCTTGGCCCGCGCGACGAGGCCCATCGGAGGAGCGCAGGCGAGAGGGAAAAGTATGATTGAAGAGGAGCTCTCCAAGCAATTCCTTCGCGTCACCGAGACGGCGGCGATCGAGGCCGCGCGCACCATGGGCCAGGGCGATCGTCGCCGCTCCGACCACGTCGCGGTCGAGGCGATGCGAACTGCGATGGACACCTTGCCGATGCGGGGCGAGGTGGTGATCGGCGAGGGCGAGCGCGACGAGGCGCCGATGCTGTTCATCGGCGAGCACGTCGGGCGCGGCTGGGCCGAGGATCCCGAGGTCGACATCGCGGTCGACCCGCTCGAGGGCACGAATCTGTGCGCGACCGGGGCGCCGGGCGCGATCTCGGTGCTCGCCGCGTCCGAGCGCGGCGGCCTGCTCAAGGCCCCCGACTGCTACATGGAGAAGATCATCGTCGGCCCGGCGGCGAAGGGTGCGATCCACCTGGACGCGCCGGTCGCCGAGAACCTGAACGCGATCGCGGCGCGCCTCGAGCGCTCGGTGAAGGACCTGGTGGTGATCGTCCTCGACCGGCCGCGCCACGAGAAGCTCATCGAGGACATCCGCCGTGCCGGCGCGCGCATCCGCCTGATCGGCGACGGCGACCTGTCGGCCGGCATCTCGGCCGCGGTGCGCGGCACCAACGTGCACGCGGTGATGGGCATCGGCGGCGCGCCGGAGGGAGTCTTGACGGCCGCCGCGCTCCGCTGCCTGAACGGCGCGATGCAGGCGCGCCTCGTGCCCACCAAGGAGGGGCAGGAGGAGCGCATGCGCGCCATGGGCATCACCGATCCGAAGCGGATCTACACCGAGCGCGACCTGGCGCCGGGCAACGAGATCCTGTTCGCCGCCTCGGGCGTGACCGACGGCACGCTGCTCAAGGGCGTGCGCTTCTTCGGCAACGGCGTGCGCGTCAACTCGGTCATCATGTCGCACCGCCAGCGGCGCATCCGCTTCATCGACACGGTCTCGATCGACGACGATCCGGATGTCGTGATCGAGTTCTGACCAGGTCGATCGCGCGGAGCGCGTCGGCGGTCGCGCGGAGGTCGTCGCGCGCCCCCGGACGGCCGAGAAGCGCGCGGAGCGCCGCCAGGTCGCGCTCCTCGTCGACGTCGAGCTCTCGCTCGAGGAGCGAGACGCGGAGCCCGAGCGCCGACGCACGCTCGAGCGTCGCCGCGAGGACGCCGCTCGTGCTCCACGCGATGCCGCGGAAGAGGTCGTGCGGCGCCTTCGCGGCGATGAGGTAGTAGCCGCCGTCCTCGGCCGGGCCGAGGACCACGTCCGCGTCGGCGAGCGCGTCGAACGCCTGCTCGACCCTCTCGCGGCCGAGCTGCGGCGCGTCCGAGCCGATGATCGCGCAGCGCGCGAAGCCCGCCTCGAGCATCCGCTCGAAGGCGTCGCGCATCCGCGCGCCGAGGTCGGCGCCGGACTGCGCGAAGACGCTCTCCGGCTCGAGCGCGAAGCGCGCCGCGAAGCCGCGATCGGGCGGCGCGACCGCCCAGCGGACGGCGAAAGGAGCGGCCGCGAAGCGGTCGCGCAGGTCGCGGACGAAGGCCGCGTAGAGCGTCACCGCCGCCTCGTCGCCGATCGCGCGCGCGAGCCGCGTCTTGACGGCGCCGGCCGCGGGATCGCGCGCGAACACCACCAGCACGTCGCTCGTCTCGCGCTCGCCCATCGACGCGTCCGCCGAAGGAGCGCTCTACGCCGCGCGCGCCCGTCCGGCAAACCGCTCCTTTGCGGCACCGGGCAATGTTGCTAGAGGAGGGCCCCGGAGCCCGCGCGTCCGTTCGCTCGTTCGAGCCGCTCCACGCGGCGCACAGGCTTCCTTCGCCACGGATCCCCGGGAGCCCAGCCATATGGATCTCAGCTTCAGCGCCGAGTACGAGAAGTTCCGCGAGGAGGTGCGGGAGTTCCTCGCCGCCAACTGGTCGGCGGAGGACGCCGCGATGGAGCCGCCCGCCGACGAGCGCAGCGCGCTCGGCGGACCGGTCCGCACCGACCCGCGCGCGACCGAGTTCCGCAAGCTCGCGATCGAGCGCGGCTACCTCTACCCCCACGTGCCCCGGCGCTACGGCGGCGGCGAGCAGCCGCCGGACCCGCTCAAGCAGGCGATCATCGCCGAGGAGTTCCGCAAGGCGCGTGCGCCGCACGAGGTGATCGGCCAGGGGCCGAGCATGCTCGTCCCGACGCTCCTCGAGCACGGCACCGAGGAGCAGAAGCAGAAGTTCATCCAAGGGACGCTGCTCGGCCAGATCCGCTGGTGCCAGGGCTACTCCGAGCCGGGCGCCGGCTCGGACCTCGCCTCGCTCCGCACGCGCGGCGTCCGCGACGGCGACGACTGGGTGATCGACGGCCACAAGATCTGGACCTCCGACGCGCAGCACGCCGACTGGATGTTCTGCCTCGTGCGCACCGAGCCCGACGCGCCGAAGCACGAGGGCATCAGCTACATCCTGATCGACATGAAGACGCCGGGCATCACGGTGCGCCCGCTGCGCCAGATGACCGGCACCGCCGACTTCAACGAGGTGTTCCTCGAGGGCGTGCGCGTCCCGTACGGCAACCTGGTCGGCAAGCGCGGCCAGGGCTGGATCGTGTCGCGCTCGACGCTCAAGCACGAGCGGGCGCTGATCGGCAACGCGAGCCTCACCCGGCGCATCTTCGACGGCGTCCTGATGCTCGCGATGTCGACCCAGGTGCGCGGCAAGCCGGCGATCAAGGACCCGATCATCCGCAACCGGCTGGTCGAGCTCGAGGCGAAGCTGCGCGCGACCGAGTACCACGGCTACCGCCAGCTCACGATGAGCGCACGAGGCGAGGAGCCGGGCATGGCGGGGCTCGTGACCAAGCTCTACTCGACGCAGCTCGGCTACGAGATCGCCAAGCTCGCGATGGACATCTCGGGTGACCGCGCCGCGCTCGGCGTCGGCGAGACCGAGGCGCCGTTCGACGGGATGCTGGTCAGCGCCTACATGTGGTCGCTCGGCATCCTGATCGCCGGCGGGACGGCGAACGTGCAGCGCAACATCATCGCGGAGCGCGGGCTCGGCCTGCCGCGCGATCCGGCGGCCTCGCGCCGCTGAGCTGGAACGGGGCACGACCGCATGAACTTCGGACTCTCGCAAGACCAGATTCTGCTCAAGGACACGATCCGCCGCTTCCTCGAGGAGCAGTGCCCGACGACGCGCGTCCGCCAGGTGATGGAGGGCCCGACCGGGCACGATCCGGACCTCTGGCGCGGGCTCGTCGAGCTCGGCGTGACCGGGCTCTACGTTCCCGCCGAGCACGGCGGCGCGGGGCTCGAGCTCCTCGACCTGGCGCTCGCCGCCGAGGAGCTCGGCTACAACGCGACGCCCGGCCCGTTCCTCGCCAACGCGCTCGCCCAGATCGCGCTCGTCGAGGGCGACGACGGGGAGCAGCGCGCGCACTGGCTCCCACGGCTGGTCGACGGCAGCGCGATCGGCACGTTCGCGCTCGGCGAGGCCGAGGGCGAGTGGGCCCCCGAGAACGTCGCGACGCGCGCCGAGGGCGGCCGCCTGACCGGCGTCAAGCATCTCGTGCCGTACGGCAGCCCGGCCGACGTGCTGATCGTCGCGGCGCGCGACGATCAGGGACCGGGCCTGTGGCTCGTCGAGAAGGGGGCTCCGGGCCTCGAGGCGCGCGACCTCCTGGGCAACGATCTCACGCGCCGCCTCGCGACCGTCCGCCTCGACGGCACGCCGGGCATCCGGCTGCCGCACGGGGCCGCCGCCGCGCCGCGCACGCGCGACGCGGCGCTCGTGCTGATCGCGGCCGACGCGTACGGCGGCTGCCGGCGCATGCTCGACATGGCGGTCGGCTACGCGAAGCAGCGCGAGCAGTTCGGGCAGATCATCGGCGCCTTCCAGGGGGTCAAGCACCAGCTCGCGAACCTCGCCTGCGAGCTCGAGCCGACGCTCTCGCTGTGGTGGTACGCGGCGCACGCGTACGACCGCATCCGCGACGAGGCGCCGCACCGCGCGGCGCTCGCCAAGTCGCTGCTCACCGACGTCTTCGACCGCTTCGCGCGCGACACGACGGAGCTGCACGGCGGCATCGGCTTCACCTGGGAGTACGACCTGCACCTCTGGTTCCGCCGCGCGATGTTCGACCGCGCCGTGTTCGGCGACGCCGCCTACCACCGGGCGCGCGCCGCCGACCTCGCCGGCTGGTGAGCGGGAGCCGCCCGTGATTGCGACCGGCGATTTGAAGAAGGGGCTCCGGATCCTGATCGACGGGGATCCGTTCGTGATCCTCGACGTGCACGTCCAGACGCCGTCGGCGCGCGGCGCCTCGTCGCTCACCAAGCTCAAGGTACGCAACCTGCGCACCGGACAGGTCCTCGACAAGACGTTCCGCGGCGGCGAGCGCTTCGAGGAGCCGAACCTCGAGCTGCGCCCCGTGCAGTACCTCTACCAGGACGCGGACGGCTACCACTTCATGGACCAGCAGAGCTACGACCAGTTCGCCCTGACGGCCGACGAGCTGGGCGACGCCGTCGGCTACCTGAAGGACGGCATGGAGGGGCTCCGCTCGGTCGTGTTCAACGACAAGGTGATCTCGGTCGACCTGCCGACCACGGTCGTCCTGCGCGTCACCGACACGACCCCGGCGCTCAAGGGCGCGACGGCCCAGGCCCAGACCAAGGCCGCGACCCTGGAGACCGGGCTGGTGATCCAGGTCCCGTCGTACCTCGAGGCGGGCGAGCTCGTGCAGGTCGACACGCGCGACGCCCGGTTCGTCGCCCGAGCCAAGTCCTGACCTGACGTTCGGCGGAGGGGGCATGCCCTGCTAGGCTCTCGGGCATGATCCTCACGCGAGACGTGATCCTCGACGAGATCGCGCGCGGCCGCGTCGTAATCGAGCCCCTCTCCCCCGACCAGATCGGACCCGCCTCGATCGACCTGCACCTGGGCGACGAGATCCGCGTCCTGGCCGACGAGCCGCCGGTCATCGACGTCAACGACGAGGCCGACTTCCGCGCCGTGACCGAGGTCCGCCCGCTCGTCGAGCCGTACGTGCTCGCCCCCGGCGAGACCATCCACGGCATCACCCGGGAGCGCATCACGCTGCCCGGCGACGTCGCGGGCTGGCTCGAGGGCCGCTCGCGCTTCGCGCGCCTCGGACTGATGATCCACGTGACCGCCGGCTTCGTCACGCCGGGCGTGCGCAACCGCCAGGTGCTCGAGATCAGCAACGTCTCGCGCCGCCCGCTCGCGATCCACGCGGGGACCCGGCTCTGCCAGATCGTCCTGCAGCGCTGCGAGGGCTCGGCCGTCTACCAGGGGCGCTTCGCCGACCAGGAACGGCTTTGAGCGCCGCCCGGGACACCGCGTGAACGCCGAGCGGCGCTCGCGCGCCCGCTGGCCGCGCCGGCTGCTCTTCGCGGTCGTCGCGCTCGGCGTCGTGGCGGGGGCGCTGCGCGTCGTCGCGCGCCTCTCCGGCGGGCCGCTCGGCCCCATCCCGGGCGGCCGGCTCGCGGGTCCCCTCGCCGCGGACCAGAGCCCGGACTGGAGCTTCACCGACGAGCTCGAGACGATCCAGGTCGAGGTGAACCCCGCCGACCCGCTGTCGGTCACCACCTGGGTCGTCGCGCACGACGACGCGCTCTACGTCACCGCCGACTTCATCAACCCGTTCAAGCGCTGGCCTCACCTGGCGCTCGCCGACCCGGGGGTTCGGCTCCGGATCGGGGGGCAGCTCTACGAGCGGCGCGCGGTGCGCGTCGAGGACCCGGACGAGATCGCGCGGCTCAGGCGGGCGGTCGGTGAAAAGTATGGCGTCGACCCCGACGGCCTCGCCGCGCGCGTCGAGGTGTGGTTCTTCCGCATGGAGCCGCGCGAGGAGCGGTAGGAGCCGCGCCTCAGGCGCGGGGCTGCTGCTGCGTCAAGCAGTGGAAGGCGCCCAGGCCCCAGACCAGGTCGTTCGCCCGGATGCCCACCGTGCGCCGGCCGGGGAAGAGGCGCTCAAGCGTCGCGAGCGCGCGCTCGTCGCTCGGGCAGCCGAAGGTCGGAACCAGAACGGCGGCGTTGGCGATGTAGAAGTTCGCGTAGCTCGCCGGCAGCCGCTGCCCCTCGTGGACGACCGGCGCCGGCATGGGCAGGGTGACGATCTCGAGGGGTCGCCCGCGCGCGTCGCGCATCGTGCGCAGCCGCGCGAGGTTGTCCTGGAGGACGCGGTAGTTCTCGTCCGCCGGGTCCTCCTCGACGACCGTCACGACCACGCCGGGAGCGACGAAGCGCGTCAGGTCGTCGACGTGGCCGTCGGTGTCGTCGCCCGCGATCCCGTCGCCCAGCCAGAGGATGCGCTCGACCGCGAGGAAGTCGCGCAGCCGCGCCTCGATCGCCGCACGGTCGAGCTTTGGGTTGCGGTTCGGGTTCAGCAGGCAGGCCTCGGTGGTCAGCAGCGTCCCCTCCCCGTCTCCGTCGATCGAGCCGCCCTCGAGAATCATGCCGGGCGAGAAGCACGGGATCCCGAGCCCGTCTGCGATGCGGCGGGGAACGACGTCGTCCTGCTCCCAGGGCGGATACTTGCCGCCCCAGGCGTTGTAGCCCCAGTCGGCAGCGACGAGCGGCGCTGCTCCGGCGGCCGCGCGGGGGCCCGCGGTGAGGAAGATCGGGCCGTGGTCGCGGATCCACGCGTCGTCGGTCGGGATGCGGTGGAAGCGCACCCGCTCGAGCGGCACGCCGCCCGCCTCGAGGCGCCGCCGCGCGTCCTGCTCGAGGGCGGCGTCGCCGACCAGGATCTCGACCCGCTCGCCCGGCACGAGGGCGCGCACCATCTCGACGAAGACCCCCGGCACGGGCTCGAACTTCCCCGGCCACGAGGCCTCCTTGTGCGGCCACGCGAGCCAGGTGGCGTCGTGCGGCTCCCACTCGGCCGGCCAGCGGTAGCCGAGCTCGCGCGGGCAGCGGCTCTCAACGGGGCTCGTCAACGAACTGTCGGGTGAGGCCGCCATACGCGTCGATGCGGCGGTCGCGGAGGAACGGCCAGTGCCGGCGCGTCTCCTCGATCCGGTCGAGGTCGCAGTCGGCGAGGACCAGCTCCTCCTTGTCGTGGCTCGCGCGCGCGAGCACCGTCCCGAACGGCGCCGCGACGAACGATCCGCCCCAGAACTCGACCGTGCCCTCGACGCCGACGCGGTTCGGCACCGCGACGTAGACGCCGTTCGCGACCGCGTGCGCTCGCTGCACGAGCTCCCAGGCCTCGTGCTGCTCCTTGCCGTAGCGCTCCTTCTCCGACTGATGCCAGCCGATCGCCGTCGGGTAGACGACGATCTCGGCCCCGGTGAGGGCCGTGAGACGCGCCGCCTCGGGGAACCACTGGTCCCAGCAGACCAGCGTCCCGAGCCGCGCGTGCCGCGTCGGGAAGCTGCGGAAGCCGAGGTCGCCGGGCGTGAAGTAGAACTTCTCGTAGTAGAGCGGGTCGTCCGGGATGTGCATCTTGCGGTACACGCCGGCGAGGCTTCCGTCGGCGTCGAGGACGACCGCGGTGTTGTGGTAGACGCCCGCCGCCCGCCGCTCGAAGACCGAGCCGACGACGGTGACGCCGTGCTGCCTGGCGGCCGTCGCGAGCGCCTCGGTCGTCGGCCCCGGGACCGGCTCCGCGAGGTCGAAGAACGCGTGGTCCTCCGACTGGCAGAAGTAGCGTGAGCGGAAGAGCTCCGGCAGGCAGACGATCTTCGCCCCGGCCGCGGCCGCCTCGGCGATGCGGGCGAGCGCGCGCGTCAGGTTGTCCGCCGGATCCTCGCTGCAGCGCATCTGCACGAGGGCGACGCGCACCGTTCCCCGCTTGCTCATGCGCTCGACTATAGCCGCGAGCCGACGGGGCTGCGACCCTGGCTAGCGCCTGGGCTCGGGCACCGGCACGCGGTGGTCGAGCGCACGCGCGCCGCCGCCGACCGCCAGCGCGCCCTCGATCGCGCGGCGCACGAACTCCTTCGCCGCGACCACCGCGTCGAGGAGGGTGTCGCCGCAGGCAAGCCGCGCCGCGATCGCCGCCGACAGGGTGCAGCCGGCGCCGTGCAGCGGCGGACCGGCGACCCGCGCGGCCGAGAGCTCGTGCAGGTCGTCGCCGTCGAGCAGCACGTCGCACGCCTCGTCCGCGAGGTGCCCGCCCTTGACCAGCACGGCGCGCGGCCCGAGCGCGCGGATCGCGCGCGCCGCGTCGCGCATCTCGGCGCGGTCGCGGACCGGGCGTCCGGCGAGCGCCTCCGCCTCGCGCAGGTTCGGGGTGACGAGCGCCGCGTGCGGCAGGAGCAGGCGACGGAGCGCCTCGAGGCCGTCGGAGTCGAGGAGCCGATCGCCGCTCGTCGCGACGAGCACCGGGTCGACCACCAGCGGCGCCGTGCAGCGGGCGAGCCGCGCCGCCACCGCCTCGACAATCGCGGCGCGCCCGAGCATTCCTGTCTTGACGCCGCCCGGGGCGAGGTCGTCGAGCACCGCGTCGAGCTGTGCCGCGACGAGCTCGGGCGCGACCTCCCCCGTCGCCCGGACGCCGCGCGTGTTCTGCGCCGTCACGCAGGTCACGACCGCCGCGCCGTAGACGCGGAACGCGGCGAAGGTCTTGAGATCGGCCTGGATCCCCGCGCCGCCGCTCGGATCCGAGCCCGCGACGCTGAGCGCGATCGGCACGCTCACGGCACGGGCTCCGCGGGAGCCGCGGCGGCGGCGCGCCGCGCCACCTCCTCGGGCGGACGCGAGAGGTCCTCCTGCACGCGCACGAAGCGCCAGCGCGGGCCGCCGCGTCCCGAACCGGCGCGCACGTCGGGCTCGACCGCGAGCCACAGGTCGGGCTCGACCCAGGTGACCGGTCCGAGCGACGGCCACATCTGGTCGGCGACCACCGCCGGGCGGCCCTCCCGGCAGCGCGTACGCCGCACTGGCCAAGGACCTGGATATGACCGAA
>FWPU01009513.1_pt1 | contig 15225 bp, 14 predicted proteins | sample 2228361 | NCBI WGS metagenome assembly FWPU01 (sample SAMEA103939777, study PRJEB20133) | metagenome
CTGCCAGGGGAGAGCGGGGCCGGGGGTGAGAGAGGTCCAATCGGCATGGCCATCTGCTCTGAGTCCGACATGTGTTAGCGGCCGCCCATGCCGGAGAAGCTGATCCCTTCCAGGAAGTAGCGCTGGAACACGATGAAGATGAGGAGCACCGGCAGCATCACCATCAGGCTGGCGGCCATCAGCCAGTGCCATGCCGGCGCGCCGCCGGCCGCTGCTTCGAATTGACGCAGGCCGAGTTGCAGCGTGTATTTGGTTTCGCTCTGTAAGTAGAGCAGCGGCCCCATGAAGTCCTGCCAGGCGCCCTGGAAGGTGAAGATGGCGACTGTGGCCAGCGCGGGCTTGGTTAACGGCAGGATCACACTCCACCAGGTGCGCAATTCCGAAGCGCCGTCCATTTTGGCAGCTTCCGTCAACTCCATCGGAATGCCGCGCATGAACTGCCGGATCAGAAAAATGTTGAAGGCGCCGCCGCACCAGGCCGGCACGATCAGCGGCAAGAAAGTGTTTGTCCAAACGCGCGATCCCTGGAAGCCGAACGCCGGCAACTTGGCGAAGAGCACGAATTGCGGAATCATCGTCACGACGCTCGGCAGCATCATCGTCGCCAGCACCACCGAAAACAGGGTATCGCGCGCCCGCCAGCGCAGCCGCGCGAACGAATAGGCTACCAGGGACGATGTGAGCGTCATGCCGATCACGCCGGCCACCGTGATAATGACCGTGTTGAGTGTCCATTGCGGCCATAGGCCGAAGCTGAATGCGTCGCGATAGTTCTCGAACGCCAGCCGGCTCGGGATCCAGCTTTTGCTCAGTAGGTCGCCGGGCTCCTTGAGCGAGGTGGAGACCATCCACAAGAACGGCACCATAAACAGGATGCCGATGCCGATCATCAGCAGGAACGCGACCAGCCTGCCTGCCGTCCAGTATCCCTGCCATCGTCGCCTTCGACCTGTGATCTGCCCCCCCGATCGCATCAATGTCGTCATCATCGTCCCTACCTCTCCGTTTCATAATACACCCATCGCCGCGACGCCCAGAGCTGGACCAGCGTAATCGCCAGGATGATGATAAAGAGGACCCATGCCATCGCCGAAGCGTAGCCCATCTGGAAGCCGCCCTGGCCAACCTTACCGAAGGCCCGGTTATAGAGATAGAGCACGTAGAACAGCAGTGACTGGCCTGGGCCGCCCAGGTAAGCCTCTTTGCCGGCCAGGATGAACGCGGTCGTGAAGATCTGGAACGTGCCGATGATGCTCGTCACGATCTCGAAAAAGATGGTGGGGGTGAGGAGGGGCAGGGTAATGTGTCGAACCTGCGCCCAACCGCGCGCGCCGTCAATCGCGGCGGCCTCGTACAGGTCCCTGGGGATCCCCTTGAGGCCTGCCAGGAAGATCAACACATTGCCGCCGATCCACCACATGCCCATGACCACCATGCCGGGCTTGGTCCAAAGTGGGTCCACGAACCAGCCCGGCCCCTCGATGCCGAATAGTCCCAGGGCGCTGTTCAGCAGTCCCCTGGGGTTGAGGATCCACTGCCACAAGAAGACCGCGGCCACCCCCGATAACACATTGGGCAGGTAAATGATCGTGCGGAAGCCCTTCTCGGCCGGCAGTCCACTGTTGAGCAGCATGGCGATCGTCATGGCCGCCGCCATCACGATCGGTGTCTTCACGATGACCATCCAAAAGGTGTTGGCCAGCGCCTTGTAGAAGAACGGATCGTTCAAAAAGAGGGTTTTGTAGTTATCCAGCCCAATCCATTGGGGGGCCAGAATAATGTTGTATTTGGTGAAGCTCGTATAAAGCGAAAAGAGCATTGGCCCGACGGTGAAGAGCAGAAAGCCGAAGATCCACGGCGACGCAAAGAGCCAGCCGGTGATTTCCTCGCGGGCGGCCGGTCGCAGCAGTGGCCGGCGCTGGGGGGTAGATAGGATCGCCATGATAGCTCTCTCTTTCAGGGCTGGCGCGCCTCCCTCTCCTGGCGATAGACAGCTGATCGTCAGGAGAGGAAGGATAGGGGGTAGGGCAGCCCTATTTGCCCACGGCCTCCTCTATTGAACTGCGCTGATCGCAGTTCAATAGAGGAGAAAGGGGGTGGAGTTTACTTCTTCAGCGCGGCTTCCACGGCGGCCTGCGCCTCGTCGAGGGCCTGCTTGGGGGTCAATTCGCCCTTCCAGACCTTTTCCTCGCGCTGGCTGATCTGTTCGCCCCAGTTGGCGTACTTGGGGACGAAGACGCCGCCGGTGCTGACCTTCAGCGCCTCATCCACGACCTTCCAGAGCGGGTTAGCGACGACCACCGGGTCCTTGGCGGCGACGACATGCGGCGGCTGCGCCTGGGTGTCGCGCGCCCAAGAGGCCTGCGCCTCCGCGCCCGACATGCACTTGATGAACTCCCAGGCCGCCTCGGCGTTCTTGGCGCCTCGCGGGATCGAGAGGGAGAAACCGCCGCTCCAGTTGGCCGGCCCGGCCTTGTACGGCAGCATGGCGATGCCCCATTCCATCTTCTGCGTCTTGCCGTCGGGCAGCTTGTGGTTCGGTCGGTAGAACTCGAGCTGGCTGTTGTAGCCGAAGATGTCCACGAACATCGCCACACCTTCACCCATGAAGAGGTCATTGGGTGCAGCGCCGAAGCTGGCCCGATAGTTCTGCAGCTTCTGCCAGCCGCCATAGCGATCTACCCACTTCTTCATCCATTCCATCGCCTCGACCGCCTTCGGATCGTTCAGGAACGGCGTGCCGTCCGCCTTGATCAGCGGCGCGCCGTTCAGATAGGCCCAGAACGGGTTGAGGCTGCCGTTCCAGTGAGGCAGGAAGGCGATTCGGGCGTAGGTGCCATCATCCTTCTTCTTGTCCAACTTATCAGCATAGGCCCACAGGTCATCCCAGGTCTTCGGCGGCACCTCGGGGTCGAGCCCGGCCTCTTTGAACAACTGTTTGTTCCAGAAGAGCACGCGCACATCGGTCTCGAACGGGATGCCGTAGGTTTCGCCCTTGTAGAGGGTCTGATCCCAGGCCCAGCCATAGAACTGGTCGCGAGTCACGCCATCGCGCGTTGCCCACGCCTGCAGGTTCATGTACACGCCATCGGCCGCGTCCTTCGGCAGAGTGGGCCGATCTGAGACGATGACATCGGGCATGCCGGAACCGGCCGCCACGGCCGCCACGTTGGCCGTCCAGATGTCGCCCCACGGTTTGACCGTGTCCGTTACCTTTATGTTCGGCAGCTTCTGTTCGCACATGGCGATGATGCGGCGGACGGCGTTGCGGCGTACGGGCGAGGCCCACCAGTGCCACATTTCGACCGTGCCCTTCACCGCGGGATTGAGCTTGGGGCCGGCTGCTGGCGCCGGCGTGGCCGTCACAACGACCGGTTTCTCGACGACCTTCTCCACCGGTTTCTCGACCGGTTTCTCGACGATCTTCTCCACCGGTTTCTCCACAACCTGGGTCACCACCTTCTCGATGACCTGAGGGGTAGGGGTGGCGCAGGCGCTCAGGACCGTGCTGGCGATGAGCAGCAGAGCCATCATGCCCCACAACCATGGCTGGCGTGAATGCTTCATGTTCCTCTTCTCCTTGGTGATAGATAGAGATGATTTGATTCCTGGCGACGACGTCCGGACATACGGCGTCTGTTAGCGCTGCGCTTCGGTATAGCCCTGCAGCGCCTGGGGCTGACCTTCTGGTAGATGCTTGTCTCTCCCGTTGCTAACCTCCTCTCTGAGCGTTGCGGCCGTTGACGGAGCGGAAGGCCGAGTCTCGCTCTCCGATATCGGCGGCGCCGGCCTCAGCGACGCGGCCACGCGAGGGCGTCGTTCGAGGATAGGCCGCCGGCATCGGTTTCGCTGCACGGCTCTCCGACGGCGCAAGCCAGCACCTTGACCCCCCGGGCCTCGATTTCGGCCAGAATGGCCGGGTCGGCGAGCGTGCTGGTGATCAGCAGATCCACATCGCTCATCAGCGCGAAGGAGACCAGCCCACGTTTCTGCAGCTTGCTGTGATCGGCCACGACGACCACCCGCTCGGCCGAGCCCGCCATCGCGCGTTTGGTCTCGGCCTCGAAGATGTCGGTGCAGGCGAAACCTTTGTCCAGCGAGATCCCCGTCGTACCCAGGATGGCAAGGTGCGCATGGTAGCGGCGCAGCTCGGCCTCGGCCTGTGGCCCGACCACACACATGGAACGGGGGATCAGGCGGCCGCCGGTCAGATGGATGCTCAAATTGGGGTTCCTGGTGCACTCTTGCGCCACATCGAGGCTGTTGGTGATCACGGTGACGTCCCGGCAATTCCTGAGATGTCTGGCGACGTTCCAGGTGGTGGAGCCGGCGTCAATGATCACCATCTGGCCGTCTTCTACCAGCGCGGCGGCCGCCCGGCCGATCGTGTCCTTCTCGGCGCTGTATTGCAGCGTTCGTTGATGGACCGGCGGGATGGCAGCAATGGCCGAGCGCACGTGATCGGCCAATACGGCGCCGCCGTAGCTGCGCTGGACCAGCCCCTCCTCCGCAAGCTGATCGAGGTCGCGGCGGATCGTCTCGTCCGAAACCCCGAATTGCGCCACCAGATCCGTCACGCGGACCCGGCCGTCTTTGAGCAACATTTCCTTGATGCGATGGCGTCTTTCTGGAGCGAACATGCGGATAATCTCCTCTTGCGCACCGACAGGCCACGACCGACGATCGGAGCAGGCGCCTGATTCCCAGGTCCTGTGATGAGGGAGGCCGCATGTGCCTGCGATGCGCTTAGAATACCACAAGATTCCAACAAAGTCAAACTGGAGACAAGGTGATTTTGTTTGGATTTACGTGGTTTTGTGTGGTTAACACGCGCGGGGTATTTCGGGCGGCTTCGCCGCCGAAATACCCCTCAAAAAGATCCCCCTCTCTTCCCTGCCAGGGGAGAGAGGGGAAGGGAGTGAGAGGGGTCCAATAGCAAAGGGCAAAAGTCCAACCTGACAGGGCAGTAGGTGCGTGGCTAGAATGTGGACAGCGGATAGGCGCCGTACTTCGCCACGGCGCGGCCGAGCGCCAGCGCGTTCTCCGGCTTGATGTAGCCGGCCAGGCTGTTGCCGCTGGTGACGATATAACCGCCGCCCGGCCCGACATCGCGGATCAACTCGAAAACCTCTCGATCCACGTCTGCGGGCGTCCCCATGCCGAGGATGTTCAGGTCCACATTCCCGAGCAGGCAGATGCAACCACCATAGCGCCGCTTCATCTCGCGGATATCCATGGCCCCTTTTTCGTTGGGGTGGAAGCCGGCGATCCCCAGGCTCACCAGATCGTCCATGAACGGCAGCATGTTGCCGTCGCTGTGGACGACCCACGGCAGCGTGACGGCCTCGCGCAGGCGGCGATAGCGGGGCAGCACCAGCTCGCGGAAGACTTTCGGCGAGAAGAAGGTGGTGGTCTTGAACGCCATGTCGTCGGTGGTGACGTAGACATCGAAGCCCATGGCGCAGGCGCGGCGGGCGACGACCACGGCCCAATCCACGTAGCGGTCGAGGATCTCCTCGACCAGGCCGCGATCCTCGTAGAGCGCGATGCTGAACGCCTCCGTGCCCATGCCGAGCAGCGTCGGAAAGATGCCCATGCGGGTGACGAACCAAGTGGAGTAGTCGCCCCGGCCGGCCAGGAAGCGGGCCGCGTCCGCGTACAGCGCCTCGTCGTGGGGATCGGGCAATTGGAGCAGCGACAGCCTGTCGCGCGAGGTCAGCAGGCCGTTGCCGTAGAAGAGCCGGCCGTCCATCCCCGGCAGCTTCTCGGCATAGACCGGCGCGCGCAGCACATAGGTGATGTTGTCCAGCCCCAGGCGCGCGGCCAGGGCTTTGGCCTCGTCCACGCTGTAGACATTGGCCTCCAGGTTGGCGGCCTGACTGGTTCCCGGCCCCCATCCCATCAGCTTTTGCGCCAGCGCCCGATCAATGCCCAGCTCGCAATAGGGCACACGGTCGGGCTGGCCGCGTTGGAGTGCAATGCGGACGCGTTCGCGTGAGTTCATGGCAGCCTCTCAGTTTCCGACGCGGATGCGCCGCAGACAGAAGATACGGATCAGGCTGTCTGCGGCGAAGGTGATGGATGCATTATAGGCGGAATCGAAGATCTGTGCAATTGGCAGGGCGTCCGGGGTGAGCGGGGCGCTTCGGCTCTGCGCTCAGGGTGCGCTGCGCGTCAGCGTCGGTCGCACGATATCACAAACTCATCCGGCGCGCATCGGCCGCGCGGTCAAGCCAGACCTACCCAGTTGACCAGGTTGTCATGTATAATAGCGGGCGCGGCGCGCGCCGCCTCATTTCATCCAGGAGTGCACCATGAGCAGCGTGAAAGTCACGATCATTGGCGCCGGGAGCGTGGTCTTTTCTCTCGGCCTGGTCAAAGACCTCTGCCTGACCCCAGGTCTGGCAGGGAGCGAGGTCCATTTCATGGACATCAACGAAGAACGGCTGGAGATCGTCTACCGGCTCGGCCAGCGTTACGCCGAGGACTTGGGCGCCGATCTGCGCTTTAAGCGCACGCTGGATCGCCGCGAGGCGTTGCAGGACGCGGATTTCGTCATCAACACCGCCACGATCACCCACGACGAGCATTACATGAAGCGTCGCCGCGAGCTGGCCGCGCAACACGGCTATTTCTACGGTCGCACCGGCATGCCTGAGTGGCACAACCTGCGGCTGATGCTCGACGTTGCGCTCGACATGGAACAGATCTGCCCGGACGCATGGATCCTTCAGGCCGGCAATCCGGTCTTCGACGGCACGACCTTGATGACGCGCGAGACCTCGATCAAAGTGTGTGGGCTGTGTCACGGCCATTACGGCTATCGTCACCTCGCCCGTTTCCTCGGCCTCGATCCCGAGCGCGTCACCTGGCAGGCGCCAGGCCTCAACCACAACATCTGGCTGACGCACTTCTTTTACGAAGGCAAGAATGCCTATCCGCTTCTGGACGAATGGATCGCGCACAAGGCCGAGGCGTATTGGGAGGAGTGTCGGCGGAACGGCCAGGCCATCGCCACTCAGATGTCGCCGGCCGCCATCCATCAGTACAAGATGTACGGCCTGATGCCGATCGGCGACACGCCGCGACAGGGTGGCTGGTGGTATCACACCGACCTGGCGACGCGCGAGCGGTGGTACGGGCCGGGCGGCGGCGGCGATACGCCCGAAGGCCGCGACCGCATCTTGCGCCACAAGGAAGAGCTCCGCGTGCGCATGAAAGAGGCGGCCACCGATCCGAAGGCGCGGCCCATCGCCATGTTCGGCAGCGCGAAGACCACCGAGCAGCACATCCCGATCATTGATGCGCTGGTCAACGACCACGAGGGGCAGTTCCAGGTCAACGTGCCGAACAACGGCGCGCTGCCCGGCATCCCGGACGACGTGGCGGTCGAAGTGCCCGCCATCGTCAACATCAAGGGCATCCAGCCGCTGCGCGTGGAGCCGTTGCCCAACAAGATCATGTTGGAACAGATCTATCCCGACTGGCTCGACATGGAGCGGACGCTCGAAGCGTTTCACACCGGTGACAAATCGGTGCTGCTCTGGAGCGTCCTGGAGAGCCATCAGACGCGTTCCTATGACCAGGCGGTCGCCGTGTTGGAGGCAATCCTGCAGATGGAGCCGAACGAGCCGATGAAGTATGTGCACGATATCAATGAGCATTTCAAGTGGCCGGAGGGCTGGTGATGAGGAAGTGTTGGAGCGGCTGGCGGTGATCGAGGGATGGATGGCGCGACACGCCGTGAGCATCATTGCCGATCCGGTCGGCGAGATCACGATCAGCGTGCCGGAGGAGGTCGTGGATCCATACGCGACGGTGCTGGCGGTGGACCTGGCTTGAGCCGGGGCCGCGCGCCCTGATCTAGCGCTGCGCGCCGGGGCCGCCTGCTGCAATCTCACAGCGGGCGGCCCCTTCATGTTAACCGCAGGTCGAAGCCGTCACCGCGCGGCGCCAGAGCGGGGCCGGCAGGGAGAGGCAATGCCTAGCGGGGGCTGAATGTCGTCGAGCGTGTAGCCTGTTACCGTGTTTTTGGGGGTTGCCAAAATCGCCAGGGGCGTGGTATCATCAGAATGTAGACGCGGCGGTCCGGCGACCGTCGCGTTTGATCGCTGGAGAAACGGAGAGCGCCGGTGAGAAGCTGGAGAGGTGAGACAGCACCCCCAGCAGGATTCGAACCCGCGGCCTCCTGATCCGAAGTCAGGCGCTCTATCCACTGAGCTATGGGGGCGCAGCGCGATTTCAGTATATCATTGATCTGATGATGGCGCAATTTTGGACGATGTGGCTGCGGGATCGGGAACTCAGGTGAAGCGAGAGGTGCGGCTATGAGTTGGGAGACGTTTCGGGAGCGGTTGCCGCGCAACTACACACCTCAAGAAGTGGAGTTCATCCGGCGGGCCTACGAACGAGCCGCAGCGGCGCACGGCGTGCAACGGCGCAAATCGGGCGAGCCGTACATGACGCATCCGGAGGAGGTGGCCGCTATCCTGGCCGATCTGCGCTTCGACGCCGACACGGTGGCGGCTGCGTTGCTGCACGATGTGGCCGAAGATACCTTGATCCCCGTGTCGGAACTGGCAGCCGAGTTCGGCCAGCAGGTCGGCATCCTGGTGGACGGCGTCACCAAGCTGAAGGAGGCCCACAATCGGGTCGCCGAAAACACGTTCGCGCTCGGTGGCGGCGACCCCCAGGTCGAGAGCCTGCGCAAGATGTTCCTGGCTACCGGCAAGGATGTGCGCGTCATGCTCATCAAGCTGGCCGACCGCCTCCACAACATGCGCACGCTGATGTACATGAGCGAAGAGGCGCAGAAACGGATCGCCCGCGAGACGCTGGACATCTATGCGCCGCTTGCCGACCGCATGGGCATCTACCAGATCAAATGGGAACTGGAAGATCTGGCCTTCCGCTATCTGGAGCCGGAGAAGTATCGCGAGATCGAACGTGCGCTCGCCAAACGCCGCGACGAACGTCAGGCCTTCGTCAAACACATCTGCGAGACGTTGCGCCAGGAACTGCTCAAGCACAACATTCAGGCCACGGTCAAGGGCCGGCCCAAGCATATCTACAGCATCTACCGCAAGATGATGCGCAAGGGCATCACCCAGGTCGAAGACATCTATGACCGGGAAGGCGTGCGCGTGATTGTGCCGGAGGTGGCCGACTGCTACGCCGCGCTGGGCGTCGTGCACAGCCTGTGGCGGCCGGTGCGCGGGGAGTTCGACGACTACATCGCCAGCCCCAAAGAGAATCAGTATCGTTCGTTGCACACGGCCGTCTATTACGGCGACCGTCAGACCTTCGAGGTACAGATCCGCACGCCCGAAATGGATCGCGTGGCCGAGATCGGCATCGCCGCCCATTGGCGCTACAAGCTGCAGACGCACCCCGATCCGACCTATGACCAGAAGATCGCCTCCCTGCGCGCCTTCTTCGAGCAGCCGGTACAGGAAAATGCCGACGGCTCCGAATTCATCGAAACGGTTAAGGAGAACCTGTTCCAGGATCGCGTCTATGTACTCACTCCGAAGGGCGAGATCATTGACCTGCCGGCGGGTGCTACGCCTGTGGATTTCGCCTATCACATCCACTCGGAGATCGGCCACCGCTGTCGCGGCGCGAAGGTCAACGGCAAACTGGTCGGGCTGGACTATCAGCTCCAGAACGGCGATCAGGTCGAGATCCTGACCATCAAGCGCGGCGGGCCGAGCCGCGACTGGCTCAACACGCACCTGGGCTACGTGAAGACCGCCCGGGCGCGCAACAAGATCCGTCAATGGTTCCGCCAGCAGGATCGCGAGGCCAGCATCTCGGCCGGCCGCGAGATCTTGCAGCATCAGCTCGATCAGTTGAGCATCAACCTCACCTTCGAGCGGGTCGCCGAACTCTTCGGCCGGCCTTCGGTGGACGCGCTGCTGCACGACATCGGCTCGGGCGAGATCACCATCGCCGACATCGCCAACAAAGTCCTCGAACTGACAAAGGTGGTCGAGCCGCCGAAATCGGTGAGCGAGCTGCTGGCAGCCCAGGAGTCGCCGCAGAAGCCGCCACGCCCCGGCGATGGCATCACGGTGCAAGGTGTGGGCAACATGGCCACGACGATCGCCCGCTGCTGCACCCCCATGCGAGGCGACGAGATCATCGGCTTCGTGACGCGCGGCCGCGGCGTGACCGTTCACCGCAAAGACTGCCCGAATATCCTGAACCTCGACGTGCAGTCGAAGGAACAGCGGCTGATCGAAGTTTATTGGGGCGAAATGCCGCGCGCCACCGCGCGCGTGAAAATCCGCGTCCAGGCTTACGATCGCGCCGGCCTGCTACGTGACATAACGGATGTGCTGGACAAGGAAAACGTCAGTATGGAGGATGCCTCGGCGGTGACTGCCCGCCAGGACAATCTGGCGCTGATCACGGCCACATTGGAGGTGCGCGATGCCGAGCAGGTCGGCCGCATCTTCGCCAAGATCGAGCGCATCCCGAACGTGATCGAGGTGCGCCGGCAGGTGGGGTGACGGGGAGAAACGAACGGGTGCGGCCGTACAACGACATGGAGGCACCCGCAACCGAAAGCAAACGTCGGCCGCTCCTCTGCGAGCGGCCGACGTTTTTGTGTCCCGATTTGGATCAGCGTGCGCTGAGCACGCTCGGCGTCGGCGGAATCTTGTCCAGCGTCCAGAACCGCTCGATGGGCGTCGTATTGCGGACATTATCGAGCCACTGCGTGAACGCCAGATACCGATTCTGTGCCAGGGTGAACTCGTCGAGTGGCCGCGCTGGGTCCCTCTCCAGTACCTGCACGATGTGGTAGCCGTACTGGGTCTTGATCGGATCGCTGATCTGCCCCGGCTCCAGCTTGAACACCGCCTCCTCGAACTCGGGCACCATCCGGCCGCGGCCAAACCAGCCGAGGTCGCCCCCTTCGGCCGCGCTGACGGTGTCATCGGAGTACTCCGCTGCCAGTTTGGCGAAGTCTTCACCGGCGCCGAGCTTCTGCTGCACCTCGATGATGCGGGCCAGCGCCTGCGCCTCATCGCGCGGCGCCGGGGTCGGCGTCGCATCGGGTGCCGGGGTCGGCGTTGGCTGGCCCTCGGGCAACGGGGTCGGCGTCGGCTGCGGCTCGATGATGCGGACGAGGATATGGCGGGCATGCACCTGCTCCTCGGTGGTCGGCACGTCCTTCGTGACCGCATTGTAGAGCTTCTCGCGCAGCAGATCCACCTCGACCAACGCCCGCAGATCGGCCTCCGAGAGGCTGGCTGCCGTCTTCACCTGCTCCAGATAGGACTGGAACTGCTTCTGGTATGACTCCAGGCTGACCGGCGTCGCCGTCGGGAAGGGCGTGGGCGTGGGCGAGCCCCCCGGCGTGGGCGTGGGCAGCGGCGTGGGCGAGATCTGCGGCGTGGGCGACGGCGTTGGCGTGTAGCGCTGGTAGCCGAACGAGCGTTCCAAAGCCTGGGTGATCTCGTCCTCGCTGACGGTGATGCCGCGCTGTCGCGCCTGTTCGCGCAGCAGCTGTTCGTCTATCATTTGATCCAGCACTTCCAGGCTGGAAGACTGCGGATCGAGCAGTTGTTCCTGGGCGCTCGCCTGGAACCAGGCAAAGCGCACGCGTTTGGCGTAATCCGCCGTGGTGATGCGGGTATCGTTGACGATGGCGACCGGCTGCATCGGCTTGAGCACCAGCTCCTGGACGATGCCGGCTGCGATGATCAGCACCAGAATGGCGGCCAGGATGCCCAGGCCGATCAACACGAGGCGATTGCGTTCCTCATCGCGACGTCGGCGCGCCGATTCCTTGCGCGTCGGCTGCCGTGGGGGCGCTTGCTTTGGCTTCGCCATGATGATGTCCTTCGGCGGCTTAACTGCTGTAGCGGCGCACGTGTTCGGCCGTATAGGGCAGCAACGCCAGGAAGCGCGCCCGCTTCACGGCCAGGGTCAGGCGGCGCTGATGCCGCGCACAGGTGCCGGTGCGGCGCCGCGATTCGATCTGGCCCTGCTCGGAGATGAACCGGCGCAGGGTGTTGATGTCTTTGTAGTCAATGTTCTCGATCTTGTCCGCGCAGAATGCGCAAACGCGACGTCGGCGTAGGCGGCTGCGTGTCTGCGTGGCGGCTGTTGCGGCACCACCGCGGCGATCGCCGCGCTCTGCGGCCGGCGCATTGAATTGTCTGTCCTCTGCCATTGTTTTTTCTGCTCCCATCGAGCTAGAACGTCAGCTCCTCGTCGAAATCCATATCTTCCGGCTCGCCGCCGGGCCGCCCGTCGAGGATCACCATCTCGCTGGCCACCACTTCGGTGCGCGAGTGGCGTTGGCCCTCGGCATCGTCCCAGCTGCGCGTTTGCAGCCGGCCTTCGATATAGACGCGCGATCCTTTGCGCAGGTACTGGTTACACACCTCGGCCAGGTTGCCCCAGGCAACGACGTTGAACCATTCGGTCGCCTCGCGGCGTTCGCCGTTGCTGGTGGTCCAGCCGCGGCTGACCGCGACGCAGAACGCGGTGACGGGTTTGCCGCTCGGTGTGTAACGCATTTCCGGGTCACGGCTCAGATTGCCGATGATCAAGACTTTGTTTAAGCCTCTAGACACGGCTGGTTTCTCCTGATGGCGAACTCAGTCCTCGGCCGGCCGGACGAGCAGGTGTCGCAGCACCTGTTCGTCAATGCGCAGGTTGCGCTCCAGTTCCCGGCTCCTGGTCGGCGGCAGCTCGAAGTTGAGCTGCACGTAGATTCCTTCGGCCTGTTTCTTGATAGGATACGCCAGAGCGCGCCGACCCCAGATGTTGGTGGCGCCCACCGCGCCGCCCGCAGACGCGATCCAGTTGGTGTAGCGCTCTACCACAGCGGCTACGCCCTGATCGTCGAGCTGAGGCGCCACGATGGCCACGAGCTCATAGGTGTGGGTATTTTCAGGCATACCGCGCCGATACCTCCTTTCCTCGGAAATAGCCCGCCTTCCACTGAAAGCGGGATTGCCGCCGACATGACGCCAGGCAGCGTCGAGCCGGGGGCGAAAAGAACGAGGGCTATGTGCCCTCGCGCGGTAGAAACTTTATATCACAAGTCGGCGTTCATGGCAAATGGGCGAGGGGCTCCTTTTTACAGGGCATTTCGGGCGGCTTTGCCGCCCGAAATGCCCTCGAAGAGCGGGGCATGGGGGAGAGAGGTCCCACAGCAAAGAGTAAAATCCAACCTGACGAAGCACTAGACGTTGAAGCGGAAGTGGATGACATCGCCGTCCTGTACGATGTAGTCGCGGCCCTCCAGCCGCACCTGTCCTGCGGCGCGCGCGGCCGCCATGCCGCCAGCAGCGATGAGCGTCGGTTGGGGCACGACCTCAGCCCGAATGAAGCCGCGCTGGATGTCGGTGTGGATCAGGCCGGCCGCCTCGTAGGCCGTGCTCCCCGCTTTGAGCGTCCAGGCGCGCGTCTCTTTGCCGCCGGTGACGGTGAAGAAGGTGATGAGGTTCAGCAGGCGGTAGCTGGCATGGATCAGCCGGTGCAGGCCAGATTCGCTCAAGCCCAGGTCGGCGCGATAGGCAGCTGCCTCAGCGGCCTGCCAGGTAGCCAGCTCTGCTTCGCACGCAGCACAGAGGACCAGGCAGGGGACGCTCTCGCGCTCGGCACGCGTCTGCACGCTCGCGGCCAGAGGGCCGCCGTCGGGCAAGGCATCTTCTGCCACGTTGATCACGTAGAGGCGGGGCTTGGCGGTGAGCAGGTTGAAGTCCTGCAGCCATTCGGGATGGTGGTCGGCGGCCAGATAGGCACTGGCCAGCCGGCCGGCGTTCAAATGCGCCCGCAGGCCAGCCAGCCATGCCAGTTGCTCCGCGAAATCGCGCGGCCGGGCTTTGGCCTGGCCCTGTACCTTTTCGATGCGGCGCTCGGTCATCGCCAGGTCGGCCAGGATCAGCTCCAGGTCAAGGGTTTCCAGATCGCGGAGCGGGTCTATCTGCTCGTCGGCCGCCGGTATGTCGGGATCCTGGAAGGCGCGCAACACCAGGGCGATGGCATCCACGTTGCGGATGTGGCCGAGGAACTGGTTGCCCAGGCCGGCACCTTGATGCGCGCCTTTGACCAGCCCGGCGATGTCCACGAACTCGACGGTGGCGGGCGTCACCTTTTCCGGCCTGATCAACACGGCCAGGGCGTCCAGTCGCGGGTCGGGCACGGCTGCGATGCCCACGTTTGGCTCGATGGTGGTGAATGGGTAGGGCGCGGTCGCAGCGCCGGCCAGGGTCAGCGCGTTGAACAGGGTGGATTTGCCCACGTTGGGCAGCCCGACGATGCCGATCTGCAGGCTCATGACGGAATCCTCCTGAAAGCAGAAGCGTCCCGAGATGCGCCGGCCGGCCGCGCGGACGTCTCGCCGACGAGCGCCGCATGCAGGTGTTTAATAAGGAAAATCAGGGCTCGTCGTGTCGGCCGACGAACCCTGGATGAGACTGGCCGGGAGCACGGGCGTCATTCCGTTGCCGGAAACGACGCCCGCATCGAGGCTACCAGTCGTTGCGGCTGCGACCGCGGCCGCCACCGCTCGACCGGCCCCCATAGCCGCCGCTTGACCGACCGCTGCCGGCCGGCTTTTGGCTCTTGAAGCAGTCGGAGCAGTAGACCGGTTTGTCTCCGCGCGGCTGGAAGGGGACCATGGTCTCTTTCCCGCATTGTGCGCAGACTGCCGGGTACATTTGCCGCGAAGCCCCGTAACCGCCACCGCTGCTGCCATAGCCTGTGCCGCTGTAGCCGGCACCGCCATAGCCCGAACCGCCCTCACGGGCCGCCTTGCGCGCCGCTCGACAGCTCGGGCAGCGTGTGGGCGCATTCGTGAAGCCTTTCTGCGCGTAGAAATCCTGCTCCCCACTGGTGAACACGAACTCTTTGCCGCAGTCAACGCACTTGAGGGTCTTGTCTTGCATAGCCATTGTTGGACAACTCCTGAATGGAACGAAATAGAATAGTATCGAGACATTTCCGGTTACGGGGTGACGATGGGGGGCAGGGGTCATCAAGAACGGGACACGACTTCCACCCAGTATTGCCGAACAGCGGAAAGCTTTAACGATTCTTACTTTATCACAGCATCGTAGAAAATGCAAATCTGGCACATGTGTCGAACACAGTAAGTGTTCACGGTTATCCCGCAGATTGCGCATTTCGGGCAACGCCCTCACCCCCTTTCCCCCTCTCCCGCCCCGCGGGAGAGGGGGAAACCGTTCAAATGGGGGTTTT
>FWPU01009514.1_pt1 | contig 15224 bp, 14 predicted proteins | sample 2228361 | NCBI WGS metagenome assembly FWPU01 (sample SAMEA103939777, study PRJEB20133) | metagenome
TGTTCGGCGTGCTCCTGGCCGTCCCGCTACCCGCGGACCGACCAGGGGACGTCTCAGGGCGGGGCGCGACGCGTCCTCCAGCGGTCGAGTGGTCAACAGCCCGCGAGCATGCCGGGCCGGACCGGCCCAGCCGCGACCTCCGGAGGCACGCCAGGGTACGGGGTCTTGAGGGAGTGGGCCGTTCTCGCGACGGTCGGACGTCGCTCGGCCGGTCGGCGGGTGTTCACCAGAACGCCGCTCGGGTCGTTCGTCGTCCCAAGCGGCTCCCGCCGCACCGCCGAGTTCGGCCGGACGGCGCCCGAGAATGGTACGGTACTCGTCGTCGACAACGAGGTCTTGCTCGACCGCTCCGTTTCGCTCGAAGCCGACCCGACCTCGAAAATTCTCGAGGCATCTCGGCAGTCGCATCGCAGCCCGTGCAGTGACCGGGAGCGCCAGTCTACGCGTTGGAGGAGTAATGCGGGACAGGTTTCGAGGAGTCGGCCCGCCTAGCCGTTTCCCCCTGAACTCGGAATCGGCTCGTATTCGTACAAGTAACGGCGACGCGAAATTCGGCTGTTCAAAACGACGTGGCGAACCGCTGAATGCGTTCGTCGACGGGGATCGCGACCGATATTGCAAATGAGCATGCACGCTTTGTCGGCTTCACTCCGTCGAAGCTGGTTCGACCCTCGGATCTCGTCGTAGCTCGTGCCGGTCGAACGAGTGGGTGGTCGCCGATCGACCCTGTCGGTGCTCAGGATCTCGTCGAAGAGTCCGTGCGGCCGAGACGCCGCGGGACACCAGAGGATCGACCGTCCCGCATCGAGGAGAACCCTTCTCCTTCGCTGCTCGCATCATTCGCCGCTCGAGTTTCCGGGGAGGTCTCTCACCGAGGAATCCCACCGGAGCACGACCCGGTCCTGTCCGCGGCCCCCGAACGACAGGTCGGGCTTCGTCGAGCTGCGCATCGAGGGACCCGATCCGCAGAGCCCCTACGGACCACGATCCGGCTCATCGATGGCGATCGAGGGTACTTTCCAGGAGTAGTCTGCGCCGCTGGGCACCGAGCTTCACCGCCGCGGTGAACTTCTCCCCGGAGATCGTGCCGTCGAAATCGGCTTCCTCGGCCACTAGAGCAAGCACCCGTCCCAAGCCGTCAATTTCCTGACAGAACAGGTCGAGACCTTGCAACGATGCCGTGAGGAGTGCCGTGAGGGAGGCGCCGGCTCGAGATTGGGCGGAGTTCGACATCGCCTCGGCCACGGTCGCGTCGAGCGCCAACGCCTCGAGGGCGAGCTGCCGGGCCTCTGCGGCGCAGGCCGTCAATAGGCGATGTGCCGAAAGACTTTCCGTGATCGGCTCCTCCGACCCGTGGGCGCAGGCGACCTCCTCCCACAGGCAATCGTATTCGTGACGTGCCAAGCCTCCGATCGAAGTTCCTGTGCAGACCGATCCGCCGGAATTCGTACCTTGTGGTGTTTGCCCGTTGTCGTGCTCGCGCCTCTGAAGCGCGCCTTGTTTCGTCGGATCGGTTCGAGAACCGGCGGCTTCGAGCACCGACAGCCCCGAAACGGGACGCGTCACCGCCGCCGGAGCCGCTCCGTCTCCTTCCGCGGGCCTTCCCGGGCGGAAGCTCAACCCGCCGCCCTTCGTCGGCGCCCACTCCGTCATCCGAGCGGCCCCACGACCTTCTCGATGCAGGTGCGCATCGCCTGGACCGAAAAGGGTTTCGCCAAGTAATTGTTCATACCCAGTTGCTGACCGCGGGCGAGCACGTCGCGGTCGGGCTTGCCCGTGACGAGGATGAAGCCGATCCGCTGAGTCGAGCGGTTCGCACGAAGTCCCTGGAGCAGGCTCAACCCGTCCATGCCCGGCATATTGTAATCGGCGATCACGAGATGGACGGGATTGGCCGCCAATCGCCGAAGAGCAGTTGCGCCATCGCGCTCGTACTGTACATTGTGTATGCCGATTTCCTCCAGAGCCTGTGTTATGAGACCTCGGCTGACGGCCATGTCATCCACGACCATGACATGGAGGGAGTCCTTGAGTGCCATTGTTCGGCTCCGTTAGTGCGTGTGATTGTTTACCGATGTCTCGCCGACGAGCTGCCGGAGGGGCCGAACGCCCGCGGCCGGATCGCGGCGATACTGGGTAATACCGGCGGGAACGAGGCCGATGCTCGCTGCTTTCTCGATCGTTTCCGAGTGGCCCACGAAGAGCCAGCCCCCCGGAACGAGTCGCTCGGCGAGACGTCTCCAGAGCTCCGATCGTGTCGGTGCATCGAAATAGATGACCACGTTCCTGCAGAAGATCACGTCGAAGAGTCCCCGAAACGGCCACGGTCCCAGAAGATTGAGCTCCTGGAACCGCAAAAGTTTGCGCGGGAGTTCGTCGATCACTACCATTCCTGGCCTAGGCCCGGGTACGAGATGACGGCGCAAGGCCGGGGGTAGGTCGGTCACCGAGCTTTCGGGATACACACCGCGGCGTGCCGTTTCTATCGCTTCGGGATCGATGTCCGTCGCCAGGATCCGAACATCGTATCGGACCGCATCCGGCAAACGGTCCAGGATCGTCACGGCTATGCTGTAGGGCTCCTGCCCGGTCGCACACGCCGCCGACCAGACCCGAACCCGTTCTCCCGCCTGTGCGCGCGAGGTGAGCTCGGGCACAATCCGAGCGAGTGCTTCGAAGTGGTGCGGCTCGCGAAAGAAGCTGGTCACGTTGGTGGTGATCGCGGATATCAGGGCCCGCCGCTCCTCTCTGCCCTCCTCACTTTCCAGGAGACGGCAATATTGCGAAAAATCGTGCAACCCGTGCGCGCGCAGACGGCGGCTCAGACGGGACACCAGCATGTTGCGCTTGCAGGGCTGCAGGGCGATCCCGGTTTCCTCCCGGATCACGCGGGCGAGCCGATGGAACACGTCTTCGCTCAGTACGGGCCAAGGCTCGCCGCGCGGCGGAAGCGAGCTGTTCTTCTCCTGGCCCAAGAAACCACCACCGGTTCCGTCCGGTGCGATGTCGGCTCGACGGGCGTTTGGTCGTACCGTCATGCCGCTAAGGCTCCGACTTCTGTCGCGTTAGAATGCGCCAACTTCGGAAGAATTCGCGACAGATCGATCTTTCGAAGCATGCGGCTATCTTCGAGAGTGATGATGTTTACGATGAAATCCCTGGTCGGTTCCGCGCCGAGTTCGGGCACTGCCTTCGTGGCCTCTTCGCCGATAGTGAGGATGTCGGAGACGAAGTCGGCCAGAAGTCCTACCGTTTGTCGCCCGAGGGTCACGATGATGATGACGTGACGGTCGCTGGGTGTGGTAGCACCGAGCCCCAAGCGATCCGCCAGATCGACCACGGCTACCACCGACCCTCGGAGGTTGATGACGCCGGTCACGTAACTCGGGGCGTGCGGGAGTTTGGTGGCCGGCGTCCATCCGCGAATTTCTCGAACATGCTCGATGTCGATGCAGAAATCCTGATCCGCCAGCCGGAATGCGACGACCTCTTTGCGACCGAGCTGATTCGACGTGGTTACCGGTGTCATGGTCACACAGCCTCCGCCAGCGCGGGATACCGCATCCCGGCCGTGGTACTCGAGATGATCTCGTCCGGGTCGATACTGAGGGCGATACGACCGTTCCCGAGGATCGTCGCCGCCGAGATCCCGAACACGTTACCGTAGTTTTCTTCGATACTCTTGATGACGACCTGGCGCTGGTCTTCGATGTGGTCGACCTTGAGAGCGGCTCGCCTACCGCCGTCACACTCGACGACGATCAGAACACCGCGCCCGCCGACACAGGGCTCGCCCGACAGGTCGAAAACCTCCGCCAGATCGATGATCGGCAAGAGTTCCCCTCGGTTCGCGACCAAGCGGGCATGGCGTCCGACAGTGTAGAGCGTGGCATTGGTCGCGTGCAGCGTTTCCACGACCGCCGACAAGGGCAGAACCATGGTTTCTCCCCCGATCGAGACGAGCATCCCCTGCAACACGGCGAGGGTGAGGGGAAGTGTGATGATGAACGTCGTTCCGCGCCCGGGAACCGAATCGATCGCGACTCTTCCACCGAGGGCCTGGATCTCGCGCCGGACGACGTCGAGACCGACACCTCGACCCGAAAGAGCGGAAACTTCCTCTTTCGAGGAGAACCCCGGCAGGAACAAGAGGTTGTCGATCTCGTTGGGCGACATCGCCGTGCCCGGTTGCACGAGACCTTTCCGTTCGGCGGCCGCCCTGACCTTGGCGCGATAGATACCGAAAAAATCGTCGGCGACTTCGATCACGACGCGAAAGGATCGATGGGCCGACGACAGGGTGATCTTCCCTTCTCGCGGCTTACCGGCTGCGAGGCGGACATCGGGTGGTTCGATCCCGTGGTCGACCGCGTTTCGGATCATGTGGGTGAGCGGGTCGACCAACCGTTCGATCACGGTCTTGTCGACCTCGGTGGTCTCGCCCACCGTGTCGAGCGTGACGATTTTGCCCGTGGCCTCAGCGGCCTCGCGGACGATCCGATGCATCCGCTGGAAGACGGGTTTCAGCGGTTGCGCCCGGATCGCCATCACGCTCTCTTGGACTTCCGATGCCAGCTGCTTGATACCTTCGAGCCCGCTCGCGACATCGCTGTCGGCCGCGAGACCGGCTTTGGAAATCACCTGCGAAAGGCGGGCCTCCATGATGACGAGTTCCCCGACCAGATTGATCAGCCGATCGACCCGATCGAGGTTCACGCGGATCGTCGCCGGTGAGGCGGCACCGGGCGAGCCCGCGCCGATGGTCGCGGCGCCCGACCCTCCGGCAACGGGGGTCGCCGCGAGCGAGGACCCGCCCCCACTTCTCCCGCCGCTGTCCAATGTACCCGTCGCTGTCGGTGACCCGATCGCGGCAATCCTCGACGGCCCGTCATCGGCCGTAGACGGGTCGGGCGTGGGGGCCGCCGGAGCGACGCGTGCGTCCGTCTCGCCGGCTGCGTCGGCTGTTGTTCGGATCGCGATGCGGGCGAGATCCGCGACGAACTCGAAAACCGCCTCGATCTCTTCACGCCGCGCTTCCGTTTCGATCCGGATCCGCCAGGAAGCCTGCGGTTCCGAAGGCTCGAACGTCGCGAGAGGCCGGACCCGTGACAGGTCCGCTTCGACGGTCAGAGACCCCAGACGACGCAGCGAGCGGACGATGGGCACCGGGTCGTTGCCGGTGCCGTACATCGCACCCAGAGGGGTGAATTCGATCTCGAAGGTATGGACGCGGGACGGTTCCCGCCCGGCTTCGACTTCGATGTCGACCGATGGCGTGCCGACCGCGATTGCCGGAACCTCGATGGCGACCGGAACGAAGTCGATGGTCTCCGCCTCCTTTTCGGCACCGTGGGAGACGGTCCGCGCGACCTCGTCCAGATCACTCATTAGCGCACGCCTGCGGTCGCCATCACTCGGAAGCCCGTCACGCGCGCAGGCCACGAGGTCGTTGAGGAAATCACCCGCTCGCAACAAGAGTGCGAGGAGCGATTCGCTCAAGGTCAGTCTTCCGGACCGAAGATGGTCGAGAACCGTCTCGAAGATATGTGCGAATTCGACGAGTTCCGTGAGGCCGAACGCTCCCGCACCTCCTTTGATGGAGTGAACGGCACGGAATACCGAGTGGAGAGTCTCGATGTCCGGAAGACCGTTGGCGCCACGGAGCGAGCGGAGCCCCTCACCCAGCTGTTCGAGGAGGTCCTCGCATTCCTGGAAGAACGTTATCCGTAACTCGTCGAGCCCTGCCATCGCCAGCTCCACTCGAATTCAGATCGAGAGCACACGGCGGAGTACGTTCACGAGACGATCGTCCTCGAAGGGCTTCACGAGCCAGCCAGTGGCGCCGGCCGCGCGGGCCCGTGCCTTGAGGTCGGCTCCGGTCTCCGTTGTGAGGACGAGAACGGGAATGCCCCCGTGCGTCGGACTTTGCCGTACGCCGGTGATGACGCCGAAGCCGTCCAGCCGTGGCATGTTGATGTCCGTGATGACCACGTGCGGATCGACCTCGGCGAGGCGGGCCAGACCTTCGATTCCGTCCTCGGCGAGAAAAACGTCGAATCCGCGCGAGGAGAGCGTGGACTCGATCAACCGTCGCATGGTCGCCGAATCGTCGACTGCCAATACCCGAGGCCTCATTGCACGAATCCCTCCTCATGATTCGGCGTCAATCGTGGAAGCTCGACGGGTTCGGCTCTCCAGGGATTCGAGGGAACCAGCCCCAGATGACGGCAGGCGCGCTCGAAGGCGACAGACGCGTTACGGAGTTCGATGTGTAGACCGTCTTGCGACCACTGCCGGGCCACCGCCACTAGAACCTCGAGAGCGAGAGCGCTCACCACCTCGACCTCGGCCGCGTCGAGGACGAGATCGCTGCCGCGCCGACCGAGCAACTGCTCCCGCAGCAGCGGAATGGCGGGTACGTCGAGGCGGCGAGGCAAGTCCACGACGATGGCGGACCGAGTCTCGGCCGACCCGGAGGCGGCCCCTTCCCGTTTCGTTCCGGCCTCGCGACGCGGGCGCCCCTGCTTCTTCATCCTTGGACCTCCTGTCGACGTCGCCAGAGCGTGCGCTACCTCGAAGTCGGAGCGCCCCGCGACGCTGGTTGGGTAGTGGACTCCTCGCTGTCCCGGAGAGGACCACGCCCCTCGGATGCCCCTTCTATGCCCAGCAACCTTTAATGATCGGTTAGCAGAACGCCGGCGGATGCCCGATGTGACGGGGTCGACCGGAAGCGGGCGAAGAGGACGGGGTGTTTCCGCGGTGTCGCCGGGTGCGAGGATCGAGCCGCTGCATCGGCCGCGGAACACGGCCGACCCGCGGAGCGGCTCCCTAGACGACCGTGCGGGTGCTGCAGTGCCGCCGCGTTCCCGGGCGACGTTCCGCCGATCGTGGTCCGGCGGGGCGAGCGCGACGTGGCAGGAGAGGCGATCGAACGGTCCTGCCGGAGGCACCGATCGTGGAGAGACGATGCGGGTACCGGAGGCGGTATCGGGGCTCCGCGGCTCGCCTTCGCGAGGACGGGTACCGACTCCCCGACCGAACCGGCGGTGACGCTGTGCGGGGTGCCGGCGATGAGCGCCGTGCGACCGCTACGACGCTCGACCGGGCCCCGAAGTGCCGGACGATCGTCGGGGAGGACGACGAGCCGGCCCCTCCGTCGCCCGAGGCGGACCTCAGCTACGCGAGGGCGAGAGACAGAAGAGTTCCACGCTGCCGCCCGCCGGAGCGGGTCGCCGCGGCGCCGCGACGGGCAACTCGGGCTCGTCCAGCAACAGCATCTCGACCCTGCCGGTCGTGGGCCAGAAGCGGATCCGCCGGGCACGGTTGCCGCCCAGATGGGACGCCGTACAGGGAATGCCTTCGCTCTGGAGGAACGTCAGAGCAGCGGCACCGTTGCGGCCGCCGATGTCCGGGAGGCCGGGAATGATTCGGGCTCCACCGAAAAGCTTGGCCCTGAGGTCGCGACGGACCGCTCCTTTCTTGAGGAGGCTGTTGACCAATCGCTCCATCGCCGCGGAGGCGTGGCGGATGTCTCCGGGATCCTTGCCTTCCGGCAAGAGAAAGTGGTTCATCCCCCCGACCCGCCGCACGGGATCGAACAAGCAGGCGGCGACGCAGGACCCCAGGACCGTCACGAGGACCACGTCCGGCTCGTTCGAGACCATCTGCTCACCTTGGACCACGTGGATGACCTTGCGGGTTCGCTCCGTCATGGGCCACTCTCTCGATCGACCAGGGGGCGGCTCGCGGATGCCGCCCGCGTGGTGAGCAGCGCCCCCGCGATACGGTCCACGGGAAGCACGGCGAGGGCGGCACCGATCTCGGTCGCGACGCGCGGCATACCCCAGACCACGCTGGTCGCCCGATCCTGCGCGATCGTGAAGGCCCCCGCATCGCGCAGCGCCTTCAGCCCCGAGGCTCCGTCGGCCCCCATTCCGGTGAGCAGGGCCGCCGCCGTGACGGATGCATAAGGCACGGCGGAGTGGAACAAGCAGTCTACCGAGGGCCGATGGCCGTTGCGCGGTGGCTGGGCCGAGAGCGTGCAGCGCGGTCGGCCGCGGCCGGCGAGCACGAGGTGCCGCTCCGGATCGGCGGCGATGTAGACATAGCCGCGGCAGATGGGCTGGCCTTCTTTCGGCACCACGATCCGCGGACGACAACGGCGCTCGAGCCGGTTCACGGTGCTCTCGATGAAGCCCGGCCGGATGTGCTGGACGATCAGGGTTGGCGGACAGTCCGGCGGGAAGGCCGCGAGGATCGTCTCGATCGCCGCGATGCCCCCCGTCGAGGCGCCGATCAGGATCAGTTCGGGTCCGCTCGGTACCGGAGCCGCCGAGCGGATCGGTGGTCGCTTGAGGCCGAAGAGATAGGCCAGGAGCTCCCGGGGCGAGGAGGTGTCGTCGAACGGGACGAAGGGCATGGTGCGTACCCGGTCCGGCGGCACCCGGTAGAGCGACGGATCCCCGTAGACCAGGCAGCGTACGCCGAGTGCATCGACCAGATCGGCGAACATGCCGATCCCGGTCTCGCCCGTGAGATCGGCGGCGATCGCGACCGCCTCGGGCTCGAGCTCCTCCACCGCGCTGAAGGCCAGTGAGAGGCTGCTCACCTCGCAGATCGTCCCCGCCCCGGCCGCCAGACGGATCCGAACCCGACGGCCCGGGTGAGGATCGGCCAGAACGAGACGTCCGGTGGGGCTCCGAGCCCTTCCTTCTTGCGACGCACTCGACACGGTATTCGCTCGTTCGCTCGTAGGTCCTCGAATGACGCCGGAAGCATGGCGCCCGAACGTTAAAGAAGGCTCAACGCTGGGCAGTCGGCGGGACCCGATGTCGGTGCCGGTGCGAGGGCCGAGGAGAGTACCGAACGACGCTCGGAACCTCGCACGCTCTCCGCGGACGGCGAGCAGGTCCGGCTGAGGAGAGGTGCGGCGATCCGCCCCGGTCCGCCGTAACGGTTTCCGAAGCCGACATCGCGAGGCCGGAAGTCGTCCCGCCCGGTGCCGAACGGAGGAGATCTGGCGTGATCGGCGCGCCGGACCGGTGGGGACGGATATCAATGGGCGTCCCGGCGCCGGCATCGTCCGAGCTTCCCTCGAGGTGGTGGAACCGGACCCGCACGGCGTCGTCGTCGATGCTCGACCCCGCTGCGGAGCCGATCCCGGCCGCGGTTGTCGAACCGCGCTCTGCACCGCTCCGTCGGCGTCGAGAGAGGGGCGGAAGCGACCCCTTCGAAGCCGATCCGGAATGCCGCTTGCGTGGTCCGGGGCGCGTTTCGGCCTCTGCATGGGCCGCCCGTCCCGACCTCGTCATCGCGCGGCCCGACCGAGCTCGCCGTGCGCTCCGCTCGGCTCGTTGCTGTCGGACGGCCCGTCATCGGCCGACGCCGCGACGGTCCGTGCGGTACGATCCGGGTCGAGGACGCCGCGGGACGTGAGCTTAAGCTTGTCGATCTCGGCAGGCCCACCCGCCACGGGCCCACCATGAGGGTCGAAGCTCGAACAGAGCCGGCGCCCGATGCGAAACGACCCGCTTTCGTGACGCCCTGGGGCGTCGAAGCGGCGCGCCTCAGAACTCCTGCCACACGTTCGCGGAGGCTTCGTTCGCGGCCCGAAGCGGGCGTCGCTTGCCTTGGGGCCGGGCGACATCGATCGGCGTGACCACGGCGCTCGGCCGCGAGGGCGCCATGTCTCTCTCGTCGGCACCGGCGCGGCCGGTCCTCCGTGTCCTTCCGCCATCGACGGGCGCGAACGGCTTCGTCGCCCCTTCGCTCGAGGCCGTGCGGAACGTCACGAGGAGGTTGCGCAGATCGTCGGCCTGCTCGTTGAGCGCCGAGGCGGCGGCCGTCGCTTCCTCGGCGGCGGCGGCGTTCTCCTGGGTGACTCGATCGAGCTGGCCGATGCCGCCGTTGATCTCGGACAGCCCGGCCGACTGCTCGTTGGTCGCCGCGGCGATCTCCGCCATGAGCCGCGAGACCTCGCTCGCCTGTTGGAGGATCCGCTCGAGACTCTCGCCGGTCTTCGCCACCAGGGCGGCTCCGTTCTCCACGTGGTTGCGGCTGTCGGAGAGCAGGGTGCGGATCTCGCGTGCGGAGTCCGAGGCCCGTTGGGCGAGGGCACGGACCTCGGAGGCGACGACCGCGAAGCCGCGCCCGGCCTCGCCCGCCCGCGCCGCCTCGACACCCGCATTGAGGGCCAGGAGGTTGGTCTGGAAGGCGATGTCGTCGATCGCGCCGATGATCCGCTGGACCTGCTCCGAGCTCCGCTCGATCGCACTCATGGCGGCGATAGCCTCGCGGACCACCGACTCGCCGGCCTTCGCCTCGGCGTAGTTGGCCTGGGTCGCTTTGTCGGCCGCACTCGCCCGCTCGGAGGTGGCGCGCACGCTCTCGGTCAGCTCGTTGAGTGCCGCTGCCGACTGCTCGAGCGTCGCCGCCTGGGTCTCGGCGCGAGAGGAGAGATCCGAGGCCGTTTGGGCGATCTCACCGGCACCGGCACGCACCGATTCGGCGAGTTCCCAGATCTTCGCGAACGTATTCGAGAGCCGCTCTACCGTGTCGTTGTAGGCCTTGCGCAGCGACTCGTACTCGGCCGGGAACGGGTCGGACGGCGGGCTCTCGATCTTGTGGGTGAGATCACCCTCGGCCAGACGATCGAGCCCGGTCTCGAGTTCCCGAACGACGCGGGCCTGGATTCGGCTCTCGCGCTCCTGCTGCGCCAGCCGCTCGGCACGGGCGGCCTCCGCTTCAGCGCTCATCTGGCGGGCTTCGCGCAGTTTGCTGCGCAGGGTCTCCAAGGCGCGCGTGAGCTCCGCCAGCTCGTTGTTTCCGCGTCCATCGGCGACCGGGCAATCGAGGTCGCCCTCGGCGAGCCGCCGGGTGGTCTCCGTGCAACGCTTGACCGGCGGTGCGATCGCTCGCCACAGGGCGAACGACGTGGCGAGCGCGAGCAGGACCGCGAGGAGGCTGATTCCGATCGTCACCAGCCGTTGCTCGGCGATGAGGGCCGCCCTCGCCTCGACGGATTGGCGCCGCTCGACATCCATCTGCGTGAGCACGTTCCTGACGTTGCTCTCGAGAGCGGCCAGACCACGCTCGAAGAACGCCCTGGTCTCGCGCAGGGCGAGCTCGTTGTCGCGGGTCCGAGCGACGACGTCGGCCCAGGCCTCGACCCCGTCGCGGGTCCGCTCGAGGATCTCGGCTTCCTCGCCGGACAGCTCGGCCGAGGCCAAACGGCGCAAGGCGGCGCGCGTCGCCTCGACGGCCGGTGTGGCGCTGTCGAGCTCCGCCACCGGCTCGCCCTGTAGGAACCGATCGACCCGCAGTCGAGCCGTGAGAAAGGCATCGGAAGCGCGCAGGGCCCAGTAGGCGTCTTCCTTGGCGTCTCGTTGTTCGAGCAGGGCGACGAGCCGACCCATCGCCCGCCGATGCTCGATGCCGAGGTCGCGCGCCTGCTTTTTCAGCTGACTGTGCTGGAGAACGATGGTGGAGAACGCGTCGAATCGATCGGAGATCTCGTGAATGATGCCGTCGGCTGCCTCCATCACGGTTATGCCATTCCCCAAGACGTTATCGATCATACCGTGGATAAGCTCTAGTGCATTTTTCAGCTGTTGTTTCGTCTCGTCACGTGGTTCGTTGACATAGCGCTCGACATTCGCCGAAAACATGGAGGCTTCGATGAGCGCACGCGCCACGGTCGACGAGGTTTCGACCTTGGCGCCGAGCGCCTCCACCAGTTCCGCCAAACGATTGGTGAAGAATTGCTGGGCCACGGAGAGCCCCAGGATGACGATGATCATGGCGAGGCTGCCCAGCCCGAGCCGGGCGCCGATCCGGACGTTGGCGAACATGGGTCGCGTTCTCCCGAGCTGCTGCCCGGGTTCATAGCCGCCGGAGATTAACGATCCCTTGCCGAACCGGTGTCACACCGTTCGGTCGGGTGCCGGGTGCGACGGATCGACCGGCTCGCCCGGTGGACCCCACGAGCGCCGCTCTCCCGGGTCTCGGGAGCCGCCGTAGACGCCGCGGTGGCGGAGGAGATGGTCGGCGAGCACGCAGGCCATCATGGCTTCGCCCACCGGCACGGCCCGGATTCCCACGCAGGGATCGTGGCGGCCCTTCGTCACGATCTCGGTCTCGCGCCCGTCGCGGGTGATGGTCCGGCGGGGGACCAGGATCGAGGAGGTGGGCTTGACCGCGAAGCGGACGACGATGTCCTGCCCGGTCGAGATGCCCCCGAGTATGCCTCCGGCGTGATTGGAGAGAAAGCGCGGGCCCTCGTTGCCCATGCGGATCTCGTCCGCGTTCTCTTCGCCGCGCAGCGCCGCCGCCGCGAAGCCGGCCCCGATCTCGACACCCTTGACGGCGTTGATGCTCATCATCGCCTTGGCGAGATCGGCGTCCAGCTTGTCGTAGACCGGCTCCCCCAGTCCCGCCGGCACGCCCTTGGCGACCACCTCGATCACCGCGCCGATCGAGGAGCCCGCCTTGCGGATCGACAGGAGCTGCTCCTCCCAGCGTGCCGCGGCTCGCGCGTCCGGGCACCAGAAGGGGTTGCGGTCGATCTCGTCGGGATCGAAGCGGTCGGGATCGATCCGGTCGGCGCCCATCTGCACCATGTAGCCCCGGATCGTCACGGACGGCCCCAGGATCAGCCGGGCGATCGCCCCGGCCGCGACCCGGCAGGCTGTCTCCCGCGCCGAGGCCCGGCCCCCGCCGCGATGATCGCGGATGCCGTACTTCACATCGTAGGTGAAGTCGGCGTGGCCGGGGCGATAGGTTTCGGCGAGCTCCGAATAATCCTTCGAGCGCTGATCGAGGTTGCGGATCAGGAGGCTCACCGGGGTGCCGGTGGTATGCCCCTCGAACACGCCCGAGAGGATCTCGACCCGGTCGGGCTCCTGCCGCTGGGTCGTGAAGCGGGACAGCCCGGGGCGCCGCCGGTCGAGCCAATGTTGGATATCGGCCTCCGTGAGCGGCAGCCGGGCGGGCACGCCGTCGACCACCACACCGATCGCCGGCCCGTGGCTCTCGCCCCAGGTCGTGAAGCGGAACAGCTCGCCGAAAGAGGAGCCTGCCATCAGACCTTCACGAGGCGCTCGAGCAGCTCGTCGGTTGCGATCCGCTCTTCCCAGTAGTCCACGAGGACCTGTCGGTTGCGTTCGATCCAGGTCCGCACGAGCGCGACGTCCTCGCTCGGTAGGGCAGGCCCGGCGACGATGTCGACCGTCGGCCGGACGGAGACCGAGCACGTCCGATCCGCCCGCATGCGATGGCCGTGCTCGAGCGAAATTTTCACACACGGGTCGTGGCGTGCCCCACCTCGTTGCGAGACCCAGACGACCATCGGAAGCCCCGTGATCCTCGGGGAGAGGTTGGCCATCGAGAAGAAGTCCTCGTCGGCCTCGAGCGGCTCGTGGAGGAGCGGGCTCGCCGCGGTCGATCCGGCGGTCACGGTTCGTTCCTCGGTCGTTCGTCGCTACGATCGCACAGGCACCCGCGGCTCGCCAGACCCGGCCTAGACGGTGGCGATGTCGGGCGCGTCGACCGCCTTCATCCCGACCACGTGGTAGCCGCAATCGACGTGCAGGACCTCGCCCGTGGTCCCGGCACCGAGCTCCGAGAGCAGGAACAGCGCGGCACCGCCCACGTCGTCGATCGTGACGTTGCGCTTCAAGGGAGCGTTGTACTCGTTCCATTTGAGGATGTAGCGGAAATCGCCGATCCCGGAGGCGGCGAGCGTGCGCACCGGCCCGGCCGAGATCGCATTCACGCGGATCCCCTTGGCCCCGAGGTCGACCGCCAGATAGCGGACCGAGGCCTCGAGCGCCGCCTTGGCGACACCCATGACGTTGTAGTGCGGGGTGACGCGGGTCGAGCCGATATAGGTCAGGGTCAACAGGCTCGAGCCCGCCCCCATCAAGGGCTCGGCGCGGCGCGCGAGGTCGGTGAAGGAGTAGCAGGAGATCGCCATCGTCTTCTGGAAATTGTCGAGCGTGGTGTCGACGTAGCGGCCCTTGAGCTGCTCCTTGTCGGAATAGGCGATGGCGTGCACGAGGAAGTCGAGACCGCCCCATTTCGCCGCGATCTCGCCGAACAGCGCATCCAGGCTCGCGGGATCGGTGACGTCGGCCGGCAGGAGGAGGGTCGCGCCGAGCTCCTCGGCCAGAGGCCGGACCCGCTTCAGGAGCGGCTCGCCCTGGTAGGTGACGGCGAGCTCCGCCCCGTGCCGACGCACCGCCCGGGCGATCCCCCAGGCGAGCGAGCGGTCGTTGGCGATGCCCATGACGAGGCCTCTCTTCCCGGCCATCAGGGGGGTCGGGGCGGTCATGCGACGGCGACTCCGGAGCTGGCCCGTGGACGGGCGCGATCCTACGGGCCCGCGCGGTCCGGCGAAAGGGTTCCTTCGCCCGCACCGGTCGCGACCGATGCGCCTGGGAGGGCGCGGCCCGCCTCGATCAAGGCCCGCCCCCGCCAGGCGAGCCGCCGGAGCACGAGCCGGCCGCGCGGGCGGGTCGGATCGGCCGGCAGCACGAGCTCGCGATCCCGCATCGCGAGGCCCAGGAGGCCGTAGGCCGCGCTCAGCATCCGTGCCGCCGAGCCCGTGTACCAGGCCCAGCCGCCGCGCTCCTCGTAGCCCGGGCCGAAGCTCACGTCCGCCGGCTGCTGGTGCGGCGGCAGACCGTAGCGGGCGAGCCGGGCGGGCTCCGACTCCCCGAGTGGTGAGATCTTGTACCACCTCGAGGGCGGCCGCCTCGGCCGACCGGCCGGCCGCGCGGGCGAGGCTCGCGAGACGCAGGAGCGCGTCCACGAGCCAGGACACACCGTGGCTGTACTGGCCGCCGTTCTCGCGCACCCCGGGCGGATAGGCGGCGATCCGACCGGGATAGGGATCGCTGCGCTCGTCGAAGGGGGGATGGAGGAGCAGGACCATGCCGTCCCGCTCGAGCGCGTCGAGGGCGGCGAGCACGATCCGTCGCCCCTGCTCGAGGTCGACGATACCCGCGAGCACGGGCCAGGCGGCCGAGAGCGCGTCGCACACCAGGAGCTCACGGCCGCGGTCGTCGATCGCCCGCACGAAGCGGTCGCCGCGGGCCATGCCGGCGAGGGCCTCGCGAAGCCGGGCCTCGGCCGCCCGCCAGCGACGGGCGAGCCGCTCCTCGCCGCGCCGCTCGGCGAGGGAGACCATGTCCCGCAGCACGTCCGAGAGGAAGAAGCAGAGCCAG
>FWPU01009515.1_pt1 | contig 15224 bp, 13 predicted proteins | sample 2228361 | NCBI WGS metagenome assembly FWPU01 (sample SAMEA103939777, study PRJEB20133) | metagenome
GAGTACATGCCGAGCAGCGTGACAGGAAGAAACAGGATAGCAAACGCAGCGGCCAGGCTGCCGGTCTGGATGTCGTCGATGGCGGCGAGCATCAGTTCGAGCAGGCCGGCGGAAAAAGTCGGCAGCAGCAGCAGGTAGGCTGAGCCGGCGATCACGGTGGCGCCGAGCACGGGAGTGGACGGCCGGCGGTCGGCGAGCCAACCGCCGAGGAAATAGCCGACGGTGAGCGCGGCGAGCACGGTCGAGATCAACGCTGCCCAGGTGTAGATGCCGCTGCCGAAGTAGGGATTGAGGTAGCGCGATCCCAGCATTTCAAAGCTCATCACGATCGCGCCGGTGACGAAGGCGATGAAGTAGATCAGCGAGGCGACGGCGGTGCCGTGGGTGCCGCGCGTCGCCCAATCGACTGATCCTTGCTGCACGTGAGTGCTCCCTGGTTTGCCCTGCGCGGTCCAAACGAACCCGCCGCCGCTTTCTAGCAAGCGGGTCGGAAGCGGGAAAGGGCGGCGGCAAAGCCGACGAGCGCAGCAATGCCGCCTTCAATTCACCGTGAGCGGAACCTATATTGCAGCAAAAGGATTCGACCATGTCCCGCGGCGGCAGGCCGGTTTTCGCGCAGTCAACCAGACGAACATACCGCGTCGCATTACGGCGGGCGGCGGTCGCGCTGCTGTTGCCGGCGATGCTTCTGTTGCTGGCGCCGGCGGGAGCGCAAACGCAGCGGATACCGCCCGCGTCTCCGGGGGATGTGAGGCTTTCCTACGCGCCCATCGTGGCGCGCGTCGCACCCGCGGTGGTCAACGTTTATGCCGGTCGACTGATCGACAATCGCTTTTTCGGCGCCGATGACTTCTTCCGCCGCTTCTTCGGGCCGGGATTCAACCTGCCGCGCGGGCAAATGCAGCGCTCGCTCGGCTCCGGTGTGATCGTCGATCCGGTCGGGCTTGTGATCACCAACTTTCACGTCATTGACGGCGCCGACGAGATCAAGGTGTCGCTTGCGGACAAGCGCGAGTTCGAGGCCGAAGTGGTGCTCAAGGATTCCCGCACCGACCTTGCAGTGCTGGCGTTGAAGGGCGCGCGCGAGCGCTTCCCTGTCGTCGAGCTCGGCAGCTCCGACGAGCTCCAGGTGGGCGACGTGGTCCTGGCGATTGGAAACCCGTTCGGCGTCGGTCAGACGGTCACGCACGGGATCGTTTCGGCGTTGGCACGCACGCAGGTCGGCATCACCGACTATCAGTTCTTCATCCAGACCGACGCCGCGATCAATCCGGGCAATTCGGGCGGGCCCCTGGTCGACATGGCGGGGCGCATGGTCGGCATCAATACCGCAATCTTCTCGCGGTCAGGCGGCTCGCAGGGGATCGGCTTCGCCATCCCCGTGGACATGGTCAAGATCGTGGTGGCTTCGGCCAAGACCGGCGGCTCGGCAGTGAGACGGCCGTGGTTGGGGGCGAAACTGCAGGGCATCACGCAAGACATGGTGGGCAGCCTCGGGCTGCGGCGCCCGGCAGGCGCGCTGGTCGTGAGCGTCGCCAAGGGAAGCCCGGCCGCCCGCGCAGGTTTGCAGACCAGAGACGTCATCGTTTCGATCGATGGTCAGGCGGTGGACGATCCGGCTGCGTTCGAGTATCGCTTCGCCACACGACCGCTCGGCCGGACCGCGCAGCTCGGTATCGTGCGCAATGGGCGCGAGATGCGACTGACAATCGCGCTCGAGGCGGCGCCAGTGGGGCCGCGCGACGAGATCGTGATCGGCCGCTCGCCGCTCGGCGGCGCCAGGGTTGCGACACTATCCCCTGCGCTGGCCGACGAATTGCAGCTCGACCCATTGACGGAAGGCGTGGTGATCGTCGACGTGGCTGCCGGTTCAACGGCCGCCGCCGCCGGCTTCCGGCGCGGCGACGTGCTGCTCGGCATCAACGGCGAGCGCATCAGAACGACTGCGGATGTCGATCGCGCGACGCAAACCCCAAGTCGCCTATGGCGCTTCAACTTCTTGCGCGATCGACAGCAGATACAGGCGGTGATCGGCGGATGAATCCGCGAGCAAAACGCGGTGCGAATCTGTTCGCGGCGGCCGGGCTCGACGACGCGGCACCACGGCCGCTTGCCGACAAGCTGCGACCGCAGACGCTCGCCGAGGTCGTCGGCCAGGATCATCTGCTCGGGCCCGACGGCGCGCTCACGCGCATGCTTTCGACGCGCTCGCTCGGCTCGCTCGTGTTCTGGGGCCCGCCGGGCACCGGCAAGACCACGGTGGCGCGGCTCCTGGCCAAGGCGACCGACCTGCATTTCGAGCAGATTTCGGCGATCTTCACCGGCGTCGCCGATTTGAAGAAGGTGTTCGATGAGGCGAGGGCGCGGCGCGAAGTGGGGCAGGGCACGCTGCTTTTCGTCGACGAAATCCATCGCTTCAACCGGGCGCAGCAGGACTCTTTTTTGCCGGTGATGGAAGACGGCACCATCGTCCTCGTGGGGGCGACCACGGAAAATCCCTCATTCGAGCTGATCGCGCCGCTGCTCTCTCGCGCGCGCGTTCTCGTGTTCAGGGCGCTCGACGCGGAGGCGATCGAGAAGCTGCTTAAGCGGGCGGAGGCGATCGAGCAACGCACGCTGCCGCTCGATGCGGAGGCGCGTGCGTCCCTGATCCGGATGGCGGACGGCGACGGCCGGGCGGCGCTGACGCTGGCCGAGGAGGTTTGGCGTGCGGCGCGGCCAGGCGAGACCTTCGATGCAGCGGCTCTGCAAAAGGTGGTGCAGCGGCGTGCGCCGATCTACGACAAGGCGCAGGACGGGCACTACAACCTGATCTCCGCGCTGCACAAGTCGGTGCGCGGATCAGATCCGGACGCTGCGCTCTACTATCTCGCGCGCATGCTCGACGCGGGCAAGGACCCGCTCTACATCGCCCGGCGGGTGGTGCGCATGGCAATCGAGGACGTCGGCCTCGCCGATCCGCAGGCGCTCGTGGTCGCCAATGCGGCAAAGGACGCCTATGATTTTCTCGGCTCGCCGGAAGGCGAACTCGCCATCGCTCAGGCGGTGATCTATGTGGCAACCGCGCCGAAGTCGAACGCCGCCTACAAGGCATTCGGCGCGGCCATGGAGACCGCCAAAGAGGCGGGCTCGTTGTTGCCACCCAAACACATTCTGAACGCACCGACCAAGCTGATGCAGGACGAGGGCTATGGCCGCGGCTACGCCTATGACCACGACGTGGAGGAGGCGTTCTCCGGCCAGGACTATTTCCCGGAGGCGCTCGGGCGGCGCCGGTTCTACGATCCGCCGGAGCGCGGCTTCGAGCGCGAGCTCAAGAAGCGGCTCGAATATTGGGCTAAACTGCGCAAGGAGCGGTCGGGCCGCTGAACCGGGGCATCGCGGCATGTGGCGTCGCCTTACTTTCGGCGCAGCGCTGCTGACGGCGGCGCTCAGCGAGGCGCGGGGGGAGTCCTTTGTCGGCCGCTGGTCGATCGATCCGGCCGGTTGCGCGAGCGAAGGCAATACGGCCGCGACCGCGCCGCTGATCGCCACCGCGACCTCGGTCCGATGGTTCGCGGCGGAGTGCAAGTTTGCACGGATGTACAAGGTTGGACATACGGTACACATCCAGGCGCGCTGCACGAACGAGGGAAGGGTGGTGTCCACGCCGATCACGCTGGAAGCGCGCGGCGACCGGCTGCGCGTCACTTGGGACGGCGTCAGGGTGCAGGACATGCGGCGCTGCAGGTGATCGAACTTCAGACGATGGCCGCATGTGCGGGGTCGCCGGTGATAGGCTCCCTCATGGAAACAATCAATAGCTTCAAAGCTGGGCGCAAAGCTCGCCCGAGGCGCAATCGCGGTCCGGGCGGGATCTGTCACGCCGGCGGGATTTAGGCTAGGACGGCACGGATTCGAACAATTCAATGACGACACGGCAGGACACAGCGCGCGTTCAGACCGTCGCCGTGCGCGGCGACGAGAGCGGCATGCGCCTCGATCGCTTCTTTGCAGCGCGCTTTCCCGGCCTGCCGCACTCGCATATCCAACGGATCATCCGCAAAGGCGAGGTGCGCGTGAACGGCAAACGCGCGGAGCCAAAGGATCGGGTTCGGGAGGGACAGTTGGTGCGCGTGCCGCCGCTCCGTCTTGAGCGGCCGCTGCCGGCGGGGCCATCCGGAGCGGGTGACGCGCAGACGCGCGCCTTCCTCAGGTCCATCACACTGTACGAGGACGCGGACGTGCTCGTGCTCAACAAGCCCATGGGGCTTGCGGTACAGGGCGGCTCGGGTACCACGCGGCACATCGACGGGATGCTGGCCGCACTCCGCAGCCGCGACGGGCAGCGGCCGCGGCTGGTGCATCGGCTGGACAAAGACACCGCGGGCTGTCTGCTGGTGGCCAAGACGCGGTTTGCGGCGTCGGCGCTTGCCAAAATCTTCCGAACGCGCGCAGCCCGAAAGATCTATTGGGCGCTGGTGGCCGGCGTGCCGCGTCCGAAGCAGGGCCGCATCTCCACCTTCCTTGCCAAGGAGCAACGCGAGGACGACAGCATCATGCGCGTCGCCCGTCACGGCGAGGAAGGCGCAAGCCACGCGGTTACCTACTACGCAGTCGTGGAGACGGCGGCGCACAAGCTCGCCTGGTTGTCCCTCAAGCCGGTCACGGGGCGGACGCATCAGCTGCGTGCGCACATGGCGCACATCGGGCATCCGATCGTGGGCGATGCAAAATATTTCTCGCTGGAGAATTGGGAACTGCCGCGCGGAATCCAGAACAGGTTGCATCTGCTTGCGCGTCGGATCGTGCTGCCGCATCCACGTGGCGGGGTCATCGACGTGACCGCGCCGCTGCCGCCGCACATGCAGCAGTCATGGAACCTGCTGGGATTCGATGCCAGGCGCTATGATCCGATCGTTGAGGCGCCGGAAGATTAGCTGGCCGGATTCCGTTGGCCGCAAGCGTGTTTCGCAGGCTGCTGGGCAAGGCCGCGTGAAGGGGGCAGGTTGCACCGCAATGCAATAATCTTGTCGGCTCCCCTGTTCGTAATCTCGTAGCGGGATTAAGTTGCGCGCATGAAGCTTGCTCCGGTGCTCAGACTTGGCATCCTTACAGTGCTCGTCGCGCTCGTTGCGGGCACGACGGCATTGGCCGAAACCGTGATCGTTGTTCCTGGCGCGCCCGCGCCATTCTTGCCACCTCCGCCCGCGGTCGCCGCGCCTCAGCCGCCGAACACCCCGCCCAAGCTCGATACGTTCAGTGACCGGGTCAATCGTTGTGCGCATTTCGGTGCGCTCCAGGGCTTGGCAGGCGGAGCGCGCGATGCCTACGTGCGGGTCTGCGCAAACAATTGAACGCAACGCGTTAACCGCTTTCGAATTGAACGGGGCCTTGCCACAGTTGCGCCGGAGTGGGCGCGGTAGAATGGTGCGGGTTGCGGCGCCGATTACCTTGCGAAGGACCAGAATGCTTTCGAGACGGTCGTTGTTGCCGATTCTTGGCGCAACCATTTTCGGCATGATCGGCTCCTATGCCTTCGCATACGAGCCGCGCTTCCGGCTCGAAGTCACCCGTTACAGGTTGCGGCCGGCACGCTGGCCAACGCTCGACCGGCCATTGCGCATTGCGGTCATCGCCGATGTTCACGCCTGCGAGCCATGGATGCCGCTGCCGCGTATTGCGGAAATCGTCGATACAGCCAATGCGCTCAGGCCCGATATCATCCTGCTGCTCGGGGATTATGTCGGCGGGCTTGCGCACTTCCGCACGCACCCAGTGCCGCCGCAGGAATGGGCGCCGTTGTTCGGGCGTCTGTCAGCACCGCTCGGAACTTATGCCGTTCTCGGCAACCACGACTGGTGGCAGGACGTGCATGCGGTACGTGCGGCGTTGCGAGGAGTTGGGATTCCGGTGCTGGAGAACGAGGCTCGGTTGATCCGACCGCATGAGGCGCCGGCGTTCTGGCTTGCAGGGCTTGGGGATCAACTTGCGCATCCTCTGGGCGGCGGCCGTTTTCGGGGCGCGCACGATATGGCCAAGACGATGGCACACATTACGGACGACCGGACGCCGGCCATCCTCCTCGCACACGAGCCGGACATCTTTCCGCAAGTGCCAGGCCGCTTCGGCCTCACCTTAAGCGGCCACACTCACGGCGGGCAGGTGTGTCTGCCGCTGATCGGCCGGCCGGTCGTCCCCTCGCGCTACGGTCAGCGCTTCGCCTACGGCCATGTCGTGGAAAACGGCCGGCACCTTGTGGTGTCCGGCGGGCTCGGCCTGAGCAACCTGCCGATCCGCTTCGGCGTGCCGCCGGAAATCGTGCTGCTGGAGCTGGGGTAATACCCCGCCAACGACCTCTGCTGAGTCCCCGCGCTTGGAATGGCAAGTCCGTCGGGGATCAGCGCAGGCTGGCGTTGATCTTCTCCAGCACCGCGGAGCCCGGGCAAAGCTCCTTCTCGCCGAGCGCATTCAGCGGCGTGTCCACCGTGCCGAGATGGGCGTGCAGATCCTCCGGATCGGGGTCGATGTACAGCAGTCCGGTGACGATCTGACCCTTGGCGGCGTGGGTCTGCAGAAAGGTCATGGCGCCGATGCGGTCGCTCGGGTCGTAATCGGCGGCAATCTTCTTCAGCGCGAGCTTCGAGCCGTCGTGCTGTTCGACGATCTGTACGGTGCCCGGATCGTAAGCCACCTTGATGGGCGCGCGCGGGGTGATGTAGTCGAGAAAATTCACCGCTTCGTTGTGCTCGCGCACGTAGTCGAAGCTCTTGGTGGATCCGGGGTGATTGTTGAAGGCGACGCACGGCGAAATCACGTCGAGGAAGGCCGCGCCCTTGTGTTCGATCGCCGCCTTGATCAGTGGCACCAGCTGCTGCTTGTCGCCGGAAAACGAGCGTGCGACGAAGGTGGCGCCAAGCTGCAGTGCCAGGGCGCAGAGGTCGATCGAGGCGTCGGTGTTGACCACGCCGCGTTTGGATTTTGAGCCGCGGTCGGCGGTGGCAGAAAACTGCCCCTTGGTCAGGCCGTACACGCCGTTGTTCTCCACGATGTACACCATGTTGACGCCGCGACGCAGCGAATGGGCGAACTGGCCGAGCCCGATGGAGGCGGAGTCGCCGTCGCCGGAGACGCCGAGGTAGATCAGGTCGCGGTTGGCCAGATTGGCGCCAGTAAGCACGGACGGCATGCGGCCGTGCACGGTGTTGAACCCGTGCGAATTGCCAAGGAAATAGGTCGGCGTCTTCGACGAGCAGCCGATGCCGGAAAGCTTTGCGATGCGATGCGGCGGCAGGCTCAGCTCGAAGCAGGCCTCGATAATGGCGGCAGTAATGGAGTCGTGGCCGCAGCCGGCGCAGAGCGTGGAGATCGACCCCTCATAGTCGCGGTGGGTGAAGCCGAGCGCGTTCCTCGGCAACTGCGGATGCTGAAACTTGGGCTTGGCGATGTAGGTCATGACACGAGCTTCCGTAGCGGCGTCACCTTCAGCGCGTCGAGATGGTCGCCGATGGCGCGGGCGATGAAACGCGCGGTGATCGGCGTGCCGTCGTAGTGCAGGATCGGCACAAGACGCACGGGGTCGATGCCGCATTCATTGACGATCAGCGAGCGCAGCTGGGCATCGCGGTTCTGCTCGACCACAAACACGAAGTCGTGGTCGGCGACGAAGCTCGCCACGCTCGAATGGAAGGGGAAGGCCCGCACCCGCAGCCGGTCGAGGTTGTGGCCGCGCGCCTCGATCATGTGGATGGCCTCGTCCATGGCCGGCGAGGTGGAGCCGTAGTAAATCACGCCGTACTTGGTCGGCTTGTCGGCATTGGCGACCACCGGTCGCGGCACGAGGTCTTTCGCGGTCTCGAACTTGCGCAGGAGTCGCTGCATGTTGTCGGCGTAAGGCGCGCCTTCCTCGGTGTAGCGCGCATAGCGGTCGCGCGAGGTGCCGCGGGTGAAGAAAGCGCCCTTGGTCGGGTGCGTGCCGGGATAGGTTCGATAGGGAATGCCGTCGCCGTCGACGTCGAGATAACGGCCGAATTCTTTTCCCGCCTCCAGATCGGCAGCGGTCATCACCTTGCCGCGGTCATATTTGCGGTTGTCGTCCCAAGTCAGCGGCTTGCAGAGGCGATGGTTCATGCCAATGTCGAGATCCATCATCACGAAGATCGGTGTCTGCAGGCGATCGGCGAGATCGAACGACAGCGCGCCGAATTCGAACGCCTCGTAGGGATCCTCCGGGAACAGCAGCACGTGCTTGGTGTCGCCGTGCGAAGCATAGGCGCAGGCGATGATGTCGGACTGCTGGGTGCGTGTCGGCATGCCGGTGGACGGCCCGCCGCGCTGCACGTCAAACACCACCGCCGGCACTTCGGCGAAATAGGCGAGCCCCAAAAACTCCTGCATCAGCGAAATACCGGGGCCCGAGGTGGCGGTGAAGGCGCGGGCGCCGTTCCAGGCGGCGCCGATCACGATGCCGATTGAGGCGAGCTCGTCCTCGGCCTGGATGATGGCGTACTTGGCCTTCTTGGTCTCGGGATCGACGCGATAGCGAGCACAGTGGCGCGTAAAAGCGTCGGCCAGCGAGGAGGACGGTGTGATCGGATACCAGGCGCAAACCGTGGCGCCGCCATAGACGGCGCCGAGCGCCGCCGCCGAATTCCCCTCAATGAAGATGCGGTCGCCCACGGCGTCCGCCTTGCGGAGACGAATGGGCAGCGGACACTGGATATTCTGCAGGGTGTAGTCGCGGCCGAGATGCAATGCGTGTCTGGATCAGCTTGTCCTTGCCCTTGAACTGCTCGCCAATCAGCTTCTCGATCGCGGCCACATCCATGTCGAGCAGCGCGGACAGCGCACCCACATAGATGATGTTCTTGAACAACTGGCGCTGGCGCGGATCGGTGTACTCGCGGTTGCAGATAGCGGTGAGCGGCACACCGATGACGGTGATGTCCTCGCGGAACTTGGAGGCCGGCAGCGGCTTGGTGGAGTCGTACAAGAGATACCCGCCGGGCTCGATGGAGGCGACGTCCTTGTCCCAGGTCTGCGGGTTCATGGCCACCATCAAATCGGTGCCGCCCCGCGCGCCGAGATGACCGGCCTCGGAAATGCGCACCTCGTACCAAGTCGGCAGCCCCTGGATGTTGGACGGAAAGATGTTGCGCGGGGCCACCGGCACTCCCATGCGCAGCACGGCGCGCGCGAACAACTCGTTGGCGCTCGCGGAGCCAGAGCCGTTGACGTTGGCGAAGCGAACGACGAAATCGTTTACGCTGCTGATCGGGTTTGGCTTTGGCATCGATAATCCGTGCGGGTCATGTCGATCAGATATTTCTGCATGTCCCAGGCGCCGGTCGGGCAGCGTTCGGCGCACAGGCCGCAGTGCAGGCAGACGTCCTCGTCCTTTACCATCACGCGACCGGTCTTGAGCGGGGCGGAGACGTAGAGGTCCTGGGTCAGATTCTTCGCCGGCGCGGTCAGCCGGGTGCGCAGTTCGGCCTCGTCGCCGTTCTGGGTGAAGGTGATGCAGTCCATCGGGCAGATGTCGACGCAGGCGTCGCACTCGATGCACAACGAATCGGTGAACACCGTCTGCACGTCGCAATTGAGGCAGCGCTGCGCCTCAAGGTAGGCCAGCTTGGTGTCATAGCCGAGCTCGACCTCCGCCTTGATATCGCGAAGCGCCACCACCTTCTCGCGATGGGGCACGCGGTAGCGCTTGTCGAGCGTGACGTCGTTGTCGTAGCTCCATTCGTGGATGCCCATCTTCTGGCTGATGACCGTGACCGCCGGCGCCGGCCGTCGGTTGATGTCCTCGCCGCGGCACAGCATGTCGATCGACAGCGCCGCCTCGTGGCCGTGCGCCACCGCCCAAATGATGTTCTTCGGACCAAATGCGCTGTCGCCGCCGAAGAAGACCTTGGGATGGGTCGAGCGCATGGTTTTGGGGTCGACCTTGGGCATATCCCAGCGGTCGAATTCGATGCCGATGTCGCGCTCGATCCAGGGGAAGGCATTCTCTTGGCCGACTGCGATCAGCACGTCGTCGCACTCAAAATGCTGGTCGGGCTCGCCGGTGGGGATCAACTCGCGGCGGCCCTTCTCGTCGCGCACGGCCTTCACCTTCTCGAACAGCACCCCGGTGAGCTTGCCGCTCTCGTGGGTGAACTCCTTGGGCACGAGATAATTGAAGATCGGGATGTCCTCCCGCATGGCGTCTTCCTTTTCCCAGGGGGACGCCTTCATTTCATCGAAACCCGAGCGCACGATGACCTTGACGTCCTCGCCGCCCAATCGGCGCGCGGAGCGGCAGCAATCCATGGCGGTATTGCCGCCGCCAAGCACAATCACGCGCTTGCCGATGCTGGTGGTGTGGCCGAAGGAGATGCTGGAAAGCCAGTCGATCCCGATGTGAATGTTCGCGGCCGCTTCCTTGCGCCCGGGGATGTTCAGCTCGCGGCCGCGCGGGGCCCCGGAGCCGACGAAAATCGCGTCCCAACCCTCCTCGAGCAGGGCTTTCATGCTGTCGATCCGCCGGCCGCCGATGAATTCCACGCCAAGATTGAGGATGTAGTTGCATTCCTCGTCGAGCACGGTCTCGGGCAGGCGAAATTTCGGAATCTGTGTGCGCATCATGCCGCCAGGCAGCCGATCCTGGTCGAAGATCACACACCGATAGCCGAGCGGGGCGAGATCGCGCGCCACCGTCAGCGAGGCCGGGCCGCAGCCCACGAGCGCGATGCGTTTGCCGTTTTTCACCGCGGCAGGCTTGGGGAGCCGGGCGCGGATATCGTCCTTGAAATCGGCGGCCACGCGTTTGAGGCGGCAGATGGCCACCGGATCCTTCTCCACGCGGCCGCGCCGGCAGGCGGGCTCGCAGGGGCGGTCGCAGGTACGTCCCAAAATTCCGGGAAAGACGTTGGACTCCCAATTGATCATGTAGGCGTCGGTGTAGCGGCCCGCCGCGATCAATCGGATGTATTCGGGGACTGGTGTATGGGCGGGACACGCCCATTGGCAGTCGACTACTTTGTGAAAGTAGTCTGGCGCCGAAATGTCAGTCGGTTTCATTCACTCCTCGTGCACGCGCCGCGCGATGCAAGGTCGACGGGGCGTGACGTGACGCGTGGCGATTTGCTCCCCCCTGCAGACCGGCGCGGTCAGCGCCGAATCCGAGGTGCGCGATGTTAGTGGACGGGGCCATGAAACGCTACCGTTCTAAGGCCGTGACTGCAGCTTTTGCGCGGCAGATATGTGCGTAGACTGCGACCTCTGCACTCCAGGAAACTGCCACAAAACGCCCGCCCGATCACCGCGGCGCCGGTATGTACGTAGAAAATGGTTATTTTGGGCGCCCATTTGAAGAGCGACATGCCGCCGCTATATTTGAGGCTCTTGCTGCGCCGCACAAAAGGGGGCCATGCGCGACATCTTTACCGAGATTTTTGCACAACAACAGGGCGTGAATCCCATGGAAGCAGCGCGGCGCGCCATGCGCCCGCAGTTGCGCCGACGCTTCTATGCACGTTCACAAGTCGGCGAGCACAAGGATGGCTACGCGGTGCTGCTCGACGGCAAGGCGGTGCGCACGCCGGCGCGGCGATCCCTGGTGGCCCCGGCGCGGCCGCTCGCGCAGGCGCTCGCGGACGAATGGGAGGCGCAGCGCGAGGTGATCGATCCGGCAACAATGCCGCTCACCCGGCTTGCCAACTCCATCATTGACGGCGTCAGCGCGCAGGCGGAGGCGGTGCGCGCGGAGATCGCCAAATATCTTGCCGCCGATCTGATCGTCTATCGCGCGGGATCGCCCGAGACGTTGCGCGCGCGGCAGGAGCGGCACTGGAACCCGGTGCTCGACTGGGCGCGAACCGCACTCGGCGCGCGGTTCCTCGTGACCGAAGGCGTCATGCACAGCGCACAGCCGGAGGCCGCCATTGCCGCCGCATGCACTGCGATCCCGCAGGATCCGTGGCGGCTCGGCGCGGTGCACGCGGCCACGACGCTCACCGGCTCGGCCCTGATCGCGCTCGCGTTGTCCAGACGCGCGATTTCACTCGAGGAGGCCTGGACGGCTGCGCATGTGGACGAGGATTTCCAGATGGAGCAGTGGGGCCGCGATCAGCTCGCACTCGAACGCCGCGCATTCCGCTTTGCCGAAATGCAGGCGGCGGCACGGGTGCTGGTGCTCCTCAACGATGCGTCACCCTGAGGTTCCGCCGAAGGCGAACCTCGAGAAAACACGCGGCGAATGCCATGCTTCGAGCATGGCTTCGCCCGCACCGCAAATATGAAGTTCGTTCGCATGTGATCGCGGAACTGGACCCAGCGTGCTATGCATGCTGTCGAGGAGAGTCGGGCGGAACGCCATGAAGGACATTCTCGATAAGCTCGAGCAGCGACGTGCGAAGGCGCGCGAGGGCGGCGGAGCGGCGCGCATCGAGGCGCAACACAAACGCGGGAAGCTCACCGCGCGCGAGCGCATTGATCTTCTGCTCGATAAGGACTCGTTCGAGGAATTCGACATGTTCGTCGAGCACCGCTCGACCGAGTTCGGCATGGAGAGGACCAAAATCCCCGGCGACGGCGTGGTCACCGGCTGGGGCACCGTGAACGGCCGCACGGTCTACGTGTTCGCCAAGGATTTCACCGTGTTCGGCGGCTCACTGTCGGAGACGCATGCGCGCAAGATCACCAAAGTGCAGGACATGGCGATGACCGCGCGGGCGCCGATCATCGGGCTGTTCGATGCGGGCGGCGCGCGCATCCAGGAGGGGGTGGCGGCGCTCGGCGGCTACGGCGAGGTGTTCAAGCGCAACGTCGTCGCCTCCGGCGTGATCCCGCAGATTTCCGTAATCATGGGACCGTGCGCGGGCGGCGACGTCTATTCGCCGGCCATGACTGACTTCATCTTCATGGTCAAAGACACAAGCTACATGTTCGTCACCGGACCCGACGTCGTGAAGACGGTGACGAATGAGGTGGTGACCGCAGAGGAGCTCGGCGGCGCCGAAGTCCACACCACAAAATCCGCGGTGGCGGATGGCGCCTACGAGAACGACGCGGAATGCCTGTTGCAGATGCGACGGCTGATCGACTTCCTGCCCGCCAACAACGAGAGTGGCGTGCCGGAATGGCCGAGCCACGACGATCCGGACCGCGAGGATGCCTCGCTCGACAAACTCGTGCCGGACAATCCAAACAAGCCTTACGACATCAAGGAGCTGATTCTGAAGGTCGTGGACGAGGGCGATTTTTTCGAAATCTCGGAGGCGTTCGCGAAGAACATCGTCGTCGGCTTCGGCCGCATGGCCGGCCGCACGGTGGGGTTCGTTGCCAACCAGCCCATGGTGCTGGCGGGCGTGCTGGACTCGGACGCAAGTCGGAAAGCGGCGCGGTTCGTGCGCTTCTGCGACGCGTTCAACATCCCGATCGTGACCTTCGTGGACGTGCCGGGGTTCCTGCCGGGCACGGACCAGGAGTACGGCGGGCTGATCAAGCACGGGGCGAAGCTGCTGTTTGCCTATTCGCAATGCACGGTGCCGCTCGTCACCGTGATCACGCGCAAGGCGTTCGGCGGCGCATATGACGTGATGGCGTCAAAGCACATCGGCGGCGACCTGAACTACGCCTGGCCAACGGCGCAGATCGCGGTGATGGGCGCGAAGGGCGCGGTGGAGATCATTTTCCGCGCCGACCTCGGGGATCCGGAAAAAATCGCGGCGCGCACGCGCGAATACGAAGAGCGGTTTCTTTCGCCGTTCGCCGCGGCCGAGCGCGGTTACATTGACGACGTGATCATGCCGCGCGCGACGCGGCGCCGTATCTGCCGCGCGCTGGCGATGCTGCGCAACAAGCGCGTGGAGATGCCGGCGCGCAAGCACGATAATTTGCCACTGTGAGCGGAGCGAGGGATGCGCATGGCCACCTTTGCGCACCGACGCGCATGACGGGCCAGTCCAGCGACGGGCGCGCCTATGGGCTCAAGCCGGCGCTCGTGCTCATCGGCGGCGTCTGGATCCTGGCAGACGCGGGTTACCGGTTCGTGCTGCCGGCGCTGGGTCTGAGAGCGGCCTATACCGCGGAGCCGGTGGCGATCGCGCTCTATTACGCGGCGTGGGTGGCGGTGGCGCTCGCGGTGTTCGGGCCGCTCTACCGGCCTTGGCCCACGCACGAGAATCCAGTGGTCACCCACATCATTTTGGTCGGGCTGCTCGGCGGCATACTCCTGTTCGCAGTGTACGGCCTGCCGGCATTGCCGCGCATCGTCTGGACCGAGGCGTGGGAGGCCCCGGAGCTGATGCGGGTGACGGCCTGGTACTTCGTGCCCAAGGCGGCGGAGATTCTGTTCCAGCAGCTGCTGATTGCGGCGCTGGTGTTGGCGTTTGCCGGAGAAGGCTACGCGCTGCGTGCAATTTCGCTCATTTGCGCGGCGCTGTTCGGCGGCATGCACGTCATGCTGGCGCTCGGCGGGATGCCGTTCGGCTATGTGGTGCGGTTCATGTTGGCCGCGGCGGCGTTTGGCCTCATCTTTCCGGTGCTGCTGTTGCGGGTGACCAACGGCTTGGCTTGGTCGTACTCGCTGCACTGGCTGTACTATCTCGTGACCATCGTCATGGCGCATACGCTCTCGCCCTACGCCCAGTACTGACGGAGATCGCGGCTTTTGCGTCGATGAAGCACACAATCGTCAATGGGGCCGCGCGCTTCTTCGAGGAGGCGGGAGAGGGGCCGACGGCGATTTTGATTCACGGCAGCCTCAGCTCGGGCCGGCAGTGGCGCAAGCTGACAGAGCGGTTGTGCGACCGCTTCCGCGTGCTGGCGCTGGAGCTTTATGCTGCGGAGGAGAGCGATCCGGCACAGGAGGCGCGGATCGGCAATTTCTCCTTCGCCGAGGACTGCGCGTTCGCACGGCGGCTGATCGACGATGCCGCGGGCGGGGTCCATGTGGTCGGCCATTCGTGGGGCGGCGTCATTGCGGCGCGGTCGGCGCTGGACCGGCGCGACAAAATCGCAAGCCTCACGCTCATCGAGCCGTCGTGCTTTCATCTGCTGGACAAATCCGGGCCGGAATACGCGGAGATCTTCGGCGTGTACGAGCGCGGGCGGGCCCTGTTTGAGCGCGGCTCGACGGTCGAAGCGGCGGCGTTTTTCGTCGACTACTGGATGGGGCCGGGAACGTTCGGCTCGATGCCGGCGAGCCGACAGGAGCCGATTGTGGCGGCGATGGTGCGGCTGCATCAGGACTGGGCGGG
>FWPU01007549.1_pt1 | contig 15221 bp, 18 predicted proteins | sample 2228361 | NCBI WGS metagenome assembly FWPU01 (sample SAMEA103939777, study PRJEB20133) | metagenome
TGGCCAGGGCGGAGGCCCGGGAGCAGCGCGCGCCATGCCCGCGCCTCGTCGGGCTCTCGGGTGAGCACACAGAGGCCGGCTGCGAGCAGGCGCTGCACGGCTGCGCGGTCGGGCCGGCCATCGGCGCCGAGCGCCCGGGCGTCGCGGGCGACGACGAGGCGGCTCCGTGCAAGCGGGACCGGCGCGGGGAGCGGGCCGTCGTCGGGCCCGGGCGGGCGGAAGCCGATCCACCGCTCGCGCTCGCGCCGCCAGAGGCGCGGGTTCAGGAGGCCGAGATGGACCATCAGCGCGCAGGGACAGCTTTCCCGAGGAAGATCCTCGCAACCTCCTCGGGCCGGGAGACCATCGCGTCGTGCCCGGCGTCGATCTCGACGTAGCTCATCCCGAGGCGCTCGGCCGCCTCGCGGGGCACGCGTCCCATGGACCGCGTGCATCGGACGTCGGTCTTCGGCAGCTCGAGGCGGTAGAAGCGCTCGAGGTCGACGCGCTCCTCGTAGGGCCGCAGCGGCTGCGACGTCACCTTGCTCCAGATCCACGCCCGATCCTCGGGCGTGCAATCCGAGGCGAAGAACGACTCGATCATGGGTCGGTCCGGCAGGACGTACCATCCGTCGCCACGCCTGCCACGGTGCCGCGGCCTTGCGTGACGTTCGCCTGCGCACGGCGGTAGAGGTAGCGGGGATCGGCCCACCCTGGGACCGGAGCCGGGCGAGCGGGCACCTGGGTGATGAGGGAGAACTCCGGCGCGTAGCGCACGGCGAGCGGCAGAGGAGAGACGTCGAGATCGAGCAGCTCGTCGGCCAGCGGATGCCTGCCGAGTCGAAGCCGTGCGGCGTCGCGTCCGAGCCTCATGCCGGCCCGCATGCGATAGCCGTAGGGCACGGTGTAGAGCTGTCCGTCAGCCGGGCTGAGCGAGTAGACGCTGAACCTCCGCTCGCTCATCCCGAACCGCCTCGGCTTACGGACGGCGAGCGAGAAGACGAGCCGGCCCGCCTCCGTCACGGTACGGGTCCGCTCGCCTTCGCCGTCCATGTAGGAAACGTCCACGATGAACTTCGGAAAGCCCAGGAGCTCCCAGCCGACGATGCGCGCGACCTCGGTCGTCACGCCGATGTGCGTCAAGTAGATGCCGAAGCCGGGCAGTCGCTCCTGCAGGAGGGCGGGCAGGAGCGGGACGTCGAGGCGGGGACGGTGACGGACCGGGATGCCGATCATGAACTCGCGGTAGGGGCCGATGCACATCCGGCGGTACTCGAGCGCGACGACGAACAGCAACGCCCGCCGCGGCGTGAGCCGCAGCGGCACCAGCTCGGCCGTCGGGATCAGGTCGCGCGCCTTGGCGGCGCTCAGGGTGAAGGTGGCGAGCATCATCGCGGCCTCGTAGCTGAGGAGCGGCAGCTCGACGCTCGCCCCGGTGGAGAGCGGGAAGGGTCGCCGCGCCGCTTCGGCGGCGGCAAAGAAGTCATCACGGTCCATGAGAGCTACCTCCCGGCAAGCCTCGCAGGCGATGCCCGCGGCCGCCTGCGGCAACGCTGCAGAAACCCCACGTAGAAGAACGTGTCGGAGAGCGTGCCCATCATGGCACCCTCTCCCCGGCGGCCATCGCCCGCAGCGCCTGCTCGGTGGTGTACCCGAAGCGGAACCCCACCTCCCGCTTGATCTTCTCGTTCGCCACCACCATCGGGTAGCGGACGTAGTGGAGCATCCCGGGCGGCGCGTCGCCGAGCCCCTTCACGCGGAGGTGCCAGAAGAGCCCGGCCATCGCGCGCAGCAGGCCGTAAGGCAGGCGCCGGACCCGCGCGCCGAGCAACGCCGCCACCTCCGAAAGGCGGAGCGCGCCGTCGCCCGCGACGTTGTACGCGCCCCCGCGGCCCGCGAAGAGGAGAGTGTGGAACGCCCGCGCGACGTCGTCCTCGTGCACGAACTGCTGCGGCGGGTCCGCGCCCGCGACGGCGAACACCGTGCGCCGCCGCATGATGCGGGAGATGTAGTTGTCGACGTGGGGGCCGATCGCGATCGCCGGCCGGAGGATCTTCACGGCTGCCTCGGGGTGCGCGCGGGCGTAGGCCTGGCAGCGCTGGTCGAGGATCGCCTTCTCTTCTCCCGCGAGTACTGGTAGTCGGCGTTCCCCCGCACGGGCGCGTCCTCGGTGAGCGGGACCGGGTTGTCGGGGAAGGCGCCGTAGGCGGACGCGCTCGAGGCGACGAGGATGGTGTGGACGCCGGCGGCCTCGCAGGCGGCGAGGAAGTTCTCGCTACCGTCCACGTTGATGCGGCGCATGCGCTCGGCGTCGCGCAGCGGGTTCACGACGAACGCCAGGTGGACCGCGTGCGTCACGCCCTCTTCCCGGAACAGCCCGGCGAACGGTTCGGCGACGTCGTGCCGGCGGAAGCGGAGCTTCGCGGGCGCGGCGGCCGGCGGCCGCAGGTCGAGGCCGACGATCGCCTGCACACGCTCGTCCCGGGCGAGGAGCGCGAGGAGTCGCCCGCCGATGTAGCCGGCGGCGCCGGTGACGGCGACCACGCTCACGGTGCCCTCCAGCGGCCCGCGCGGTACTCCTCCACCAGGCGGAGATAGGTTTCGCCGGCGATCCGGTGCTGCTCCCGCTCCCAGTCCTCGAGCGGTCGGACGACCCGCGCCGGCGACCCGAGGATCATGGAGTGCGGCGGGAACTCGGCCCGGTACGGCACGAAGGCGCCCGCGCCCACGATCGAGCCCTCGCCGATGACCGCCCCCGTCATGATGGTGGCGTTCATGCCGATCATGACTCGGTCACCGATGCGCGCGCCCCGGACGACGGCGCCGTGCCCGATCGTCACCCAGGCGCCGATCTCAACGGCGACGCCGAGATCGGAGTGCAGCACGCAGCAGTCCTGCACGTTCGAGCACTCGCCGATGCGCACCGGCCCCTCGTCGCCGCGGACGACCGCATTGAACCAGACGCTCGCGTGCTCGCCGATCGCGATGTCACCCCGCAGGACCGCGCCCTCGGCGACGAAGGCCGAAGGGCTGATGGCAAGAGCGCTCACGGCCATGAGAGCGTGACGGCCGCGGCTTCTCCCGGGTCGGAGCGGCGGTAGAGATAGCGCGGGTCGCGCCAGGCGCCGACGCGGATCCTCTCTTGCGGCGGGTTCGAGATCAGCTGGAACGACGCCGCGGATCGCCCCTGAACGGGTGCGTCGCCCGGTTGGAGTGCTCGCAGCTCGGCCGCCATGGGATGATCTGCCGCCAAGTGCAGCGCACCGGCGTGGCGGCCAAAGGAGACGTGGGCCGTCATCTGATTCTCGTAGACGACGTGGTAGACGAAATTGTCAGCCGGGCTCAGCGAATACACGTGCATGGTGCCCCGGCGCGCACGCGCGGCCTGTCCCTTCGTGACCGAGAACGACAGGACGGGGGCGGCGTGCTCGCGGACCGTGCACGACCGACGGCGATCATCGTCGGCAAAGGCGATATCCGCGAGGAACTTCGGGAATCCAAGAATCTCCCAGCCGATGGCGCGGGCGCGTTCGGTCGTCACCGCGATGTGCGTGAGGTAGAGCCCGAAACCCGGCCAGCGCGTCTCGAGGAGGGCTGGCAGCAGCGGAGGACCCCAGCGAACGCCGCGCGTCACAGGAATGGCAACAAAGACTTCCCGATAGGGCCCGATGCACTTGCGCGTGTACTCGACCGCGACGAGGAGAAGTAGCGCGCGCCGCGGCGTGAGGCGCACGGGAACGAACTGCGGCGGCAGGATCGCCGCCGCGCGGTCGGCGGCAATCGTGACCGTGAGCGCCATCATCCGGCTTTCGTAGCTGCGCAGCGGGAAATCCACCGTGCTGCCATCCGCAAGCGGCAGCGGCCGCACCCGCTCTTCGGCAACCTCGAAGAAATGGGAATCGAGCGTCCCCATCCTACTCCTTTCCGAGGATCAGCTGCCTCGTGGCTTCGTCTCCACACGCTCCACACCAACTCGCCCGTACGCCCCGCCGGCGGCAGCGCGGCCGCCGCGGGACGCGAAGCGCCCTGCGAGCCAGCTCGAGGCCTGCGCCTCTGCCGCCGACGGGTAAGGGAGGCCGAGCTTCTCCGCCGTCTCGCGCGCGATCCAGGAGAAGAGCTCGACCGACGCCAAGAGCGCACGCCATGCGTCCTCCGTGTCGTAGCGTCCGAAGACGTCGCGCAGCGCGGCGGCGGCGCGTGGGTCGGCCCAGCGCTCGAAGAACCGCCCTCCGTACCACACGTCGTGGTCCGGCCCCCGCGTCGCCCGCGCGTGCCATTCGAGCACGCGGACGAGACGATCTCTCATCTGCGTGGCACACACGTGGGCCGCCCTCCAGGGCTCGCCTCGGAGCAGGAGGTTCGAGTTCCAGAGCGAGAGGCTGAGGAACGAGTGCACGACTTCCTCGAACTCGGCCCGGCTCGGCGCGCGGCACACGGGCGGGGGCGGCACGAAGCCGAACATCCGGCCGGCGGACCCGTCCTTGTCCAGGAGAACGCGCGGCGCGCCCTTGCGCAGCGCATCGAACCAGGACTCGATCTCCTGCCGGAGCGCGTACGGGACCAGGCGCATCGCTCCTGGGAAGCGCGCCAGCAATCGAAGCACGACGGCCGCGATACGGCTCTCGAAGCTTCCGACCATGGCAGCGTCGAGCTGCAGGAGGACATTCCCGTCGCGGAAGACGCCTGTCCGCACGGCCCGCGTGCCGACGACCGTCGAGAAGGTGCACGTGAGCACCAGGTCCCCCAGCTCGTGCAGCCACTGCGTCGTCGAAGCGTAGAAGCGCGGCCGCGTGGTCACGAGCATGAGGTCGATGTCCGAGAGCGCGTCCGCCGGCGCGACCGTCCGGGCCCGCGAGCCGATGACGAGCACGGCCTTCACATCGGGGCGCGCGCTCGCCCACTCGATGACGCGACTGAGAAAAGCCTCGGCTGCTGGCTGAGAATCGTCCATCCGTGAAACACTCACCGCGAGCTGTATGGCTTTCCGAAGATACGCCGCGCCAGGATGAGCTTCTGGATCTGCGGCGTCCCGTCGCCGATCTGCCAGCCGATCACGTCGCGGAGCCGTTGCTCGATCGGCAGCTCGCGGGTGTAGCCGTAGTGGCCGTGGAGCAGCAGGCACTCGTGGATCGCCTCCGCGGCGATCTTCGGCACCCACCACTTGGCCATCGCCCCCTCGCGGTCGCAGGGCAGGCCCCGCTGGCGGAGCCAGAGGACCTTGTAGGCGAGCCAGCGGGCCGCCTCGAGCTGAGTGGCCGCCTCGACGATCGGGAAGGTCACCCCCTGGAAGGTCGCGAGGGGCACGCCGAACTGCTGGCGCTCCTTCACGTACTGGATCGTCTCGTCGAGCGTCTGCTCGGCGGCGCCGAGGCACTTGAGCGCGATGAAGGCGCGGTTGACGTCGAGGTAGCTGCGGATCATCGGGAAAGCCATCCCCTCGCGCCCGACCAGGTTTGCCGCTGGCACGGCGGCGTCCTCCAGGAAGAGCTGGCCGCGGGGGATGGCGCGGCAGCCCATGTCGTCGTAGGGGCGAAACGCGAGGCCGGGCGTGTCGCGGGGGACGAGGAAGGCGCTGATTCCGCGCCAGTCGGACGAGGACGGGTCCGTGCGCGCGAAGACATAGAACACGTCCGCGTTCAGGTACGAGACCGAGTTCTTCTCGCCGCTCAGCACGTAGTGGTCGCCCCGCCGCTCGGCCCGCGTCCGCATCGCGCCCATGTCGGACCCCGCGCCCGGCTCGGTGAGGCACAGCCCGATCATCTGCTCTCCGGACCGCAGCCCGGGCAGCCACCGGGCCTTCAGCTCGTCGGACGCCTCGGCGATGAACTGGTGGAAGACGAGCGGCGCCAGGCTCGGCAGCACGCAATTGAAGTCCCCGCGCGCCACCTCCTCGGCGACGATACCGGCGTAGATCAGGTGGTCCTCGGCAGCACCTGCCTCCTCCCCGATGAGCGCGATGACCCGCTTCACCTGCTCGCGGGGATACTCGCCCGTCCGATCCCCCTGGCCGTAACGTGGCAGGAGCTCGGCCAGCGCGAAGCGGCGCAGCGTCTCGCGGAAGGCCTCCTGCTCGGGGGTGAAGGCAAAATCGATCATCGCGTCGCTGCCCCGCGCGCCCTGGCGAGGGTGTGGAACCTCAGGACGGGCCACCCCGCCCGGGCCGCGATGCGCCGGAGGCCGCGATCGGGGTTGACCGCGCGCGGGTGCCCCACCCGGTGGAGGAGCGCCAGGTCGAGCGCGCTGTCCGTGTAGAAGTAGGAGGCCGCCAGGGAGAGGTCCCGCGATGCCGCAAAGCGCTCGGCGAGCTCCCGCTTCCCCTCGCCCCAGCAGAGCGGCTCGCACACGCGGGTCGTGATGATGCCGCCCTCGACCTCGACGTCCGTGTAGAGCGCGTCATGGACGCCGAGGTGATCGGCGAGCGCTTCGACCACCATGCGCGGCGCACTCGACAGGAGGACCACCCGGTGGCCGGCGCGCTGGTGGTCGCGGATGGCCGCGACCGCCTTGACATACACCCGGCCGCTCACCACTTCCTCGACGCAGTCCCTTCCCCATCGCATCACGTCGTCGAGGCGCCGCCCGGCGACCAGGCGCACGCCGTAGCGGATGACCTCGGCGTAGTCGACACGCCGCAGCAGGTGGCGGAGCCAGTGGCGGCCGCCGCGCACCAGGAGATCCGCGAGCCCGAACTCACCCCGTCCGAGGAGGAAGCGCCCGAGGAGCCAGCCCGTGTGCCCGTGCACGATCGTGCGGTCGACGTCGAAGAACGCAGCGACAGCCTCCGGCACGCCGGCGATCCTCCCCTCACTTGCAGTCGACGCCGGTCAGCCCCTGGGCGATGATCGCCCGCTGGATCTGGCCGGTGCCCTCGAAGATGTCCATGACCTTCGCGTCGCGCATCCACTTCTCCACCGGATGATCGCGCACGTAGCCGTAGCCACCCAGGATCTGGACCGCCTGGGTCGTGACGTCCATGGCGACGGCGGCGGCCTTCGCCTTCGCCATGGCGGCGGCGACGGCGTTCGGCTCGTGGCGGTCCGCGAGCGAGGCGGCCTTCCAGGTGAGGGCTCGCGCCGCCTCGACCTCCGTCGCCATATCGGCGAGCAGGAAGGCAACGCCCTGCTTCGCCGCGATCGGCCCGCCGAACTGCTCGCGCTCGGTCGCGTAGCGCGCGGCGTACTCCAGCGCGGCGCGGGCGATGCCGACCGAGAGGGCGGCCACCATCGGGCGGGTCGTGTCGAGGATCCGCCGCGCTTCGCCGTATCCCGCCCGCGGCTCGCCCAGCATCCACGCGGTGGGCACGCGGCAGTCGTCGAGATGGACGGGGGCCGTGTCGGAGGCCCGGATGCCCATCTTGCGGAGCTTCTCCCCCGGACGCAGGCCCGGAGTGTCGCGGGGCACGAGGAAGGCGCGGAGCCCGGCGCGGCCCGCGGCCCGCTCGACGGTCGCCCAGATGACGTAGACGCTCGCGATCGAGCCGTTGGTCACGAACTGCTTCTGGCCGCTGAGGACCCAGTGCGCCCCGTCCCGCCGGGCGGTGGTCGCGATGCGGGACACGTCCGAGCCCGCCTGCGGCTCGGTGAACCCCATGGCCGCGACTCGCACGTGGCCGTCGCCGTCGCGGCCCCGGAGACATTCCCGGAAGAGCGCCTTCTGCGCGGAGTTCCCCATGCGGGCAACCACGCCCGCGGCGAACTGCGTGCCGTAGATCGCGATCGTGATGCCGGCGCATCCCCAGGCGAGCTCCTCGGCGGCGACGACGGCCAGCATGTTGAGCTGTCCGCCGGACGGCGCACCCTCGGTCGGACCGTTGCCATCGCCCACGTAGGACATCGTCAAGCCGAGCGCCTCCGCCTTCTCGAGCAACGCCCAGGGCATCGACTCCTCCTCGTCGTGCCGGGCGGCGACGGGCCGGATCTCCCGCTCCGCGAACTGGTGCACCATCTCCTGCACCATGCGCTGCGTCTCCGAGAGCTCGAAGCTGACCATCCTCACTCCATCACGCCGACGCTGCGGATCGTCGCCCCGTCATCGAGCGCCTCGAGCGCGTCGTTCACGCGCTCGAGCGGGTAGGTGGCCGTCACCAGCTCGTCGAGCCGGAGGCGACCGCCCAGGTACCAGTCGACCAGGCGCGGGAAGTCGAGCGGCGGGTTCGCCGACCCATAGATCGAGCCCCGCACCGTCCGGTCGAGGAGGAGCCAGAGCGGCGAGAGGCGCACCTCCGCATCAAGCGCCGTCAGCCCCACGGTGACTGTCCTCCCGCCGGGGCAGGTCGCGGCCAGGGCCTGGAGCAGCACCTCGGGGCTGCCGACCGCTTCGACGACGACGTCGGCGCCGAAGCCTCCGGTCGCGTCGCCAACCGCGGCGACGGGGTCGTCCGTGCGGGCGTTCACGATGTGGGTGCCTCCCAGGGGGCGGGCGACCGCCAGCTTCTCGGCGCTCGTGTCGATGGCGATGATCGGATCGGCGCCGGCAATGGAGGCACCCTGGACCGCACTCAACCCGACCGCGCCGCAGCCGAAGACCGCGATCGCATCGCCCGCCCGGACCGCGCCGGCCCGCACCGCCGCCCCGAAGCCCGTGATGACGCCGCACCCGATCAGGCAGACGCGATCGAGCGGCGCCTCGCTCGGAACCTTGATCGGCTGGCGCTCACCGACCACGGCCGCCTCACAGAAACCCGCCACGCTCATGTACGCGTTGAGCGCCCGGCCCCGTTCACGGAGGCGGCCGGTGGCGGCGCTGACCTGGAGCCGCGTGCAGAGGTTGGGCGCGCCGCGGAGGCAGAACCGGCACCGCCCGCAGCGCGGCGTCCAAGCGATAATCACGTGGTCGCCCGGAGCGAGCCCCTGGACGGCCACACCGACCCGCTCGACCACGCCCGCCGCCTCGTGCCCGAGAATGGCCGGCAGGGCGAGCGCCTCGCCGGTCATCTGCACGTGCCGGTCGCTCCGGCACACGCCGCAAGCGCGGATGCGCACCAGCACCTCACCGGGTCCGGGCGCTCCGACGTCGACGGCAGTCAGGCGGAGCCGTGCACCAGGCGCGTCGAGCACCGCGGCAGCCGCGCGCATCACGACTTCCCGCCGTCGCAGGCGGCGGCCGCGGGGACCCGCCCAGCCCAGGGCGACCCGTCCTCGAGCTGGGCTGCCGGCCGGAAGAGCGTCGCTTCGTCGCCGTAGCGGCCCACGAACTGCACGCCGATGGGTAGTCCGGAGTCGTTCCAGGAGAGGGGAACGCTCATCGCAGGCTCGCCCGTGACGTTCTGGACCGGGGTGAACGCCGCAAACTCGGACGCGCGCGTGAGCGCCGCCAGGGGATCGTCACCCGGCGGATCGAAGGTTCCGAGCGGCACCGGGGGCTCGGCGAGCACAGGCGTGAGGTACACGTCGACCTGACTTCGCGAGCGGACGGCCTCCCGCGCGAGCCGCTGCAGCATGCCGGTGGCGATCAGGTAGGACGGAGCCGCGTGCCCGCGCCCGGCCGCGGCGAGCGCGAGCGTCAGCGGTTCGACCGACTCCGGCGTCGCGGCTCGGCCCGTCGTCAGGGCAAAGCCGTCGAGGGCGGCGGCGGCACCGGCGGTCCAGACCACCAGGAACGCCTGCATGAGCAGGTCGCCGCTCAGGGCCGGCTCCCACTCGAAGACGTCGTGCCCGAGATCCTCGCACAACGTCGCTGCCACCTCGACGGCCCGCACCACGTCCGGATGCGGTGCGGTGCCGGCCAGAGTCTTGCAGGTGAACCCGATGCGCAGGCGCCCGGGCGATGCCCCCACCTCGGCGGAGAACGGCCGCGCGGGCGGCGGCGCGGAGTACGGATCGCCGGGGGCCGGCCCGTGGGTCGCATCGAGAATCGCGGCGCTGTCGCGGACCGAGATGGTCACGGCATGCTCGACGACCAGCCCGCCCATGATGTCGCCGAGGTCGGGGCCGAGGCTGATGCGCCCGCGCGTCGGCTTCAGGCCGAAGACCCCGCAGCAGGCGGCGGGGATGCGGATCGACCCGCCGCCGTCGTTGGCGTGCGCCGCGGGCACGAGCCGCGCGGCGACCGCAGCCGCCGAGCCCCCGCTCGACCCGCCGGGCGTGCGCGCGAGGTCCCAGGGGTTCCGCGTGGGGCCGTGGAGCAGCGGGTCGGTGGTCGGCAGCAGCCCGAACTCGGGCAGGTTGGTCTTCCCGACGAAGAGAAACCCGGCGCGGCGCAGCCGCGAGACGAGCACGCTGTCGTGGCCGGGCACGAAGTCGGCGCACAGGCGGGAGCCGTTCGTCATCCGCACGCCGGCGCACGCCGCGAGGCCGTCCTTCAGCAGGTACGGCACGCCCGCGAACGGCCCGTCGTCCATCGGCTGGCGCGCCGCGCGCCGCGCCTCCTCGAACATCGGCGTCACGACCGCGTTGAGCGCGGGGTTGGCGCGCTCGATCCGCGAGATCGCCCGATCGACGAGCTCGAGCGAGGAAACCTCCCTCCTCCGCACGAGCGCGGCGAGGCCCACGGCGTCCGTGCGATCGATGTCCGTCATCGCCTCACTTCCTTGCGCCGAGGCTCGTGAAGTACTCGCCGGCGCGGCGGAGGTTGTCGGGGTCTCGGAGGGCCTCCGCGGCGCTCTGTCCCTCGAACTCCATGGCCGCAAACAGCTCCAGCGCCGCGATCCGCCGCGCGGTTCGCTTGAGCGCGCGCAGGGCGGCGGGCGGCTTGGCGGCCAGCGCTTGCGCAACGGCGAGCGCCTCGCCGAGCAGCCGGTCGACGGACACGACGCGGTTCACCAGGCCGATGCGGAGCGCCTCCTCCGCCGTGATCGGCTCGCCCAGCATCGCCAGCTCCTTGGCCTTTGCCACCCCGGCCCGCGTCCACAGCACCGCCATGGCGGGCGGCGCACCGAAGTTGACCTCGGGATGCGCGAAGCGCGCGGTCTCGGACGCGATGATCAGGTCGCCCGCCAGCGCCAGATCGAACCCGCCCGCCAAGGCGGGCCCGCTCACCGCGGTGACGAGCGGCTTCGAGAATCCGTACACCGCCTCGGCGAACTCGTGTGCGCGGTAGTGAAAGGTCTCGAACTGCGTCGCCACGACCTCCTGCAGGTCGAAGCCGGCGCTGAACACGCGCTCGCCGCCCGTGGGCACGGCAACCGCGACCGCGGCGTCCGCATCGGACTCGCGGAAGCACGCCTCGAGCTCGTCGCGCATCTTCATCGACAGCGCGTTGCGCTTCTGCTCGCGCGCCAGCCGAATCGTTCGCACGCCGCTCGTCGTCTCGATGCTCAGAAACTCGTACGCCATCGTTCTTCCCTCCGTTTCAGCCCGTGGCCGCCAAGCCACCAGCGATGTTGGTCACCACCGCCATGATCGTGAGCTGGGGATCCCGTCTGCCGCGCATCTCGCCGATCTGACCCGCCGCCACGAGCCCCTGGCGCAGCATCGGTTGCGAGGCGACGGTGGTCGGCGTCATTGCCTGCGCTTCGTGTACCAACGCATCTCCGGCATACCCGGCCCGCCGAGCGAGGACGCGTGCGCTTGCGACAGGAGCTTGCCGCGGGCGGCCGCATCGGCCTTCAGGTACGCATCGAAGAACGCGGTCACCATCGCGCGCACGATCCGGTGTACCGTGGCCGCCCGGCCGGTCTCGAGCGGCCAGTCGGCGAAGTCGAGGTGGGTGGCTCGCGGTCTCTCGTGAAAGCGAAATCCATGGCCGCGCCGTGCCTCAGAGCCTCGCGATGACGCGGTCGCCGAACGTTTCGAGCGCTCCGCGGATCGACGCTGCGTCGGAACCCCGAGAGCCCATGACCAGACGTGACACGCCGAGGTCCTGGTAGCGGCGAATCACATCCAGGTCCGGCCTCGGCAGCACGGCCGTCACCTCGACCTCGCCGGGGCGGCGGCCGATCCTGCGGCACTCCGCTCGGAGGATGTCGATGAGTGCGCGCAGCCGCCCCTCGTCGCCGCGACCCGGGAAGAAGCCATCGGCGCACCGCGCCGCACGGCGCGCAGCCGAGTCCGCGTGTCCCCCGACGACGATGGGCACGCCTCCCGGGCGGACGGGCTTCGGATTGCACTCGACGGCACCCCAGCGGAAGAACCGCCCCGCGAACGGCTCGGGCTCCGCCTTCCAGAGCGAACGGACGGCCCGGATCGTCTCCTCCGTACGCGCCGCGCGCTCGCCGAAGGGCACGCCCACCACCTCGAACTCCTCCCGCAGCCAGCCGATGCCGACGCCAAGGATCGTCCGCCCCCGCGAGAGCACGTCGAGCGTGGCCGCCTCCTTGGCGACGTAGGCGGGGTGGCGCTGTGGGAGGATGAGCACGCCGGTGGCGAGCTTGAGCCGGTCCGTCACCGCCGCGAGGTAGGCGAGCGCTAGCATCGGGTCCGCGATCGCCACCTTCTCGGAGCCCGGGAGCCGCCCGCGCGGGTCATAGGGATACACGGACGTGTACCCGACCGGCACGACGACGTGCTCGATGGCCCAGACGGACTCGAACCCGACCGCTTCGGCCGAACGCCCGAGCTGGGCGAGCCGATCCGGGTACGCGAACCGACCGGCGTTGGCGAACATGATCCCGAACTTCATCCGGCCCGCACCTCAATACGACCGTGGCAGTCCGAGCACGTGCTCGCCCACGAAGTTGAGGATCATCTCCTTCGAGATCGGCGCGGTCCGCGCGAGGCGCGTCCGTTCCTAGTACCCGATGATGCCGACGTCCTGGGAGAACCCCGCGCCGCCGTGGGTCTGGATGGCGCGGTCGGCGGCCTCGATGGCCACTTCCGCGGCCAGGTACTTCGCCATGTTGGCGTACGCGCCCGCCTCGGCCGGCTCGACGCCCGCATCGAACGCGGCGGCTGCCCGGTACGCGAGCGTCCGCGCCGCCTCGAGCTTGATGCGGATCTCGGCCAGCGGGTGCTGGATCGCCTGGTAGGTGCCGATCGGCCGCGGCCCGAAGACGACGCGCTCGCGCGCGTAGCGGACCGCCCGCTCGAGGAGCCACATCGCCTGGCCACAGGCGTCGGCCGCGGCCAGCACGCGCTCGGGGTTGAGCGTGTTGAACATGACCCGTGCCCCCTCGTGCTCTGCGCCGACGAGGTTCGCCGCCGGCACGCGCACGCCGTCGAAGTGCACGGTGAACTGCCACGCGCCGTCGATCACGCGGATCGGGAGCCGCGTATACTCGATCCCCGGGGTCCTGGTGTCGACCACGAAAACCGACAGGCAGGCGGACCTCGGTTGGCCCACCGCCTCGGCGTCCTCCTGCGAGCGGGTGCGCACGACGAGCAGCACGTAATCGGCGCGGTCGATGCCTGTGATGAAGGTCTTCTCCCCGTCGATCACGTAGCTGTCCCCATCGCGCACGGGCCGGGTGGTCATGCGGAAGGAGTTCGTGCCGGCGCCGGCCTCGGTGATCGCGAAGCAGAACTTGAGCTCGCCGCGCGCGATCCGGGGGAGGAAGCGCGCCTTGAGCTCCGCCGACCCGCTCCGGACGAGACAGAGCGCATCCATGCCGGTCAGGAAGAAGAGCGGGTGGCGGAACCCGTGGCGCGCGATCGTCTCGCTCGCCGTTGCGAGCGCGAGGAGCCCGAGACCGGTGCCGCCGTACTCCTTCGGGATGAAGGCGCCGAGCAGCCCCGCCCGGGCGAGTGCCGTCCACAGGTCCTCGGGAACGTAGCCTTCCTCCGCGGCCTGCTCGAACTCCCGCCGGCGGCCGTCGAACGACTGGAGCATCCCTGCGATGCTCTCCTGGACCATCCGTTGCTCCTCGGTGAGGCCGAACTCGAGCGCTCGCATCATGGCGGCATCCCTCCCGCGCCGGCCGCCCTCCCACGCACCCAGCGCGTCCCGAACAGCACGTCGAAGAGGGGCAGAGCGAAGTTGAAGTTCCACCGCGTCATGAGGCGCGGGTCGTGGTGGACGCGGTGATGGTGGGTGACGAAGCGGACGAAGCGGCTCCGCCCGAGCGGCCAGCTCGCCGGCAGGTGGGCGAGCGTGTGGAAGAACTCGTAGACCGTGTAGTAGACGAGAACGGCGAGCAGGAAGAGCCAGGCGAGGTTCGCGGGCGCGAACGCGTGCAGCACGAGGACGAGGGGCGCGTTCGCGAGGACGATCGCGGGGAAGGCCCACGGCGGAAAGAGGACCCAGCGGAGGTCGGTCATGCGGTCGACTCCAATGGTCTCGTGGGTGAAGAAGGCGTGGTGGGCCATGTGCCGCTCGTACGCCGCGCGGGGGACACCCGGGCGGTGGAGGGGACCGCGGTGGATCCAGTACTCGCCGAAGTTCGAGAAGACGAGCGCCCCGACGAAGAAGGCCCAGTCGGCGGGCGACACGGCCGCGAGCTGCCGCGCGCACAGCACCGACCCCGCCGCGCAGAAGGCGGCGATGAACGTCGCGTGCGCCCACCCGCTGTACCAGCGAGGGATTTCGGCCTGCAGCCCGGCGCGGGTGCAGTGCATCGCTCACGCCCCTCCGAGTCCGAGCAGCCGGGCGATGGTGTTCCGCTGGATCTCCGAAGTGCCCTCGCCGATCTCGAGGAGCTTCGCGTCGCGGTAGAAGCGCTGCGCCGGCGACTCCATCGCGTAGCCCTGCCCGCCGTGGATCTGCAGCGCCCGCTCCGCGACCCGCGTGCACGTCTCGGTGGCGAAGAGCTTGGCGCGCGAGGCCTCGAGGACGTGCGGCTCGCCGCGGGCCGCCTTCCACGCCGCCTGCCAGGTGAGGAGGCGCGCCGCCTCGATGGCGACGTGCATGTCGGCGAGCGTCCAGGCGAGCCCCTGGAAGGCGCCGATGGGGCGGCCGAAGGCGTGGCGCGTCTTCGCATGCGCGACCGCCGCCTCGAACGCGGCGGTCGCCAGCCCCACGGCGAACGCCGCGGCCATGATGCGCCCCCGCGTCAGGGTCTGCATGGCCGCCGCGAAGCCCGTGTCCTCCGCGCCCAGGAGATTCCCTGCGGGGACCCGGCAGTCCTCGAACACGAGCTCGGCGGTCTCCGCCGCGCGCACGCCGAGCATCTCGATCCGCCGCGCGGCGCGAAAGCCGGGCGTGTCGCGGTCGACGATGAGGAGGCTCAGCCCCTTCATGCCCCGGTCCGGCGCGGTCGAGACCGTGGCGACCACGAAGTCCGCGAACGGACCGTTGGTGATGAACATCTTCGTGCCGTCCACCGCGTACGCGTCCCCGTCGCGCCGGGCGCGCGTGCGGATGCCGCCCGGATCGGAGCCGGCCTCGGCCTCGGCGAACGCCCAGGCCCCGACCTTCTCGCCGCGCAGGCC
>FWPU01004638.1_pt1 | contig 15219 bp, 15 predicted proteins | sample 2228361 | NCBI WGS metagenome assembly FWPU01 (sample SAMEA103939777, study PRJEB20133) | metagenome
GACGAAGGACCTATTTGTATGCAGTCCTTAGCGTGAACAATACAGTCACTAGTGTCATGTTGAAACGTTTATAATGTACATGACGAGCGCGGAATAGGGTAATAATGCCACCAAGAGAGATACGTGTCGACAAGAGGCTATGCAAGGGATGTCACATCTGCATCTCTGTCTGTCCTCATGGTGTATTGAAGAAGTCTGACAGGGTTGATAACAGGGGCTTCATTCTACCTGAGGTTGTAGATATTAACGCATGCAAGATCTGTCGCCTGTGTGAAATTCATTGTCCTGACTTTGCTATTGTAGTGATTGCTGAGACCACCAAAGAGACTGAGTAAGACCCAAATCCACTCAGTTGGTAATGGATATTATCATCCAAATCTTATTTATTATCAGAGTCAGACGCACTCAGTACAATTATTAGATAAGATTGAAAGACGTGGTCAAGAAATAGATCGTTGAATAATATTCATGTTGTACTAGAGAGTATGTAGGGCTGAGATATGAAGCAGTTCTTAGTATTTATGTGCCCAACATGTCGGCACTTCACAAATGCGCCTCTGGGTCAGCAACACAGGCGCTGTAGTTATTGTGGTAAGATCATTGACATATCAAAGGCAGCGGTGGCACTGTTTGAGAACCAGAACCTTGCTATAGCAGCAGTGAAGGAGTTCAACGCAGGCAAGAGTGATGAGTTCCAGCTTGCAGTGGAACGGTCACGAGAACGACTCAGTGGATTAATACCCTCAAAGAAGTTGACAGCTGAGGAGATTGCCTCTGTTGAAGGGGAGGAGGGAGGACTACCAACAGGCAAGATGAGTCGGTTGATGCGAATGCTGGAACGCGAGGCGAGAGATGCCCCCTGTGAGATTGACAGGTTGCGTTCTGTGAGCGAGTCATATCGATTAGAATGGGAGTGGGTGGAGGAGAGCCTCAACAAGCTGGCAAACACAGGTGTCATCACATTTCCCCGTCCATGGACAGTACGTCTTGTAGAGGCAAAGGTGTCTGGAGAGCGACCCTCAGGAGGTCTAGTTGACGTCACTCGGGACATAGTCGCATTTCTCACAGAGCACGGTGGCAGTGCCTCACTTGAGGACATCATTACCCACTTTACTGAACGAGGAATTCTTCAGGCGTCAGTAGAACTCTCTCTGGACAGACTGATGCAGTTGGGAAAGATATACAGGCCGACAACAGGAACCGTGAGCCTGTTGTAGTCGTGTTGAAATACACTTGTGTATATTGGATATCTGTGACTGATAATAATGCCCATCGTTGAGCTTGTTGCCAAGAAGATAATTGACAGGAATCCCGGACTTGGGGTGAGTGTCATAGACCTGATAGTATTGCTATGGATGTACACCAATCCCTATGATAGCAACAGGCGTGAACTGAGTAGCATGAAGAACATTCTGAGAATGACAGACATCATTCGTTCCGTCAGTAATGGGGTCACTCTCACAGATGAGGAACTCACCCAGGTTGTATTTGCCAGTCTTGACAGACTGAGAAAGAATGGTCTTGTCTACATTCAGTCCGCGGGAAGGATCTTTGTGAAGGGGACACTGACCGAGCGGGGCGTGCAATTGATTGAGCAGTCACTTCCAACACCAGAACTACGAAGGGTCACAGAGGAGTTTGGTGACAACCCATGAGTCATATGACATCGTATGTCATGTATCAGTCAGACTTAGACAGAGGAATCTTTGATAGATGTCTTGACCTCTTGACTGCCTCAGGGGTGACACTGAACAGTTCTCCCTTCTCAATCACGTAGTGTGTGGTGAGCAGCTCAGGTACAAAGTGCCTCTTGATGTCTTCGAGAAGATAATGCAGTTGTACACAGTGGGGGCTCCCGTCCACTGTGAGTGCAGTCACCCGTCTTATGTTGGAGTACCTTATGATCGATGCTAATTTGTAGCCTGCATGGTTCATGTGGGTAGCCTCCAGACAGACATGTAGTACCGGCGTTGAAGTGGGCAATTCGCTCAACAACTTGTTCAACACATCCGCGTGGACGTCTGGAACACAGCTACCAACCACAAGAAGTTCGCCTGTTGCTCTCAACCGTCTATCGCCCACATTCGTACACAGCAGCGCTCCACATTGAGTGTCACACACGTTCACCACTTCCTTCGCACAGGATGCATCGACGCAGTTGGGGACGGGGCAGGCTCCATACTGGGGGAGGCAATGAGTGCTATGGGATCGCCCAGAAAGACATACCGCATATCAGAGAGTGCAAGAACCAGCCCATCAATTGATGCTCGTACCTCATCTCGGTCCTGAACCATTCCCAGCAGGTCATCTCTCTTCACGACCTGTCCCACGCCTGCGGATGCAATGAAGAAACCCTCACACTCAGCAGTGACACGGTGAGGCATACCTGTGAATGCAGGAGTTGTACCCACACGCTCTCCGGCTATAATACCTCTGACGCGAAGAAGGTTTAGGATGGCATCTCGTACCTCCGTCGCTGCATGTGGGTCTGACTGATTGTGTCCTCCTCTCATCTCGATTGTGACTGCAGCAATACCCTCACTTGCCGCCTCAGATGTAAGAGTTCCTCTTGGAACCGGGCTCTGTACAACAACACCAAGAGGTATCTGCGCAGCCATGTCACGAACGTGGCGATACTCTCTGTACAGGGCACAGATGTGACTCATACAAGAGTTCCAGCAGGAATGCATACTTATCACAGAGTCTGCCTGTTTGACCCTAGTCCATATAGTAGCTGCAGTCCGCTCTGTGATGGTCCCATGTGGATCCCCGGGAAATGTCTTGTCAAGGTCTTTGCCATCTATGGGTGATACCCGTACTCCAAGCCTAAATGTAAGTGGAGATGCCACAGGCAGGAATGTGACCGTACCAGAGATCTGCTCAACTTCCTCTAAGTGTCTCATGAGAAGATAACTTGTATAGACATCTGTTGATGAACTATCACTCAGTCCTGAGACTATTAGTACTTCTGGACGTCCCGCGCCAAACTTGTAGAAACCGAGTGTGGTACCAGTCTTGGGGTCTATATCCACAGCTTCAACCTTAGGCCTCACCATCATGTATCCCTCGGATAGACTCACTTTCAGTTCAGCATTGAGACCTTCTCAGCCAGATATGAAGCAATGTATCACAATGTGCCAAGTCAAACGTCTTTATCTGTTGGTATGCATACTGATACGTAAAGACTACAGAAGGGATGATAGATGGGACAGATTGCAAGTGTACTACTTGAGGGACTGCTTGATGAGTGTGCACAGGCACGGTCTGTGCTTGAGTCTATTGGAGATACAAGTCTTGACTGTTGTCCAGTCAATGGCATGCGACCTCTAGTAGATCTTGCTAATCACCTTGTACAGATACCAATGATGGATCTTGCAATATACTCCGGTCAGGTCAAAGACTCCAATGTTGCTCAGGATATGGAAAAGCAGATCAGAACAGACACACTAGACGCAATGATCAAGGTCTTTGACAGGGGTGTGGAGATGCTCAAAAAGCAGTTCAGCGAGATGAGTGATACCGAGGTGTTAAATGCGGACAAGAGACCCTTCTACAGTAAAGGGCCACCTCATCACTGGGCGTTCTTTATGTCTGAGATGGCGCGTCATATCGCTATGCATAAGATGCAGATATGGATGTACCTCAAGATACTGGGACGACCAGTCGACATGTTCACATATTACGGGATGCGTCATCCAGTATGAATCATGGGTCACATAATGGTCAGAGACTGGTCTTGGAACCCTGATGCTAGACTGATTATGCGTATGTCAGAAGGTCCACTGAAGTTGACCATAACTATAAATAAGATGGTCGGCGTGCACCACAATAGAGTGTGAGAAAAGGATGGAGTGCGTTCTCATCGCATAAGACACGTTGTGACACCTATGCTGATTATTCCGAGGCGTTTATAGCATATTCATTCTGTTGCGTACAAGTCAACTGCCAGCTTGTGGAGGCTATCGACAATGAGTGAGTTCAGTAAGATTGAGAGTAAGTGGCAGAGGCGTTGGAAAAGAGACCATATCTTTGAGGCAGAACCAGACAATAAGAGACCAAAGTTCTTTCTGACTGTGCCATATCCCTATGTCAATGGCTCTCTTCATATTGGTCATGGAAGGACCTACACAATAGGCGACGTGATTGCCCGTTACAAGAGGATGTGTGGACTCAATGTTCTATTTCCGATGGCATCCCACATGACTGGCACACCCATATCAGGAATGGTGGACCGTGTGAGGGCCGGCGATCCTGAGGCGATTGAGCATTATAGACGAGACCTGCGTCTGTACTTTGACACGGAGGAGAAGGTCAATGCTCAACTTGCAAAGTTCACAGACCCATGGGTCACGGCATCCTTCTTTGCAAAGGTCATCTCAAAGGACTTTGATGCACTTGGCTACAGTATAGACTGGCGTAGACGATTCACAACAGGTGACAAGATCTATAACAAGTTCATTGAGTGGCAGTATCACAAGTTCAAGGAGAAGGGCTATATCAAACAGGGTAACTACCCTCTACTCTATTGCCCGCGATGCAAGAACCCTGTTGGTGAGGACGATCTACTGAGGGGTGAGACCGCCAAGATCAAGGAGTTTACAGCAATCAAGTTTGGTCTTGATGATGGCTTCATAGTACCGGCCACACTACGTCCTGAGACCATATTTGGTGTCACAAACATGTGGATCAACCCCAATGCGACGTATGTATGGGCACGGGTAGATGGTGAGAAATGGCTGGTCTCAGAGGCAGCAACAGAGAAACTGAGGCTGCAGGCAAAGAACGTGGAAGTACTTGAGAGATTTCCAGGCTCAAAGATAGTGGGTTGGAGATTCAGAGCTGTGCACGATGAACATGAGAGCCTGATTCTGCCAGCGGAATTTGTCGATCCGAACAATGCCACAGGAGTTGTCTATTCAGTACCAGCGCATGCACCATTTGACTACATCGCGCTGAGAGACCTATGGGAGGATCCCTCAGGACTCGCCCAATATGGCATCTCACCGGAGACCGTCCGTTCAATATCCCTCATCAGCATGATAGACATCAAGGGATACAGTGAATATCCTGCAAAGGATGCAGTTGAAAAACGGGGTATAAGGTCACAGAACGAGGCACAGGCGTTGGAGGAGGCCACACAAGAGATCTACAAGGCGGAGTTCTATGAGGGTGTGATGAAGAGCAACTGCGGTCAGTTCTCAGGCAGGATGATAAAAGATGTCAAGGATGATGTCGTTGCATGGATGCGCTCTAATAATCGCTGTGATGTCTTTTACGAACCGGACATAAGGCCAGTCGTGTGCAAGTGTGGCACTGATGTACAGGTCGGTGTATTTGCAGGACAGTGGTTCCTAGACTATCTCAGTCCGGGCTGGAAGGAGACTTCAAGACAGGCTTTGAAGTCGATGCGGATCATCCCTGAGAGTTTTAGAACTCAGTTTGAGGCGACCTTTGACTGGTTGACACAGAGACCGTGTGCAAGAAAAAGAGGTATCGGTACCAGGCTACCATTTGACCCCGAGTGGATCATTGAGTCGCTCTCAGACTCGACCATATACATGGCATTCTATACAATCGCGCATAAGATCACAGGTAATGGACTCGATCCAGAGCAGTTGACGTTGTCATTCTTTGACTATGTGTTTCTGGGTATTGGCAGTGCTGCGGAGGTTTCCAAGGAGACCGGTATTGATGCTGCCCTGCTAGAAGACATGCATAACGAGTTTCTCTATTGGTATCCCAATGACCAGCGGCACACTGCACCCTCACACATATCTAACCATCTGAGCTTTGCCATCTTTCATCATGTTGCCATCTTTCCTGAGAGACACTGGCTACGCTGCATCAGCCTGAACGAACATGTCAACAAGGAGGGGCAGAAGATGTCAAAGAGCAAGGGTAATGTCATCCCGCTGGTGGAGATTCCCAAGAAATATAGTGCCGATGTCTACAGGACATATGTGGTCTCTGCAGCTGAGCCCGGTACTCTGATGGACTGGCGTGAGAGTGAGGTACCCACTGTCAAGAACAGGTTGACGTTCTTCTTTGAGACCGCTCTGAAGTACGCCAAGTATACACCAGGCGACTATACTTCTGAGGAGGGGCTCACACTTGCCACAAGATGGCTTCTGTCACGTATCAATTCGATAGTGCTGGCATCAACTCAACACATTGAGGCGTTCAGACTACGTGACTATGCCCTGCTGGTCACCTCAGAGATACCCCGTATTGTCAACATCTACATGAAGATGGGGGATGTTTCCAAGACTGAACGCAACGCCTGTATGGCCTACTTGACTGACCGTTGGGTACGACTGATGGCACCCATTGCACCACACCTATGTGAGGAGGTATGGTCCAAGATGGGACAGGAAGGATACGTCTCTCTTGCACCATGGCCTGTGGCAGACGAGCGGTTGATCAATCCCAGTGTTGAGGCAGCAGTTGCTGTTGTAGAGTCCACCATACGTGACACACGCGAGATCATGCGACTGCTCAGAGACAGAACACCCACCCGGCTACACGTCTACGTGGCTCCACAGTGGATGTTTGATGCAATGAACAGTATTCGTGAGGCCAGACTACCAATCATCGTGTCTGAGATAATGAAGTATCTCATGAACCGTCCGGAGTTCAGAGAACACGCTAAGGAGGTCAAGTCTATTGTTGACCGTATAACAAAGGAGAATGGACTATGGACTCACTCAAAGACTGCAGCAGATGAATTGAATGCTCTCTCCAATGCCACATCGTACATTGCGTCAGAGATTGGTCTTGCGGTAGTGGTACATGGTGAGAATCCAGACTACGACCCACAGGGCAAGGCACGTTACGCACTACCAGGCAGAGTATCTCTCTTCCTAGAGTGAACCATCATTCAGGTGCCACTCCATTTCACATCCAGTCTGATTGTGATGGTCCTGTCAAACGGGGTCATTAGACCGATTCACTTATTGCGGGAGTTGGAAGACTTCAGCATGGGTTCAGGAAGTCGCAGAGTCGTGTGGATCTGCTCCTCAAGAAGCCCTCTTGCAGCATCAAATAGGCTCTTCTCAATGGCTGCAACATTGTTGTTAGTGGAGACTATCAGATTGGCACGTGTGATTATTCCCTTCTCATCTGTCGCATAGTGATGCACAAGAGTGCCTCTGGGGGCCTCGACAATTCCAACGCCGGTACCCTTCTTTGGAGTCACTGTTGAGAGTTTGACATCAGTACTGACAATCTGAGGGTCATTGAGGAGTTGTTCAATCTCTTCGATTGCCTGTACCAACTCGATGACACGTGCCCAGTGATAGGCAAACGTGGCGTGGATCGTCCTACCAAGACGCGCCCTCATCCGTTCGAGTGCCTTCTGAGCAAGTGGCGTTGACATCTTATCAGCGATATTACATCGGGCTAGTGGTCCAGCCCGCCAGATCCCCTCGGGATATCCTGCAGGAAGATAGAACGCGCAACTCACATAGGAATGGTCTGAGACATATTCTCCAAAATACTTCTTGTAGTCCTTAGGCTTGAACTCTGCCACTATCTCGCCCTGGGGACTCATCACTCTGAGAGGACCGTCATATATCTCAAGGTCACCTGAATTGTGTAGTCCAACATAATAAGTGGGCACAACTGCCACTCTGGTGATGAGGTCACTATAGTCATCCACCAACTTCTCTACAAGCTCGAGTGTACCAATGCCTGCCTCCTTGATGGACTCGACTCGCTTGAGGAACTCGTCTCGCTTCTGTTCCGAAAACGGATTGAGAAGCCCACCAGGCACTGCTGTGACAGAGTGCACTGCACGACCGCCAGTTGCACCAACGAGTTCCTGCCCAAACTGCATGACCCTGATTGCGGTCTTGCCCACCTCTGGCAGAGCCTTGATGATGGCTGCCACGTTTCTCAAGGCGGGGCTACCAAACGGTCCTGCAACAAAGTCAGGTGCTGCCAATGCATAGAAGTGCAGGCCGTGAGATGAGACCTGTTTCGCATTGAGCATCAGTCTTCTGACCTTGACTGCAGCGGGCGGTGGCACTATATCCCATGCGGCCTCGACTGCCTTGACTGATGCGAGATGATGTGGCGTCGGACATATTCCACATATACGCGGGGAGACGATGGGCGCCTCCTCAGCAAATCGTCCCTCTAGTATCTTCTCAAAGAAACGAGTGCTTGTGACATTGAATTGGACGTCCTTGACGGTCCCAGTCTTTGAGAGTGTGAGTGTGACCTCACCATGTCCCTCAAGCCTAGTCACCGGCTCGATCCTGATTGTCTTATTATCCTCAGTCATCTCTTCTTCTCCTTACCCTTTTCAGAGATTCGTGAGAGGTAGGATGATGCATAGTCCACAAGATAGAATGAGCCTATGGGGTCTGGAAATGCCTCTCTCAGAGCATCCGGTTCCATCTCAGCGATTGCACCGAGTGCGGAGATGATCTTTGCACCATGGTCTCTCACAATAGGAGGTGGTCCGTAGCATCCCTTACAGGGAGCATTTGCGTTTGGACACTGTGCTCCACACATGCCGACTGTGGCAAACCCCAGACATAGATAGCCCTGGTCAAGGATACACTTCTTCGGGTCAATCTTTCCCTCAAACGTTCTTTTGAACTGACGGATGTGCTTGTCCTCTCTCACCCGATTACACTGGTCACAGACGGTCTTGTCAGGTATATTAAATGGCGTACCTGTCAATAGGGCGGTGACGGCGTCCATGATGTTTTGACTTGAGGGGGGACAGCCAGGTAGCATGACGTCAAACTGGACATAGTCGCAATTAGGACGAATACGTTCTATGAAGGGGGGAACATTTGTAGTGGGTATCCGCCCATCGACAACAGTGTCTGCCTCTAGAAACTTACGTTCTGCAAGTTCTTTCAGACTCCACTGATTTCCAAGTCCCTGTACGCCACCAAAACATGAACACGACCCCCATGCGACCAACTTTGCACACTTGTCACGCATGACTCTCAACACATGGAGGTCTGCCTCTGTACGACAGCTGCCCTCTACAAATCCGACATGGACGGACTCATTAGGCATCTTTTCAAGCGACGCTAGTTTGAAGTCCACGACAGCAGGCCAGTAGACAATGTCCAGACTTGGCAAGACGTCAAGAAGACCAAAGTGAAGGTCAATGAGTGACTGGTTGCATCCCCAACAGGAGGAGAGTTGAGCGAACGCTGCACGTCTTGTCACCATGACCTATTCAGTCCTCCGCAGGCCTTGGAATTGGGCCCAGTCGTTTCACACGCTCGACCATTTCTCTTACACCCTCTGCAAACTTGTCGCCCTCAGCTGCACTGGCCCACTGAAGATGCACCCTGACGGGGTCGATACCACTCTGGCGAAGGAGGCTCTGTAGAAGTATGAATCTTGTCCGCATCTTTAGGTTTCCACTGGTGTAATGACAGTCACCTGGATGACAGCCTGAGACTAGTACTCCATCTGCTCCACGATGCAATGCATCCAGTATAAAACTCGGATCAACTCGTCCTGTGCAGTTGACCCGGATTATTCGGACATTGGGTGGCATCTGTGTTCTGTTTGTACCTGCAAGATCCGCTCCAGCATAAGAACACCAGTTGCAGCAGAATGCAACAATTCTTGGTTCGAACTCGGGTCTTGTCCTCTTTGTCTTGCTACTTGATGACGACATGCTGTGCTCTGCGGATGCCAATCAGTTTGGGCCTCCTGGCGTTCAAACCAGACTTTCCCGACCGAACTTTAAAACGTTCCGTTGAGTAGCATATGCGCCAATAGAATACAGGTATGCTGAGAGAGAGGATGCAGAAGTATGTTTTATTTCCCAGTATAAGATATCTATTATCACGCTGTTGATGACAATACAGTATCACTGCTCTACGTTCTAGCGAATCGTATGAGCAGAGTCAATATCATGTGATCATTGAGAGGTGATAGAACGAATGATAATGGCATTTATCATGGCCAAGGTTGTCTCATCAAAGGCACGAGAGGTATTAGAGGTTGTACGTATGATGGAGAATGTCCAAGAGACATATCTTATCTATGGTGCATATGACCTATTGGTGAAAGTCGCCTTTAAGACACCTAAAGAACTGAGCGAGTTTGTGGTCGACAGGTTACGCAAAGTCGATGGTATTATGGACACCGTGACTAATGTATGTGCATCATGTGATTAGCTTGTTCTGTAATTGACTCTTCGCTCTAGTATCTATCATCAAGAGAGGGGACTGTTGCAGACCATTCTATGGTTGTCTTTATTGCCCACTGCAGACCTATCATGTCAGTCCCAGTCGTTCTAGTGTTGAATGCAGCGGATGTCCGGTCTTTACGTCCCAACCTCGTTGCTGATAGTACTCGTCCAGCATCTGTTCTAGTTCGACCACCTGTCCTGCGGAGGGACCACAGGGTGCCGGTTGTCGAGTCAGTCTGTCTGGGAGGGAGTCATCTCTGCGTGTGACTCCCCTCTGAATATTGAACATTCGATTCAGGTTGACAACTCTCTCACCAATTGTCTTCAGATCATCAACAGATAGGTCAAGTCCATTGTGTACCTCTAGTGCCAGAGCGATGTCCTCGTAATAGAACTCTGGTGGTATCTGAGTCCCGTACTTACAGACTCCCACACTCTCAACAACGACCATGAAGTCCTCACACTCCTTGACCATGATACCCTTGTACTTTGGACTGAGTCTGTCTGCCATCTCAGGAAGGTACTGTTCTCCAAACCTCTTCTGTATTTCATCATCAAAGCCCACCTCATCAAGCACTGGAAAGGCATAGAGATGGTCTGCACCACGTGCAGCAGTGGCTGCTGCGAGTCCCATAGACTTCTGAGCACGGGGCTCCTGTCCTGCAATCTCCTGCATCTTGACTGTCATCACGAACTTCTCGGTACCCCGTCCAATTCTACGCGCTGCTCTTGCACTCCCCTCTGCAAGAACATTACCAAATCCCTGACGTAAGGCGATCATCTCGGTGAGTCTAACAATCGACTCATGATTCCCCCAACTGAGGTCAATACCGCCAGTGTCCTGGGCAGTTATCAGTCCTGCCTCCCATGCCTCCATCGCCCATGAGATGGTCGCACCAAGGGATATTGTGTCCATGCCATACGCGTTTGCCAGATGATGTGCATAGAGAATCGACTCGATATTGTCATTTCCACATCTTGAACCGAGAGCAGACTGTGACTCGAACTCTGGAGAGCCCCCAACATATCTGTATGGTCCCTCTCTCACTGCAGTGAACCTGCCACATCTCTGCAGGCAGTTCCAGTCCGCTCTTGCCTTGACCAGATACCGCTCATTTATTGCATCGCCACCTATCCTATCATATCCATCAAAGACACCCTGCCGCATATTTAACGTGGGAAGCCGTCCAATATGTTGCATCAACTCGATGAGGTTGGTTGTACCATACTTGGCACGTTCGGGTGTGAACGGATTTGCCAACATTCGTCTATGGAACTCATCCATTGTCTGAAGATATACATCAGGACGAGCCACCTGTAGTCTGCCCGTACCTCGAACACAGACCGCCTTGAGTCGTTTTGAACCCATAACTGCACCGAGACCGGACCTTGCAGATGCCCTGTCGCGGTCATTCATCACAGCCGCAAATCGTACGAGATTCTCCCCAGCCGGACCAATTGACAACACTCTACACTCTGTCCCATGTCGTGTACGTAGGATGTCATCGGTCTCGAATACAGTCCTTCCCCAGAGCTCACCTGCATCAAGGAGTTCTACAGAAGTGTCATAGATGTTAAGATAGACGGGAGTGGAAGACGCACCTGTAAAGAAGAGAGCGTCATATCCGGCCAGTTTGAGTTCAGGCCCCCAGAAACCGGCCGCATGACTCTCGCCCCAGATCTCGGTGAGAGGAGAGAGTGCCGCAATTGTGAACCGAGAGGACTGTGGAAACATCGAGCCAGTGAGCAGTCCTGTTGCAATACCCAGTACATTCTGTGGGGAGAGAGGGTCTATGTTGCGAGGAATCTTGTCAGTCAAGACTCTAGAGAGATAACCTGCGCCAAGGAGATATTCACGTATTATTGACTCGTCCGTGGGGGTTTTCTCAATATTGCCGTGTGTGAGGTCGACCCACAACACCTCCCCGCCGATACCGTATATCATTGATTAGTATCACCGCCCTTGGAATACAGTGCCTTCGCATGTGAGTGGTAGAGTTGGGCAAGTCTACCATCGATGTCCCGCTCGCTCAGCTCTTTCTCCGTGGTGATCCAGATTGCACCCACGGGACAACGTTTGACACACTCGCCGCACTGAATGCACTTTATTGCCTTCTGAGTGTCTGGTTGAAGGTGGACTGCATCATAGGGGCATGCATTCACACACTTGCCACAACCATCACACAGCCTGTTGTCTACAACCACTACGCCACGGGATGTCCGTCTAATGGCGAACTTTGGACATGCACTGATACAGGGTGCGTCTGCACAGTTACGGCAGAACAACGGAAAGTCAGTACCATCCTCAAGACGGACAACTCGCACTCTGGCCCATGAGGGACCTATCACACGGAAATAATGCATGCTACACACATTCACACATATCACACACCCAGTACACACATGGGGATCTCCAAACACCATTCTTCTCTCAGTCATAGTCTGAACTCTCTCCTGCTGTGCCATTCTCACGATGACCCATTGACTGAAATCGTCCATGTCCGGGTCGCCCCACAACCTGTCCGTCCTCGTACACGACCACTCCGCGCACTATTGTCATGGTGGGTGTACCTCTCATTGTTCGTCCCTCATAGAGAGTCCATCCCGACTTTGAGAACATCATCTCTGGGGTGATCTGCTCTTCTCTCTTCGTATCCACAATCACCAAGTCTGCATCCGCACCTAACACGATTGTGCCCTTTCGAGGATATAATCCGAACAATCTGGCAGGACCTCTGGATGTGACCTCTTCAAGTCGCTCTAGGGACAGTCTGCCTCTCAACACACCCTCCGAGAACAATACGCGTAGGATCATCTGGATACCGTCCACGCCCGCCCATGCCTGTCGGATATCGTCAGAGCCCGCCATCTTCTTCTCAATTGGCGCTGGCGCATGGTCACTGACAACTATATCGATGGCACCACGTAACAGTGCGGCCCACAGTGCACCACGGTCCTCTCTCGACCTCAGTGGGGGGTTCATCTTGCTCTTTGGTCCAAGACGGTTCATATCGTCCCGGTCAAACATCAGATGGTGCGGACACACCTCTGTTGTGACTCTGACACCGGCTCTCCGTGCATCTACGATCTCGTGGACCGCCTCGCGAGTTGATACATGCGCAATGTGGAGATGCCCACCAGTCTTGCGACACACACCAATCATCTCTCGGACTGCCAACTCCTCCGCTAGACTCGGTCTTGAGAGTGAGTGACTGACGGGTGCGTCCCATTCTCCATCCACATCGTGTGAAAACTCATCAAGCACACCCTGTGACTCAGCATGTACTGTGAGATGTCCACCATGTTCAGACACTTCACTCAATGCTCTCACAATCACGCCCACACTGACTGCATAGGGATGGCACGTGAATGCCTTGAATGCTGCAACACCCCTCTCAACAAGCGGGCCTATAGACTGAATGTTATCAATACGGATCATTCCGCCATAGACTCCAAAGTCTGCAATCGCCATCCTCTCGCCACGTGCCACCTTCTGTTCAACAAGTGCTACACTATCGACCTGGCTAGTTAGAGGCATGTCGATCACAGTGGTCACACCACCTGCGACTGCTGCCATGCTACCAGTCGTGAAGTCCTCATGTTCAGACATTGCTGGGTCGTCAATGTGCGCATGTCCGTCAATCAGGCCGGGGAGAATGAGTCTGCCATTGACATCAATCACCTTGTCTGCAGGAGGTAGATGTACATCCGATGCGATAGCACAGATCCGTCCCTCCTTGATGCCAACACCTCCGGCCACCAGTCCGGACTCAAGTAGTAGCCGACCATTCTTGAGCACAAGGTCGGCTGAACCTACTGTTGTCATAGGAGTAGAGGACATTGCCTAGAGTCAACCTCCTCCCACTGGTGGAAACAGTGCAACTGCATCACCATCATTGAGTCTTGTGTCAAGCCCATCCAACAGTTCTATACGTCGTCCGTTTACCATGCATGAATAGAACCGCTTCAGTCCACCAGTCTCGGGGTCTATCACAGCATCTGCAAATGCCCTCCCAAGTCGTTCCGTGAGAGTCTTGAGGAGGTCTCGAATGTCTACTGCATCGACCTGCATGCTCCGCTGACCTGCCACCTCACGTACTGTTGCGAAGAACTTCACAGTCACAGTTGCCATTATTCTCTTTCAATCTCCGCGATATGCAGTCTGTTCTTGCGACAACTGACCACTTTTATGTTTCTCTAGTGGCTATACGTAGTGACTATTATTATTAGGTAATCTTCAGAGAGGTTATAGGGAATTTCTTCTCAATCAAAATTAATTGTATCAAGCGTCGTGGAGAACACTGCATTGGAACTTGTTGTTGTCGGTCACTTCAGTAGAGACTTGATAATCACACCCCAACTACAGCGCGAGAGCATTGGTGGAGGTGTGGCGTATGCGATGCTTGCCCCTGCACTCGGTACCATGACAGGTATTGTTTCACGTGTGGGTACGGACTTTGAGCAGCAGTATATTGATGAACTCAAGACCGCCGACCTTGACCTCACAGGCCTCAGGACAAGTGGCCCTAAGAGTACTCGTTTTGTCAACATCTACGACAGAGAGGGTAATAGGACTCAGTTGATCGAGGCCATGGCTCCTCCATTATGGGCACAAGACTACTTCCCCCAACATCTCCATGCAAATATCATTCACTTCTGTCCACTGACAGCCAACGAGATCCATATCTCTTGCATTGAGACCGCACATACGCACGGTGCAATGGTCTCACTTGATGTACAGGGCTACCTTCGTGAATCAAAGACAGGACCGGTCGAGTATCGTGAATGGACTGACAGAGGGGACTTCATGAGATATGTAGATGTGGTAAAGGCAGACGATACTGAGATCAAGATGGCATGCAAGACAGACTCGGAAGAGGATGCAATCAGATGTATACTCAACGAGGGGCCCCGAATTGTTGTTGTCACTCGGGACCAACGTGGGTCTAGCATATACACACGTGGCACCAGAGTGGATATCCCCGCAGTACTCCCTGCACGGTTTGTTGATACGACAGGTTGTGGTGACACCTACATAATTGCCTTCG
>FWPU01009519.1_pt1 | contig 15219 bp, 14 predicted proteins | sample 2228361 | NCBI WGS metagenome assembly FWPU01 (sample SAMEA103939777, study PRJEB20133) | metagenome
ATAAGCCGGTTATTTTTTTTGATGTAAACCTTGCGATACGGCCATCCAGTTGCATAACTGGTACAGCAGTCTTGCTCCTACGTTGGCATCCCAATCGGTTGTTCCGGGTGCCACCTCGTTCAGGTCAAAACCAATAATTTTCCGACCTGACTTCACGACTTCGCGAATTAAGAATACGGCCTGATGATATTCTAATCCGCCGGCTACAGGCGTGCCGGTGTTGGGGCACAATGCGGGGTTTAAACCGTCAATATCCCAGCTGATATACACCATGTTGGGCAGTTCTTTTATTATTTCCTGGCACTGTACATTCCAGGTTTTTCCGCAAAACAGTTGTTCCTTCAGGTCATCGTCAAAAAACGTTTTGATGCGCCCCATCGAGCGTTCCATTACATTCATTTCTTCTTCGCAAAAATCGCGTATGCCAACCTGAACCAACCGGTTCACTGCCGGTAACTTCAATGCATTGTACATAATTGATGCATGCGAATAGGTAAAGCCTTCATACGCTTTTCGCAAATCGGCATGCGCATCGATCTGCAGAATGCCAAAGCGCTCGTATTGATCGGCAAGGGCTTCAATAAATCCTAAAGGCGTGCTGTGATCTCCGCCTAACAACCCTACTGCCTTACCTTGCTGTAAAAAGTATTTGGCTTTATCTTTTACATACTTCACCATCTGTTCACAGCCTTGGTTTATTTCATGCAGTATATTATAATCCGGGTCTTCGTTGTTTATCATTTTTTCAATATGGGCATCAGCCAACTGCCTGAGTCTTTTGTTTTTTTCTTTCCATTCTGGTGGAACCGGAAGCATGTAAATACCAATCTTCCAGGCATCGGGTATGTGGCGGTCGTACAAATCAACCTGAGCCGAGGCATTCAATATAGCTTCCGGCCCGTTGGCAGTTCCGGTGTGGTATGATACAGTAACCTCCCATGGCACGGGCATTACAATAATCTGGGCAGTGGTTTCATCGAAAGGCAATCCAAACAATGTACCCGATGTGCCGGGAGCATTCGGGTTAAAGCGGCTTATCACTTCTTGGCGTGTCATAGTTAATGTGCATTCGCACAAAAATACAACTGAGTACCCATGCATGGTACCTGTTGAAGATTGAAACAGCAGTGTTTGCAGGTAAGAAGAATCTATTTTTTTTGAAATTTTACAGATATTTGACCCTTTCAGAACAAAAAAGCATGGCAAAGAATCTGGTTATTGTAGAATCTCCTGCAAAAGCCAAAACCATTGAAGGGTATTTGGGGAAAGATTTTAAGGTGGCTTCCAGCATGGGGCATGTGCGCGATTTGCCTAAAGGCGATAATGCCATTAATATTGAAAACGGATACGAACCCACCTACGAAATCAGTCCTGATAAAAAAGATGTTATTGCTAAACTGAAAAAACTTGCCGAAGAAGCCGAAATGGTTTATCTGGCCAGCGATGAAGATCGCGAAGGAGAAGCCATCTCGTGGCATCTGAAAGAAGTGCTCGACCTGAATGATGCCAAAACCCGTAGGATTGTTTTTACCGAAATAACCAAACGCGCCATTTTAAACGCCTTGCAAAATCCGCGCGGCATAGACCTTGACCTGGTAAACGCCCAGCAGGCGCGCAGGGTGTTAGACCGGCTTGTTGGATACGAACTTTCGCCTATTCTTTGGAAAAAAATAAAAACCGGCCTATCGGCCGGCCGCGTACAATCAGTAGCGGTGCGTTTGGTTGTTGAACGCGCCAACAGCTGCTTTCCGGGTTACGGCAGTTTTCAAATTAGATAACGGTAAAACCCTGTTAACTGAACTGGACCACCGCTTCGATACGGAACAACAGGCCTTTGAATTCTTGGAGGTATGCAGAGGAGCAACGTTTACCATCGCCGATCTGCAGACAAAACCCGTTAAAAAAAGCCCCGCGCCCCCCTTTACAACATCTACACTGCAGCAAGAGGCAGCCCGCAAACTTGGATTTTCCGTTTCGCAAACCCTGGTGGTTGCTCAAAAACTATACGAAGCCGGTAAAATAAGCTATATGCGTACCGACTCGGTTAACCTTTCTGATGAAGCCCAACTGGGTGCCAGACAGCAGATTGCAACCGCTTACGGCGATACCTACGTACAACTGCGGCAGTACAAAAACAAATCGTCCTCAGCACAGGAAGCGCACGAAGCCATACGTCCTACCGACTTTTCGGTGCTCGATCCCGGAATGGACCGCAATGCCAAACGGCTCTACGAACTGATTTGGAAACGCGCCATAGCATCGCAAATGGCCGATGCCGAGTTGGAAAAAACCACCGCCACCATATCGGTTTCTGCCAGCCCCCACACTTTCGTGGCCACAGGCGAGGTGATTAAGTTTGATGGATTTCTTAAAGTTTACATAGAGTCGGCGGATGACGATGAGGACGAAGATAATGGCAAAATGCTGCCACCCCTTGTGGTAGGCCAGCAGTTACATCCGGACGAAATAACTGCCCGGCAGGTATTTTCGCGTTATCCGCCACGATATACCGAAGCCAGCCTGGTTAAGAAACTGGAAGAGTTGGGTATAGGCCGGCCCTCGACCTATGCGCCAACCATATCCACCATACAAAAACGCGGATATGTGATAAAAGAAAGCCGCGAAGGCACCGAACGCGAGTACCGCCTGCTCCGGTTACAAAACGGCAACATCGAAACGCATACTGAAAAGGAGATAGTGGGAGCTGAAAAAAACAAGCTTTTTCCCACCAATACCGCTATGGTAGTAAACGATTTCCTGGTTGCCCATTTTCCCGATATAACCGATTACTCGTTTACATCGGAAATAGAACTGGAGTTCGATGAAATTGCCGCCGGTAAACTGGAATGGCGCAAGATGATTGATAACTTTTACAAACCTTTTCATAAAAAGGTGCAGCAAACCGAACAGGTAGAGCGTTCGCAGGTAGGCAAAACCCGCGAACTGGGTGTTGACCCTAAAACCGGTAAAAAAGTGTATGTCAAGCTGGGTCGTTTTGGTGCGTACGTGCAGGTGGGCGAGAATCCGGACGATAACGGAGGGGAGAAGCCTAAATTCGCAAGCCTGAGGCCCGGCCAGTTTATCGAGAGCATTACCCTGGAAGAAGCCCTTGAGTTAATGAAAATGCCCCGGCAGATGGGCGAATTTGAAGGCAAACCCGTTGTGGTGGGCATAGGCCGCTTCGGGCCGTATGTGCTGCACGATAAAAAGTACACGTCCATACCCAAAGAAGAAGACCCGTATACCATTACGCTGGAGCGCTGCATGGAGCTGATTAAACAAGAACGCGAAGCCGAATCGAACCGGGTTATTAAATCGTTCCCAGAAAATCCTGATGTACAGATTTTGAACGGCAGGTTTGGTCCCTACATAAAGGCGGGTAAGAAAAATGTGAAAATTCCGAAAGACAAAAACCCTGCTGAACTTACCCTGGAAGAATGCTTGTCATTGGCCGAGGCGGCACCTGAAAAGCGAAGTCGTGGTTTTGCGCGCAGAAAAAATTCCTGAATACGATGAAACGACTGGTGGTACTTACAGGTGCCGGCATAAGCGCGGAAAGCGGAATTCCTACCTTTCGCGATGCAGGCGGATTGTGGGAGGGATATCGCATAGAGGATGTGGCAACCCCCGAAGCCTGGCAGCGAAATCCGGCCCTTGTACTCGACTTCTACAACCAGCGCCGTAAGCGCGCAATGGAAGCTCAGCCCAACGCGGCTCACCGCATACTGGCCGAATTGGAAGCGCATTATCAGGTTACGGTAATTACACAAAACGTTGACAACCTTCATGAACGCGCCGGCTCCACCCACGTTATACACCTGCACGGTAGTTTGTTCGAAGCCCGCAGCACGGTAGATGAAACCCTGGTGTACCCGCTTTCTCACTGGGAGATGAAAATGGGCGACACCTGCGAAAAAGGCTCGCCGCTCCGGCCTAACATAGTGTGGTTTGGTGAGGCAGTGCCAAGAATGGAAGAAGCAATCGCACATGCGGCAAAGGCCGATATATTTCTGGTAGTAGGTACCTCAATGGTGGTGTATCCCGCTGCGGGACTGGTGCATTATACCGCCCGTTCCATACCGAAGTTTTTAATCGACCCTAAAATACCGGACGTTTCGGGTATTCCGAATCTTACCTGTATAGCCGAAAAAGCAAGCACCGGCCTGGCCCTGATAAAACCCCAACTCATTGCCCTGGCATGATACTGGTTATCGACATCGGTAATTCGGATATAAAAATAGGCTTGTGGAATGAAGCTTGCTGGGAGCACGTGTGGCGTATACCTGCTGTGGCCGACCGGCCCGAGTTATTTTACGGTATTAAAATCCGCGACTTCTTCTCTGAAGCAGGACTGGACCACCGCCAGGTAGAACGCATTGTATTAAGCAGCGTAGTGCCCGACCTTACCGGAAAAATCATTAATGTTACTGTTCCTTTATTTGAAAAAAATCCGCTAATACTGGGCCCGGAAATTTATTCGCGTTTGCCCATAAAAGTGCTTAATCCGTATGAAATTGGCAGCGACCTGGTGGCTAATGCTCTGGCCGCCTATTGCCGGTTCAAAACAAATTGTGTGGCTGTTGATTTTGGCACTGCATTAACCTTTACTACCGTTTCGGCTTATGGCGAAATTCTTGGCGTGGCTATTCTGCCCGGGCGAAAAACGGCCGTGAAGGCATTATCGCAAAATACCGCCAAATTATTCGATGTACCCCTGCAATGGCCGGCCTCGGCCATGGGTAAAAACACTGTTCACGCCATACAGGCAGGGGTGCTAATGGGTTATGAGGGCCTGGTAAAGGCTATGATCGAGCGCCTGAAGGCTGAATTAAACGACATTAACCTGCAAACCGTGGCTACCGGAGGGCTGGTTAACATCATTCCGTCGCTGGCAGAAAATTTCAGTGCTGTAGAGCCCCACCTAACGCTTGGAGGCCTGCGCATCGCCGCTACGGTAGCGTAAGCCCCGTATCTGCCGGCGCTATTGCCGTGCGAGTTCTTCCATAAGTTTTTTGTAATATTCTGTGTTGTAATTGGTCATGCCTGTCTTTTTCTTCACTATTCTTCCCTGCTTATCAACTATAAGGGTTGTAGGGATAGAGGGCACCTGAAGCTGAGCAGGCAGGTTGCCTGAAGGCATGAAAACCGGAAAGGTATAGTTATTTTTTTCTATAAACCGCAAAACCTTGTCCCGGTCATGATCCGCGTCAACCGAAAGCACAACAAACTGTATGTCATCACGGCTTACCTGTTTATACAGCGCTTCGATGGTGGGCATTTCGGCCCGGCACGGACCGCACCAGGTGGCCCACAGGTTAATAAACAACACCTTTCCCTTAAAGCGCTCGAAAGGCAGCTTGTTTTGCTTCAGGTCTTTGATGGTAAATGTATAATTAAAAGTTTCAGGTTTTTCGGGTGCGTAAAGGGTTTCGGCCTGGGGATTTAAAAACGAACTGATGAACAACATGAATTTAAAGATGCCATCGCGAATGTTGCTACCAAATACCATAAGAGCAACAATTAATAATAGGGTAGAAAGCAAGGGCTTGAGTTTTAACCAAGCGCCTCGAAAAGGTTTAAGGGCTGAGGCCGACATATTTTTTGAGCATATTTTGCTTAAAATTACTAATTTCGGACCCGTTGGCTTTACAAATTTAGTTCCATGCGCTATTTATTCTTTTGCTTTTGTTTTTCGATGCTTACCCCTGTATTTGGGCAGAAAATCAAGTACAAAGACATTTTTAGTTTGCTCAATGCCAAGCAATACGATGCAGCAGAGCCTTTTTTAAAACGCTATATAGCCGAAACCACTGATAACCCCAACGCTTGGCTGTATTTGGGTATTTTATATGAACACAAGGCCGGTAAAATAGATGTTCTGAGAAACACAGAGCAGGCAGTGGCTGTTATGGACTCCGCTATTCTGTCATTTAATAATGCCTTGTCTATGGTAAATGAAAAGGAGATTAAGAAAAACGCAGAATATTATTCCCTCTACAGCCGTACTGACCTGCGTACCGGTAATTACGGTGTTAAACTTTCGGATGTTCAGTTCGATTTGCGCAAACGCATCGAGGCCCTTCGCGAGCGAACAGATAAAGTAAAAATGGTAAAATATTTTTTTTCCAGGTCTCAGGCCGCTTACCAGCGATGTTACGACCAGTACAAAGCCCTTCAGGAGGCTTACCCGGGCTTACGTGAACTGTACCTGCGTTCCGACAACCACCTTATAGAACAACTCAAAACGCTGGCTTTACGTTACGACTCGGCCGCCAAAGATTACGACAACTTTAGAACGAGCGTATTGAGCCTCGATAAAGCAGGCTATAAACCGGTATGGAATCCCCGCCTTGTTCAGGACTTTAAAAATGATGGCACCGATCCGGCAGACTTTTATAGCAATGAGCCGTTAATATGGAATTATGGAAAATTTGCCAACGATGCTGTGAAAAATATCCAGGAAAAGGTGGTGCCCATACGGCAGGAACTGATTGCCTACGACATTGAAATAAACCGTCTGGCTGAAAAGCTGCAGAAAGACTCGGTATCGGTTAAAAGCGACTTGACACGGCTGGTGCAAAACCTTCTGGGTGACAAGCTACGAAGTTTTGACGAGCAGCCCATGCCGTTAGACATTCTGGCAGTAAAGGTTGCCGACCTGGAATACCGCTCAGCCCGTGTAGACACGCGCAGATATCGCGATTCGGCACATGTAGCCTTTCAGATAGAATTGGTAGGAAAAGAACTGCAGGCGCTGAACCGCCTGGACAGTACCCTAAAGCGGGCGTCCTCCCGTAATCTGGATGAAGAGGCACTTAACTATCAGGATTTTGTAAGTGCCACCTACAATAACGTAAACCTGCTGAAAAGCTTTGTGCGTGCGCAACAGGAATATGTTAAAAAAGAGCGCGATCGGGTGGAAAAGGAATTACTCAGACGTACGAAAGCACTTAAATGGTTGTTAAGCGGTAACGACTCTATACCTCTGTTTAATGACTCTTCCTCACTTTTCAAGCCGCTTTTAATCGAATCTGCCTATACCGCCGGTATTCGCTTCGATCCGAAAGGTAAATCGGAAGGATATTTTTATGACATCCCCCCCTCGCACAGGCCTGTTGTGCGTGCGCGATTTGCGGTAGATGCCAAGGTTTTTGGCCCTACCCAGCTATCTGATACCCGCATGCTGGCCACTGCAGACCCCAGCTCGCAAATCTTCTTTGCATTGCTTTACAGCACCTTACCGGTTAAAGGAAAGTACTCTGCGGTTGTTGCAAAAATTTACCGACTGGACGGCCTAGCCTGGAATGTAACCCATGCGCTTGATTTCATTCCGCAATCACTTAAATACATCCCTGATACGGGTGAACTACAAATAAACTCCGGAGGTGAAAAATTCGTGATTATCGATAAAAGCGGAAAGATAAAAGCCGATTAAGCGGCACCCACCAGTTTTTTCCAGTCCTGAAACCGCATGTCAACACGCAAGCTGATTTTTTTAAAATTGTCCCAACTATCGGTTACATGGTAAATTGAGGGGAGTGATTTTACCAGTACTTCATCGTAATCGTTGCGGTACAGGCCACCTCCGTAGTAGTAATAAGTAAACATGTTACCCTGCCGGTTAAAGAGTTCATAACCCAGGTAGCCATCCCATATTTCGCTTAATATGGTGCACGATATTTCCCTGCGCTTAAACCGGAAAATCTGGGCCGAGGCCTCATCTTCGAAATATTCCGAATACAGGTCGTTGTCAATAATCCAACCCAGATACATGCCAATATGTACATAAGCCTGCTCAATGGGTAGGGTATCGGGGAAATTTCCAAGAAAATGGGTCTTGGCGTTGTCGTAAATAGTCTTTTGAATATCTGCCTTGCGTTCCATACCACAATGATAAGTAATTTACTTTATTCGGCCTGAGGGACTTCGGGTTTTGCGGTAGTGCTAAAAGCGTTCACCAGCAGGGTTGCGGCTAATGCAGCCGTTTCTGTTCGCAGCCGGTTAGGTGCCAGGCTTATGGGCTCAAATCCATGGTCAATAGCTGCTTTTTTCTCGGCATCGCTAAAATCGCCTTCGGGGCCAATTAATAACGTTACGGCCTCTGCCGCTATGAGGTTTTTTGTCCAGCGTTCCGGTGTGGCGCCGTTGGCTGTGCAAATAAATCGCATACCCGGTGGCGCTGTGTCGAGCCATTGAGTTAAGGGTACCGGCTCGCGAATATGGGGTAAAAAGGGTCTTAGAGATTGTTTCATGGCGTTAACAGCCACCTTGTGCAATCGTTCCGTACGAATTCGTGTTTTAAAGGTGCGATCGCATACTACGGGTACGATGGTATGTACGCCGGCCTCGGTACATTTTTCAACCAGCCACTCGAACCGATCGGGGTGTTTTAATGGCGATACAGCCACGGTAATTTGCAGACGCGGTACCGGTGCTGCTGTGCTGCCGATGACTTCAAATAAACAGCCCGATGAAGAAACCTGTACAAGACGCGCGGTGTAAAAAAAACCTTTTCCGTCGGTAACGTTTATAATATCTCCATGCTTTTTTCTGAGAGCCCTGGTGCAGTGCAGGGCTTCATCTTTTAACATGTTATTTACACCTGGTCTTACCTGCGGTTGATAAAAAAGATAATCCACTCCGGCTTTAATGGTAGTTCTGAATAAGCAAATTCACCAGGTCTATATATTCCTGCATGGCCTGCTCCCTTGATTTTCCTTTCAAAGCCGACCAGGCATCGTACTTGGCTATTCCTTTAAAATCGAAACCGCCCGGTCGCTCTCCTTGTACATCGCCCTCGGTGGCTTGCTTGTAGAGGGCATATAGTTTTAGCAATTCGTCATTCGAAGGCTGGCGCGTAAGCGGCGCCACCTGTTTTACCGAATTTTCAAATTGCTGCGCCAGGTCCATAGCGGTTCGGGCGCTGTTTATTGCCGTTGTTCCAGTGGCACGTATGCCCGCTTTTTATGTCCGATATAAATCTGGCGGGGTCTTCCTATAGGCTCGTTCTGGTCGCGCATTTCTTTCCATTGGGCAATCCAGCCGGGCAGGCGTCCCATGGCAAACATTACGGTAAACATATCTACCGGTATGCCGAGTGCGCGGTAGATAATCCCCGAATAGAAGTCAACGTTCGGATATAGTTTGCGCTCAACAAAGTAAGGATCTTTCAGCGCCACTTCTTCCAGCTTCTTGGCAATTTCCAGTACGGGGTCGTTAATGCCCAGTTTGTTCAGCACATCATCGGCAGCCTTTTTAATGATCTTGGCCCGCGGGTCAAAGTTTTTGTACACCCGGTGTCCGAAGCCCATCAGGCGGAAGGGGTCGTTCTTATCTTTCGCTTTATCAATCCACTTGTCAATGTTGCCGCCATCTTTGCGGATGTTCTCCAGCATAATAATCACTTCCTGGTTGGCTCCGCCATGAAGGGGCCCCCACAGTGCATTAATGCCGGCAGATATGGCCGAATAGATGCTGGCTTTTGATGAGCCTACGATGCGCACGGTAGAGGTAGAGCAATTCTGTTCATGATCGGCATGGAGGATGAGCAGTTGGTCCAAGGCACGGGCCACAACGGGGTCCACTTCATATTCCTGGCCGGGTAGGGCGAACATCATTTTTAAAAAGCGTGCGCAATAGTCCAGTTTGTTATCCGGATAGTTAACCGGGTGGCCGATGGCGTTTTTATATGCCCACGCGGCAAAGGTGGGCATTTTGCCAAGCGAGCGGATGATGCTTAAATACACGCCGTCCGGAGGGCGGTTAGGATTCAGCGACTCGGGGTAAAAGGCGGTTTGGGCACAGAAAAGTGACGAGAGCACTCCCATAGGGTGTGATGCAGAGGGGAATCCGTCCAGGATTTTCTTAATGTCCTCGTGTACCAGGGTGCGTTTGGTAATATCGTCGGTAAACTTTTCATATTGGGCTTTGGTGGGCAGTTCACCGAATATGAGCAGGTAGGCCACTTCCAAAAAGGTAGATTTTTCGGCCAGTTCCTCAATAGGGTAGCCCCGGTAGTGCAGTATGCCTTGTTCGCCATCCAGAAAGGTAATGGCGCTTTTGGTTGAGCCCGTATTCTTATAACCAATGTCCAGGGTAATATATCCGGTTCGGTCGCGTAACTCGCTAATATCTATGGCCAGTTCATTTTCGGTGCCCACCACAACCGGAAAGGCGTACGATTTGCCATCTATAATCAACTCAACTGTTTTATTCATAGTGCGGGAAATCTTTGCGCTTAAAGATAACAGGTTTGCGCAGTATGGTAAAAGCTTTTCTGTCGAACAGGCTTAATTATTTCCCAATATCAGGGGCATTCCGTCTTTGCCCGCACCTACTACAATTACTTTGGTGTTGGGCGATTTAGCCAGTTCAAGTGTAGCCTCAATACCCCGCATTTTCAACAGCTTATCGGTAAGGCTATTGTTGATGATGTTGTTTGCGCGGGCTTCGCCTTCGGCCTGAATGCGCTTGCGTTCGGCTTCGCTTTTTTCTTTTTCCAGTTTAAACTGGTAGGCCAGGGCCTCCTGTTCTTGTTGTAACTTGTTTTGAATGGCAATGCGAATTTGCTCAGGTAATTGAATAGATCGGATGAGCAGCGCAGCCATGTGTACGTTGTTTTCGCTTAATACCTTCTCGCATTCGTTTTTAATGGTGGCTTCCACTTCGGCCCTTTTGGTTGAGTAAATTTCTTCTGCTGTGTAGCGCCCCATAACCTGCCGAACGGCCGAACGGGCTTCGGGGATGATAAGGGTACTTACATAGTTGCGGTTAAACTTTTCGTGTATGTAGCCTATCCGCTCCGGAATGGGGTTAAAAGCGTACGGTTACATCTACATGTATAGGTAAACCGTTTTTGTCCAGTACGTCCATAGTTTCATCGGTAGCCGTTTCGCGAACCGTGTAAATAAACACATCGTTCCAGGGCGCTTTGGTGTGGAAGCCCGGTGGGATAACGTTTTCTTTGTCCAGACCCATGCCGAACTTGTAAAAAATTACCGCCCTTTCATCGGCCTGGACGGTAAAGAAAAGGCTGGAAGAGATGCTGATGATGACAAACAGGGCGATTACGCCAACAATAATGAAAGGTAGCATTCTGCGGTTGTTCATATTTTTAAGGGTTTATGGTGTTTTGGTTTGCGATTTTTTTTGGTTTAGGTAATCCCAACAACTTTCCAATAATTAAAACGGTAAATAGGCTTCCCCACAATCCTTCTATTACGCCCAGATTTTTAATTAAATAAGAGGCATCCGGATAGCGCGAGTCAATGCCTCCCAGCAGGCTAAGGCTGTGGCCCACACATTCGGCATAGTTGGGTATGCCCAGTTCAAGGTCAACACCCAGGTTACCGAAACCGCTTATGCAAATCAGGTCGTACAGGCTGCCGAACGAAATGCCCGTCATCAAATATACACAAGCCGAGCCCCATAGCTTATCAGGGGTTAAAAATTCGCTATAAAAAATATCGCGGATGGTGTACACAATTACCAAAACTTCTATCGGAAATAAGGTGCTGTGAATAATGAGCAGGGAAAGCCTGCGGTTTTGCACCGGAAGAATTTTATAGTATGGAAATTCGATAAGAATACCATAGGTTACTATAAGGATAAGTGCAACCAACACGCTGATAATGAGTGTTTTGTTTCGGGTAAAGTTGCGCAGTAAATCCCACAGTAAAAACGCATAAAGGGCTCCGAAAAAAGAAAATACCGATATGATAAATTTTGATAATTCGCTGCGTGGGTCTTCCAACAACGGTCCCGAAAGCATCATGCCGATGGTGATGATGATGACCTGTATGATGACCACATTCCGGTAGTCTTTTTGCTTTTCCTGCTGAAGCCCTGAACTGCCAACGAGTGTGAGTCTTTCGAACATATCTCCGAAAGTTAAAATTTAATTTTAGTAATAAACAGTTGTTTGCAAATCCGATTGAAACCTTTAGCTTGAGCACCCTAAGCTATTCACAATGAGGCTATTTTTGTTTAGTGGTTTTGTTCTGTTGTGGGCCCTGTTTCAGGGTGGGGTCTTGTTTGCACAAACCCCCCAGGCCGACAGCCTCAAGGCGCTTTTACGCACCGAACGCAACCCCCAACGCCAGGTTGACCTGTTGAACGATATTGCATTTGAGCTGTTTGATATCAACGACAGCCTGGCTCAGTTTTTCGCGCAGCAGGCGGCCGAAACAGCCCGAAAAGCCGATTATAATAAAGGCCTGAAACGGGCTTTGACCTACGTGGGCCTAGGTTACGTAAGCCGGGGCAACTTCCCGATGGCCATCCGATACTATTATGCTTCTGATTCGGTTAAGGCCGAAGGGGCAGAAGAAATATCAATATATAATCACGCCATGTTGGGCAATGCCTTTCGCAACCTGGCCCGCTTCGACTCGGCAAAGCATTATCTGCAAATGGCACTTACCCAAGCCAGGGCTTTAGGTCAACCGCGCTCGCTTGCAATGGTTTACAAAAATCTGGGCCTATTGCACATTTACCAGCATAATTATGTAGAGGCGTTAGAATCGCTTCGCCTGGCACAGGAAAACCTGAACCTGGATCCGCATAAATACCTGCAAGCTGAGGTGTGGGCTGCCACCGGCAAGGCCTATCTGGGTATGATGGACTTTGAGCAGGCTGGAATCTACTACCAGCGCATGTGCAAATTGGTGCAATCTACGCCCGACCACTTTCAAAATGTTAAATGCCTTTTAAACTTATCGGAGCTGGCCTTTGAGCTTAGCGATTACGCAACCGCACTGGAGGAGGCTATTGCGGCCCTGAACCTAACACAGCAGTATCAATATCCGCCGCAACAGGCCGAAGTTTATGAGCGCATCGGAGAAATTTATATTGAAATGGGCCAGTTCGAACTGGCAGTTCGCTATCTGTTTCAGGCCCTGCGCATTGCTGAACAATATGAATTTCGCCAACGTCAGGGGACCGTGCTCAGCAATCTGGCGTGGGTGTATAAGGAAATGGGTAATCTGCCGTTGGCCCTGGAATACATAAACCGATCGCAACAGGTACGCGAAGCCATTTCCGATGCAAATGGTATAGCCAACTGCTATAATGTGCGCGGACTGATTTTTTTGCTTCAGAAAAAATATCCGCAAGCTGTTGCCGAGCTGGAAAAGTCGCGCAATCTGCGAGAACAAATCGGAGACCTGCAGGGTATGGCGGCTTCTACATTTAATCTGGCTTTGGTTTACGATGAACAAGGTTTATACGAAAAAGCCCTGGCCCTGAAAGAACAGGTTCTGTCAATGGAAGAACAACTACCAAATAAGTACAACCTGTCGATTACATTAAACAGTATTGCCCGCTCGTTTATTAAGATGCGGAAGTTCACCGAGGCCTGGCCCTACCTGCAGCGGGCTTATGAGATGGCAACGACCATCCAGGCACGGGTTCTGCTAAAAAATATATATGCCACCTATGCCGATTTTTATGAAGCTACTGGCGACTACCGCAGCGCCACCCGATATCTGCGCAAGCACCAGCAACTTTCAGATAGCATCTATACCACATCGTCACATGCCCGCATGGCCGAAATGCAGGCGTTGTACCAACTGGAACAAAAAGACCAGCAAATTAAATTGCTTGAGCAGCAGCGGCAGTTGCGCGAGCAACAGGTAGCGTTGAATCAGGCTCAGATTAACAACCTGCGTCTTGTTTTGGCTGCGGGTATTCTGGTGCTGGTGCTTATATCGGCGTTAACATGGAGCATATACAAATCGAATAAAGATTTACAAAAAGCCCACCGCGAAATCAAGGAACAACACGAAGAAATCCAAACGCAGGCCGAAGAGCTAACCGAAGCCAACCGCAGCCTGAGCCGCCTGAACCGCGAACTGTCTGAAAAGCAGGAAGAAATTCAGGCCCAGGCCGAGGAAATCATGGAAGCCAACCTTACCATTAACGAAATTAACCGAAACCTGGAAGCCGAAGTACAAAAGAGAACACAGGAACTGGAACAAGCCTATAAAGAACTCGACACCTTTTTCTACAGGTCATCACACGATTTCCGCAGACCCTTAACCACCTTTATGGGACTTGCCGAGGTAGCCAAGATAACCGTAAAAGACCCCATTGCACTTGAATTGTTCGACAAAGTTCGTGAAACAGCCGTTAGCCTGGATAAAATGCTTATAAAACTGCAATCCATTAGCGATGTTGGGGCCCAGGAATATGTTTACCGTGAGGTGCAGGTAAAAGAATTATTCGACTCGCTATGCGATTTGTGGCGCGAAGAAATAATTCGTAAAAATATTGTGATTACCAGCGAATCGCATCTTGCCCGACCCTTTCATTCCTATACTACACTTATCAAAATTATTCTGGAAAACCTCCTCGAAAATGCCATCCAGTTTTGTGCAGCGCTCAATCCTCGTATTATGTTCAGCGTGCATGAGGGAGACGACTTTATTGTACTTGAGTTATCGGATAATGGCCACGGTATTCCGGCTGAGTTTCACGATAAGGTATTCGATATGTACTTTCGCGGCAGCCACCACTCTAAAGGTAACGGTTTAGGTTTGTACATTGTTAAGAAAGCAGTTGAAAAGTTAGGGGGCGACATTATGTTTACCAGCGAAGTGGATAAAGGCACTACCTTTAGCGTACGGCTGCCGCGCAACACCCGGATTTCAACCATTATTACCTGATGCCCCTGCTGGCACGCCTCATACTCAAGATGATGGGCTGGGACCCCGCACCGCGTGGGGCCTTCCCTTTACAAGTTGAAAAGTGTGTGTTGATAGTGGCTCCACACACCAGCAACTGGGATTTTGTTTTAGGTATGTTGTACCGCAGCGCCCTTGGCTTACATGGGGCCCGCTTCTTAGGTAAGAAAGAATTGTTTAACCCATGGTTCGGATGGTTTTTCAGGTGGGTAGGCGGAGTACCGGTCGACCGCCAGTCCAGCCACCAGGTAGTGGCAGAGGTTGTGGAAATACTAAACCAGCATAACAGGTATATACTCGCCTTGTCACCCGAAGGTACACGTAAGCGGGTTGACCGCCTTCGTACAGGTTTTTATCACATCGCCCGGCAGGCCCGTGTTCCTATCGTAATGGCCGCGCTCGACTATGAGCACCGAAAGGTAATTTTTGCCGAGCCTTTTATGCCCACCGGTAACATGGAGCAGGATTTTGCTCACATCTTAAACTTCTATCGGCCTGTTAGGGGTAAATACCCTGAGCAAGGTTTGGGGCATCTGTA
>FWPU01009520.1_pt1 | contig 15215 bp, 14 predicted proteins | sample 2228361 | NCBI WGS metagenome assembly FWPU01 (sample SAMEA103939777, study PRJEB20133) | metagenome
TTTCCCCGTTTCGCCCCCTTTGGCGCCCTTGTGCAGGAACGGAGTCAGCAAGTCGATCGGAACAGGGAAGATCGTCGTGGAGTTGTTCTGGGAAGCGATCTCCGCCAGAGTCTGGAGATATCGAAGCTGAACCGTGATGGGCTGCGTACCCATGATGGCCGCGGCCTCCTGGAGTCGGGTTGCGGCCTGGTATTCACCCTCGGCGCTGATCACCTTGGCCCGCCGGGTCCGCTCGGCCTCGGCCTGCCTGGCAATGGCCCGCTGCATTTCCTGCGGCAGGTCGATGTGCTTGACTTCCACGGTGGCCACCTTGATGCCCCACGGATCGGTGTGGCGGTCCAAGATCTCCTGGAGCCGCTCGTTCACCTTTTCCCGTTCCGCCAGGAGCTCATCCAGTTCCACCTGCCCGAGAACGCTTCTCAAAGTGGTCTGGGCGAGCTGGGAAGTGGCGTAGAGATAGTTCTCCACCTCGACGACGGCCTTGTTGGGATCCATCACCCGGAAGTACACCACTGCGTTGACCTTGACCGAAACGTTGTCCCTTGTGATGACGTCCTGGGGAGGCACGTCGAGCGCTACCAGCCGTAAACTCACCTTCTGCATCTTGTCGATGATGGGAATCAAGAGAATCAACCCCGGCCCTTTGGCCCCGATGAGTCTTCCCAGCCGGAAGATTACACCCCGCTCGTATTCCCTGAGCACCCGGATCGCGCTGGCCAGGAACAGTCCCAGAATCACCAGAATCGCCAACAGAGAAGCCGACATTTTTCTACCTCCTTGTGGGGGTCTACCGGCGGGAGACGGCTCACACCTTCCGGCTGGCCGCCTTTCTCACAACCAGCATGAGATCGGAAACCTCCAATACCTCGATCCTTTCGCCCCGGCGTACGGGCTCTTCGCTTCGGGCGTTCCAGTACTCCCCATGAACGAAGACCTTTCCTTCCGGGTCTAAATCCGTCAGTGCCGTGCCCCGAAGCCCGATGAGTCCTTCCCGGCCGGTCCTGGGCCTGGACAACTGGGCCTTGAGAGCAAAGGACAGCCCAAAGACGACCAAGGCCGCCGTGGTCAACACCGTGGGCAGGATGATGTACCAGGAGAGGCGCAGGTACGGTTCGGGCGACTCGAAAAGCATCAGGGAGCCCAGGACCATCGAAATGATCCCCCCCAGGGTGAGCACCCCGTAGCTCGTGACCTTGATTTCGGCGATAAAAAGAAGCAGAGCCAGCAGGATCAACAAGATCCCCGCATAGTTCACCGGCAGCGTCTGCAAGGCGAAGAAGGCCAGGATCAGGCAGATCGCGCCGAAGACGCCCGGGAAGATCACGCCCGGATTGGAGAGCTCGAAAAAGATCCCGTAGAACCCCAGGACCATGAGAATGTAGGCGATGTTCGGGTTGCTCAGCGCGTCCAGGAGGCGGTAGCGCCATCCCATTTCAATCTCCCGGACAGGCAGGTTCTTGACTTGCATCTTCCTGAGCCCGAAAAGGGTCTTGACCTCGCGACCTTCCAGTTGTTCCAGAAGCTCGGGAAGGCTTCCGGCGATGAGATCGATGATCTTGAGCTCCAGAGCCTTTTCGGCCGACACGGACTCGCTCTCCCGAACCGCCTTGGCGGCCCACTCGACGTTTCTGCCGCGCTGCTCTGCGAGGCTCTTGGCATAGGCAGCCGCGTCGTTCTCGACCTTCTTGAGCATCGTCTCGTCCATCTGTCCGCCGCCCAGCCCCACCGGGTGGGCCGCTCCGATATTGGTGCCGGGCGCCATGGCGGCGACATGGCTTGCCAGCGTGATCATGACGCCGGCCGATGCGGCGCGTGCTCCGCTCGGAGCCACGTACACGACGACCGGGACCGGAGAATTCAAGATGGCCTGAACGATGTCCCGCATGGCCGTGTCCAGCCCTCCGGGCGTGTCGAGTTCGAGGACCACGCACGCAGCTCCTTCTGCCGCAGCGTCCTGCAAAACCTTGACGGCGAAATCGCTGATGCCCGGATTGATGGTGCTCTTGATTCGCGTCACGGCGATAAATGGGTCCGACGAGTCGGCGCCGGAAAAACGGCAGAGACACGTGATCGCTGCCACAACCAAGACAAAACCCCACCAGCGCCTCGCGCGGCCCGGTTCGAACTTGCCGAAGCGTCTTGCCTTTTTCATCCGGTCTGGTGCTCCCCTGCGGAAGGCTGCTTGCCCTTTGCAGAAACCCGCGTTCTTTCTTATAATGAAGGAATCTCTCTCCACTCTATCGGAAACAACCCTGGGCTTCAACTTGTTCGCGCGGGCTGTCCCCGCGCCGGGAGACTGCAGGCCTTTCGAGACTCGGCATCCATGCGGCTCAGCCTCATCCCGTTCGTCGCCTTGCTCGCCCTCCTGCTCGACCCGTCCAGGGCCCACGCTTGGGGCCCGGTGATGCATCTCCAGGTAGGTCTCGATATCCTGCGACAGGCCGATCTTCTGCAGCCGAGTCTGAGGATGCTTCTGGAGTCTTTTCCTTACGACTTCCTGTATGGGTGCATCGGGGCGGACATCATTTTCGCCAAGGGGCTGGCCCGATTGCACGAGCATTCCCACAACTGGAATGTCGGCCGTTCCGTCCTGCACGAGGCCAGTTCGCCCGCCCAGGAAGCCTTTGCCTACGGATACCTCAGCCACCTCGCGGCAGACACGGTGGCCCACAACCATTTCATACCGGCATGTCTCGTGCGGGCTTATCCGGCCCGAACGCTCCGGCACGTCTATTGGGAGGTTCGGTTCGACGGTCTGATCAACAGGGACCTCTGGACGCTGGCGAGGGAAATCGCCAGAAGCGCGCCCTTGGAGGAAGACGAACTCATCGAGCGGGTCGTAAAACGGACCCTGTTTTCTTTCAAGACCGACAAGCGGATCTTTTCCGGAATCCTCGTGCTTCACAGGATGGAGCACTGGCAAAGGCTTCTGCAAAACCTCTCGGACCGCTCGGCCTGGAAACTCGGTGCGCAGGATTTCCACATCTACAAGGGACTCTCCCTGGAAGCGGCCATGGACCTCCTGATCCGGCAAGATTCCGCAGCCTGTCTGCAGAAGGACCCCATCGGCCGGACAGAACTCAAGCGGGCCAAGCGCGCCCGCCGCGTTCTGAGAGTCCTCGAGCGGAAAGGCCAGCTCGAACCCTCTATGGTGGAGCAGGTCCTGCGCTCCCTCCACCCAGACACGCATCCTTGAAGGGTTGTACAGCCCGCCCGGCAGGAAGTCGGCAGCCCCCCCTGCACCCTGGCCCGACCGAAGCCGCCCTGCGCAGGGCCTCATGCGGGGGAATCAGCCCTCCGTCCCTTGTCCGGTCCCCTCGAGCCGCGCAGATCCTGGATCCGATCGAGGATCCTGTGTGCGAGATCCTCCTTGGTCATGAGGGGTAGATCCTCCACCCGGCCGTCTCTGCGGATGCATTTGACCTCATTTCTGTCAGACTGAAAGCCGATGTCGCTCCTGGAGACATCGTTCACGACAATGAGATCGAGGTTCTTCTTCTTCCGTTTTGCCTCGGCATGCTCGAGGAGCGACTCCGTTTCTGCCGCGAAACCGATGAGAACTTGCCTCTCCTTGCGCCTTCCCAGCTCCTCCAGGATATCGGGCGTCTTTTCGAGCTCGAGCGTGAGGCCCCCCGCGCCTTTCTTGATCTTCTGGCCTTCCCGCCTGGCCGGCCGGAAATCAGAAACCGCTGCGGCCATGACCACGGCCGTGGCCCTGGGATACGCCTCGAGCACAGCGTGGTACATCTCCTCCGCAGACCGCACCGGCACCCAGGCAACCCCGACCGGGACTTCGCAGGTGCTCGGGCCGCTGATCAAGATCACCTCCGCGCCCCTGCGGGAGGCGGCCTTCGCAACGGCGAACCCCATCTTGCCCGAGGACCGGTTGGTCAGGAACCGCACCGGATCGATGTCTTCGTGCGTCGGCCCCGCGGTCACCACGATCGTCTCTCCCCGGAGATCCTTGGGGGCCAGCAGGGAGAGCACGTGCTCCAAGAGGACTCCGGGCTCGGGAAGACGTCCCACCCCCTCGTATCCGCAGGCAAGATCCCCCTCGGCCGGCTCGACGATGTGGTAGCCGAACTCCTTCAACCTGCGGAGATTCGCCTGCGTGACAGGATTCCGGTACATATGGACGTTCATGGAAGGAGCCAGAAGAACCGGAATCCGCGAAGCGGCGCAGACCATGGTGGTGAGGATGTCGTCGGCGATGCCCGATGCGACTTTCCCCAGCAGGTTGGCCGTCGCCGGAGCCACCACCAGAAGATCGCACATCTCGACCAGCTTGATGTGGCCGATCTCGTGTTCGCCCGTCAGCTCGAAGGTGTCGGTCCAGACCCGATTCCCGGAAAGCGCCTGAAACGTCAGAGGTTTGACGAATTCCTGCGCGTGGACGGTCATGGCCACGTGCACATCGAGGCTCTGCTTCACCATCAGCCGGACGAACTCGGCGGCCTTGTAGGCCGCGATTCCTCCGGTCACCCCGAGGAGAACCCTTTTCTTGGCTTCCATGGAACCGACTCCCTCGCCGAAACGGGTCCTTCGCCGCGGACGCGGGCTTGAGCCCTGCTCGGCCCGAATGTCCATGGGCCAGGCCTTCAGACGCGCACCGGACCGGCATGACCCGGGCAGAGCTTTTCCCGCAACTTTCTTTCCACCACCTCCGGGACCATTTCATGGGCGGTCCCGCCGAGAGCAACGATCTCCTTGATGATGGAGGAGCTGTAATAGAGGTACTTGCCCTCGGTCATCATGAACACCTGCTCGATGTCCGGGTCCAGAGACTTGTTGGCCAGAGCCATCTGAAACTCGTAGTCGAAATCCGTAACCGTCCGGATCCCGCGGAGAATCACCCGAGCCTTTCTTGCGCGCAGGTAGTCCACGAGGAGACCTCGAAAGGAATCGACCTCGACCTGGGGCTCATCCCGGAAAATCTCCCGGATCATGTCCATCCGTTCCCGATCGGTGAAGGTCGTACGCTTGCTCGTGTTGTTCGCGATCGCGATCACAATCCGATCGAAGATCTTCAGGGCCCTCTGGACGATGTTGATGTGGCCATAGGTGATCGGATCGAAGGAGCCGGGATAGACTGCCAGGCTCGTGATCTTGCTCTTCCTATTCGCGTTGGCCATCGCCTCCTCTTTCTCCTGGGGCATAGATCAGGAAGGAAAGGGTCGTGTTTCCGTAGGTGCGATCCTTCTGCAGCAGAAACGGTCGGTCCGGAGGTCGCGGGCGGTGGATTGATCCGTGCTCCCATACGATCCTAGCATCTTCGGCAAGCAAAGAAAAACGAACGAGCCCCTCGAGTGTCGCTTCTATGGAAGAGGACGCATAGGGCGGATCCAGCAGGACCAGGTCAAACCGTTCTCCCGATAGCAGGGGCACCCGGCGCAAAGCGGCCGGAAGGCTCCCTCGGATCACGACGGCCTGCGAGGCAAGGGAGCACCGTTCCAGGTTCTCCCGGATCGTTCCCGCGCAGGCTGCGTCCGACTCGACGAACACCGCCCACTTCGCGCCCCGGCTGAGAGCCTCGATTCCGAGGGCTCCGCTGCCAGCATACAGATCCAGAACCCGGCACCCTCGAACATCGGCGCCCAAGATGTCGAACAGCGCTTCCCGCACGGCATCCCGCGTGGGCCGCACCCCCGGAACCAGCGGGACCCTCAACCGCCTCCCCCGTGCAGCCCCGCCGGTCACGCGCAGGGTTCCGCCCGGGCTCCGGAGAGAAGGACTCCGCCTGACGATACTCCTGGCTTTCCTCATGGAGCCTCCTGGACCCTTCAACGGCCCCCCCTTCCCTCAGCCCGGTCCCAGCCGACTGTCGGCTCAGCCAAGGGGCCGCCAATCGCCTGGATGACCCGACGAATCCGGTCCCGATGGGTCCCCCCCCAATACACCCTCCTGCACAATTTGCACTCCCGGAAAGCCCCGTGTGTCTGGGAAACGTGGTCCGGCACTCGACTTCGAACCTCCTCAGGCCCTGTCTCGCAGAGCGGCAGGTTGCAGACCGGGCACCGAGTCAGGATTCTCTCCGGCAGGATCGGGATCTGCAGGCGCTCCATAACTTGCCGCAGCTGTTCCTCCCAGCCGTTGCCCGAAACGAGCAGCCCCTTGCCGGCCTTCGCGTCCCGGGCCAGCCGGGTGTCCTTGGTCAGCAGGATTCGACCGGACAACCCGTGGAGCTCCAGAAGGTCTGAATCCGCTACGGCCCGGAAATACCACGTGTCCCATCCCAGGATCCGAAGCCACCGTGCAAGACGGCCAAGCATGCAATCGGCCAGAAAGGCAGGCGCTTCTTCCCCCGGTCGCTCCATGGCCACCCCGGCCTCCTCCGATCCTACGAGGTCAGCCTCTTTGACACCCCTGAAACGGCTGTGCTAGCTTTTCGAGTCCGCGTTCGCCCTTGGCCCCTTCTTCGTCCCGGACATGGAGGCAGGGCCGCCCATGCCCAAGCAGCTGCTTCTCGTTCGAAAACCGCCGGCAATTCCCTTGGTCGCTCTTTCCCTTTCGGCCCTTTTGCTCTCCTACTCTTTCATTTGCGCCCAGGAGGAATCAAGCCCGCCGGTCGCGTTGCCCAGGCCCTGGGATTTGGTCAAGAGCCAATGGTCTCTCCGGCCCCCGGAGACACCCCTCGCCGCCGTTCCTGCAGGGACCCCTCCGGTCCGGAGCGCGGAAACAGCCGGACTCGTTCCTCTCACTCTTCGCGAAGCCGTACGGATCGCTGTCGACGGAAACTACGATTTGCAGGCGCAAAGCCTTGTTCCCCGGATCGCCGAACTGGAGGTATCCAAGGCCAAAGGCGTCTTTGATACCTACCTCACGGCTTCGTATGCCCACGATTACGCGAGCGAACTGACCTCCTCCCAGCTCCAAGGGACTTCGGCCAACCTGTTGAAAACCAGGAGGATCGTCTCCGACGTCGGCCTGGCCAAGACCGTCGATACCGGAGCCAGGGTCGACCTCAAGCTCGACCTCACCCGGATGGGAAGCAACTCGACCTTCCTCGTCCTGAATCCGTCCTACACGACGCACCTGAACCTGTCGATCGCTCAACCCTTGCTGAAAAATGGTGGCTTGGCCTTCCAGAGGACCCCCATTCGAATTGCCGAGTACCGCCGCCTCACAAGCGAGAACCAGTGGCGGGGCGCAGTGGCCGACGTTGTCCTGGAGGTCGAACAGGCATACTGGGATCTCGTCTTCGCCTTCGAGAATCTCGACGTGCGGCAACGCTCTCTCGATCTCGCCCGGCAGCTGCTCAAGGAAAACGAAGCGCGAGTCCGCTTGGGAACTCTCGCCCCCGTGGAGGTGTTGCAGTCCCGGACCGGCGTTTCGCTGCGCGAGGAGGAGCTCCTAGACGCCCGGAGTCTCCTCGAGAGCGCCCAGGATCGCCTCAAGGGCCTCCTGCAGTGGAACCGGGCCCCAACGGGTTCCCAGACATGGATCCAGCCGGTGGAGACCCCACGGGATCCGCCGGAGGAGGAAGAGGATCTTCTGGAGGAAGCGCTGGAAGCAGCTCTTCGATCCCGCCCCGAGTTCCTGGCGGCAAGGAAAGAACTCGAGGCCAAACACCTCGAGATTCGCCTGGCCGAGAACCGACTTCTCCCGAGCCTCGACCTCACGGGCCGGATCGGTCTCAACGGCCTTGCGGGCTCGGCTGTGGAATCGACGGACTTCTTCGCCTTGTCCCAGCTTTCCGAGTTCGAACGTATCCTGGTCGGTCTCGGCCTGATCGAGCCGCCCATGGCGACGAGTCCTCTTGATGGGAGCTGGCGCAGGAGCTTTCGCGAGCTTGCGGACACGGACAGTTACCAGTGGGGAGTCGGCCTCCGCTTCGAAATGCCCCTGGAAAACCGAACGGCCAAGAGCGAGTACCTTCAGGCGAAGCTGGAGGCTTATCGAAGCCTTTACACCTTGCGAAGTCTTGCGGAAAAGATCACACTGGAAGTTCGCGAAGCCTGGAGAGCCATCGGCACCCAGCGCGAGAAAATCCGGACCTCTCTCGCGACAGAGGATTTCGCCAGGCAGCAGTTCGAGGCGGAGCAGAAGCGACTGGCCCTCGGCCTGTCGACGAATTACCAGCTTCTCCAGATGGAAGAAGATCTCAGAACCGCTCAAATCAACACCTTGAGAGCCAAAATCGACTACTGGAAGGCCCGGGCACGACTGGAAAAGGCCAAGGGCTCCCTCCTCGAAAAAGAGGGAATCCGGATCGAGGAGGCACCCTCTTCAGGGAGTGGATGACATGAACATGCCCCGGAGATCTCTGATAGCCGTTCTTTTCCTTTCGCCTCTACTGCTCGCCATGGGGATCCTGGGCGAACCGCCGCCCAGGCAGGACGTGCCGGAAACCGGGCAGGCCTTCCGGGCCGTCATGGTGGATCTCGAAGGCGTGTCCACCCAAGTGAGCCATTTCAGCTACGACGGGGAAGGATACCTTCCGGCCTACAGGGGCAGGGCTCTGGTTGTCATCCCCTTCGAGCGGATCGCGGCGGTCGAGTTCGGCCAGACCCGCCAGCACCGCCGGGAGGCCAGAGTTCGCTTCCGGGACCAGCAAGAGGAGCTTTTGTGGGTCGACGAAAAGCTTCTGTTCCTGGGGAAACTGCAGTACGGAACCTTTCAGATCCAGGCCAAAGATCTTCAGGCGATCCGCTTGGAGGCAGAGACATCCCCCTGACGGGCGGCCGGCATGAACCGGGCAGGCCTTTCCAAGGGTCCTCCTTTCTTGAAGGCTCGACGAGCTCCAGCTCTCCAGTCGACTTCCGCCTCTCGCGCGGCCGCGGGCTTTCTGCTGGGCCTTGCGCCCGCAGCATCGTTTCCGCCCTGCACGGGCCTAGCCGATTCAAATGTTCCATCGTCTGCTGGGGCGCTCTTCTTTCTCGGCTGCGCCCTGCTCCTCCTGGTGCACGTCCTGCTGGACTTTGTCGCCAGCGGGAAGGAGTGGTCCCGATGGCGGGAAATCCCGTCCTGTCCCGAAACCGCCAACCGTGTAGAGCACCGCATCCTGTACCGAGGAACCGCCCAAGAGGTGTCCGAACATTGCACCCGCGTTTGCCAGGAGTTCTTTGCGCGCTTCTATGCCTTTCACAGTACGGAACCCGCGGCTACTGTCTATCATTTCTTCGCGAAGCGCGGGACGCTGTCCCTTTTCGCCCTCCCCTGGTTGAAGACGGGCTTTGTGTTGCTCTTCCTTGGCTTTCATTTCGGCCTCAGGACGAGTCCCGCTCTGTTCGATCGGTTTCTCCTCTGGGCCGGAGCGGGCGCCCTTTCCGTCTTCTGGATCCCGGCTGTCTGGATCCTTGCACGTGCCCCGTATCAGAAGATCTGGATGTCCCTTCGAGAGGCCGACGGACGCGTCTTGTTGACGCTTCTCTGTTGTTCACCCTCGAGCCAAGCCAGGCTGATACATCTGGCCAGGACTCTCTTGGGACGTCTCGTCCCCGTCGATTCCTCCCAAGGGCGTGAGCAGATGCCGCCCGCCCGCCCTCGCTGCCGGATCAAGCAAGAATTCCGAACCGAAGAACCGTCGGGTTGACGGCTCGGCAAAAGATGAACCGTCTCGTTCCCCGGGCCACGGCCACCCGGGCCGCCTGCATCCTCCAAGAAACCGGGCCGCTGCCCAAAATGAGGAAGCCCGCTCACTTTGCCTTCGTCCCCTTCCGCACGGTCCGGCGTTTCGTCTCCGAACGAAGCCAGGTCAGGTACGGAGCCGATCCCTCTGCCACGGCCAGGCCGATGATCTCGGCAACCTCGTAGCTGTGCAGCCTCCTGGCTACCTCCTCGAGTGAAGGAAACAACTCGCGCCGCGTCTTGCACAGAAGCAGGACTTCCGCGTCGTCGCAGAGCCTGCCCTTCCAGCGGTATAGGGATCGGATCCCGCGGACGAGATTGGCGCAGGCAATCAGACGCTCCCTGAGAAGCCCGGTCGCGATTCTCACTGCCTCCTCTTCGGAAGACGCCGTGATGAAAACGACCATTTCCGAATCTTGCTTCTTCCCTTTCATGAGAGAGAGCCTCCCTGGAAAAGAGTTACGATCTGCTGCCTTGACCTTCCTTTCACGGACTGTGAAAGGAAACCCGGGCGAGACAGGCTGATCCGGCCCTGTCCGTTCTGCCGCCTACCAGGCCGATCCGGCCGGACCCGGTTCTTCCTTGCATCCAGCTCGCGCCTGTGGCAAGTTGGTGGCCCTCCAGGCCGAGCAAGATCCAAAGCACCTTCGATCAGACTCGAACGCAGGAGAGGAAAAGTCACCTTGCCGCCTCTGTCCCCGCGAGGGAGAAAGACATGTTGCAGAACGATATCTGGATCCGCCACATGGGCCCGAGGATGATCGAGCCCTTCGAGCCGTCCCTGATCACCGAGCACGCTATCTCCTTCGGCGTCTCCAGCTTTGGATACGACTTTCGCCTGTCCGATGAGTTTCTCTTTTTCCGACCGCCTCCCGGGCTGGCCTGTATTGACCCCAAAGAGATGAAATCCGAATGTTTCGAGAAACAAATCTGCAACCCCTGCCTTCTGCCCCCCAATCAGTTCGTGCTCGCCTCCTCCATGGAATTCTTCCGGATCCCGAGAAACATACTCGGCCTATGCACTGGAAAATCCACCTATTCCCGCTGTGGAATCCTCGTCACCCTGACGCCTCTCGAGCCAGAATGGGAAGGCCGCATCACGTTTCCCATTTACAACAGCACGCCCTTTCCTGTCCGTCTCTATCCAGGCGAAGGCATTGCCCAGGTGCTTTTCCTCGAAGGCCATTCTCCCGGAGTTTCCTATGCGGACCGAAAGGGGAAGTATCAGGGTCAAGAGGGAATCCAGCCGGCCCGGGTCTGAGCGCCGGCTCGCTCGGCGGGAAGCCGGGCCCTGCCTGTTCACCCCTCTGCTCTGGCTCCGGACGGCGGGCTCTCGGCTCCGCCCCATAGAGAGAGGATCATGAAGACGATCGAAAAGAGAACGTAGTTCGCCGCAAACGCCCTGGCCATGCCCCAGCCCACCACAGGCCGAATGCCGGTCGCCGTAACTTCGTATGCGTGGATCAGCCCCAACCAGGCGCAGATACCTGCCACCAGGCTCCAGAGAGCGGCGCGGCGAAAGTCCTTCTCGATCAAGGAGACGGCGATCGCCGCAAAGAACATGGAGGAAAAGAGAAATCCCTGACTCAAGGCCAGCATTCCATGCATGAGGGCCAGGACGCTTTCTCCGGAGTTCGCGGCCAGGAGGTGAAAGCTGGATCCGGCGGATCGGAGGCCGTTCTCGAGCATCATGACACCCCACGCAGCCAACGAGGGGAAGAGGCCGAAAGCGACCGCCGGGGCATGAGCCTGCGGGGTTGCTTGGAAGGCCTGGGCGCAGATGACGATGCCAATCCACAGGAGGATGCCAAGCCCGGCTTCCAGTGGAATTGCCCTGACTACCCAGACAGCGGCACCGGAAAAGGCCAGGAGCGCAACAAAGGCGCCGTTCAGGACGGAATATCCGATCCTGGCCCCCAGATCCTTCCACCCCGGGTGACCGATGTAGATCGTGGTGGGAAAACAGCTGCCGAAGCAGGAAGCCACGATGCTGCCCGCGCCGTTTGCCAGCAGGGAGGAAAAGGTGGAATAGGAATCCCCGGCCGCCTCTGCGCTCTCGATGTTCTGTAAAGAGCCGACCACGTTCAAAATCCCCATCGGAACGATGATCGAGAGGTGGCGCAGGAGATGTTCGCTTCTGACCAAATCCCAGAGGGGCGCCGCGGAAACAAGGGGCGGCGCTGGGGTGAGCGTCCAAGCCTTGACTTCCGGATGCCCAGGGGACAACCCCTGTGGCCCGAGGATGCTATACAGCAGAACGCCCAAAACCACTGCGAGCAGCCCTCCTGGAATCCCTAAAGGATAACGGATTCGCGAGAAGTACTGAGCCAGGATCAGGATCATGGGGAGCATGGCGATCCAGGGCTTTTGGTAGATTCGAAACAGGAAGTCCATGGAGATGAACGTCACCGCAACCCCTGCCAGGGCACTTAACAGGGCCGCCCGGGGCGTCCACCGCCGAATCTTCCCTGCCACAAATGCACCGAGCGTTTCGATCACTCCTGATAGAAAGCAAGCCAGCAGCCCGACCTTCCAGGTCAGCTCGGCATCGCCGGTCTGTTGGTACACAGGCTGCAGAATGAAAAAGACGTAGGCCAGAAGCGTCACCGTGTTGATCCCGTAAGGCAACGCCGTTACGTCGGTCCGGCCCGTCCTTGCCGCCAGTCGGCTCGCCTGCCAGGAGTAGAAAACGTTTCCAAAGACGATGGAGAGGGCGGCCCCGGGGAAAATCCTGTGGACAACCAACTCCTGAGGCATCGAAAGGAGTCCTTGACAAAACGTGCCGATCAAGATGAACTGAATGAGGTTGTCCAGGCCGAGGCCGAAGAATCCGTCCAGGTCTTTCCTCACAAACCATGCGTGTCCGCCCATCCTGTTCTCCCCTTGTACCCGGCGGCGCCTGACTTGCTAAATGGGGAAGGCCCCCTGATGCGCGCTCTCTGGATCGCAGACGCCCACCTTTCCGATCCTGTCTCCGAGCCGTATCGGGCACTGCTGGAGTTGCTCGAAAGATCCATGAGGGAGACCGACGCCCTGGTCCTTCTGGGCGATCTCTTCGAACTCTGGCTTGGCGATCACCCGACTCTCCTCTGCCGGCACGGGGTCCTTCTGGACCTCCTGGCCGGGATTCGGGCATCGGGAAAGAACGTATTCTACCTGAAAGGGAACCACGATTTCCTCCTCGGAAAGAGGATCCAGGAAGGCATTGGCCCCCCCGTTGCCGGAGACGAAGCCATCTTTTCCTGGGACGGGTACCGATTTCTAGCCTCTCACGGGGATCAGATCAACAAGAGGGACAGAGGGTATCAGATTTTGAGGACCCTATTGAGGCAGCCCTGGACGGAAAAGTTTCTCAGCTTCATCGGCCCTTCGGCTTCCTTCCGGATCGCCCAGGTCCTGGCTCGATTCGCGGGCGGAACCCCAAACCCGAAGTCCCTTCGGACCGCTCGGGCTGCTCACCTGCGGTATGCAAGAACCCGGCTGAGAGGCCCTTTTGACGCCGTGCTCCTGGCGCATTCCCATGTTCTCGAATGGAGGATTTTCTCGATCGGGGGGAAACAAAAACTGTATCTCAACCCAGGGAGCTGGGCCGAAGCTCGAACATACGTCCAATACCTGCCCGGGCGCTTTCAGGTTCTCGCATACCGGCAGGATCGCCCAGAAGTCCTGTTTGACTTTGCCTTTTGCCTTGACTAGCCTTCCACAGGGGCTATCCCGTTTTCCACCCAGACAGGAGGACTGACTCCGTGGGGAGCGTCAACAAAGTCATTTTGGTCGGAAATCTCGGAAGGGATCCGGAACTGCGCCATGCGCCGAGCGGGGCGGCAATCGCGAGCTTCACACTCGCCACAAACGAGGTGTGGACGAACAAAGAGGGACAGAGGGAGGTCAAGACCGAATGGCACAGGGTCGTGGCCTTCGGCAAGCTGGCCGAAATCTGCTGCCAGTACCTCACCAAAGGCAAGCAGGTTTACCTTGAAGGCAGATTGCAGACGCGGTCCTGGGAGGACCGCGACGGAAACAAGAGATATGCGACCGAGATCGTCGCCTCGAACATGGTCATGCTGGGACGGGCCCCTGAGCCTGGTGCCGATGCCTTTGCTCCCCCGTTGAACGAGGCCGGCCCTGGCGCCGATGGCCTGGGGGGACCCCCAGAGGACGACATCCCGTTTTAGACCGAAGCCGGCCGGCAGCGGCAAGGGACCGTATCAACGAGACTCGCCGGGCTGAAGCCGTCCCTGATCGTGAAAGCTGTAATAGGCGCCGTCTCCAATGATGATGTGGTCCAGGACCCGAATCCCGATCAGACGGCCGGCCTCCACAAGCCGTTGCGTAAGGGCCTTGTCTTCCTCGCTGGGAGACGGGTCTCCGCTCGGGTGGTTGTGAACAAACAGCACGGCAGCCGCCCCGTTTCGAATCGCGGGCAGGAAGACCTCCCTCGGATGCACGATCGAACAATCCAGGGTCCCCGTCGAAACCCGGTCCGCCCTCAGGCAGCGATTCTTGCTGTCCAGGAGTAAAACGAGAAAACTTTCCTTCTTCTCGTCGCGCAGGGTCGAACCGAACGCCTGGAACACGTCCTCGCTCCTTCCATACTTGGACCCCTTCGGGAGACTCTGGACCGCGAGCCTCCTGCCGATTTCAAATGCTGCCAACAGTCTCGCCGCCTTCACAGGCCCGATGCCGGGAAACCGGAGCAGTTCCCGGGAGGACGCAGAGGCGAGAGTCCTGAGATTCACATGGGCGTCAAGAAGAGCCCGGCTGCACGACACGGCGCACATCCCCCGTCTGGAACAGCCCGTAGCGAGCAGAATCGCAAGCAGTTCCGTGTCGGAAAGATGCTCCACCCCTGCTTCGTGGAGCCTCTCAATCGGGCGCTCTGAACGAGGCCAGTGTTTGATCGACATGCCACACTCCCAAGGATCGGGAGCCCTTTCTCGGGTTGGCGTGCAACCCCCATACCACCCCGTCAGACTTCGTGCAGCATCCTCCTCCGCAAACAGCGCTGCGTCGCGTGCCCGGCGCACCAGAAAAAAAAGGGGAGAAAGCCCGACGGGCTTTCTCCCCCAGATCAGATTTCCTGGCAGCGACCTACTCTCCCACAAGGTCTCCCTTGCAGTACCATCGGCGCTGGAGAGCTTAACGGCCGTGTTCGGAATGGGTACGGGTGTTACCTCTCCGCTATGGCCACCAGGAAAATCGGAATTACTCGACGCATCAAAGACCAAGCAAGTCTGAAAAGAAATATAAGGCTATGATCAAGTCGCACGGTTTATTAGTACCGGTCAGCTCAACACATTGCTGTGCTTGCACCTCCGGCCTATCAACCTCGTCATCTCCGAGGAACCTTCAGTCTTTGGCTTTCACCAAAGAGGGATATCTGATCTTGAGGCAGGCTTCCCGCTTAGATGCTTTCAGCGGTTATCCCTTCCAAACGTGGCTACCCAGCTGTGCCACTGGCGTGACAACTGGAACACCAGAGGTTTGTCCATCCCGGTCCTCTCGTACTAGGGACAGCTCCTCTCAAATATCCTGCGCCCGCGGCAGATAGGGACCGAACTGTCTCACGACGTTCTAAACCCAGCTCGCGTACCACTTTAATCGGCGAACAGCCGAACCCTTGGGACCTTCTTCAGCCCCAGGATGTG
>FWPU01009524.1_pt1 | contig 15213 bp, 14 predicted proteins | sample 2228361 | NCBI WGS metagenome assembly FWPU01 (sample SAMEA103939777, study PRJEB20133) | metagenome
CCACCGAGCCGAAGGTCTTCCACAGGCCCAGCACCTCGATGCTCGCGACACCGGCGGCAGCCTGCTGGGGGAGGCCTACCGCCGTCGGCACAGCGCTTGCCCTTCCTGCCATGGCTATCCCTCTGATGGCCGAGCGCGTCGCCGCCGCAGGCGCAAGTAGGCCACTATCGACCCTAGGGCCAGGATGGCCACGATCACGGCGGCCGGTCGCAAGACATTTCCCAGCGAGGTGCCCCCGCCGGCGGGCAACCCCGTGAACGTCACCTCCAGCACGGTCCCTGCCGGGAGGTCCTCCCCGCTGAGGATCTGGTACGACCCAGCGGCGCTGTCCATTTCCTTCTTGGCTGATAGTTGTTGGCTTTCGGCCTCGCCCTCGTGGGCTGACATGACTAGGACCGCCTTGTCCGTCGGGTAGGCGAGGGGTTTACGGAAGACGAGCCCGTCGCCGGTATAGGGCAGTTCATAGGCCAAGACCAACTGGTGCTCACCGGGCGGAATAGCCTGACCGACAGTTACCCCGCTTTTGCCGGGGATGGCCTCATTCTCCGCAGACACCGCTACTAGCTGGAGCTTCTCTGCCCCCTCGGGCACGGGAAAGAGAGGTGCCTCGCCAGGGCTGGCCACCACCGTTCGATCGCCTGTGTTGGCCATCTTCAGGTAGCTAACGATCCCCAGGCGACGCTCCTCAGGCTTCACCTTCACTATGTGGTGGTCCAGGAGCACCCTTATGGCCTCGGTGCTGGTGGTGACCTCGTAGACGTGTACCGTCACCTGTGCGAGGGGGCCTTCAGGGCTTAGCCGGATGTCGCCTGCCATATAGTCCACCCCCTGATAGCGCACCGTCACCGCATAGGTATCGCCGGCAGAGGTAGGAAGCCCTTCGAAACGGAATTGGCCCAAGGGGCTTGTGCGGGTGGTAAGCTGTCCGGCGGGCCCAGAGCCTGCCATCAAGGTCACTTCCAGGTCGGCCACGGAGCTGCTGCCCTGGCTGCCATTAATCACTCTCCCTTCGACCACGCCCCCGCCGTCGGCACCCACCGGCGAGGCCGGAGAAGCCCACACCAGAGCCAAGACCAGCAGCACCAAGATAGTCCTCACGCTGCCTCCAGATGGGCGCCGCAGCCAACGCAGAAGCGGTCGCCACTCTGGACCGGGCCGCCGCAGTTGGCGCAACGCTGACCCAACTGGGCACCGCAACTCCAGCAGTAGCGATCCATGGCCTCCGTCGCTTGGCCGCAGGACGGGCAGGCCAGGCCACCGGCAGGGGATACAGTCCAGGCGACCGCCGAGGGGGCTGCACCGCCCCTGGCCATCGCCTTATCGGCGCCCGCTGCCCTCAAGGCCTGGTCCAGTTCCCGCAGGATAGCCGCCGCCTGGCTTCGGTAGCGTTCGCGCAGATCTCGATAGTCCGCCTCCGAGAGGTTGCCTAGCTGGTGTTCGAACTCCAGCTCCTGAAGGGCCTGATAAGCCGCGTCCCGCTGGGTGATCAGATCGTCCCAGGGCGAGCCTCCGCCCAGCGCCCCCCGGGCGCTACGGGACGAGCTGATGAGAGGCCAGCCTACCAGTGTGAAGGCCACCAGCATCAGGATGAGGATCGCCAGATAGGTCATGGTGGTCCCTCATTCAAGTAGCGGAGGTCTTCATCGACCCGCTCTTGGTATCTGGACAGCTCCCCGGCTGAGGTCGGGGGCGCCTCCTCCGGGATCGGGGCAGGCCGGCGCCTTACCCAAAGCCAGGCCAGGAGCGAGATGACCACGGCGCCGGCGGCCACCGCCAGGAAGGGGATGGTCCAGGCCGTCAGGCTGAAGCCGCTCTTGCGGGGCAAGGCCAGGACTTGCTCTCCGTACACGACGACGAAGTAGTCCAGGATCTCCTGCTTGCCCTTGCCAGCATCTATCTGGCGCTGAATCTCCTGGACTATGCCGTCGGCCACGCTACAGGCCATGGACTCCTGGCAGACGGCCACCGTGAGGCCGCAGCCGCACTGGCACATCAGCTCGCTAGCTACGTCGTGGACCGTGGGGGGGCCATCAGCGTGGACAGCCGAGGGCCAACTGGCCAGCACCAGAGCCAGGAGAAGGGCCAACGCCAAGACTCCCTTACACACGGCTAGGTTCGACCTCCCCAAAGGGCAGCCGTGCCCGGACGGGCGCTCGTCGCTCCTCCCGGGCGTCAGGCCAGAAGGCGATGACGGTTCCCACCAGGATGATGCCGCCGCCGACCCAAATCCACATGACCAGCGGGTTCACCAGCACCTTGAAGGTGGCCTTGCCGTCCTCCGTCCAGCCGGCCAGGACCACGTACAGGTCCTCCTTGGGCGTGGTGCGAATACCTACATCCGTCACCGGCTCGTCCCGGCGGAGACCCTCGAATCGCTTGCTGCTCTCAATGCTGCCGATGTGGTCACCGCCCCGGGTCACATCCAGGATCCCCGTCACCTTGGCCGAATTGGCGGTGGAAGATTCCTTCAGCCCTTGGAAAGTCAAGGTGTAGCCCCGAATCTCCATGCTCTCGCCCGGAGCCAGCGTGGCTTCGGTGCTGGTGGAGAACATCTGGGAGCCAACGATGCCCAGGGCCATCAAGAGCACCCCGGCGTGGGCGATGTAGCCGCCGTAGCGGGGCTTATGGCGCCACACCAGGCGCGGCAGGGCGATAAGGTAGTTGTCCCCCTGCCGGTGGCGGGCTCGTACCCCCCGATAGAACTCCAGCAGGATGGCGCTCCCGGCAAAGGCCAGCGCCGCAAATCCCAGGATGGCGTAGACGTCATGCATCCCCAGCAGGTAGAGGGCGCTGGCCACCACCAGCGCTGTGGCCACCGGATAGAGAAAGTTGCGCAGCAGGTTCTCCGAGGACGCCTTGCGCCAGCCGATAAGGGGACAGATACCCATGACCACGATCAGGGCCAGGAAGAGGGGCGCCGTAATCTGGTTGTAGAAGGGAGCGCCCACACCCACCTTGACCCCCCGCACCGCCTCGGAAAGGAGGGGAAAGATGGTGCCCCAAAACACGGCGAAGGCCACCCCCACCAGCAGCAGGTTATTGGCCAGGAAGGTGGCCTCGCGGGAGACCATGGAGTCCAGCTCGTGCTCGCCGCGCAGGCCGGGCAAGCGCCGCCACAGGAGCCACAGAGAGCCCACCAGCACCAGGACGATGAGGGCCAGGAACAGGGGCCCGGTAGCGCCCATGGCGAAGGAGTGGACGGAGCTAAGGATGCCGCTGCGCGTCAATAGGGTTCCGAACAGAGACAGCGCGTAGGTGATGATGATCAGGACCATGTTCCAGACCTTGAGCATCCCCCGCCGCTGCTGGATCATCGCCGAGTGCAGGTAGGCGGTGGCCGTTAGCCAGGGCATGAAGCTGGCGTTCTCCACCGGGTCCCAGCCCCAGTAGCCACCCCAACCCAGCACCGTGTAGGCCCACACCATGCCGAACAGGTTGCCCAGACTCAGGAAGATCCAGGCCGTCAGGGTCCAGCGACGCGTCGAGCGGATCCACCAATCGTCCAGGCGTCCGGTGATGAGGGCGGCCATGGCGAAGGCGAAGGGGACGGTGAACCCCACATAGCCCAGAAGGAGGGTCGTGGGGTGCGAGAACATGTCGGAGGTGCGCAGCAGCGGGTTCAGGCCCATGCCCTCCGGCAGGGACAACGGCAGCTTCTCCAGGGGATTCGAGGCAAAGGCGATGATGCCCAGCATGTAGGCCAGGATGCCCATCATAACGGCCGTGATGTAGGGCAGCAGCTCCCGGTTCCGCCTCTCCTCGCGGAGGACGACGATGACGGCGAACAGGGAAAGGACCCAGGCCCAAAACAGGAGGGATCCGGCCTGGCCGGCCCACCAGGCGGCGAAGGTGTACGAGGCAGGAAGGGTCGAGTCGGAGTACTCGGCCACATAGCGGATGCTGAAGTCGCGGGCGAAGAAGGAGTAGACCAGGGCTGCCGAGGCTATGCTGGTGAGACCAAAGGTGACGAAGACAGCATGGCGGGTGCTGAGCCATAGCTCGGGGATGCGGGCCCTGGCTCCTATGAAGGCAGCGACGGTCGCGTAGATGGCGATGATGAAGGCGGTGATGATGGCCGCATAGCCTAACTCAGCCATATCACTCCCTTCCGCCCGTGCCTTGGGCTTCCGGCTTGGCCTCGTACTTGCTGGGGCACTTCACCAGCAGGGAGTCGGCGGCGAAGGCCCCACCTGCTGTCAGGCTCCCTTCCACCACCACATCGGCCCCCGGCTTGAAGGCATCCGGCACGACGCCGGAATAGACCACCGGCAGCGAGCCGCCCTGGTCTCCGGCCATGGCGAAGCGAACGGTGTTGGTCTCGGGGCTTTTCTCCACCGATCCATCCACCACCTTGCCCATGACACGCGCCTTCTCACCGTAGGCGGCGACGCCGCGGGCCAGCAGCTCGTCCACCGTCAGGTAGTACATGGAGGCCCCTTCAAAGGCCCTGAAGCCCAGATAGCCCAGGGCAACGGCCACCACCAGGCCCACGATGAGGAAGCGCTTTTGCCGCAGCAGTCCGGCCCGGGGTCTTGTGGGCTTTGCCGGGGGGGTCGCCCCTCTGTGCCTACCTATCATGGCCGTCCACACCTCCGTAGAGCCGGGCTAGCCCACCTTGCGCATGGCCTCCGAGAGGAAAGGCTCCTCAGCGCCCGGGGGCGTAGCCACCCACACTACCTGCGTGACCCTTTGGTAGAAAAAGTGGAGCTGGCCAGCGTCTCTCACGCTGTACACCGCCACCCCCTCGATCTCCTGGCGGGTAAGCCCTCGGAAAGGCGAGCCCCCGTCCTGGATGCCGCGAATCATTTCGTCTAGAAGCTGTCGCGCCTTCTCTTCGCTGCTGGCCCGAGCCACCCAGACCGTTCCCCCCTCCTGATAGTGCCCTATCCAGGCGTCCACAATTTCGATGGCGGTGCCGTGCAAACGATTAACCTCAGCAATGGCCTGAGGGCCAGCCACCGCGTGGGTCAGGTGGTAGCCCGCCAGCTCGATGGGCGCTGGCGTGGGCGCCTCTTGGCCGCCGCTGATGGACCAGAGGCCCGTGGCCACCCCCACCGCTATTAACAGGGCGAAAAGGAGGGTGACGGCCAGCACTAAGGCCTTCCCCTGGCCCTTTTCGCCCCCCAGGGAACGACGTTGGGAGATGCCCCTCATGGCTGCTCCTCTGGTGGCCGTCGCACCCCCTGCCCGCAGTTGGGACAGAAGGCGAACTCTCGCCTGACCCTGTGGCCACAGTGCCTACAGAAGAGGGTGCCCGCCTGGGGCACACCCCCCTCAGGCCTCTCCGCCCCCCGGCCGATAGCCACAAGGCGAAGACGAAAGCGGCGTCCGAAGGCGCTGTAGAGCACAAGCCCCAGGATGGCGGCACCCGCTAGGGCCAGCAAAAGGATCGCCTCCTGGGGAATACCATCACTACCGCCAGCCCCGGCGGCGGCAGCGGCACCCCGTGCCGGCACCGATGGCTGGTCCGTTGGACGTGCGTAGGCCATCTGAAGATTCACAGGGTTGTCCACGGTTAGGCCCTGATAGCTATAGGTGTAGTGACGGAACCCCTGGCTCTCCATGAAACCGGAAGGGGCAGGCGTCAAGGTGAAATCGCTGGCCTGCAAGGGTTCCTGGACCATCACGTCCAGGCTCTGCACCGGATAGGGCGGCCAGAAGGTGAAGCCTAGGGAGCGCTGGCCTGCCCCGGCGATGGAACCGTAGTAGAACTCCACATACATGATGGGGGTCACCAGTTCATAGGTCAGGGCCAGGTATTGGCCATCGGGCTCGACAGAGTATTGCTGGCAGATGTGCTCGTCGTTGGGCGGCTGGAGGGAGCAGGCGTGCTCGACGGTGGTGTCGGCTGGCAGCCGCAGGCGTATCTGCATAGGCAAGGAGGCCTCGGGGTTCAGCTCGCCCCGATAGGCCACCAGCACCCGCGGCTGGTCGTATTCAGGCATCACGGAGATAGCCATAGAGGTGAATTGGGGCTCACTTTCAGCGGCCGCCTCTCCCTGCCTGATGCCCACCACGGCCACCAGGGGCAGCATCAGCAGGGCCACAAGCTTGAGGGACCGTCAGACGAAAGCGGAAAAGAGGGCGTTGGCTTTCACCTTTCCGTCACTTTCCCCCCAGGGTGGCCCAGAGCGCATTCACCTTCTTCACCTTTGAAGCTAGGAGATTGTGAGAATTTTTACAATGACATCCGCGCCCCATATCACTGGCGCGGATGTGTCAATGTTCTTGGCCCCAACGTGTCAGTCAGCCGAGGCGCCAGGAGTGGCCTCACCCCTCCAGCCGAAAAGCGAACAGGCCGGCGAAGCGGTCGATCACGTAGAGGGTATCGCCCACCACCTTCAGGCCGTGGGGGGCCTGAAACAGGGACTCGGACTGTTTGTCCTCAGGATTCTTCCTGCCGACGAAGCCGACATAGAGGCCATCGGAGCCGAAGACCTCCACAGCCACCAGAAGGGTATCGGACACGAAGATGCGGCCCTGGCTATCCACGGTGACGGCTTTCGGTCGGGAGAAAGTGCCCTCGGTGTCACCGGCTTCCCCCACGCTGAGTAAGAACTGCCCGGAAGGGGAGTACTTCTTAACCGTATAGTTGAGCATGTCCACCACGTAGAGGTTTCCTTGGGCGTCCAGCCAGAGGCCTCCTGGGGTGTTGAAGCCGTACTCGCCGGAGTCGCGCTTGCCAGTGCCTAGGGTGGCCACCAGTTGGCCCTCAGCATCCAGGTGCAGGATGCGATGGTTATCGGGATCGCTCAAGAAAATGTGGCCGCCAGGGCCAACGGCGATGCCGATGGGCCGCAGGGGGCGTTCGGCCGGGGGAACCTGGGGAGTGATAACTCCTTCCACAGTGCCCTGGGGGTCCAGGACGATAACGTTACCGCCCCCAGAGTTGGCCACATAGAGCTTACCCTGGTGGGCGGTCATAGCCATGGGGCTCTGGAGAGCAAGGCGGCTATCTCTCTGAGCATCCAGCACTTGGAGGACTTTCCCTCCCTGGTCTATCTCCAGGATACGGCTGTTGTTGGTGTCCAGGACGAAGATGCGGCCCTCCACCAGGGCCAGATCGGCGGGCAGGGCCGCCGAATCAGGCAGCAGCTTACCCTGGTCATCCTTCTTGGAGAGAGGGACTTGCCAGAGGAGCTGAGCCCCAAAGGTGCGGCTGGTCACCTGCTCCAATGGCCGCTCCTCGCCGGGGGCCGGAATAGGGGGCGCCTCTTCCACCCCTTCCTCTCCTGTGAGCAACCAGGCTCCGATGATGGCGCCGACAACGGCGGCCGTCAGGAGAAGGGCAACGGCGCTCAACCCTACCCTTCTACGGATACGTTTGGGCTGGCCCGTGGGCGCCGGGGGCTGGACCTGCGATTCGTTCATAGCGGCCTCCAATCACCGAAAGCCACTCACGCTCCCTGTGTCAGGCGGGATCGCGAGGGCTCACTGGGGGACAATCGTTACATTTTTCACTATCAGCTTAGCCCCACCCCTGGTGGGGTGCCAATGGGTTGGTCGCACTATATAAGTACCGTCGAAAGTGCTATTTAACCGGGAACTCCCGGTGCTATGGGCAAACACGAGCATCTGTCCAATTCTCTAGAGGAAGGCCCTTTGCTGGCCTGTAAACTGGCGGCAGCTCGCCCCTCTTTTTATGACGTCCTCCATCCACGGAGAGGCAACGGCTCCTCCTCCATCGCCCCAGCCTCCTCGGCCTCGCGCCAGGGAGGCAGAAAATAGCTGATGAGGGCAAACAGCAGCAAGGGCAGGACCAGGATTGCAGCCGCCACTAGCACGCCCTCGCGGCCTCCCAGGGCCGGGGTATAGCTCAGGAAACCGCGCAGGCTCTTCGAGATGAGCTGACCACCGATCACCACGTTCCACCGCATGGCGAAGATCCCCACCAGCACCAGCATCGCCATCAGGAAGGTGAGACGGTTCCGCAGGTCATTGGCCAGGTCCGAGAGTCCTATGAGGGCAAGCCCTATCAGAGGCACCACCGCCCCCATCATGAGTTGAAGGCCGAAGAAGCTGAAGGGGATCTCTTGCGTTATCAACGTCTTCACCGCCGGCCAGCTCTCCTCGGACTCGTAGGCCATGCTGACGATCTCCAGCCCTTCCAGCGCCAGGTCCAGGGCCAGGAAACCAAACAGCCAACCGCCCATGGCACGCACGCACCCGCTATCCACCGGCTCGCCCCGCATCGTGGTCACGACCACATAGAGGACGATGAGGAGGGCGACTCCGGAGACGATGGCCGACATGGGGAAGATGACCGGCATGAGGGGCGTGGACCACCAAGGGTTCGCCTTGATAGAGCCGAAGAGGAAGCCCACATAGCCATGCAGCAGGAAGGCCGAGGGGATGCCCGCCACCGCCAGTATCTTGATCACCTGACGGTCATAACTCAGAGAGGCCTCCGATATATCCTTAACGCCCAAGGTCAGAAGGGAATAGACCAGCCGTCGCGGGCCATTGACGGTCTGGGCGTAGATAACGATGTCCTTGCGGAAGGCCAGCCAGACTTCGATGAGGACCAGTATCAAGTAGAAGAGCCAAATATAGCCGAACCCGGCCATGGCCGAGGTGGGGTTAGGGGTAAGGAATATCTCCAGGGCCCGCTCGGGGCGGCCCAGGTGAGCCAGCAGGGGCAGGGGTGCCACCAAGAGGAAGGCCAGCGCCGTCACCAAGGAGAAGCGGGCCAGGGGTTTAAAGGTCTGGATGCCGAACACATGATAGAAAGAGGAGACGATGAAGGCGCCGGCCACCAGCCCCGTGATATAGGGGTAGACGACGATAAGGATGCTCCACGTGACGTGCTCGTTGGGGTAGGCGAAGCCCTCCATGGTGGCTAGCGCACCCCCTCTCTGAGCCCCAGATAGTAAACCTTGGGTTTGGTTCCCATTTCCGGCTTCAACACCGATACCTGCCGCTCGCGCAGCGTCCGGCTCACGGTGCTCTCGGAGTCGTTAAGGTCGCCGAATATCCGGGCACTCACCGGGCAGACCTCCACACAGGCGGGGTCCCTGCCCTGGGTTATACGGTGATAGCACCATGTGCACTTGTCGACCACATGCACCTCACCCATCGGCGTCCTGCGAACGTCGGGCAAGAAGTAGCGGGCCCCATAGGGGCAGGCCTGGATGCAATAGCCGCACCCGATGCAGCGCTCCTGGTCGATGAGGACCACCCCATCCTCGGTCTTGTAGGTGGCGCGCACCGGGCACACTTGCACGCAGGGCGGGTTATCGCACTGGTTGCACAGCTTGGGTACGAAGAACCCGCGGACCACATCGCCCTCGCCGTCCGCGCTGTCCGATGCCTCGGTGGCGCTGGCAAAGCCAGCGATGCCCCCGGCCGGAGAGTCCACCAGCATCTCCCCCTCGGCCGTGACCTGGTAGCGCTCCACCCAGGTGCGGTTGCGGTCGGGTTGCAGGGGCACGTTGTTCTCCAGCTTGCAGGCCCAGACGCACCGGCCACAGCCGATGCACTTGTTGACGTCTACTACAAATCCCCAGTGGTGGTCTCCGGGACTAGTGGCTTTCGCCGCCCGGGCCGCTATATCAAGAATGAACGATTTCCCCGACTCCAGCAGCAGCGAGGAGGCCACCGCTGCCCCCATGAGGGTGCCGGCCACCTTCATGAACTGCCGTCGGGAGACCTTGGTCGAGCTTCTACTGCGCTGTTTCATGGCAGGCCAAACATTGCTCGTTGGTTCGACCGGCATGGTCGGCGGGCACGGCTCGGTCTGGCGGGGCACTGGCCGCATGGCAGGACAGACAATCAGAGCCCTCCCAGACCTGGTGGGAGACGGCTGTGGCCGGGCCGGGCCGGTGGGCAATATGGCAGGACGTGCACGTGCTCTCAGGGTAGTGCTCGGCCGGGTTTATTTGGGGAAAGCCTTCCGGGCGGCCCACCACCTCAGCATGGCACAGTTCGCAGACCTCAGGTTGCAACCGGATCTGAACTGGAGTCTCCGGGTCCTGGACATGGGCCTGGACGGGGCCGTGACACGTCTCACAGCTCGCCCCGCCGTGGGCGGAGGTAGCCCACATGTCGTATATCTCCTGATGGCAAGCGCTGCCAGCGCAGTCCTTGGGGGTGGAGAACTGAAACGGCTTACTGGCCCAGTCCCCAATATTGCTTCCCTGCATGACAGGGCGCAGCCCGAACTCGGGCAGGGAGACTCGGCCCTGGAGAACCAGAGACCGGAATACCAGAAACAAAATTACAACCGCCGCCAAAACTAGGCCAGCTCGGATCAGGTGCGCCATTTTCTTGCCTGGCCGGTGGGAAGCCGAGAGGCACTAGCAGGGGGCGCGCCAGCCCCCAGATCTTCTGGCTCTCCGCCCACAACCGGCGTCCATTTAAGAGCTGCTTATGAAGTGTCCCCCCTACCGCTGAGGGGGACACTCAGGTTCGGACTGATAGTGGAGGCCGGGATGGACCTTCAACACAGGGGAGGTCAGGGACTTGACGCCTCCCTCTCACTCGCCCGCGAAGTGGCCCACGAAGTACATAAAGATGACGACGATCGCAGCCAGCGAGCTGCCGGCGGCTGCCAGCACCCATCGCCGCACCGCCACGTCGTCATCCTGCTCCCCCTCTCTCTATAGACAAATGTCTAAGTTATAAACAAATGTTTACCTTCTTCACCTTATGCCCCCTGTAGAGGGGTGCCAATGGACTTATCGGGCTATATTGATGCCCATAAGGGTGCTATTTTCCTGCCGACCGCTTGAAGGGTATTTCTGCCATCAGTGGCAGGAGGCACAGAAATCGCTCCAGCCTGGCTGGACGCGATGCAACTCCTGCCCGTGGCAGAGAAGGCAGTCCGTCCTCTCGCCGATGGCGTGGCGCAGGTCCGCCTGGGCTGTCTCTTCCTGGGGGCGATGGCAGTTCAAGCAAGTAGCGGCAGACACTTTGGCATGGGTTTCCACTTCGTCGGGCCTCTGGGTGACATACATCAATACCTGCCGTAGACTGCCGATCAAGTCCGCCTCGTGGCAGGAGTGACACGTCACCTCCCGATGCTCACCGCTGTGCCACTGGTCCCAGGCCTCGCGCATGGTGTGGCAGGTCCGACAGAAGCGGGGATCATCCTCGACGAACTGATAGGCGCGAACCACGCCGAAGGCGCCTAGCGAGACCGCAGCCATGCCCAGGACTGCCAGGGCTATAGTCCAGATCCCCGGCAAGCCCCGGCGCTGGGCCCTCTCGCCCCCGATGGTATCCTCTTTCATCCTTAGCTCTGGTGGTTGGGCTAGCCCCCTATAGGCCAAAATACCCTCAGGGATGGACCGAATGGCCTATTGTGATGATAAGCACAAGCACATACGCTGAGACCGGAGGGGTTGGTGCTCACCCCGATACGGGTTTCGCTGCGCGCCCTTCTCTGGGCCATCGGTTCGACTCGATCTTGGGACCCAGGCCGGCTCACCAGAGGCCGATTCTCTACGGTCCCAGGCAAGCGGCGGGTTAGACGTTTGCCCACTTCCGGCTTGGGCATTTGTCTACCATCCCCACTTCCAGCCTAGGCAGCTATGGCAACGACTTCAATGACCCGTTCAGGCCCCTCGCGGGGTGGCTCTCACGCAGCCCTTCTTGTGACACGTTTTCCGCCATGTCCCAGCATAGTGATGGCCTGGTTATGGCCCGTGTTGGGCACCAAGCTGGCAGTATTGGCTACACCATGTCCATCCGCTTAAAGCTCGTCCTCGGCTACAACCTCTTCCTTATCGCCCTAGCCGCCCTCGGCTTCCTCACCTATTGGCAGCTGGAGCGCTCCAGGGACACATCTAGAGACGTCAGCTCCGAGATCATGGAGCGGGCGGAACAGGCCAGCCACCTGGACGACCACTTAGATGACCTGCGTTCCCTGGAACTGGCCTACCTGCTGGAGAGCGACCCTTTGGCGCAAAGGGGCATCGCCAGCGAGTTGGCCGAGACCCTCCGTGATATCGACACCGGCATGAGGCAATACGTGGCGACGATAACCAAGGGACCAGCGCCGCCAGACTTCCTGCAATTCCAGGAAAACTTGGGGGCCTATCTAGGCGTGCACGAACGTATCGTTGCTCTGGCCAGCGAAGGCCGCCAGCAAGAGGCCCAAGCCCTCTATATCGCCTCCGACGGCGAGTTCCGCGCCCTCATGAACCTGGCCCATAGTCTCCGCCATGCCGCCTACCAAGAGGCCGAGGCCGCCACCAGCCAGGCTGCCTCCTTCACCAGCCGAGCCCAGTACATCCTCATGGGCGGCCTCGTGGGTGTGGCCCTCTTCATCTTCGCCATCGGCCATCCTCTCGCCACCTATATCGACCGCCGCCTGCATGCCCTCTTAGAGGGGACCCGGCGAGTGAGCCGCGGCCAACTGGACCAACCCATTGGCGGCCGCGGCGGCGACGAGTTCGATACCCTGGCCCAGGCTTTCGATAGCATGGTGGGCTCCCTGCGCTCCGCCCGCGATGAGGCCGCTAGGTTGCACGCCCAGGCCCTGGCCATGCAAGAGGAACGGATAGCCTTGTTGCAGCAGAGGATGAGCCAGGTGGTGAAGGCCCAAGAGCAAGAGCGCCAGCGGGTGGCGCGGGAACTGCACGACCAGGCGGGCCAAGCCCTCACCGCTCTCCAACTGGGCTTAAGCCGCCTGGAGCTGGCCGGCCTGACGCCCGAGATACAGGAGGAGGCCGCCGCCCTGCGCCAATTAACGGTAGAGGCCATGCATACCATCCACAACCTGGCCCTAGACCTGCGCCCCAGCGCCCTGGACGAATTGGGGCTGCCGGCGGCCCTGCAAGACTACATCGACACCTTTTCCCGCCGTACCGGCCTAGCGGCGAAACTGGAGGTCTCCGGCCAGCGGCAGCGATTGCCGGTGGAGACGGAGGTCGCCCTGTTTCGTATCGCCCAGGAGGGGCTCACCAATGTGGCCAAGCACGCCCAGGCCAGCCACATCACGATAGCCCTGGCCTTTGAGCCTCCCACCCTCAGGCTCGTCATCGAGGACAACGGCATCGGCTTCGACGTGGAACGGGCCCTCACCAGTGGGCTACGCCAGAGTTTGGGGCTGATGGGCATGCAGGAGCGGTGCCGTCTGCTGGGGGGCGAGCTGAAAATTCACTCTCGCCCCCGCCAAGGGACAAAACTGGTCATTAGCCTGCCCCTTTCCCGCGACACCGCATCGACCGCCAAAGAGGAGGAACTTTCCAAACGCCGCTAACGAAGGAGGGAAGTCCATGGAAATGGGCAAGATCCGCGTCCTCTTGGTCGACGATCACGCGGTGGTACGCACGGGCCTGAGGCTCATCATCGACTCCCAGGCAGACATGCATCTGGTGGGCGAAGCCAAGGATGGGCTGGAGGCCATCCAGAAAGCCCAGGAGCTGGAACCCGACGTCATCATCATGGACATCACCATGCCTGGCCTGGGAGGCTTGGAGGCCACCCGTCGCATCAAGCGAGAGGACCCCAAGGCCCACGTTCTCATGCTCACCATGCATGACAGCGAGCAGTTTTTCTTTCAGGCCCTCCAAGCAGGGGCCGACGGATACGTGACCAAAACGGCCCCAGAATGGGAGCTGCTGGCTGCCATACGGTCCGTCTACCAGGGGAGCTGCTACCTCAACAGCGGCGTCACCAGGCTCCTGGTGAGCGACTACCTGGAAAGGGCCAAGCGCGGCGACCGGCGGCAGCCCCATGACCTCCTGACGGATCGCGAAAGGGAGATCCTTCAGCTGGTAGCTGCTGGCCATTCCAACCGAGAGATCGCCCAGCTCCTCAACATCAGCGAGCACACGGCGCACAACCACCGCGCCCATCTGATGGAGAAGTTGGGGGTCCACAATCGCCTGGAGCTCCTGAAATACGCCCTGCGCCATGGCCTCATCACCGCCGAGAGCTAAGGCCAACGCCCAACGGACCTCCGGCCTGTCCCTGGCCCGGGCCTAGGGACAGCATCGACTAAGCCCCCCAAGAGGGCGTGATTTCGTCTAGAGACTTATGAGCCTTCGGTTCAATGTGCACTGACAGGTTACGCCCTCGGCGTCTAGATTTGTGATACAATTAACAATGGGCGGGCCAGCGGCGATGAGTCTATCCGTCAAGCTGGGCTTGTCCGTCCTCCTGGCTCTGTTGGCCATCGTTTCGCTCCTAGGCTATCTGGGCCTTCAGGCCGTCTGGGAGAGCACCGATAGAACCGTGAACGAGCGCCTGGTATTGGCCCAGATGGTGGCTCAGGACATAGGCCAGGACATCTCCCAGCGCCTCCAGCACCTAGAGCTGCTGGCCCCGGCAATAGCCCCAGATCTGGAGACGGGCCGCTTAGAGCCCATCGAGGAAGCCCTGGAACAACTCTCCCGCTACAGCGGGCCATACACCCAGGACGCTTTTCTAGTGGACGAGCAGGTCCAAATCATCCTTAAGGTCCCTGCCGCTCCTGGCCTGACAGGCACACCCTTGGGCTACTACCCCAACGTCATCAAGTCCATCTCTAACGGCCAGCCCGCCGTCTCCGGTGCCATCTCCTCGCCTGATGGGGAGGGCTTCCTGGTGTCCTTATCGGTCCCTGTCTTCAGCCGGCAGGGGGAGATTCTGGGCGCCCTGGGCACCACCTTGGGGCCCAGCTCCGCTTTCCTGCGGAGCCTGCTGGCCCCTCTTCATCTGGGCGAAACCGGCTATGCCCAGGTCATCAACGAACGGGGGCTGGTGATGGCTATCAGTGATGCCGCTGCCGAAGATGACGCCTTCCCGGTGACGGCCCACGCCGAGCGCTTCACCCAGCTCATCGCCAATAAAGAGGGGGGCCTTTGGACTTGCCACCGCTGTCATGAGCCCCAAGGCGAAGGGGATCGCCGCCAGGACATAATGGCCTTTGCTCCCCTTACCGCTGTGCCCTGGGGGGTAGCCATTCGTCAGGACAAGGGTGAAGCCTTCGGCTCCAGAAACGACCTCCGGAGAAAATTCGTCATCTCCGGCAGCGTAGCCCTGGGCCTGGCGCTGGTGGGCGCCGTGCTGGCGGGGCGCGCTCTGACTAGGCCCCTGCGGCGGCTCGCCCTGGCCTGCCAGCGCATCGCTACCGGCAACCTGGAAGAGCCCATCGCCATCGCCGGCAAGGACGAGATCGGCCAGTTGGGCTCCGCCTTTGAGATGATGCGGCAGCGGCTCAAGGAGTCTCGGCAAGAACTGGAAGAGCACAGCAAAGCCCTGGCCGCCCTGGAGGAACGCGACAGG
>FWPU01009525.1_pt1 | contig 15213 bp, 19 predicted proteins | sample 2228361 | NCBI WGS metagenome assembly FWPU01 (sample SAMEA103939777, study PRJEB20133) | metagenome
GTTTCGGATCGATAGCGAACGGGGTCTTGTTCCACAGCGGAATGCGCGTTTTCATGGCTCGATAGGCGCAAGACGTGTTTGATGCTATCAAGCGAAAAAAGGAAAAGTTGGACTGCGGAAGGGACATGGTATCCCCCTTATGGCAGTCCAAAAAATTGACGAAGTTCTTTCTTCGGATCATACGCCGGCAAGGCATACCATTGATCGGTTGGATCAATATCATTAGGTTTGACAAGTTTCCAACTGTGAGTCCTTTCATTGTCAATAGATGGCGGAAGAAATCCTTCAGGGAACTTCGCATCGGCCTTTCCCGCAAGCCACAAATGGATATAACTCGCCAATTTCTCAGACAGTTCTTGTATGCTGCCGTTTGCCTAAGCAACGTATCGTTCTCTATTCCTTACCATCTGAATTGCCAGTTGAAGCCTCTGGGTGTCGGTCCGTTCGGGCAGCTTCATGTATTCCCATTTCCAAAAGAGGCGATCCTGTTCCGGTTCGTCAACTTGATCGGATGTCTGTGCTTCGCAAGACACCGACATCGCCACGACAACCGCCAGGCCAAATACTACAAGCCATGTGCTCGTGATTCTATTCATCGTGTTCTCCTCCAGCCAACGCCACCACTAACGGGCGGGCGGTACGCCGTACCGTTCAGTGGTTTGTTCTGTCACATGTTGATCTCGATATCCACGTCCTCGACCTCGACCTCGTCGGGGGCGTCCTCCTTTGGCTACCACCAGACGTTCCAGTGCGTTGGCCATGGGTTGTGGTGGTAATACAAAGAGAAGGCGAGGATGGTGAAAATGGTGGCTTCCGCGGGAGAGGAAGCTGCCTCCATCGCGAAGGAGCCGTCAGGCTCCTGAGCCTTCATTTCTTTCCGCGGGCACGTTCCGATTCCAATCTCGCCACGTGTTGCCGCCCTGATGAAAGGCGACGCTCGATTCAAAGTAGAGCTTCAGAATCTTCGGACACGCGTCGCTTTCGGTGAAGGCTCGAAGGTTAGCCGTGCTGAGCTTCGGATTCTTCCTGATGTCTTCAGGTGTGCGTGTTGCCTGAAAGACAAAGATCTCGGCCTTGCCGAGAGTGTCTGGCCGCAGGTCGGCCAGAAGCTCACGGAGTCTCTTGAGACAAAGAGGGTGGTTCAGGAGATCATATGCGGCCGACAGCGAGTGGATGAGACACACGCTCTCCCATCCATTCGCGGGTTCTCGCGAGAGAATCCACTTGAGGGACTGAATTACATTGGTGCCGTATTCCTCGGACACGGTGGTCTCGCCGCGGTCGAGAAATGCGACGAGGTCGAACGCTGTCGTTTGGACCACGTTGAAGGATTCCCACGACCCGTCAGCATGCTGCCGGGCGGAGAGATATCGGAGACCCTTCTCGTACGGCGAGTACGTACGTTCAGCGGGTACGCCGCGTGCTGCCGCAGCGCGGGTGCCATAGAGTCCCTTCATGATGAGGGGGGTGTTGGTTTCCGCACCGACGCATCCGGCGAGAACTACGGCGCTTATGAGTATCGTGATTCTCTTCATCTTATGACAGAACGATCAAGCTCAGCGACGGCCTCGGCGGCGGCGGTGGAGCGCACCGTGCGCTCACGAACTCTCGCGACGCTCGAACGCACGGCGGAGAGGCCGTTCGCTGCAGCGCTCTGGTTAGACCACGTCATCGTGAAACAATCATCCATATCACCATGCCGACAATACCAAGCGCGGCCAGAACCGTCAGCAATACTCCGACGGCAAGAAACGGCAGATACAACCATCGGGGCAGGCTGCCGTAGGCGGCATAAAACGCTGCCTGCTCCGTCGCCGACATCGTGGACGGGTCAATCTCTCCAGATGCGACACGCTGCGCAATCTGCTCTCTAGTCGGCTTCTTCCATGCAACGACAATGAATATCCACGATAGCAGTCCAACACAAGCGACGACGGTACATAATGTCTCCAGCGCGCCAAAGATGGGATGGGAGAACCTCTGGCCAGCAACCTTGCACAACCACAAGGCGAGAAGGCAGAGAACAATACTCCGGAAAGTCCAGCGTGCGATGGTGCGACAGTGCATGGTTGAGTGGGCTCAACGTCACGCAGCAGGGGCGCGAGCTTGCGAGCGTACCCTGCCTGCGCTTGTTCGGGCTTCATCTTATGTCTTGTCTGCCACCCATTTCTCCTCGGGTGAGTTCCTTTGTTATTCCGGCCCCAGTGATTCCGAAATGTCTTCTGCCAACCTGTGCAACAATGAGGATGTCGGGCGCATCGCGCCCGACCGGGGTGGTTGCGTATTGAAACCCATCGATTAGGCCACGGGTCTTGTGAACGTCTTCGGGGGCACCAGCAAACAGCGCTATCGCAGTCTTCGCGTCCGGGTATGTTCCTCCGGTTGCGTTTGCCGCGAGGAAGTTGCGCATGCTTTCCAGGTGACGAGAAATGGCGCCGAACATGTGCCGGTCTTGAGCGTGGAGATTACCAAACCCTAAAACGACCGCCACGCCGAGCAACAGGACTCCCGCAACCCCGATGACCGTCCACTCCTCTCTGTTCATCTTTCTCATTTTCTGAATCGAACGTCGAGTTTCACCGGACAAAATGAGCGCAGCCCATTTGGTACGGTGCGAACTTTTGTTCGATGATGCTTCATTTGCTTCCGATTGCGAGTTCAACGACAAAAACAAGGATGAAAAGGCAGACGGATGTGAGTGCCGCTGAGTGGCTGACAAATCCGTTTGCTTTTCCGAGACCGAAATGTGGGCCAAGGCCATGCCAGAGGAAGAAGCCAAGCGGCACAGTCAGGAGACCTAAACGCACGAGTTGCCAGTGAGTTGCACCGAGGCGGAGAAAATCCACGGCGTCTGCACCCTCTCCAGCAAGCCAGCCTGTCCCAATGTAGACACCGTTTGCGACGAGGCAGAATCCGGCAAAGAAACGGAAGAGAAAGGCGCCGGGCGAGCGAAGGGCTTTGGCGAGAAAAAATGCTGTGAGCGGCAGAAGAACACCGACAATGGGTCCTGCCCAGACCTCAATCAAAGCGTGTGGGTTTGGATGCACATCTGTCCTTGAAATGGTGAATGGGTGCAAAACCACCTTCGTCACAGTTCCGCCTGTCGTTACAGCTTCGAGCACATGCTCAAGCTCGTGAACCGCCTGCATCACAAGCCACGAGAAGCCTATGAACGATCCGATTAGCAGGATTTGGTCCATTCGTTTCATTTCTTTCATCGAACGTCGCCATTGAGGCGCGAGCTTTAGCGAGTCGCCTCCGATGGCTTGTTGGGAGCCTTCTTCCCGACGTGTATTGTCACGGATTTTGTCATTATCTTGCCCTTCCAGAACTCGTTCGGTGCTGGCTGCTCGGATAGCCATCCGATAGATACTCATTGCTGATCACATAGAGACCTTCAGCACCCAGTCCAGGGAAAATATCTGGCGGAAGTTCGATTTGGCCCTCAACAACCCTGCCCGGTCGCAATTCAATGAATGCAGATGTGCTGAGGACATACTCTTTCATCGGGCCGCGATATGGTACAGGCCATCAGGTCCCAGGATTGAAAGTCCATACGCAAGAGTGTAAAAGCTGTCGCCGAACGGACGCAGCACCGTAAGGGCTTTGTCCCCGTTGTTGATGATTGCACAGCGCAATCGGATGGTTTCATTTTCGGCTGGGTGCGCCGTTTTCTGCGAACCCCGCCGCCCGTCGCCAATCCTCCGCCAGACGAGTTGCTGACCGCATTTCTCGACGGATTGGCGCGCGAGGGGCGCGAAGACTGGCAGGTCGAACAGGCGCGGCGTGCTGTGACCACTTGGCTCGGTTGGCGTTCCCACACCCAAAACGCCAGGCTTCCGCCAAAGGCCGAACGGCACCTTGATGGCTCCATCCCTCCTGAAGACACTACGGCCGCTCGGCGCGATTCGATCCGCGTCAGACATTACTCGTACCGTTCCGAACAAACCTACCTCGACTGGGTTCGTAGGTTCTTCGATTACCTTCGCACCGTCGGCGCAACTGTCGAAGGCCGCCCGATCGTCACCACTGAGACAGTCCAGGATTTCATTTCCCATCTTGCCACGCAACTTCATGTCGCAGCAAGCCAGAAACTGCGGATAAGGAACCGCGAGCGAACGGCCGAGCTCCTGGTGCCGGCTTGAGGGATCGTCTCACGGTGTCACGACGCGCTGGATGGCGGGGATCTTGGCAGGGAACCTGACTGTCGCCCACCGGTCGTCCAACGTGCCGTCCGCGCGAACTACCGTTCGCGCGCGACTCGCAAATCAGGGCCAAACCCCTCCCCCGTGCAGCCTCTCACGTCAGCATTGCACGCCGCAGTCAGGGTATGAAGGTGCTGTCTTCTCCGCCCGAATCGTCCAGTAGGGCTAATCCCCACCCGGCGGCGTCACGGGTTTCCGTTTGTCCGGGTTGCACGACCGATTCCCCCTGCTACCTCCTGTGCCTACAGCACATCTCACCGCTGCGGTGGATACAAACCGGGGAGGCGTATCGGGGATGTGACGCCGTGCCGGGGTGTTGGCCGGCTACGCGACCATACGTTGCTCCACCCTCACCGCATCGGCCACGAGCACTACCTCCCGATCCTCCGATTGGAAGAGGTGTTTCGACGGGACGCGCGTCGGGATGACGCACAACACGAATCGCTTTCCCGTGACTTTACTTTGCAGTGGCACCGCGATGTCAAATGGTGTAATAGTTTGCCACAACCTGGACCGTCATAGCGAAATCCTTTCGCGTACACGTAACGCTACGGATAGTCGCATGCAAAACGACGAATCCGCCATTTGGATCACGGGGATCGGGATGGTGTCGGCCGCTGGGAGGGGCTTGGCGGAAACGCTCGACACCTTTGCCTCCGGACGGGTCAACGCCGGTCCGCTGACGCTTTTTCCCAGCGATATTTCATCGCCTGTTTTCGAGGTCCGCGGCGAACTTCCCGGCACGGCATCGGACATGCGGACGCTTCGGTTGGCCCGTCTTGCGCTGGAGGAAGCCCTTCGGACCGCCTGTCTTCCCCCTCCAGTTCTCCGCGGATTTTCCGTCGCCGTATGCCTGGGAACCACGGTTGCGTCCCAACTCAACGACCTGTTTTTTTACGCGGCTTTTCGGCAGGGTTTGGACGTGTCCCCCGATTCTGTGGAGCGCTATCTGAAAAGCAATCTCGCCGCCACCCTTGCGCGCGAGATAGGCGCAGAGGGCCCCTCGGTTACGATAACCAACGCCTGTTCATCAGGCGCCGATGCCCTTGCCGTTGCCGCTGATTGGTTGCGGGTCGGTCTTTGCGATCTTGCTTTCGCGGGCGGCGCGGATGAACTCAATCGCGTTCCCCTTTGTGGTTTCCATGCGTTAGGAGTGATGAGTTCCGAAGTCTGCCGCCCCTTTGATGTCGGCCGCAACGGACTGAACCTTGGCGAAGGCGCAGCCATTCTCGTTTTGGAACGGGCCACGCACGCCCGCCGGCGTGGCCGCCCGCCTCTGGCGGCCCTCGTCGGCTGGGGTATGGCCTGCGACGCATACCATCTGACCGCACCGCGACCTGACGGTTCGGGACTCGAACAGGCTATCCGCACAGCCCTCCTTGATGCCCGGGTGGATGCCTCGGACATAGGGTTCGTGAATGCGCACGGGACGGCCACGCTGGATAATGACCGGGTGGAAGGCGCTGTCCTGGCACGCGTGTTCGGCCCTACGGTGAGCGTCCTTTCCACAAAGGGATTCACCGGACACACGCTGGGCGCTGCGGGAGCGCTGGAGGCGGCATTTACGGTTGCGGCGCTGGAGGCCGGCTGGATTCCGGCGAGCGCGGGGTTTGCTACCCCGGATCCCGCGATACCCATCGCCCCGGTGCCAGTCCGTACACCTTTCGTCGGAACGTCTGCGCTATCCACTTCTCTCGCCTTCGGGGGAAACAATACCGCTCTGCTTTTCCAACGCGTTTTACCATGTGCATCCACGGTATAGGCCTTGTTTTTTCCGGGGGCCGGGGCCTCGACGCATTAGCCCGCGCGCTTCATCGAGGCTGGGTTCCCCCTTCTTTTCCCCCCACACCCGGTCGTTCAGCCTCCCTGCCCGCATATCGTGTCCCTCCCGATGCGCTGGACGATCCACCCACGGCGACGCGGGTGCGACGTGCGGATCGTTTTTGCAGGCTTGCAACCATCGCCGCTGTGGACGCCTTTCGACCGGCGGAATCCCTTATCGTTGATCGCTCCCGCGTGGGGCTTGTACTGGCCACGGCGTTTGGCCCGCATGCCACCACATTCCGCTTCCTTGACGATATCCTTGATTACGGAGATCGGAACCCTTCTCCCACGGCGTTTTCCCATTCCGTCCACAATGCCGCGGCCTCCTATGTCGCTCTTCTTTTAGGCCTCCGTGGCCCCACGGTGACCGTCACGCATTTTCATTTTGCCGTACACGAGGCCTTGCGCATCGCCCACGCCTGGCTGAAACAGAGACGTTGCGACTGGGTGCTGGTCAACGCCACCGATGAGTGCAGCCCAGTCATGGAGGATCTTTTTGTCCGCCTCCTCCCTCTGGCGCGCGACGGCCGAATCCGTCCCTTTGCTTTTGACCGCCGACCCGAATCCGTTCCAGGCGAAGGCAGCGTGTGTTTCCTTCTTTCCCGCGCATCGGCCGATCCGTCGGGTATCACAATAGCCACAGAAAGTCCAGGGGAACGCCCCGCAGCCCATGCGTTTCGGCCTGACCTGGTGCTGCTCGATGCCGCCGGCCTGATCCCGGATGCATCCGAGTACCGGCGTCTTGCTGCGTTATCGGCTGCGGTTTCCTGCTATACCCCGATTTTCGGCGGCCTTCCCATTGTCGCCGCCTTCCACGCGGCTGTCGCCTGGCTCATGTTGCATACTCAACACGTGTATGCCTGTCCTGATCCCGGACCGTCCCCCACCCTTCCGATCGTGACGCGTTCCGAATCGCGCGCGATGCAACGGATTGCTTGCCACACCCTGGATTGCTACAGTCGGTGCCGCTCGTTGTGGCTCTCGCGAGGTACCCATGACCCTTCGTGAAATTGAAGAAGCGCTGTGCCAGGAAACGGCCGTCATTCTGGCCCGCGAGGCCACGACTCTCTCGCCGGAGACTCCGCTACGCGATCTGGGCATGGACTCGATGGGATTTGTCGAACTGCTCCTTTTTATCGAACGCACATTCCAACTCCGTCTGATCGAAACCGGCCTTGCCCGCGAGGATTTCGAAACCCTACGCACGGTAGCACGGCGCATCGAAAAGGAGATCAACCGATCCTCATGGGGCTCCGAATCCCTTGGTGTCCGACCCGGCGGTACCTAACCGGTACGGACTGGCTGGTTGGGATGTTCGACCATGTCCTGAAGCGTTCCAGCGGAACGGGCAACACCTCGCAAATCATCCTCGAGCTGGAGCAATCGTTGCCGCTGCAGGAGTTTCAGGACGCATTGGAACGCTTTGCGGCTCACTTTCCGGTTCTCCGCGGACGTGCACGCCGAGATTGGAACCTGGCGCCGTATTGGAAAATTCCAGATGATATTTCCCCTCCCCGGCTGCGCGTCCACGCTCTTCCCCTGGCGCCCGGTACCCTTCGGGCGCAGACGCTTGCGGCGCTGGCCGATGCAACCAATGACCCATTCCGTGACGATACCGAACATCTTGTATTTCGTTGGGCGGGAGCCGACCGGGCCGGCGGCTTCCTCGGAATGCAGATTGACCACAAACTCTTTGACGCGCGCGGTGCCGAACTTTTCCTCCGCGCCTTCCAAAACGCGGTTGGAGGCACAGAGGAAGAAGCCATCTTTCGGGTGATCTCGCTCGTGGAACCCGCCCGGCTGGATCGTTGGAAGGAAAAATTTGCCGCAGGCCGCCGCGTTAACCGAACACTGTTGGCCCTGCGCTCCGCTTCCCATCCGCTCCTGGATTGGTCCCGCGTCCGCAACTACCGGACCGCGTTCCGCTTCCACACCTTCTCCCCGGAACAGGCCGTCCGCATTTGTGAGTCTGCGGACCGGACCGCCGGATACCTCATGCTTTTTCCCTATTTGTTCGCCGCTGGCGTCCGAAGCTTTCATCGCGTGTTTAGCCAGCAGGGCATCCGTGTCCCCGACTACATTATCCCCGCTTCGTTCGACCGACGGCCTGCCGGTGACGCCATGCGCCATCTATTTTTCAACCATGTTTCGTTCGTTTTTTTCCGCATTCGCGTCGAGGATATTCCGGACACCCAGCGACTCATTCGATCCGTTCAGATGCAGCTCTACGAAAACCGTCGCGCCGGCCTCCTGGAGGACTATGAAGTCGCTCTGGACCCCATGCGGATTTTGCCTCTGCCTATACTGGCCTGGTTGGCGCGCCTGCCACTCCGTGGTCAATTCGGATCGTTCGCTTTTTCCTACGTCGGCCAGGCCGCGTTTGACAGCCCGGAGCTTTTTCGCATTCGCGTGCGAAATCTGCTGCATGCACCTCGCGTGCCGGCCCCACCGGGACTCGGTTTTTTTTTCAATCAATATCACAACACATTCAACCTCACGCTTTCCTATCTTCCCGATGCGTTTCCCGAGACGGCAGCTGACGCCTGGATGAACTCCATGGCCCAATTGGGAGAAGGGCGTTTTCCTGAATGACAGAGGAAGTCGTGGTGCGGTGCGACGTTCTCGTCGTCGGAGCCGGAGCGGCCGGCACGCTGGCCGCCGTTGCCGCCTCTCGTATGGGAGCCGTCACAGCCCTCTTGGAGTGTGCCGATCATCCGGGGGGGATTGCCACGGCCGCCATGCATCGCACGTTGGGCGGACTGTACGCGGGCGCGCCCAACTCGCCAGGCGCGCCGTTGAATGGGGGACTGACCACCGAACTGCTACACCATCTTGACGCCCTCAATCCGAACGAAAAACCCCAACGGCGGGGTCGTGTGTGGATTCATCCCCTCCACCCGGATCATTTCCGCCTCGCGCTGGAAACCCTTTTGTCCAGAGAAACTCAACTGCGAACGTTCTGGAGAACTCGTGCCGAGCATGTCCGCTGTGACGGCGGCCGGATTCTTTCCGTATCGGGGGTTTCGGACATGGGACCGCTTCGCGTGCAGCCGCTCAGTCTCGTGGATGCTTCGGGTGCTGGCGTGATCCTCCGTGCCTGCGGCGCGGCCCTGCCGGACCCTCCCGTGACGGATCGTCCGCTGGCCGGCTACGTCGTTCGGCTCACCGGACTGCAATCCGTGGACTCCTTCACGGCCGTACGCGTTCCCTATGTCCTCGCGCACGCCGTTCAGGAAGGCCGGCTTCCCCCCTCTGCGCGTTTCACCACGTTTTTCCCGGGGACCGATCCCGGCGAAGGGTACTGCAAACTGGCCGTGTTTCCCGAACAGATCGACGACCCGGTACGCACCCGTGCCGATGCAGAATCCGTTGTTGCCTATCTCCGAGGCACCCTTGTGGAATTCCGCTCCGCTTCCCCCGCCGCCACTTCCCCCGCCGCGTTGCCTCGCGATGGCATGCGTCTAGACGGCCAGTATCTTCTCACGGCCGAGGATGTTCTCCAAGGGCGCAAATTTCCTGACGCTGTTGCCCGCTGTGCTTGGCCGCTGGAACACTGGCATCGCACAGCGGGTCCCTCCTACCAGTACCTCCGCCCGGGCGAATGGTACGAGATCCCGGCGCGGGCCCTCCGGGCGCGCACGATCGCCAATCTGTTCGCGGCAGGCCGTTGCATCTGTGCAACACCCGAAGCGCTCAGCTCCGCGCGTGTCCTCGCGGCCTGCCTCGCCACCGGCGAGGCGGCTGGCCGGCTGGCAGCCCAGGCGGCCCGTTCCTTGCGTCCCTGTGACGGCTACTCGCGGTGAGGATTCCTCCCCGGTATCCCGGGCACCGCCACCAACCGGTGCCGTGCTGCAAGTCGCTTACACGCCATGAGGCGGAGGATGGGTCCGTGCGGGCATCCGGATCGCCATGCCACGGACAACGTTCCGAACGATGCAGCATGCCGGAACGCCACGCTGTCGCGATGGATCCCGATCCACCGGCATTCCCGTCCCATCCGTAAGCGACCCACCTTTACGCCACGACTCAAATCCCCCACCTTACCGTTCCCCGGCGCGAACACGCGCACCTCCCGATGATTTCGCTCAACCTGCAGAGGAACGGGACGATTCGGACTGGGAACCACATAGCCTAGAGAACGCTCTTTCCCTACTCGCCACACGGCATCAGGTCCAACATCGCGCTCAACACCAAGGCCGCACACAGCAGGGAAAGTACAGCCCAAAACAACTCCCGTCCCCTGTGTCGGAGATAGACGGCGGCCGTTCCCCCAAAACCCGCCATGGCCGAAACGACTCCCATGACAAGACCCAGATGAATCATTCCGTCCCCGGCCATCGGGTGGCGCACCCAGAAGTGGAGGCCGGGGAAAGTCCCGTTGAGCGCGGCCCAGATATCACTAGGATGTTTCCCTTCCCAAATCCGGGCAAAAACCAAGGCAGGCGGGAGGCCAGCATGTTCGGGCCATGCCACAGCAAGGAAGAGGCCAATCATGCTCAGGATCGTGGCACACAGGCAGGTCCAATAAACGATTCCCCCGTAAACACGATGGGCAGGCGGTGCTTCTCCGCCAAGGTTGAAAAGACGATTCATAAGCCCTTTTCCGTTCCTACTCGAACCGACGTCCGCACCCCCGCGATGATGATTCCAACCAGGATAGACAGAAGCACCAAGGCATGCACAGCTCCGGGAATCGGCCCCAGGACCCCGAGTCTTCTCAGCCCGTTGGTCAGGAGGCCGAAGCTCGTATAGGCAAGCAGGCCCAGGAGCAGGTATCGGATAAACCGCGGGCGCATGCGTCTCATAAGATGAGCTCCAAGAATGCCGCCTAAGACCTGCCCCGCAACCCAGGGTGCCACCAGAATAGGCATTACCGCACCGGCGAAAAAATACGGCCAGATGGCCACGCAACCGCTCATACCGATGACGAGGACGCTCACGGAAGCCGCCACTTTCAACGGAACGCCCATAACACAATTGAGTGCAGGAACAATCGCCCAGCCAGCCCCCAGCCCAAAAAATCCGGCGATGAATCCGATGGCCGCCATAAGGAGAATACCCCATCCCACCCGATGGATCCGGTATTCCACAAGGCTGCCGAGGGACGGCTCATAGTACGGGCAAATCGGGTTGAGCCAGCGGCTCAGGCGGTCTGTTCGGTTCACCGTTGGCCATTCTCTCCTGGCACCGCCGGCCAAGAAATACAGGCCCAAACCTGCAACCAGAATACCCAAAACCACCCGGATGATACCCTCGCCACGCATGCCCATTTGGTCCGCGCCCCAAACCGCACTGCGAGCCCCAAGAATTCCTCCCACCGCACATCCGATGTTGCACAACATGGCCAGTTTTAGATTTCCCGGTCCGCGTACCAAAAGCGGCCCGCTCGAAATCAGTCCGCCGAACATGGCCACGAGCAACCCCGTGGCACGTACCAAAAGGCTGTGAATCGGAGCGAAGGCAAGAAGAATAGGCGTGTAAATAACGCCGCCACCAATTCCGCCTAAAACGGCAAGCGTTCCCATCGTGAAGGAAAAAAGGAAAAAACCGGCCAGGATCAGCGTCATGCGTTCGGGCGCCATTCCATCCGGTTGCGGCGGCGTACTGTGTGTGAAAAAAACGAGCGTCCCATAGGCCATCACCGCACAGGCGGCCAGGACACTCCACTCCGGTCCAAGTTCCTCAAGCGCAGCGCGGATGCGCCGGCACGTAGGAAACCGCGCTCCCGACGGAGGCGAGGGATCAGCCAAGGTCCTATTCGCTCCACTCGCATCGCGCAATGATTTCACGGCAGCCTCTCGGCCCATCCGGTCCGTACACGTTTTTCCGCCGTTCGGCACTTGGGTTCGCGCTCACAAATACGCGTGTGAGGGGCCATGGGTCGGAACATTTCTCGAGTGATGGGATTCGGTTTAAACAGAGACTCCTACCATTTTGTCCGCGGGCACGCGCGCCCTTGGTGAGGCTTTCTGTCTCCGTCCCCCAATCCGCGCGTGGCATGGAAATGATTTCCTTTTTGGCCTGAACGAGTTCATCAATCTCCCTCTGCCATTCGGCCTCAGTGGTCGTCGCGAGGTGGGCGTCGACCGGAGCCACGCCGAACCCGTTGCGCACCGTTCACACCTTGTATCACTGCTGGCGGAAGGGGTTACCCATCCAGCGGAAGCCTATGACGCCACGCAGCGTTCCGTGGATCCTGTGCTGCGGCTTCCTCGTCTGTCATGTCGCCATTTTCTGTGCCATTGTGGCTACGTGCTCGCCCTGAAAACGCGCGATGGCCAATTCGTTCTCCGACGGTTGGCGGCGGCCATCCGCGTCCGACAGTGTGCCGGCCCCATAGGGGCTTCCGCCGGTGATGTCTTTCATGTTGAGCAGAGCGCGGCACGAATACGGAACTCCGACGATAATCATTCCATGGTGAAGCAACGTGCTATGGAATGAGGTAATCATCGTTTCCTGGCCCCCGTGCTGGGATGCGGTCGATGTAAACACGCTACCAATTTTCCCGATCAAGGCGCCTCTCATCCAGTGAGGCCCCGTCTGATCAAGAAAGTTCCGCATCTGTGAGCACATGTTTCCGAAACGCGTCGGCGATCCAAAAATGATCGCGTCGTACTGCGGCAATTCCTCCACCGTGGCAATGGGCACATCCTGATCGATTTTTGCGCCGGACGTGCGCAACACCTCTTCGGGCAGGAGTTCGGGCACCCGTTTAATGGTAACGTCTGTTCCTGGAACCTTACGCGCACCTTCCGCCACCGCCTTCGCCAGGGTTTCGACATGGCCATACATGCTGTAGTAGAGAACGAGGACCTTTGCCATGGGGCACCTCCTTACGTGTTGTTGGATTGCTCGTTCTGTGCTTACAAATCACTATCAACCCCAACACGCGGAACGGGTTAGACTCCTCAGCCGTTGGTGAACAACGTGGTAGCACGCGAATGTATCCGGCTTTGGGAAAAGACGTCGTCTCGGTATGTGGGGGTTTCTCCCAGGAAACGTCGTCGGTCTGGTTTCCCTGTCTCCAAGGAGACGGGGAGACTGATTTCCGCTGCAGCGATTCATCGGACATCGTCTTGAGGGGAGCAAGGCTATCTCCCGGAGGAAACCCCGATGGATTCGGCACGAGGTGTGACGGGGCGTGTGGATCACCGTTTCGTCCTCACGTCTTTTTTTCCCTCAAGCGGTCGGCACCATTGTGACCTCGTGGGCGTTATAAGCGGTGAGCCCCACACGCACGTGATGTCCGCTCCACTGAATACATGAGTCAAAAGACGCGTAGTTGGAGCCGTATTGTTCGACGCGTCGCAATTGGCGCCGATCGTCATTCATAAGGGGATCGATGCGCATTGTGAATGGACGTTGCCATGAAGTCAATCGTGGATGTTTGGCCGCCTTCGCGCGTTGCCCCCAGAAGGGGAGAAAAGTTCGACTCACCCCTCAACACACCTCGGTTGACGGAGCGAACGGCCATCTCCGACGTTTGCGGTAAGGCAGGCGTCTGGAAGCGGTGCCGCCCCACGGACACCACCGTGAGAATAAACAGGCGATCAACCGTCCTTCTATAGGATGCCGGCTTTGGCCTCTGCCGGGTCTTGGCTCCGAATGACTTCCAAGGGAGGCGTCTTGGGGCACACGTCCGGAAGGCGTACGGTGCGACGGGCCCACCGGACCGCGTTGGCAAGCACTTTCTGCACGTTGGCGTCGTGGAAAATGGGAGCGGTTTCGCATGTTCAGGCGCGCTCGTCTTTCGTCGGAGCGGAAAGCCGGGTGTTTGCGCATGGGGAGCGCATGGTGGCAAGGCTCCCGATTCCCCTAGCATAGACGGCTGTGATGCTTTGGCCCGCGAGAAACCCATCGGCAATAACGGAGCCTCTGGGATGTATCCGTAGTCGCCGAACCGCAATCGATCCGGTAGGGGATCATTCTTTCAGGCCATCGCAATCGGTTTTCCCTGCCCGGCACTCGCATACATCGTATCGAGCAGCTCCTGAACGCGCAGACCCTCCTCGCCCGTGGCCATGTGGGGTCGGTTGTTCAAAATGCAATCCACAAAATGCGCCATGGCGGTCGGAACAGGAGCCACAGAGTCGCGGAGTTTCCAGTCGTACTGAAAGCCGGAGCGTTCCGTGTACACTTCTAGCGTCCAGCGATAGGGCTCGACTTCACTGACGCTGGTGTGAAGCAGGCCGCCGCGATCGCCGAGAATCCGAGTTTCCATCAATTCGGCGGGCCGGATATGTCCCGCCCACGAAGCCTCCAGTTCAAGGGTTACTCCGTTTTCGAATCGGATGAGGGCCACGGCAAAATCCTCCACGTCATAACGCTTCGCTTCTTCCCTGGCTCTCTGGGTCCCCAGCCGATCATAGGTGGAGGCGGCAACCCATAGCGGTTTGGGGTAACCGAGCGCCCAAAGGACAAGGTCCAGCCGATGAACGCCCAGGTCGATAAGCGGTCCGCCGCCCGAATACTCTTTTTGCCCGAACCAGCTCCCAAACCGCGGAATCCCACGGCGCCGCAGCCAAACCGTGCGGGCAAAATAGGCTGTGCCGATGGTCCCCTGCTCAATTTCCTGTTTCATGGCCCAGGAAGCCGGACAAAACCGGGTGGAGAAATTGATCATCAGTCGCCGCTGCGCGCGTTGCGCCGCAGCCATCATCTCGCGGGCCTCAGCGGCGTTCATGGCCATGGGTTTCTCGCACAGTACGTGGCACCCGGCTTCCAGAGCCCGCAGCGTGAGGGGATGATGCGACCGGTTGGGCGTCGCAATGCTGACGAGATCAAGTCGTTCCTTTTCCAACATTTCCTCGCCCTGCGCATAGCGACGCGGAATGCCGAGTTCATCGGCTCGCTGCTGTAGCCGTGCCGGATCCGTGTCGGCTACGGCGACCACATCCGCGTGTGGATGCGCCTGGAAGGCTTTCACGTGTCCTTTACCCATGCCGAGTCCGATAACTCCTACACGAAGTTTTTCCATGGGACTTCCTCTTTCTCGATTCTCGATAGCTGCTCGGGTGGCTGGGCAGACGTCCGAAAACGGCGCCGCCCCGCGGACACCACCGTGAAAAAAGACAAGCGATCAACCGTCTTTCTGTAGGATGCCGGCTTTGGCCTCTGCCGGGTCTTGGCTCCGAATGACTTCCAAGGGAGGCGTCTTGGGGCACACGTCCGGAAGGCGTACGGT
>FWPU01006772.1_pt1 | contig 15212 bp, 13 predicted proteins | sample 2228361 | NCBI WGS metagenome assembly FWPU01 (sample SAMEA103939777, study PRJEB20133) | metagenome
GGCTTGGCGGAGAAGGGGGGATTCGAACCCCCGGTACGGTTTTACCCGTACGACAGTTTAGCAAACTGCTGGTTTAAGCCTCTCACCCACCTCTCCGTTTTAGGCAAGCCTAAGCTATGCTCGCCGGCCTGCAAATATAAACCTTCTGCTGAAATTTCACCTCGCCAATCTGCATGGGCTTGGGCAAAAACCTTTCGCAACCTAACTTGCCATAGAAAATGACCTGGTATCGCAGCCCCGAATTAACCGAATGGATATTCATCGCCATCTTTTCAGGCGCCCTGTTGATGTATGCACTCCGGCTGCTGCGCACAGCGCGCTTCGTGCCCGTTCACTATCCCCGCGTACTGGTTAAATGGCTGTTGCGGCTTCTAGCCTTTGTGCTTATTGTCATGGCCTGGATGGGGCCTTCTGCAGGCTTCGCCAAACGCGAGGTAAAGGCCATAGGCAAGGATATTTTTTTCTGCATCGACCTTTCAAGGTCTATGGATGCCATTGATGTACCCCCCACCCGGCTGGAGCGGGTCAAGAACGAACTGAAACGCATGATCCGCAGCCTGCAGTCCAACCGAATGGGCATTATTATTTTCTCTTCCGAGGCTTTTATGCAATGCCCCCTCACATTCGACCAGAGCGCCCTGCTTATGCTTACCGATGCCCTGAATACCAATCTGGTTCCCTCTGGCGGAACAGACCTGGCTCCTGCCCTGCACATGGCTACTCAAAAGCTCGAAGCCGAAAAGCAAACCATTTCGCGCGCCACCTCAAAAATGATTGTCTTAATAAGCGATGGCGAAGACTTCGGTGAAGAAACCCAGTCGGCAATGCGTGAACTGGAAGAAAAAGGCTACAAATTGTTTGCCCTGGGTGTGGGCACTGTACGCGGTGGCCCAATTAACACCCCCAACGGATATAAAACCGACCGAAAGGGAAATCAGGTAATTACCAAACTAAATGCAGAAAGCCTGAAAAACCTGGCCGAACGAACCGGAGGCAGCTATTTTGAGTTATCCGATAAACGCAACGACATTAATCGGCTGGTGGCTGCCATTAACGCCATTGAAGGCGAACTGATGGACGCCCGGCTGATTGACGTAAGCGCCAACCAGTATGCTTATTTGCTGGGAGTGGCACTGCTGCTGCTGGTGGCCGACCTGCTTGTGCCACTAAACATTTTAAAGCTGTCATGAAAGGATTTATTGTCTTATTGCTGATTGCTGCTGCATTTACCGACCCACTTAAGGTAAGCCGGATAAACCGGCATAAAACCGCCGCCATGAAGGCCTATGCCGAAGGGCGGTACGATGAGGCCATTGCGCATTACCACTACCTTATTGACTCGCTCGGGGTAACCGATGATGCCGCCCTGCTTAACCTGGGCCACAGTTATTTCAGAATAAACCAACCCGAAAAGGCAAAAGAAGCCTACACCCTGGCTGCAGCCGGAAGCAACCCGGCTATCCAGTCGGTGGCCCACCAGCAACTGGGTGTTATAGCCAATAGCGAAGGAAAATACCAGCAGGCCCTTCAGCATTTTCGCTCATCCCTTCAGGCCAATGCCAATAACGATGAGGCGCGTTACAATTACGAATTGCTGCGCAAAAAGCTAAAAAACCCCAACCAGCCTCAGCAAAATGAGCAGCAAAAAAACAACGAGAAGAACGAAAAACAGCAAAACGAAAAACAGCAAGACAAGTCTTCTGCCAACCGCAAACCGGAGGAACAAAAGCAGCAACCGCAACAAAACCAGCCCGACAACAGCCAAACCACGGAAAAACAGCAGCAGGGCAATTCGCAGAATGAAAACAGCGGAAAGCCGGAAGCCGAAGAAGGCGAACGGAAATCGAAAATAGACCCGCAGAAAGCCAGGGAAATTCTGGAAACCATGCGCAACCGCGAAGTGCAGTATCTGCAACAGCAAAAACGCAAAGCCACCAAGCCTACAGACAAGTCCAAACCCGATTGGTAAGGGGTTTTATGTAACTTTGAATCTTAAAATCTATAAACATGAAAGAAGTGGTTATTGTATCGGCCGTACGAACGCCCATCGGAAGTTTTGGCGGAAGCCTCGCCTCACTATCAGCAACCGACCTGGGTGCCATAGCCGTTAAGGGGGCTCTTCAGAAAGCGGGCATTGACCCGGCCCTGGCACAGGAAGTGCTAATGGGCAACGTCATATCGGCCGGGCTGCGTCAGGCCCCTGCCACACAAGTGGCCGTGGCCGCTGGTTTGGGGTACCATGTGCCGTGTTCGCTCATCAACAAAGTTTGTGCATCGGGTATGAAGGCTGTTATGCTGGGTGCTCAATCCATCCAGTTGGGCCAAAACGAAGTGGTAGTAGCCGGGGGCATGGAAAGCATGAGCAACATCCCGTATTATTTGCTCAAGGCGCGGTATGGCTACCGCTTTGGAAATGGCGAAGTAGTTGACGGACTGACCTATGACGGACTTACTGATGTGTACAACCACTGCGCCATGGGCGTTTGTGCCGATAATACCGCCCGCGAAATGAACATTAGCCGGGAAGAACAGGATAACTACGCCATTGAATCGTATAAACGTGCAGCCGCTGCCTGGGCAGCAGGCAGGTTTAACGATGAGGTTATACCCGTTGAGTTAACCGACAGGAAAGGAAATAAAAATGTGTTTGCCGAAGACGAAGAATATAAGAACGTAAACTTCGACAAAATACCCCAGCTAAAGCCTGTGTTCACCAAAGAAGGCACCGTTACAGCCGCCAACGCCTCTACCATAAACGATGGAGCTGCCGCACTTATACTAATGAGTGCCGAAAAAGCCCGCTCGCTCGGCCTGCAACCCCTTGCGCGCATACGCGGCTATGCCGATGCCGCCCAGGACCCTATGTGGTTTACCACAGCACCCGCACTGGCCATTCCCAAAGCCCTTAAAATGGCCGGCCTTACCCCCAAAGATGTTGGCTACTACGAAATTAATGAGGCATTCGCAGCTGTGGCCATTGCCAACAACATAAAGTTAAACCTGGATCCGCAGCGGGTAAACGTAAATGGCGGTGCAGTGGCACTCGGACACCCACTGGGTGCTTCGGGAGCACGCATCATCACCACCCTTATCAATGTATTAAAGCAAAATAATGCAGCCATTGGCGTAGCCGGCATTTGCAACGGTGGCGGTGGCGCTTCGGCTGTGGTTATCGAAATGCTGTAGTGCTTTGCAATTCGGTTTGTACAACAATGCCGCCGGTAGGTCGTTTTTAACCAAAAGAACCGAAATGGTACAGTCAATGCGTTTTTGGTTACCATTTATTTTACTACCCAACCTGCTCTACGCACAGGCACAACGCGAAGTGCGGACTTACTACGCGGGTAACAAAATACCCCGCGAAATTTATACCGTAGCTGCCGACAACACCGAGCAGTTTGAAGGCCGGTACATCCGCTACTACCCCAACGGAAATCCCGAACTGGAGGGCTACTTTGTAAACGGCAAAAAGTCGGGGGTATTTACCGAATACTTCGAAAACGGCAACCCCAGGCGCAAAATAACCTACGTAAACGGACTGCGGCATGGTCCTGTTGAGGTATTTGATGAAACCGGAAAAAAAATTCAACAGGCTTTTTATCAGAACGACCTGCTTACAGACAGTGCCCGAACCTTTTATGATAATGGCGCACTGCTGCGCGAAACCGTATTTAAAAAAGGAAAGCCCGAAGGCATTATCCGCGAATATTACCCGCACGGCTCACTCAAAAAGGAAATTCACTACCGCAACAACAAGCCAAACGGACCCAGCCGGACTTTTTATCCAACCGGCATGGTAGAAACGGAGGGAAATTATGTGAACGGCATCCTTACCGGATACTTTAAAACCTATTATCCCAATGGCCAGCTGGAAACCGTTGCCACCATGCGCGAAGGTTCGCGCAACGGTGAATACCGCCATTACGACAGCGCCGGCCACCTGCTGCTGGTAGGACACTTTCTGGACGGCAAATTACATGGCGACAACACGGGCTATTACCCTTCGGGAGCAGTTAAACACAAATTCAGATACAAAGAAGGTTATAAAACCGGAACCGGCTACGTGTACCACCCCAATGGTCAGTTAAAGCAAAAAGAATATTTTGCACTTAACGGAAAAGACTGGATTGTTGAAGAATTTGCCGAGAGCGGATTAAAACTTTCAGAAAAAAAATACCGCGACCTGAAACCCCACGGAGAGTGGATTTTCTATCATCCTGACGGCAAAACCATCCGACTTAAAGAAACCTACGAGGCCGGGCGTTTGCACGGACCCCGCACCGAATACTTTACCAGCGGCAAACCCGCACGAGAAGAATTCTGGAAGTTTAACCTGCTTAACGGACCCTTTGTAAACTACTACCCCTCGGGGAACAAAGAAAGCGAGGGCGAATACCGGTCGCATCGCAAACACGGTATGTTCACTGCCTATTACGAAAATGGTCGCATCCGTGAACAGGGCGAATACATTGCCGACAAAAAACACAAGGAGTGGAAGGAGTTTGATGCCGGGGGCAACCTGATTAAAACCAGCATTTTTAAAGCCGGCATTCTTATAGAGACCAAATAATTCTGTTAGGTTTGCACCACGCAATGGGCACCCGCTATGTCATTTAATCCTTCTGCTGCCATTTTTGAAACCGCTTTCACTTTCCCCGGCCAAACAGGGTTTTATCGCGGCAAGGTACGCGATGTGTACTTTTTTAATCAGGTAATGGTCATGGTGGTTACCGACCGCATCTCGGCTTTCGATGTGGTACTGCCCAGGGCCATTCCCGACAAAGGCCGAATACTAAACCGCATCGCTGCACGTAACCTCAAAGCCACAGAAGACATTGTACCTAACTGGGTGCTCGATGTACCTGACGATAATGTTACAATAGGATTAAAGTGCAACCCCTACCCTGTTGAAATGGTAGTGCGCGGTTATCTGGCCGGCCATGCCTGGCGCGAATACCGGGCCGGAAAACGCACCTTGTGCGGGGTACCCCTGCCCGACGGGCTTAGGGAAAACGATAAACTGCCTGAGCCCATTATTACGCCCACCACCAAGGCACACCAGGGGCATGACGAAGATATTTCGCGCGCGGAAATTCTGAAGCGGGGCCTGATAAGTGAAGCCGACTACACCAGGCTGGAAAATTACAGCCTGGAGCTTTTCCGGCGTGGCACCGAGCTGGCTGCAAAACAGGGGCTTATTCTGGTTGACACCAAATATGAATTTGGCAACCATAATGGCAGCATCCGGCTTATTGACGAAGTCCACACCCCAGACTCTTCGCGTTACTTCTATGCCGAGGGCTACGAAGAACGGCAAAAAAAACAAACGCCGCAGAAACAGCTCTCGAAAGAATTTGTCCGCCAGTGGCTTATTGAAAACGGCTTTCAGGGTAAAACAGGACAGCAAATACCCGAAATGACTGACGAGCGCGTAATGGCCATAGCCGAACGGTACCGCGAACTTTACCTGCAGGTTACCGGTGAAAAACTGCCTGACGTACCGCCCGGTAACCCTGCTGACAGAATTAAAAAGAACATCCTCAATTCATTAAATTCAATTAACTTGCAGGGGCTCGTTTAACCGATACTCATGAAATACACCATTGACAAACAGGAAAAATACAGCCTGCTTAAACTGCACGAAGAAAAAATGGACTCTACCGTTGCGCCAGCCCTGAAATCAGAATTGATTACCCTCCATGTCGAAGGCGTGCGCAACATTATTTTGGATCTCTCCGAAGTTAAATACACCGACTCATCAGGCCTTAGCGCCCTGCTGGTAGGCAACCGTATTCTGCAGGAAGACGGAGGTATTTTTGTGCTTACCTGCCTGTCGGACCACACACTTAAACTCATTCGCATTTCACAGCTCGACAGCGTGCTGAACATCCTGCCCACCGTTCAGGAAGGAGTTGATGCCGTGCTCATGCACGAAATTGAACGCGACCTGAGAAGCGAAACCGACAACTAACTCCTTCCCTATCGGTTGAGCTTTGCCGTAACCATATTGGGCAGTAGCGGAGCCGTACCGGCCTACGGGCGCTACCCATCGTCCCAGCTTGTTCAAATGCATAACGAATACATGCTGGTAGATTGCGGAGAAGGCGCACAAATGCAGCTGTCGCGTTTCGACCTGCCGCTTATGCGGATAAACCACATATTTATTTCACATCTTCATGGCGACCATTACCTGGGCCTGCCGGGGCTGTTGTTTACGCTTCACCTGCACCATCGCCAGAACGATTTGCACCTTTACTCTCCCAGAGGGTTAAATGAAATATTAACAACTCAGTTTTTCTATTCCCGGTCGGTACCTTCATTCCGCATTATAATACATACCCTGAATACTGAAACGCGCCAGCTTATTCTGGACCACCCACATTTTACGGTAGAATCCGTGCCCTTGAATCACAAACTGCCCTGCTGCGGATTTATCTTTAAAGAAAAAGCCAAGCCCTTTAGAATCGACCCTCAGAAAGTACCTTCAACCCTGCCTCATCATTATTACAAAGCCTTGAAAAACGGAGAAGATATTGTAGATGAATCAGGCAAGGTGTTGTATAAAAACGAAGATTATACCCTTCCACCTCATCGCTCATACAGTTATGCCTATTGTTCAGACACCACCTATTCGCAGGAACTTGTACGGCAACTGCAAGGAACAGATGTAATTTATCATGAGGCTACCTTTACCAGTGCCGATGCCGACAAGGCCCGCGAAACCCGGCACAGCACAGCTGCAGAAGCTGCAACCGTAGCCCGGCAGGCCGGTGCATCCAAACTGCTGCTGGGGCATTTCTCGGCACGGTACCGCGAACTGCATGCGCTTCTTCAGGAAGCACGGGCAGTGTTTCCGGATACCGAGCTGGCGGAAGAAGGACGCACATTCTACCTTACCCGATTATGAGTATTGAACAGAAAAAACATAACCTATTTTATATACTTACCGGCTTCTTCCTTACCAATGCCCTGGTGGCTGAGATGGTTGGTACAAAAATATTTTCGCTCGAAGGAGCTTTAGGCCTGCCCCCCGCGCAACTCAATATTTTCGGTTACGTACTCGATTTTAACCTTACTGCCGGAGTAGTAATATGGCCCTTTGTTTTTGTTACCACCGACATTATAAATGAATATTTCGGAAAGGAAGGCGTTAAAAAAATAAGCTTTCTTACGGCCGGCCTTATAGCCTTTGCCTTTCTCATTATTGGTGTTGCCACCCTGTTACCTCCTGCACCTTTCTGGCTGAATCTGTACAAAGCCGATGGTCTGAACATAAACCACGCATTTTCGCTTATTTTCCGACAGGGCCTGGGCATTATTGTTGGTTCCTTAACAGCTTTTCTGCTCGGGCAATTGCTTGACGTGTTCGTGTTCCACCGGCTGCGCCGGATTACCGGAGCAAACCTATTGTGGCTGCGCGCCACCGGCTCCACCTTGTTTTCCCAACTGGTTGATAGCTTTGTGGTGCTGTTCATCGCTTTTTATGTTTTCGGGCGATGGAATTTTATGCAGGTAATATCAGTAGGTTTGGTTAATTACATTTTCAAGTTTTTTGCCGCCATTGCCATGACACCCCTGGTGTACCTGGGTCACTACCTGATAGACCGCTACCTGGGCAAAACCGAAGCCGATAAATTAACCGAAGAAGCAGCACGAAAAAGTGAGGGCTTTTTTTGACTTCAACCACCTCAAACCACTTAACCATAGATCAACCAACCATGGACTGATTAACTATGGACCAATCAACTATGGACTGTTTAACCATGGACTGATTAACCATAAACTAATTAACCCACTAACTATTTGCTTCTAACCAGATTATCCAGCAAAACAGCAGCAGCAACAGCTGCGTTAAGCGATTCGGCCCGTCCGTAGCGCGGAATGGTGACGCGATGCATAACATGCCGGGCCACATCATCGGATATACCGGAAGACTCATTGCCGATAACCAACAACCCGCCCGCGGGCGGACGGAAGCCGTGAACATCCTCACCCTTCAGAAAAGCTCCGAGTATTGGCACCTTTACCCCGGCAAGAAATGCAGGCAACGCCGTGTACCATACCCTAACCCTTGTAAACGAGCCCATGGTAGCCTGAATAACTTTTCCGTTGTACAGGTCGGCCGTGTTATTCGATGCCACAATGCCCTCCACTCCGTACCAATCGGCTATGCGCAGCAGGGTTCCGAGGTTGCCCGGATCGCGTATATCGTCCAGTACCAGAAGCCATTTGTCTTGTTTTACCTGCATCGGTTCATTTGGTTTCATCCGCACCACGGCAAGTGCCGATTCGTTGGTCTTTAACTCTCCAAGTCCTGAAAGTTGCCGGGGCTCTACAACCATTACCTCACCTCCGTACTGGTGCAACAGGGTGGCGTGGCGTGCCGCAAAGGACTCGGTTACTACCAGCCAGTCTACCACAAAATCCGATTTGAGTACCTCGACCACACACTTCTCACCTTCTGCCACGAACCGTTGTTCCTGTTTGCGGTATTTTTTTATTTGCAATGATTTAATGTATTTAATGCGCGCCTTGCTTAACATGCGAAAAATTGAAGCTCCCGAAAAGTAAATATTATTTTTTGATTATGGTGTCCTGCCTTTTGCAGGGTTGTCTGGGCACCCGCCACCTTGCCAAAGATGAATATCTGGTTTACCGGCAGCAGTTCAAGGCTCCCCGAAACATAAGCCGGTATAAGATGGCCGAGCTTACCAAAATAGAACCCAACCGCAAATTTCTGGGTCTTCCGGTTCACCTGCTGGCTGAGGTTTATTACCTTGGCAAAAAACACCATCACCCCGAAAAGCTGGAAAAGCGAAAAGCAGAGAAACTCGAAAAACTTGACCTGAAAATAAGCCATACCACACGAACCAAGCGCCTTAACAACCTGCAATTCAGAAGGCAGCAAATACAGGCCAAATATGACGACCGCCTGCAGAACGGCAACGTGGTTATGCAATGGGGAGAGCCTCTGGTAATACTGGACAGCGCCCGAATTGAACAGGCATTAAGCAACATAGAAAGCTATTTATTTAACAGTGGGTACTTCAGGGCCACCGTAAACTTTGCTGTAGAGCCGGCACATTTTCCAAAAACCAAAACCATTCGTTATACCATTAACCCCGGCCCGGTTTATGTGCTGGATTCGATTTTTTACTCCTTTCCGGATACGACATTAAAGAACCTCATTACCGGCACGCTGGCCGATTCATGGCTAAAAAAAGGTGAGCCCTATAATCAGGATGTTGTGTTAAAGGAACGAGAGCGGATTGACCTGTTTCTGCGCAACAACGGCTACTACGACTTCAGCCAGCAGTACATAGAATTTCAGGTTGACACTGTTTCGGCCAGACCTGGCAAGGTTTGGATTAAGGTGGTAATTAACAGCCCCGAACGCAGGGCGTCTCACAAAAGGTTTGTTATAAGCGAAGTGAACTTTACAACCGATGCAGCCCAATCCATACCCGGCATTAGCCGAAAAAAAGAAACCTACCGGAACATCAACTTTTATGCTTACGAAAACAACTATAACCTTAAAATACTCAGCCAGCGTTTGTTTATTCATCCGGGCGACCTGTTCAGCCGCCAGCAAACCCTCAACACCCAGCGACAGCTGGCCAACCTCGATATCTTTAAATTTGTAAACATTAACTACGATACAACAGGTGGCAAGTTTGTGGCCAACATTTTTGCCAGCCGCTTCGACCGGTACCAATGGTCAAATGAAGTAGGTCTAAGCGTAACGCAGGGCTTTCCGGGACCGTTTTACAACATCAGCTTTAAGAAGCGAAACATTTTCCGCGGGCTGGAAAACCTGGAAATGAACGGCCGCATAGGTTACGAAGGTGTGGCCGCAGCCACTGATGTGGGCAATGTATATCAAAGCGTTGAAGCTGGTGTAAATGCCTCGTTATCATTTCCGCAGTTTTTGTGGCCACTGCGCGAAGAAACCCGCCTTAAACTGGGGCGTGTTAACCCCAGAACCAAAACCACACTGGGTTTTACCTATACCGACCGGCCGGAATACAAACGGTCGGCCACAACGGCAAACATAGTGTATAGCTGGGAAAACCAGCGCATCAGGCGGTTCGACTTCACGGCAGCAAGCCTTAGCATTATAAACTCTTCGCTTCGCAGCGATTTCAGCCAGCTGCTGGATAGTCTTTTTCAATATCAGGGCAACACGTTGCGGTTCAGCTTCCTACCCTCGTATGTAAGCTTTACCGGATTTGGCATGTCGTGGAATCACAACAATTACGGTAACCTGCAGGAAAACTCGGTTTACCTGCGCTGGTCGGTAGAAAGCGGCGGCACCCTGCAAAACCTGTTTACCCTGCCGGCTATTGAAAACCGCAACCTGGAGGCATTTCGTTACCTGCGGCTTCAGGCCGATGTACGCAGAATACAGATTATCGATAAAAGCACCGTACTGGCCATGCGCTTTAACGGTGGTGTAGGTTACTCTTACGGCACCAACAGGGCTTTGCCGTACGAAAAATACTTCTTTGCCGGCGGCAGCAACAGCGTGCGCGCCTGGCGTCCGCGCCGGCTCGGCCCCGGAAGCTACCGGCCCGAACCCAGCACCAACCCTGAGCGCGATGGACTGTACCGCTACCAGTTCGAAATTCCCGGTGAAATACTGCTGGAAGGAAGCCTGGAGCTGCGCAGAAAACTGTTTGGCTTTTTTGAAGGAGCGTTGTTTGTAGACGCCGGCAACGTGTGGCTGTTTAGCGAGCGGATCAAGCAGGACAACGAAGGAAATCCGGTTGAAAACGGTAACAGCAAGTTCAGGTTTGACAGCTTTTACAAAGAACTGGGTGTGGGCACGGGTTTTGGGTTCAGGTTTAACTTTACCTTCCTTATTCTGCGCTTTGATGTGGGCATTAAAGTGTACGACCCGGCACGCCCGGAAGGCGATCGGTTTGTTTTGGATAAAATGAAATTCCGGCGACCCTTTGGCACCAACCGCGAACCGGTAATTTACAACCTCGGGGTTGGGTTTCCTTTCTGAAGTTTTCTGCCCCCTGCTTAACGATTCCGGTACTTAACGTGGTTGTGCCTGACTTAGCTTTTTGAAAAATAAGGGGCATGGCGGCCGTGTCAACAGCCTGTACATCAATAAGCTTAAGCGACCTGACCATGTGAAGGGTAGCACTTTTGTATCGTTTAAAATGAGCCGACTCAAGGTGATCTTCATAGGCTTGTTTGCTGGCATAAATTTCAACCAGGCGAATGGAAACAGGGCTTTCCTTTATCTGCATGGGGAAAATACAGATTACGCCGGCTTCGCGCTGAACTGATAACCTGGATTCCTCCCGCAGAATGGCCAGGTATTCCGCAAGATAATCCGGGTGTATTTCCAGCTCAGCTATTCGCGCCATCATATTACCGTCAAGGTCCGTACCATCGGTCTTTTTACTGCACGAAGCAAGCACGTTCACCAAACAAAAAAGCAGCACGATTTTTTTCATAAACTTGACAGGTTGCGTTGTACACATGTTTTTTAAACTGTTTGGCCTTCAGGAAGAAATATAGTCAACCGTCATCCGCCTTATGCGGTCTTTAAGTTGCTCGGTGGTAAGCATCTCACGCAGGCGGTCAACCATAACCGGAAAGGCAAAGGGTGTGGGTTTTTCCGGGCATTTCAATACGATTTTCTGCCGGTTAATGCGCTGCAGAGCTTTGCGGAGCCGGTGTTCTTCCAGCTGAAAATCCAATACCTCTTCGTATGCCTGGCGGTACAACAGGTTATGTTCTTCGTATTCCTGAAACACCTGGAAAAACAAACCCGCAGTTGCCTGCAGGTGGCGGCTGCGCACCGGTTTGCCGGGGTAGCCCTTGAACATCAGTCCGGCAATGGCTGCTATATCCCTAAACTTTCTCCGGGCCATTTCACCGGCATTTATGCTGGCCTGTACATCGTGCAACAAATTACCGGTTTCAAACAGGTTGGTTTCAAGGGCCTGCTCCAGCGGTACGGGCTGGTCGCTCAGCAACTCAAAGCCGTAATCGTTCATGGCCAATGAAAAGGTAAGGGGCTTTAATCTGGCAAGCCGCCACGCTATCAAAGCCGCCAGGCCTTCGTGAACAAACCTTCCTTCAAACGGATACATAATAATATGGTGCCCTTCGGAGGTTGTAAACTGTTCAATTAAAAACTCATCAGCCTTTGGCAAGTGCGACAGGCGCCTTTGCAACTCAAACAAGGGTTCAAGGAACTGCAGCTCTGGGTCGGTTGCTTTGCCATGGGCTACCTCATTTAGTTTTTTACGAATGTGTTCTCCCAGTTGTGTCGACAGCGGCATGCGCCCCCCCATCCACGAAGGCACCCTTCCGCTTTTACGGCTGCTTTTCCGAACGAGCACATCCATGTCTTTTATGCGCACCAGTTCCAGTACCCTGCCGGCAAACCAGAATGTATCGCCCGGTTCAAGGCGCGTTATGAAATACTCTTCAATAGTTCCTAAATGTTTTCCCGAAAGGTATTTAACGTTCAGTTGGCTGTCGGCAGCAATGGTACCTATTGAAAGACGATGGCGTTGGGCCACCTGCCGGCTTTCCACAACATATTTGCCGTTGGGCTGAATGGTTACTTTTCTGTATTCATCATACGCCTGAAGGGCATCGCCACCTGCGGTGATAAAGTTCAGTAACCAGTTCCATTCTTCCGGTGTAATGGATGAGTAACTGTGCGTTTGTTTAATCTCAGAAAATATTTGTTCGGGAAAAAAGCCATCTGACACGGCCAGGGTTATGAGGTACTGAATCAGTACATCAAACGACCGGATATAGGGATGGCGATCTTCTACCGTGCCGCTTTCAATGGCCTGCCGCAGAGCTGCGGCTTCAACCAGTTCCAGCGAATGGGTGGGCACATAATAAATGCGGCTTATCGCTCCCGGCTGGTGACCGCTGCGGCCGGCCCGCTGCATAAACCGTGCAACGCCTTTTGGACTTCCCACCTGTATTACCGTCTGCACCGGCCGAAAATCCACTCCCAGGTCGAGGCTTGAAGTGCACACCACTGCTTTAAGTTTACCCGCATGCAGCTGGTCTTCTACCCAGTTCCGCATTGAAGCACTGATGGACCCGTGATGCATGGCCATGACCCCGGCCAGGTCGGGTGCATGCTCCAGCAGCTTTTGGTACCAAATTTCGGCAAACGAGCGAGTATTGGTGAACACCAACGTACTGTTGCTGGCTTTTATGAGTTCAACCACCTTGTCGAGCAGTTTAATGCCCAGGTGTCCGGCCCACGGCAACGTTTCGGCTGTATCGGGAAATACAGATTTAATTTCTATTTTCTTTTGAACCGAAGAGCGAACGATAAGATGCCGGGAACCCGAAGGCCTACCCAGTAAAATATCGGCTGCCTGTTTCAGGTTACCTATTGTTGCCGATATTCCCCATACACGAACCTGAGGAACAATTGATTTTATGCGCGATAAAGCCAGTTCAACTTGTACACCCCGTTTGCTGCCCAACAGCTCGTGCCATTCGTCAACCACTACCCCCTGCAGGGTGCCCAGCAACGTTTTGTAACCTTTTTGCGAGAGCAGTACGTGCAGACTTTCGGGGGTAATGATGAGCAGCCCCGGGGGTGAGGTTCGTTGCATTTGCCGCGTCCCCACGGGGGTATCACCGGTACGAACCCCTACCTGCCAGTTTATACCCATACCCTTTATAGCCCGCAGGGCCGCAGATTCTATTTCACGGGCCAGCGCCCGAAGCGGGGTAATCCATAACAACCGGACACCGGTAACTTCATCCGGCTTCTGCATGTCGTGAAGCATGGCGGGCAAAAGCAAGGCATAGGTTTTTCCGCTGCCGGTGGGGGCATTCAGCAGTCCGCTTTTTCCTTCAAGCCACGCCCGCCACACCCGGAGTTGAAAATCAAAGGGCATCCACCCGCATTCCTTAAACCATCCTATGGCTGGGTCCAGAGGGCCTCCGCTCCTGCCTTTTTCCTTATTTTTACAAACAGGGTTTAAAACATTACCTGCCATACGGCTGTTTTCCACACATGGGCCAATATTCCATTAAAGAACTGGAAAAACTTTCGGGCATCAAAGCGCACACCATCCGCATTTGGGAAAAGCGGCACCGCATTGTGTCGCCTCTGCGCACGGCTACCAATATAAGGCTATATACCGATGACGACCTGAAACGCATCATTAATGTTTCGCTGCTCAACCACCACGGCCTTAAAATATCGCATATCGCGCGCATGTCAGATGCCGAAATCAGCGAGCGAATATCGGAATTAAGCCGCCTGAAAACAGATGCCGAATTGTTTATTGACCAGCTGGTGGTGGCCATGGTTGATCTGGATGAATGGAAGTTCAACGAGGTTATGGTGCAGCTGGAAGAACGCATAGGCTTTACACGCACCATTGCCGAAGTTGTTTATCCCTTTCTGGAAAAAATAGGCGTAATGTGGCAAACCGGCACCATAACTCCGGCACATGAACATTTCATCTCCAATCTTATTCGCCAAAAATTTATTACCGCCATAGCAGCGCTGCCGGTGGCTCCGCGCACGGCACCCGGTGCCCTGCTTTTTCTGCCTGAAGGCGAGCTGCACGAATTTGGCCTGTTGTTTTTTCATTACATAGTGCGGCGCAAGGGTTATTATACCTTTTACCTCGGGCAATCGGTACCGCTTAACGATGTATTAACCATTTACCGCACACACCAACCCCGTTATGTGCTCACCAATTTTATTTCCACACCTTCTGCTTCCCAAATTCAGCCGTTTTTGAATACCCTGGCCGAGCACATGGCCGGGGCCACGGTTTTTGCGGCCGGGCACAACCTGCGCAATGCAGCCGTACTCATTCCGAAAAATGTAAAAATTATTTACCAGGCTCCGGAACTGGACGAGCAACTTCCGCCGGCAGGCGCTGTTTAACGGCATCCGGTCCAAAACCTTAAAAAATGGCTCTTTTAAAAAATTCATTAAACAAAGTCGTAAAAAACCCATCATTTTGAACGCAACTGCGTAGAATTGTTTAACGATTTTAAGTAAAAGTTAAACAAAATTTACTATGTCAGCTCAGGAATTTGCCACCGAAATTAGCCGGCTGCGCAGTACGCTAAGCCAGTTTACGCGCCGGTTTACTACCGACCGCGATGAAATGAACGACCTGGTTCAGGATACCATCCTGAAAGCACTTATCTACCGCGATAAATTTAAAAACGGCACAAACCTG
>FWPU01009526.1_pt1 | contig 15208 bp, 11 predicted proteins | sample 2228361 | NCBI WGS metagenome assembly FWPU01 (sample SAMEA103939777, study PRJEB20133) | metagenome
GCTGCTCGAGGGCGGCGCGCTGCTGCGCCGCCGCGGGCGCCGCCCACAGCCGGCCGGCCAGGATCACCGCGCAGGCCAGGACGAGCCCGCCCACCAGCCGGTGCGTGACGGGCAGGGCCAGCGCGATCGCCTGGGCCCCGGCGGCCTCCGGCGGCCACACGCGCACGAGGTAGGCCCCGACGCCCAGCACGGCCTGGACACCGAGCAGGACCAGGAGCGCCCGGGCCACCGGCGCCGCCACGGCGTCGCCGCTGGGCCGCAGGCGGGCCGTCACCACCGGCACGAGGGCGAAGACCGCCAGGGCGCCGGCCAGGTGCAGGTCCAGCCGGCCGGCGTGGGTGAGCAGGGCGCCGAACACGATCTGCAGATAGACCACGCCGGCCGCCAGCGCGGCCACCGTGCCGGTGCCCGGCGGCACCGCCGCCAGCGGCTGCCCGGCGCGGGTGGAGGTGAGCAGCGCGATCACGGCCAGCAGGGCCAGGAACGCCTGGGCCAGGCAGCCGTGGAAGATCGCCAGCACGTCCTGGAGGAGCACGACCCGGAGCCCGCCCAGCACCCCCTGCGCGACGACCATCGCCACGGCCGCCAGCCCCAGCAGCCGCAGCCGGCCGCCGCGGGGCCAGAGCGCCGCCGCCAGGGCCAGCGTGAGGAGCCCCACCAGGGCGCCGGTCAGGCGGTGGCTGTGCTCGTAGAGCACCCCCCCGACCATCTTCGAGGGGGGATAGAGGAACATGTTGTGGCCGAAGGTGGTCGGCCAGTCGGGCACGGCCAGGGCGTTGCCCGTGTTCGTCACCAGCCCTCCGAGGAGGATCAGGGCGAGCGTGGCCGCCCCCGTGACCAGCGCCAGCCGGTGCGCCATGCCGCCGCCCCTCAGTGCCGCCCGCCTCCCGCCCGCGCCGGCGCCGGCTGCCACTGGGGCAGGAAGTCCTCGCGCGACTCGGGCGCGCTGTACTCGTACGGGCCGCGGTAGACGGTGGGCAGGGTGTCGCCCCAGTTCAGGTGCGGCGGCGGCGAGGGCGCGGCCCACTCCAGCGTGTTGGCGTTCCAGGGATTGGCCGGCGCCCGGCGGCCGGCGAAGAGCGACCAGAAGAAGTTGATCACGAACGGGATCTGCGACAGCCCCAGGCAGAGGGCCCCCACCGTCATGAGCACGTTCCAGTGCTGGAGCGGCTGCAGGAAGTCGTACTGCAGCGGGTTGTAGATCCGCCGCATGTGGCCGCCGACCCCGATGATGTGCATGGGGAAGAAGGTCACGTTGAAGAACACGAAGGTCGGCCAGAAGTGCAGGTGGCCGAGGGCGGTGTTCATCATGCGCCCGAACATCTTGGGGAACCAGTAGTAGATGGCGGCGAAGGCCCCGAAGATGGAGCCGCCGAACACCACGTAGTGGATGTGGGCCACGATGTAGTAGGTGTCCTGGATGTAGATGTCCACCGGCGTGGAGGCCATGAAGATGCCGCTCAGGCCGCCGATGACGAACATCCACACGAAGGCCAGGGCGTTGAGCATGGGCACCGTGAAGCGGATGCGGCCGCCCCACAGCGTGCCCAGCCAGTTGAACGTCTTGATGGCCGAGGGCACGGCGATGATCATCGTGGTCACCGTGAAGGCCATGCCCAGGGCGGGGTTCATCCCGCTCACGAACATGTGGTGCCCGTAGACGATCCAGGACAGGAAGGCGATGGCGATCATGGAGAAGGCCATGGCGTGGTAGCCGAAGACCGGCTTGCGGGCGAACACGGGCAGGATCTCGGAGGCGATGCCCATGGCGGGCAGGATCAGGATATAGACCTCCGGGTGCCCGAAGTACCAGAACAGGTGCTGCCAGAGCAGCGGCTCGCCCCCGCCGGAGGGCGTGAACCAGGAGGTGCCCAGCGTGCGGTCGAACAGCAGCATGGCCACGGCCGAGGTCAGCACCGGCAGGGCCAGCAGCAGCAGGATGGCGGTGATGAACAGGGCCCACACCACCAGGGGCATCCGGAACAGCTTCATGCCCGGCGCCCGCATGTTGATGACGGTGGTGATGTAGTTGATGGATCCCATCATCGAGGAGACGCCGAGGACGAACAGGCTGATGCACCAGAGGTTCTGGCCCCAGTTGGTCCCCGTGTAGTCGGGCACCGCGCTCAGCGGCGCGTAGGACGTCCAGCCGGCGGCGGCGTGCCCGCCCTCCACGAAGAAGCCGGCCAGCATCAGCACGCCGGCGGCGGCGGCCACCCAGAACGACAGCATGTTCAGGAAGGGGAAGGCCATGTCGCGGGCGCCGATCATGAGCGGGATCAGGAAGTTGCCGAAGGCGCCGGCCAGGATGGGCATCACCACGAAGAAGATCATGATCGTGGCGTGCATGGTGAAGGCCATGTTGTACTGCCCCGGCTCCAGGATCCCCTCCGTCTCGGTGAGGATCCAGCCCAGGCCGGGCACCGGCGTCTCCGGCCAGGCCAGCTGCCAGCGGACGACCAGCGCCAGCAGCCCGCCCAGGATCATCATGATCAGGCCCAGGAACAGGAACTGGCGCGCGATCATCTTGTGGTCGGTGGAGAAGATGTACGTGCGCACGAAGCCCAGCTCGTGATGCTCGCCGTGGGCGACCTGCGCGTGCGCGGTGGCCGGAGTCGCACTCATGGTCTCGAGCTCCCCCCTTCGGTGGCGGCCGGCAATGCCGCCGTCGTCAACGGCGCCTCGGCGCGCAGGTTCTCGGCCGCCCAGCGCTCGTACTCCTCGGCCGTGTGCACGTAGACCCAGCCCCGCATGCCCGAGTGGCCGAAGCCGCACAGCTCGGCGCAGGGCAGCTCGTACTGGCCGGGCTTGGTGGCCTCGAACCAGGCCGCGATCTCGCGGCCGGGCACGGCGTCCTGCTTGAGGCGGAACTGGGGGACGAAGAAGCTGTGGATGACGTCCTCGGACAGGAGGTTCACGCGGATGGGCCGGTTGACCGGCACGTGCATCTCGTCGAGGAACGTCTTGTCGTCGGCGGTCCCGAACTGGCCGTCGGGGCCCGGGTAGGTGACCTGGAAGTTGAACTGCTTGGCGGTGACCCGGACCACGAAGTCCGTCTGGGGCATGGTCATCTTGATGCGCGACCAGGCCGGGACGCTGAGGAAGGTCAGGATGACCAGGATCAGGGCCGGCACCACCGTCCACACGATCTCCAGGGCGGTGTTGCCGTGCGTGTACCGGGCCCGGCGGCCGGGCCGGTCACGGTAGACGATGATGAAGGCGAGGAAGGCCACGGTCACCAGGATGAAGGTGACCCCGGTGATCGCGTAGATGAGACCGAACAGCCAGTCGATGTCCTGGCCGTACGTCGAGACGTTCTCCGGCAGCCACCAGCTCAGCATGCGCCCCTGGCCTCCCTGGCAGGAATGAAAGTCAGGACTTCTTCATCTCGAAGCTGACCCGGGCCGTCTCGCCCGCCTTCACCTCCACCTCCCGGGTCTGCTTGCCGAGCGTCTCGTGCCAGACCTCGACCGTGTGCTTGCCGGCCGGCACGTTCTCGATCTTGACCGCGCCCTCCTGGTCGGTCACGCCGAAGTACGGCGTCGGCACCACGGCGATCCAGCCGAGCATCCAGGAGTGGACGTCGCACGTCACCTTGATGACCTCGGGCTTGGTGAACTTCTCGGTCATCACCTTCTTGAACTTCGGCTGGGCCTTGTTGATGGCCGGGTTGGCCGACGAGTAGGTGTGGATGTTGTGCAGGATGCCGTCCGAGTTCTTGATGTCGATCTCGCCCGGGGTCATGGCCACCACGTGGGGCACGAACTTGCACCCCTGCTGGTCGATGACGGCCTTGGCCGCCTTGGCCTGCCCCTTGGCGCTGGGCACCGACACCACGGCGTTGGCCAGCCCCTTGTTCGGGCCCACCGCGACCTTCTCGATGGTGGCCTCCTCGCCGCAGACCTTGGTGTCCTTGTTGATCTTCAACTTCTCGACGACCGGGGCGCCGTTGTACTTGACCTCGGCCACGATGGTGCCGCCGCCCTGAGCCGTGGCCCCGGGCAGGCCGAGGAACGCGAACGCCGCGGCGGCCACGGCCAGGGCGGTGAACGCTCCGAATGCCTTCCGCATGACTCTTCGTCCTCCTCCAGACTGGGTTACGACCGCCGGTTCGCCACCCGGACGACCAGCACCATCGCCGCCAGGGTGAGAAGCGCAACCACGGGAGGCACGACGAAACGGCGGTTCGACTGCGGCTCCTCCAGGCGCAGATAGTACCACGATGTCAGCGACATGCGGCTTCCCGTCTCCCCCCGGTGGCCGTCCCAGGCCTGGAAGGCGACGGGGATGAAGGTGGCCGGGGTGAAGGTGGTCCGGTCGCCGCCCGACGCCGCCAGGGCGCGCTTCATGACCAGGCGGTACTGCCCGTTGTCGAAGACGGCCTTGCCCGTCACTTCCGGCCCCGGCAGGGGCTTGATGGCCGCCGGCCCGTTGGCCGCCGCGTCGAAGGCGCCCTTGCCCTGCTCCCAGCGCAGCAGGTAGACGGCCTCGGTCTCGCTGCCCATCAGGAAGTAGGGGCGCTCGCCGGCCCCCGCCGGCTTCGGCGGGAACTGCACCGAGACGGCGTCGGCGAAGACCTTGCGGGCGGCGTCGGCCTTCGACTCCGTGGGGTCGTCCCACGTCAGGTGGAAGGCGATCTCGCGCTCGTTCCAGGCCACCCGCACGCCCACCAGGTCGATCGAGGGGTTGAAGTTCCGCGGGTCGACGATCACCTGCCCCATCAGCGGCATGTTCTGGGCCGGCATCGCCTTCCAGAACTCGGCGTCGGGGTCGTCCGGGATCTCCCGGCCGGTGGCCCGCCCGATGAGCAGGGTCGCGTAGTCGGGCGAGGCCGGCCCCAGCGACAGGATGTAGTTCGTCAGGTGCCAGATGTCCTCGGGGAACTCCACCGAGTCCAGGAAGGCCGGCATGGGCGTGCCGAGCACGCCCACGGCGAGCCGCATGGCGATGTCCTCGCGCCGGGCCCCGCCGCGGAAGGTCCAGCGCTTGGTGAGGTTGGCCGGCCGGATGCGATGCCCCCAGTCGTCCTCCAGCTCGTCGCGGGAGGGCCCGTCGCCCCGGCCCGCGCTGCCGTGGCACTTGTGGCACTCGATGGCCTCGAACATCTCCTTGCCCCGGGCGATGGACTTCTCGGACGAGGCCACGTCGGGCGGCAGCCTGGCCGGCTCCGGCTTCTCCTGGAGCTTCTCGGCGGCGAAGGTCTTGATGTAGGCGACCAGGTCCCAGCGCTCGCGCTCGGGCAGCACCGCCCAGCCCGGCATGGAGGTGCCGGGCATGCCCTCCGTGATCACGCGGAAGAGGTCCCGGTCGGTCGGGATGCGGTTGGCCGTCGAGCGGATCTTGTAGACGCCGCTCGTGAAGTCGCGCGGCCGCGGGTCGAGCAGCTCGGCGGCCGGCCCCTGGCCGTCGCCCTTCAGGCCGTGGCAGCCGGCGCACCGCAGCTCGTAGAGACGCTTGCCGGCCTCGGGATTGCCCGGCTGCGCCTGGGCGGGCGCGGCCAGGGCCAGGAGAGCCAGGGCCACGATGCCGGCGAGCACCGCGGGCGGGCGCATCAGTGGCCCGTCTCCCACCGGCGCGGCTGCTGCCCGGTGGCGTCGTAGAGGTACATGATCACCTGCCAGATCTGCTCCTCGGTCAGCCGGTCCTCCCAGGCGGGCATCACGGAGTTCCAGGGCGTCGACTCCTTGGGCAGGCCGGGGCCGCCCTTGGCGATGCGCCAGAAGAGGTAGGCCTCCTGGAGCATGGCGATCGTGCCCGGGTCCTGGAAGTTGGCCGGCGGCGGGTTGAAGCCGGCGGCGAAGTGGCCCCGCCCGTCCAGGTTGTCGCCGTGGCAGTACATGCAGTTGCGGATGTAGATCTCGCCGCCGCGGGCCACGTGCTCGGCGTGCCGGGCCGGGTCCTTGCGCAGCGGGTTCTCGGCGCCCGAGATGTCGATCTCCTTGCCGCGGAACTGGATGGAATCCGGGGGCGCCGGGTGGATGGCCCGCAGCTCGGGCGGCGCCTGGGGCCGGGCGGCGGCCTGGGTGTAGGCGTAGTAGCCGAGCAGGACGGGGATGACGATCATCAGCCCGAGCCGCAGGTGGCGCTTGTCGTGGTCCACCAGCGTGGACCGGATGGGGCTCACGAAGTCGCGCCAGGAGTCGCTGTCGGCCGACACGTAGACCATCACCGCCAGGAACACGATGGCCATGTAGAGCGTCACCACGCTCCAGGGCGCGGGCGGCGAGATGCCGAAGCGGAAGATCGCGAACGCGATCACAAGGATCAGCACGGCCTGGAAGAAGCGCGAGCGGAGCCAGCCCATGGCCTATTTCAGGGTCAGCAGGAAGGCGACGAGGTCCGTGTATTCCCGGGCGGTCAGCGTCTGCCCGAACGTCTGCGGCATGACGCCGGGCGGGAAGCCGCTCACCGTGCCCATCCCCTTGGGGTCCAGGATCTTCTTCATGATGTAGTCCGGCGTCTGGATGGCGGCGATCCGGCTCAGGTCGGGGCCCACCGGCGCGCCGGGGAACTTGCCGGCCTTGTGGCAGGCGATGCAGCCGCCCTTGCCCGCGAACACCGCCTCGCCGGCCCGGGGATCGCCCGGCAGGCTCACCGGCGCCGGCCCCGCCCCGCCGGCGGCCCCCCCGGCGCCGGCCGTGGCCGGGATGTCGTCGAGCTTGACATCCACCGTGCCGCCCAGCGACTGCAGGAAGGCCGTCAGCGCCCACAGCTCCGAGCGGTTGAGCGCGATGGGGGGCTTGTCCACCGCCGGCATGATGGGCGGGTACCCCTCGACGACGAAGGCGGCCGGGTGGATCAGCGACTCGATGAGGTACTGCTTGGCGCTCAGGCCCGGCCTGGCCCTCGCCGCCCGCGCGCCCACGCCCTGCAGGTCCGGGGCCCGGGTGCCCTTCTGGCCGATGCGGTGGCAGACCTCGCAGGTGCCCTTGGTCTTGTAGATCTCCTCCCCCGCCCGCACCAGCTGGGCCGGGGTGACGTTGCCGCCCTCGAGGCTCAGCTCCTGCGGGGGCAGGGACTGGATCTGGGGGATCGAGTTGGAGAAGCCCGTGTAGAGCCCCATGACGATCAGGGCCACCAGGCCGACCTTGAGGCTGACCGGCACGCGCATCCTACGGGCGATCGCTGCCGCCGGCGATGACGGGGGCCGGGGCGGCGCCGGGCGCCTTCTTCCGGCCCTTCTCGCCCAGACCGCCCAGCCAGAAGATGAACATCACCAGCGCGAAGAAGACGATGGTCACGACCGTGATGACGTTGGCCGCATAGCCGAGGGCGGGCGTGACGGCGTCCGGCGAGCTGTCGCGCAGCACCCCGTAGACGTGCCAGTGCTGCCGGATGCCCGAGCGGGCGAAGCCCATGAGGCCCATCAGCCAGGTGAAGGTGACGGCCAGCAGGATGAGCACGTACTGGGAGCGGGGGGCGATGGTCCCCCAGCGGATGGCGCCGGTGGACCGGGCGCCGCGGAACATGGGGATGTCGATGGCCATCACCAGGGCGATGCAGGCCAGCACCGCCAGCACCTGGTAGACCGAGAAGCCGATGCGGACGATGGACTCCACGAAGTAGCCGTACACCCCGTAGAAGACGACGATGACGGCCGCCAGCCCGAAGGCCGCCCACTGCACGGCCATGCCGGTGCGGACCCAGGGCCGGGTGGAGATCTTGTTGGCCCGCCGGTAGAGCACGTAGGAGAGGAAGGTGGTCAGGATCATCAGGTTGACCACCGTGTTCTTGGCCGACATGACGCCGAAGAAGCCCAGGAAGGGGTGGTGGGTGCCGCCCATGGCCCGCGCCTCGTCGAACGTCACCACCATCGTGCGCGGGGTGGCCCAGATCATGAAGCCGATGGTGAGGATGAAGAGCATCGGCGGCACGAACCGGCGGTAGCGCTCGGAGCCGGGGATGCGCTCCATCCCCAGCCAGAGATAGTAGTTCGACCCCAGGAAGAGGATGCCGATCAGGATGGCCTGCACGATCCAGAGCCAGGACATGAAGCCGCCCATCATGGTGATGCCCATGGTCTGGTTGAAGGCGTAGATCTCCCGCCCCAGCCAGTAGCCCGCGAAGGGCAGCACGATGAAGGCGGACAGGGCCACGAAGTTGCCGACGTACCCCATCCAGTCGTAGCGGGCCCGCTCGTCGTCCGTCTCGGCCGACAGGAACCGGAAGGCGGCGTAGGCGGCGGCGATGGTGCCCCCGAAGACGATGTTGGCGATCAGCCGGTGGATGTTGATGGGCATCCAGGTGAAGTTGTTGATGGCCGCCCACAGCGAGGTGAGCTGGCCGCTCTCGTTGACCCCGCCGGGCGAGATCATGAACGTCACCCAGGAGTTGGCCACGAACAGGATGGCGGTGCCGATCAGGTTGGAGAGGACGCCCAGGCTGACGTGGATCCACTTCCGGGGCCCGCCGAGCCAGTCCCAGCCGTAGTACCAGAGGTAGACCACGAAGGTCTCGGCGAAGAACAGCAGGGCGTAGACCCAGTAGGTGGGGAAGAAGATCGAGGTCATGTACTGCCAGAAGCGCGGGTAGTAGCCCACGAAGAGGAAGAGGAGGAGCGCGCCCAGCAGGGCCGTCGTGGAGAAGGCGGCGAAGGTGAGCTTGACGAACTCGTGGGCCAGCCAGTCGTAGCGCTCGTCCCGGAGCCGCCAGCCCAGGATCTCGATGATGACGGCGAAGATGGGCACGCCCAGGATGAAGGCCGCGAAGTTGAGGTGGAGCTGGGCCACCCCCCACACGGCCAGGCGCGAGCCGAAGAGGGGAAACTCCCGGTAGGCGGGCTCGCGGGCGGCCTCCTGCGCCTCGGCGGGGAGCAGCGACACCGCCAGGGCCAGGGTCAGGCCGCCGAGCCCGATGGCTGCCCAGCGGCGGACCTCCCACCTACCGCTCACCGACCTGGCTCCTCGGGCCGAGACAAGATCGATCGGAGTCCTGGCGTCGCGAGACGGACGCTTGTTCCGGAAGTCACATGAGCCGTTCGGGGGTGTTTTTAGGTCAAACGGTCCAGGGTGTCAAGCACAAACGGGGCATGGGAGATTTTGACACACCCCCACCCGGGCGCTAGCATGCCCTTGGGTCCCTTCCGATGAAGCCGCGTCTCAGCCAGCGCCTGCAGTTCACCGTGGCGTACGCCCTGGTGGTGGCCCTGGTGCTGTCCCTCCTGCAGTCCTGGCTCCTGGCCCCCCGGACGGTGGAGCTGCCCATGTCCAAGTTCCTGGAGCTGCTCCGGGCCGGCCAGGTGGAGCGGGTGGCCCTGACCGAGACCGAGATCCGGGGGGTGGCGCGGCCGGGGGCCCTGCCCGCGCCGCCGGCGGCGCCCGGCGACCGGCTGCGGACCCTGCTGGGCAGCGACGAGGAGCTCAGGGTCTTCACCGTCACCCGCATCCCGGCCGTGGACGAGCAGTGGCTCATCCGCGAGCTGGAGCAGCACCGCGTCGAGTTCGCCGGCCGGATCCAGCACACCTTCTGGCGCGACCTGCTCTTCGGCTGGATCATCCCCCTGGGCCTGATGGTGGCCCTCTGGATGTTCCTCATGCGCCGGGTGGGGGGTGGCCCGACCCAGGCCCTGTCCTTCGGCCGCAGCAAGCACAAGATCTACGACCGCAAGGAGCTCAAGACCACCTTCAACGACGTGGCCGGCGTGGACGAGGCCAAGGCCGAGCTGGTCGAGATCGTGGACTTCCTCAAGAACCCCCGGAAGTACCAGCGGCTGGGCGGGCGCATCCCCAAGGGGGTGCTCCTGGTCGGGCCGCCCGGGACGGGCAAGACCCTGCTGGCCCGGGCGGTGGCGGGCGAGGCCGACGTGCCGTTCTTCACCCTGTCCGGCTCCGAGTTCGTGGAGATGTTCGTGGGCGTGGGCGCCGCGCGGGTGCGCGACCTGTTCGAGCAGGCCAAGGACAAGGCCCCCTGCATCGTCTTCATCGACGAGCTGGACGCCATCGGCAAGTCGCGGGCCGGCAGCACCGGGTTCGTGGGCGGCCACGACGAGCGCGAGCAGACCCTCAACCAGCTGCTGGCCGAGATGGACGGCTTCGACTCCTCCAAGGGCGTCATCATCATGGCCGCCACCAACCGGCCCGAGGTCCTGGACCCCGCCCTGCTCCGCCCCGGGCGGTTCGACCGGCAGGTGGTGGTGGACAAGCCGGACGTCCGGGGCCGGGAGGCCATCCTCAGGCTGCACGCCCGCCACGTCGTGCTGGCCCCGAACGTGGACCTGGGCGTCATCGCCGCCCGCACGCCCGGCTTCGCCGGGGCCGACCTGGCCAACATCGTCAACGAGGCGGCCCTGCTGGCGGCGCGCAAGGACAAGGCGGCCGTGGAGATGGCCGACTTCGAGGAGGCCATCGACCGGGTGGTGGCCGGCCTGGAGAAGAAGAGCCGGGTGCTCAGCGACAAGGAGCGCGACATCGTCGCCCACCACGAGATGGGCCACGCCCTGGTCGCCTCCTCGGTGGCCCACGCCGACCCGGTGCACAAGGTGACGATCATCCCGCGGGGCATCGCCGCGCTCGGCATGACCTACCAGCTGCCCACCGAGGACCGCTTCCTCATGACCCGCAGCGAGCTGGAGGACCGCATCGCGGTCCTGCTGGGGGGCCGGGTGGCCGAGGAGCTCGTCTACGGCGAGGTCTCCACCGGCGCCCACAACGACCTGGAGCGGGCCACGGACCTGGCCCGGCTCATGGTGATGAAGTACGGCATGTCCGAGCGCGTGGGCCTGGCCACGTTCGGGGAGCGGGCGCCGCTGTTCCTCAAGGGCAACGGCGCGCCGTGGGCGGGCGAGCGCGAGTACAGCGAGGAGACGGCCCGGACCATCGACGCCGAGGTCCGGAGCATCCTGGACCGGACCCACGAGCGGGTGCACGGGATCCTGACGGCCAAGAAGGCGGTCCTCATGGCCGGAGCGGCCGAGCTCAAGCGGCTGGAGACCCTGGAGGGCGAGCGCCTCCGCCGGGTGCTGGCCGGGGAGGCACTGGAGAGTCAGTCATGATGACGCTGACGCGGAAGACATTCCTGGTGAGCCTGGTGCTGGCCGTGCTGACCGGCATCGCGCTGGGCGCCTTCGCGGCCGGCGGCGACCGGCCGGCGGCGCCCCTGGCGCAGGCCCCGATCCTGCCGGTGCAGATGCCGCTCACCACCAACACCTTCGCCAAGGTGGCCGAGGCGGTGAAGCCGGCCGTCATCAACATCAACACCGTCTCCAAGGGGGGCGGTCCCGGCGGCCCGGGCGGCCGGACTCCCTTCGAGGAGTTCTTCGGCGAGGAGTTCTTCCGGCGCTTCTTCGGCGACCTGCCCGAGCGCATCCCGCAGCGCAGCCTGGGCTCGGGCGTCATCGTGGACCCGAGCGGCATCGCGCTCACCAACGCCCACGTCGTGGAGCGCGCCACCGAGATCGAGGTCATCACGCTGGACGGCAGCAAGCACAAGGCGAAGGTCGTGGGCGTGGACAAGAAGACCGACCTGGCCGTCCTCCGGCTGGACGACGGCAAGAACAGCTTCCCCTACGCGCGCCTGGGGGACTCCGACAAGATGCAGGTGGGCGACTGGGTGATCGCCATCGGCTCCCCCTTCGGGCTGCAGGCCACGGTGACGGCGGGCATCATCAGCGCCAAGGCCCGGCAGATCGGCGCCGGGCCCTTCGACGACTTCCTGCAGACCGACGCCGCCATCAACCCCGGCAACTCCGGGGGCCCCCTCGTCAACATGCAGGGGGAGGTCATCGGGATCAACACGGCCATCGTGGCCGGCGGCTCCGGCATCGGCTTCGCCATCCCCTCCAACATGGCCAAGAAGATCTACACCGAGCTGCTGGCCAAGGGGAAGGTGACGCGCGGCTGGCTGGGCGTGTCCATCCAGCCGCTGACTCCCGAGCTGGCCGAGTCCTTCGGGGTCAGGGACGAGAAGGGCGTGCTCATCTCGGACGTGGTGCCCGACAGCCCGGCGGCCAGGGCGGGCTTCCAGCCCGGCGACGTCCTGCTGGAGTTCAACGGCAAGAAGATGGAGGGCCCGGCCGACCTGCAGCGCGCCGTCGGCCTCACCAGCCCCGGCACGGCGGCCCGGGTGAAGGTCTGGCGCGACAAGGGCGAGAAGACGCTGGAGGTGAAGATCGGCGAGGCCCCCGAGGAGCGCGAGGCCCGGGGCCCCGGCGGCCGCACGCCGCGCTCGCTGCTGGGCCTGGACGTGCGGCCGGTCACGCCCGAGATCGCCCGCCAGCTCAACCTCCGCTCCACCGAGGGCGTGGTGGTGGTCCGGGTGGAGGAGGACAGCGCCGCCGCCGAGGCCGGCATCCAGCGGGGCGACGTCATCCGCGAGATCAACCGCCAGAAGGTCCGCACCCTGGCCGACTTCGAGCGCCTGACCAAGGACGTCAAGGAGGGCGACCGCCTCACCGTGCTGCTCCAGCGGGGGCCCATGTCGCTCTACGTGGCCTTCACGGTGGACAAGCCGTGAGGCGCTGACGGGGGGCGGCCGCGGGGCCCGGTCTTCAGACCGGGTATCCGTTGCACCCCCGTACAGCTGGAGCGCCAGCCCCAGGTCGAAGCCCATCGTCCTTCGACCGCCCGCCACCGAGCGGTGAAGGATGCGCGAGGGGTCGGCGGCAGCTCGCGGACGAGGTCGAACACGAAGCCCGCCGACTCTCGAGTCGCAGGCACGCCTGGATATCCTCCCGATCGGGATCCGGGAGTTCCCGCAAACCCTCGTCAGGCGTCAGGCTGCTCGCGCCGACGCCTCGACATCCGCTATCTCGCTGGGCGCTCGGGCGGCTCCGTCGTCGGCTCGATGTCGCTGTCCTCCAGCCACTCCAGCATCGCCTCCCGCACGCGGGCGTCGTGGAAGGCGAACCAGCGCTCGCGCTCGCGCGGGCAGACGGCGAGCACGTCCTTGAACCGCCGGAAGGCGCCGCGACCGCGGAGGGCCGCCTCCAGACGCTCGCGCAGACAGCGGTCGCTCACCGAAGCCGCGAACTCCGCCATCCAGCCCCACTCCCTGGACGGGGGAAACGGCTCGACGCGGATCAAGTAGCCCTCGGCGAGCCCGGTGTCGGCTTCTTCTTCCGACAACTCGCCCCCCTCCGGCTCCTGCCCGAACCGGCCGAGCCGGCAGTGGCGCACCTCGCCCGTGCGGAGGTCCAGAAACGGCGCCACGTCGTCCATGCGCCAGGTCAGCGCCATCTCGAGGTCATCCCAGTTGACCGGGACGCGGCGGCGCGCCGGCCCGTGGGGCGCGTCCGCCGGCTCCGTCCTCATCGAGGACACCTCGCGCTCGGCTTCGGCACGCAGGCGCGCGAGGATGCGCTGGCGCGCGGGCTCATCGAATTCATGGCCGTAGAACCTGAGGAATACCCCCTCTCGAAGCGCCGCCAACGAAGCGGGGGGATCGGTCTCCAGCACGGAGGCGTGGACGAGAGCCCGCGCGGCCGCGAACATGGACATGGCCATCCGCAGGCGCTCTTCCCCAGAGCGGGCGAGCAGCATCGCCCGGTACTTCATCTCCGCCTCGGGGGAGGTGTCCCTCATGGCGCGACTTCCCGCCAGAGCGCCTGGAGCCCGAGCCGGGCGATCCACCGCTCCATATACTCGCGGTCCAGGTCCGGCACCGATTGCAGGAGATTACGGACGTCGGTGAGCTGCACTTCGGAGTGGGTGTCTCTCGCCCAGTCCAGCTTCGAGATCACCAGGTCCTCGGGCGCGACGATGAAGAGAGGGTGTCCTTCCAGCCAGACGCGCCGCCGCCGTCCGAACTCGGTGCGCCGGTACTCGCTGTCCTTGCGGACGACGACATCTACCTTCACCACCAGCCGCACATGAATGAGGTTGAACGCTCCCCGGCGCTCGATCGCGCTGCGGATGGCCCCGCGCTCGACGTAGAAGTCACCGCTGAAGAGGCGGTCGAAACGGTCGGCGTCGGGCGCCGCCAATTCGGCGACGAGGTCGATGTCGCGGGTCATTCGCGGCACCGCGTAATAGTTCAGGGCCGTCGAGCCCGTGATCATGTAGGCGATACCGGCAGCCTCGAGGCGTTCGGCAACGATCTTCAGGACTTCCAGCTCCTCGCTCACCACCTGCTCTGCAGCCTCGCATCGATCTGGGTCGGGGACGCTCACGCCCGAAGTTACGGGGCTAGTTTGCCCAGTTCCTTCGCGAGAGTTTCTCCCGAGCGCCTGTGGGCTCGCCCATCAATGGTCCCCCACCCCGGGCACGAGTCGGGCGACACGCCGCGCACGGGGTCGCGTCGATGTTCGGGCTCCGCGCCTCTCGCACTTGTCCCGGCCGCTCCAGCCCCAGCAGCCGGGGCGCGACCCGCTCCAGCCAGCACCAGAAGGCGGGGAACCGCGCCGCCCGGGGCGCGGGCGCTCCGGACACCAGGCGCTACGGGCCGCATCGTTCCCTCCTCACTCGTCCAGCAGGGCGATGACGCGCGCCGGCGCCGACTCGGTCTTCCACTTGGCGGGCAGCGCGATGACCCTGGCCCTCGACGGGATCTGATCGAGGTTCGTCAGGTTCTCGATCTGATAGACGACCCTGGGCAGGATCGTGCGGTGCACCGGCATCGAGCTCTGGAGAATCTCCTCGGCCTTCTCGTACCCGATGGCCGCGCCCTTCTCCTCCTGGGCGAAGTCATAGCCGAGGACCCGGGGCTGCTTCGCGACCAGCCACTCGGCGGCGGCCTTCGTCAGGCACGGTGACTCGTCCCACCACCGGGGGTCGGTGGTGACGTGGCCCTTCGGCCAGTCGGTCCGGAGGAAGAGCATCGCGCCCGGCGTGATCCGGATGCCCTGCTCGTTCAGGGCCCGCTCGGCGCGCTCCAGGTCGGCGGGGGTGATGCGCTCGTTCGGCCTCCCCTTGAAGGTGAGGTCCATCACGATGGCCTCGCCGATCATGGCCTCCAGCGGCAGCTGCTCGATGCCGGGCAGGTCGCGGAAGAAGTGGTGCGGGGTGTCGATGTGCGTGCCGGCGTGCACGGTCATCTCCACCATGTTGGACACGAAGCCCTTGTCCTCCCATCGCACGATGGGCTTGAGCTTGAAGTAGTACTCCTCCCTGGCGAAGGGCGCGGCCTCGCACTCCTCGACGGTCATGGTCAGGTCGACGATCCTCATGCCGGTCTCCCCTTTCGTCGTGGACGGCGCGGCGCTGCCGCGCCGGTGGTCGCGCCCGAGGTCCGCGGCCCGGCGCTCCGCCGCTTCCCCCCGCCGCCGGCGCTGCCG
>FWPU01009527.1_pt1 | contig 15206 bp, 9 predicted proteins | sample 2228361 | NCBI WGS metagenome assembly FWPU01 (sample SAMEA103939777, study PRJEB20133) | metagenome
CGTAGTGTAAGTCTGGATTACAACCCAAAGCCATCCTCTGTAAACTGGAGCTACTCGCTAATAAATGCCGCCCTTGAAGGCAGACCACACGAGGGGATAAGACAAGGCGATAGAGTACCTAAACTTATGAGGATTAAATCGGCACGTCGGGTCTATGTTGGTGATGTAGACAATGATGGCGAGAACAATATTCTGATTAGCAGGAGCATTGGTGCGATAAGAGACTTAGTTTATCACTACCTTGACGTATTCGCTTATGAGAACGGCGAACTGAGGCTGCTGAATAGCATTATTTTTGCCGGATCTGGTGACGAGGGCATAATTATCCCTCTAAGTGCCAGGCTTCGAACCAGGCTTCGAACCAAGGCTTCAAACCACTTACGCAATAACCCAGGTCGATTACTGGATTCCCGAGCTAGCGAAGAAATTACATCCGGGAGGCATTGCGGGCTCTGCGCTTTACGGGATCGGAACTAAGGTGCGGATTTTCAAAATATACTTCGAATTTGAAGATATCACTGTGAGGGAGATCCTTAATGAAATAGCATTGAGATCTGGTGGGCTAAGCTGGGTCTTCGAGTTTGTCAAGAAAACCCCTCAATCTTATCGATGGAAAACTTTTTGACCGGACTTTTGCAAATTTGAAATTCGCCGCTCTGTCTTGTAGCAGCGAGTACGGCTCGCCAGGGTGGTACACGCGAGCATTGCCTCGTACAGACGGCGGCCTCGAGGCCGCCGCTACATTGTCCAAGTTCCTGATCCCTTCCGGGCACAAAGATTTTCGGCTTACGAAGTTCTGGCCCCCAACCTGCTCACGCGCATGACGTTGGTCGCGCCGGCCAGTGGCGTCACGCCGCTGATCGAGACGATCGTCTCCCCCGTGTTCACCAGTCCGCTTTCGAGCAGCCGCCGCTCGCCCGCTGTAACTAGCAGGTCGGTCTGGTCTTTGAACTCTATCACCAGCGGGCGCACGCCCCAGACCAGGGCAAGCTGGCGATAGCTATTTTCCTCCGGCGTGAAGGCTATTATCGGCTGGCGCGGCCTGAAGCTCGAGACGATGCGCGCTGTGCTGCCGGTCACAGTATAGACGACGATGGCGGCGGCCCGAAGTTCCTCTGCCGCCGAGACCGCGGCGTGGGCCACAGCATGCGTGAACAGGCTGTTATCGGCCGGTTTCGGCCCGATGTGCCGCGGCGCTACTTTCCGTTCGGCGGCCTCGGCGATGCGCGCCATCATGGCGACCGACTCGACCGGATATTTGCCGGTGGCGGTCTCGGCGGAAAGCATTACTGCGTCGGTGCCGTCCAGTATAGCGTTGGCGACGTCTGAGGCCTCGGCGCGCGTCGGCCTCGGCCGCTCGCGCATCGATTCGAGCATCTGCGTGGCGGTGATCACCGCGCGCCCGGCGGCGATCACCCGATCTATTATCATCTTTTGCATCAGCGGGACCTGTTCGGGCGGCGCCTCGACCCCCAGGTCGCCGCGCGCTACCATCACCGCGTCCGAGGCCTCGAGGATCGAATCGATGTTTCCGACCGCTTCGGGCTTCTCGATCTTTGCCACGAGCTGGACCGGTTTCTTTCCAATCAACCGGCGCGCTGCGATTATATCTTGCGCGCTGCGCACGAAAGAGAGCGCCAGAAAGTCCACCTCATGTTTGAGGGCCAGCTCGAGGTCGAGGCGGTCTTTCTCGGTCAGGGAGGGGAGGTGGAGGTCTACTCCGGGCACGTTGACCCCTTTGCGCTCTCCGAGCAGGCCCTCCTCGAGCACGCGGCACTTTATCGAGCGCTCGTCCGTTTCGATTACTTCAAGAGCGATCTGCCCATCGTCGAGCAGGATGCGGTCGCCTGCGCGGACCTGGCGCGGCAGCCCGGCATAGTTCACGGAAATCCTTCGATCGTCCCCTTCGATCGGCTCGGCGGTTATTTCGAGCAGCGAGCCTTTTACCAGCTTGACCGGCTGCCTATCTTTCAATCGCCCGGTGCGGATTTTCGGCCCCTGCAGATCGGCCAGCAGGGCGAGCGGGATGTCGAGTTGGCGGGCGATGGAGCGAAGCCTGGCGACTAGGTCCGGGAATTCATCCCGCAAAGTATGGGAAAAGTTAAGCCGCGCGACATCCATCCCAGCGCGCGCCATGGCCTCGAGCAGGCTGCGCTCGCTCGAGGCCGGGCCTATTGTCGCCACTATCTTGGTTCGGCGCATCTACAGAGAAAAGGGCTTGCGCTTCAAGAACTCGCCGGCGCCGATTCTCCCCGAGAACTTGCCGTCGCGAACGATTATATTTCCGCGCAGCAGGACCGCGGCAATCGACCCCCTGGCCTTAAAACCCTCGAACGGATTGTAATCGACGCGCATATGATGTGATTCGGCGGAAATCACCCGCTCTCCGTTCGGGTCGTAGACGACAAGGTCGGCGTCGCTGCCTATGGCAATGGTCCCCTTGCGCGGGAATAGTCCGAAGAGCTTGGCGGGCGAAGTTGCCACCAGGTCCACGAACTTATTGAGGCTGATTCGCCCGCCGATGACTCCGGCAGTGTAGAGCACCTGGAGGCGGCTCTCTATGCCCGGCAGGCCAGCCGGTATCCTGGTGAAGTCATCAAGCCCCAACTCCTTCTGCTCCTTAAAATTAAAGGGCGCATGGTCGCTGGCCACCACCTGAAGGTCGCCGCTCGAAAGCCCGCGCCAGAGTATCTCCTGGTGCCAGCGCGGGCGCAACGGAGGGAGGCAGACAAACTTAGCCGGCTCGAAGCCGGGCGCCTCGTAGCTATCTACAGATAGCGCGAGGTACTGGCAGCAGGTCTCGGCGAAGACCGGATTCCCCTTATCGCGCGCGGCCTTGATCCGCTCCAGAGCATGGGCGGCCGAGACCGAGTTGAGATAGAGCGGCGCGCGCAGCATCTCGGCCAGAGCGACGGCGCGGCCGACAGCCTCGCCCTCCAGCTCCGGCGGCCAGGCCAGCGGATAGTATTTCGGCCCGCGCTTTCCCTCGCCGAGCATGCGCCGTGCCAGAAGATCAGAGACGGTGCGATTCTCTCCAGAAGCGCAAATCAGCGCGCCGATTTCCCTTCCCCTCTGCAAAAGCTGAAACAGAGAGCCGTCCTCGATCGGGCTTCTAAAGCTGGAGACTCCGGCGTTGATCATTGCCGGCATCTCGGCCAACACCGACTCAGAGAAATCAGTGATAGTCAGGTGAAAGCTGTAATCGATGGCCGTCTTTCCCTCCGCCTTGCGCATCCAGTTATCTAACCCTTCGCGCAGGCTTCCCCCCTCCGGCTGCAGCGCGTAATCGATAAGGGTTGTTGTGCCGCCGCAGGCAGCGGCAACCGTCCCTGATTCGAAATCGTCTGCCGAACTGGTCTCGCCACACGGCCTGTCCAGATGGGTGTGCACATCGACCGCGCCCGGGAAAACGTACTTGTCCGTGGCGTCTATAACCCCTTCAGTGATCTTAGCGATATCCCTGCCGATCTCGGCAATCATCCCGTTTCTAATCAGGATATCCGCATTGTAGATATCGCTTGCCGTGACGATCGTGCCGTTTTTGATCAGGATAGTCATCTCAGGCTCCGTTAGAATTCACACCAAAAGCCAAAATGCTCAAGAAGGCTGCCGGGGATGATTGCGCGACAAGCCGTAAGGCTCGCATATATAAGCGCTTACGAGCAACGGCCAACTAAATTCTATGTAAACCGACCGGCTTTGTCAATCTTGAGAAAAATCGGCTGGTAACACAGGGCGGCTTACCGCTGCGCCGGCAGCCGGCGTACCGAGGAGAGGCGAAAGGCTCGCGGTTTATTCTAGCTTTTAACTCCCAGCTCCTTCTCGATGGGGAGGGCGAGCGGCTCCTCGGCCAGAAAATCGAGGCCGCGCATCTCGGCCAGGGCTGCGGCAATCTGACTCTCGAAGGCTGGTTCGAGGGTGATGACGAAGGGGAGCCGCGATTTATCTTTGAAGGGCTCCTGGAGCACAGCCTCTATATTGATGGCGTGGCGCGCCAGAATCGAGGCGAGGGCCGCGATGATGCCGGGCCTGTCTCTGACGACAAAGCGCAGATAATAGGGGAAGCGTTGATCGACCCGTCCGGCGGGCGGCGCAACGAAATCGAGAAAACCGAGTTCCGGGGCGCGCCGCCTGACTCCGGCGGCGACGTCGCGCGCCAGGGCGATTATATCCGAGACCACGGCTATTCCGGTGGGGTTGCCGCCGGCGCCGCGCCCGTAGTACATGGTTTCGCCCCCCTTTTCTCCCAGGACGAAGACGGCGTTAAAGGGTCCGCTGACGCGGCCGAGCATCGAGTCGGCGGGCACCAGGGCCGGGCGCACGCCGAGCGCCAGCCGGTCATGGTCAACCCGGCGCGCCGAGGCGATGAGCCTGATGGTATAGCCTGGAGGGGAGCCGGTGAGCCGCGCGGCATATCGAAAGTCGATGGCCTCGAGGCGCGAGATGCCCGAGACCGGGATGCTGCTGCTCTCGATGCTTGCGCCGAAGCAGAGCATGGCCAGGATGGCCAGTTTGTCGCGCGTGTCTTCCCCCTCAATGTCCAGCCTCGGGTCGGCCTCGGCGTAGCCGCGCGCCTGCGCCTCGGCTAAAGCCTCAGCAAAGGAACGGCCGCGCTCCATCTCTGAAAGAATAAAATTGGCCGTTCCGTTCAGGATGCCGTAGACCGCTCTGATTCGCTCGCCGGCCAGCCCCTCGCGCACGGCGCGCAGCACCGGGATGCCCCCGGCGACCGAGGCCTCGATGCCGAGCGAAACGCCGCGCCTTTCGGCCAGAGCAATAAGCTCGCGCGCATATCCGGCCAGCAGCAGTTTGTTGGCCGTCACGACGTGCTTTCCACGTTCTATTGCTGAAATCACCACATCGCGCGCCGCCCCGACCCCGCCTATCGCTTCGACCACGATTTCGATCTCCGGGTCTTCCAGCACCAGGCGCGGATCCGAAGTCAACCGCACCGAGCGGTCCACCCAGCTCGTGTCTTTGTTTTCGATCCGGCGATTGCAAATCGTTTTGAGGCGCAGGGGGAATCCGAGCCGCCGCTCTATCTCGCTGGCGTGCTCCTGAATGATGCGCACCGTTCCCGCCCCAACCGTGCCGAAACCAATCAAACCGACGCAAATAACCTTGTCCATAGCCGAAAGCCGATATTTTAACACAGAGCGCGCAGCGCCCGCCGAGAAAAAAGCCGTGAGGCTACCTCAGATCCCCCGACTTTTGTCGCTTCGCTTGACGATGACCAGAGTTACGTCATCGGCCTGGTGGGCCTTGCCGGCAAAGCGGCTTATCGCCTCTTCGATCCGGTCGCGAATCTTCAACGCTTCGAGATGGCGGTTTTTCCGAATGACCTCGAGCAGGCGCTCGACGCCGAACTCCTCTCCCGTTTCGCTCGTGCTTTCGGTCACTCCGTCGCTGTAGATGACCAGCACATCGTCCGGTTCGAAGCGGAGCTGCTTCTCCTCATAGGCGGCGCCGGCTAAAATTCCCACAGGAATGCCGCCGGCTTCGAGGCATTCGACCCGGCCATCGGAACGGACGAGAACCGGCGGATTGTGGCCGGCATTGGTGTAGGTAAGCAGGTGTCTTTGCGGGTCTAGCTGTCCGTAAAAGATGGTGACGAACTTGTTGGGCGGCGTGCTCTCATAGAGATAGCGATTGACCGCGGCGATTATCTCCGAGACCGCCGTGCGCGCCAGCGCCTGCGCTCTGAGGCTGGCGTGCAGGCACGACATGAGCATGGCCGCATCCAGCCCCTTGCCCGAGACGTCGGCGAGCGCAATTCCAATGTTCCCGTCTCCCAGACAAACGAAATCGAAGTAGTCGCCGCCGACCTCGAAGCACGGGAAGCTGATCCCGATCAAATCGTAATTTTCCACCTGAGGCGGGACTACGGGCAGCAGCTGCGATTGAATTTCGCGCGCGCTGGCCAGCTGCTGCTTGATCCGCTCGCTTTCGATCCTCTGCTCAAGCAGCAGAGCGTTCTCGATCTTGATCGCGGCCACCGAGGCGATGGTGGTGAGCAGCCTGAGATCATCGTGCGCGAAGCAGTTGACGCTCATCGGGCTATCGACGTAGATCATGCCGATGACCTGCCGGTTTACGGAAAGCGGCACCGCAATGATCGAGCGCGCCCCGCTGCGGATGATCGACTCATGCTGACGGAAACGCTCGTCGCTCTGGGCATCTGAGGCGAGCACCGGTTGGCCGCGGCCCACCACTTCCTCGGTTATCAAGCTGCTGATCTTGACCGCCCTCTCGACCTCTGATGACTCGCGGCTGCGATAGCCTGCCGCTTTGCACACCAGACCGCCTGTCTCGCCATCGCGCAAAAGCAAAAAGGCCCTGTCCGCCGGGATCGCCTCGAAGACTAGGCCAACTATCTCGGCCAGGACTTCGTCGAGCGAGGACTGGGAGAGCAGCGCGACGCCGACCTTGCCGATAACGGCCAGAAGCTCGCGGCTGCGCTCGACTCCAACCGGCACCTCCTTTGCGCCGGCAGCAGTGCGCACGGCCTCGATCACAGAAAGGAAACTAGTGCTCGGCTGCGCCCTCTCCGAGGAAACCAGAGTCGTCTCGGGCCTGGCCACAATCTCGCCGGTGGATAAATTTTTGCCGGCGACGGTCGCCGAGGTCGCCAGCGTTGCTCTGGTCAGCGACTGGACCTCGATTATCGACTCGCCTATCTGCAATTTATCTCCGGGAGCTATCCGCACGCTCGATCTTGCTCTCATCCCGTTGACGAACGTGCCATTAGCGCTATTGAGGTCTGTTAGCCAGCAGCTATCGCCCTCGCGCTTGATCTCGGCGTGCACCCGCGAAGCAAACGGGTCTTCGAGGCAGATTTCATTTTTTATCGAGCGGCCGATGGTCGCCCTGAAGCCGGTAAGTTCGTATACGAACGGTTCCTTCCCCGGCGTTCGAACTTCGAGTTTAACCATCGAAGCCTATCCTGAGAGACGAGGTTGCTTAGCCTATAGCACAAGTACAGACGGCGGATCAAGGGCCGGAATCAGCCGGCTATTCCGGCGACTGGCGCAGCGGCTTAAAGATTAGTAAACTTTATCGCCATGAGACAACAATGCTTGAAAATCGCAACAACGCTAGTACTTATCCTTTTATCAGCAGCGCCGACATGGGCCGAGGGGCCTGCGCCCCTCACGGTCGATGACTTGCTGAGCGTACGCCGGGTCAGCGACCCGCAGCTTTCCCCCGACGGCAGGCACGTCGCTTATGTGGTCACGGTTATAGATAAGGATAAGAACACGCGCAACAGCGACGTCTGGCTCGTGTCGATTTCAGGCGGCGAGCCTAAACAGCTTACGGCGAGCGAGAAGTCCGACGACCGGCCCCGCTGGTCGCCCGACGGCAGGAAGATCGCCTTCGTATCCGACCGCGACGGCGAATCTCAAATCTGGGTCATCGACGTCGGCGGCGGCGAGGCGAGAAAAATTACCAACATCTCGACCGGAGCTTCGGGCGTTATCTGGTCGCCCGACGGAAAGCGCCTCGCCTTTGTCTCCGACGTCTATCCCGATTGCCCGACCGACGAGTGTAATAAAAAGAGGGACGAGGAGCGCGCGAAAAGCCAGGTCAAAGCGAAAATCTTCGACCGGCTCCTCTTTCGCCACTGGAACGCCTGGAAAGAGGGCAAGCGCAGCCACCTGTTCGTCGTGCCGGCCGAGGGGGGAGAGGCGCGCGACCTGACGCCCGGCGACCATGACGTCCCGCTATTCTCGCTCGGCGGCCCCGACGACTACGCCTTTTCGCCCGACGGCAGCGAGATATGTTTCGCGCGCAAGGACAGTAAAGACGAAGCGCTGCACACCAACTCGGACCTCTTCATCGTCCCGGTCGCCGGCGGCGAGCCGAAGCGGATCACCACTAACCCCGGCGCCGACAATTCGCCGCTCTACTCGCCCGACGGCCGCTACATCGCCTATCGCGCGCAATTGCGCGCCGGCTATGAAGCGGACCGCTGGCGGCTGATGCTCTACGACCGAGAGAGCGGCAGACACCTGAGCCTGACCGAGAGCTTCGACCGCTGGGTCGATGAGTTCGTATGGTCGCCCGACAGCCGGAAAATTTATTTCACCGCCGCCGACCAGGCCTACTCGCCGATATATGTCATCTCTATCGCCGACGGCAAGCTACAGAAGCTCATCGACAAAAGCTACAACAGCGATATCAAAATCAGCCCCGACGGCAAGACGTTGGTCTTCGCGCGGCAGAGCATGAGCCGTCCGGTCGAAATTTATAGCGCTCGCTCCGATGGGAACGGAGTTGCTCAGCTTACCAGGACCAACGACGCGCTGCTTGCTAACATCAAGATGGGACAGGTCGAATATCACTGGTATGAAGGGGCCGGAGGAGCGAGGGTCCAGGCCTGGATCGTAAAGCCGCCCGATTTCGATCCCGCTAAAAAGTACCCGATGCTCCTGGTCATCCACGGCGGGCCGCAGAGCGTCTGGCCGGATATGTTCCACTATCGCTGGAACGCCCAGGTCTTCGCCGGAGCCGGCTATGTCGTGCTGCTCCCCAATCCGCGCGCCAGCCCGGGCTTTGGCCAGCAGTTCGTCGATGAGATCAACGCCGACTGGGGCGGGAAAGTTTACGAAGACCTGATGAGGGCGGTCGATTACGCCGTCGGCCTGGGCTACGTCGATGAAGAGCGCATCGGCGCCGCCGGGGCCTCCTACGGCGGGTACATGGTCAACTGGATTGCCGGCCACACCGACCGCTTCAAGGCGCTCCTCTCGCACGCCGGAGTCTTCAACCTGATCAGCATGTACGGCACGACCGAGGAGCTCTGGTTTCCGGAATGGGAATTTCGCGGCACCCCCTGGACCAACCGCGAGGTTTACGAGCGCTGGTCGCCGCACAACTTCGTGCAGAACTTCAAGACGCCCTGTCTGGTCATTCACGGCGAACTCGACTTTCGCGTGCCGGTGGCCGAGGGCTTCCAGATGTTCACCGCGCTCCAGCGCATGAAGGTGCCTTCCAAGATGCTCTACTTCCCCGACGAAGGGCACTGGATCCTGAAGCCGCAGAACAGCGCCCTCTGGTACAGGACCTTCATCGAGTGGTTCGATAGTTACCTTAAGTAGAGGAGTTAGGAGCTAGGAGTTAGGAGCTAGAATAAATACATGTGCAAGGCGAGGCACGTAAGGGGCAAGAGGAGCCCTCTGTTCCTCTCATTTCACCCATTGTCACGCCACCACCTCTGTAGCCTCATCGAGCTCGCTCTCCAAGCTCCTAACTCCTAGTTTTAACTTCTAGTTCCTTTCAAAAGCTATGCGCGGCGCGGCCGATTTGGTATATAATTTAGCCTATCCCCCTCACCACGACGAAGTATGAATTCAGCCCGAGGAGACGGCTATGGGGTATAGCCCGGTAAAGGCGCCGCGCGGCCCGCAGTTGAGCTGTAAGGGTTGGCATCAGGAGGCGGCGCTGCGCATGCTCATGAACAACCTGGACGAAGAGGTGGGCGAGGACCCGCGCAACCTGATCGTCTACGGCGGTTCGGGCAAGGCGGCGCGCGACTGGGAATGCTACCATGCCATCGTCCGCTCGCTTCAGGAGCTGGAGAACGACGAGACCCTGCTCGTGCAGTCTGGCAAGCCGGTCGGCATCTTCCGCACTCATTCCTGGGCGCCGCGCGTCCTCATCGCCAACTCTAATCTGGTGCCGCGCTGGGCCACCTGGGAGGAATTCAACCGGCTCGAGGCCATGGGCCTGATTATGTTCGGCCAGATGACCGCCGGAAGCTGGATTTACATCGGCAGCCAGGGGATCATTCAGGGAACCTACGAGACCTTCGCCGCGGTAGCCGACCGCCATTTCGGCGGCAGCCTCAAGAGCAAACTCGTCGTCTCGGGCGGGCTCGGCGGCATGGGAGGCGCCCAGCCGCTTGCCGCCACTATGAACGGCGCTGCCTTTCTCGGCATAGAGGTCGATCCGCAGCGCATCGAGCGCCGGCTGCGCACCGGCTATTGCGACCGCATGAGCCGCGACTTAGATGAAGCTTTGCGCATTGTGCTCGGCGCGCGCGAGCGGGGAGAGGCGGTATCGGTTGGCCTGGTCGGCAACTGCGCCGAAGTGCTGCCGGAACTGGTACGGCGCGGCATAGTCCCCGACGTCCTGACCGATCAGAGATCAGCCCACGACCCGCTTAACGGCTACGTGCCGGCAGGCATTTCTCTGGACAAGGCGCTCGACCTCAGGCAGCGCAATCCGGACGAATACGTGCGGCGCTCGCTCGAATCGATCATGCGCCACGTCGAGGCCATGCTCGAGATGCAGCGGCGCGGTGCGGTGGTCTTCGACTACGGAAACAATATTCGCGGGCAGGCGCTGAAGGCCGGCCTCAAAAACGCCCTCGGCTTCCCCGGCTTCGTCCAGGCCTATATCAGGCCGCTCTTCTGCCAGGGGCGCGGTCCCTTCCGCTGGGTGGCCCTTTCGGGCGACCCGCGCGATATCTATACCACCGATGACTTAGTGCTGGAACTCTTCCCGGAAAATCAGGGCCTCTCGCGCTGGATAAAGCTGGCGCGCGAACGGATACGCTTTCAGGGGCTGCCCGCCCGCATCTGCTGGCTCGGTTACGGCGAACGCGCCCACTTCGGACGGCGCATCAACGAGCTGGTAAGGCGCGGGCGGCTGAAAGCGCCGATAGTCATCGGCCGCGATCATCTCGACTGCGGTTCGGTCGCTTCTCCATTCCGCGAAACGGAAGGGATGATTGACGGCAGCGACGCCGTCGCCGATTGGCCCATTTTAAATGCTCTGCTCAACACCGCTTCGGGCGCCAGTTGGGTCTCCTTCCATCACGGCGGCGGGGTCGGCATCGGCTACAGCCTGCACGCCGGCCAAGTGATAGTAGCCGACGGCACTTCCGAGATGGATCAGCGGCTGGAGCGTGTACTGAGCAATGACCCTGGCATTGGGATAGCGCGGCATGCTGATGCTGGATACCAGGCGGCTGTCGATACCGCCCTCCGCTCAGGCATCAAGCTGCCGATGAAACCAAAGTCGATAGTCGGCGGTCGCTAGCCCGCAATCCAGGGCTCTGGCTGCCGACCGAGAGCCGGCGACCCGAACGGGCCGCCTTGCTGCAAAACGAGGATGAAATGAGAAAGCACGCATTGAATTTTTTAATGTTGTTCGCTCTCGCAGCGCTGAGCCTGGCCCTGGTCTGCATCCAGCTCCAGGCGCAGTCCCTGGACGAGCTTGCTAAAAAGGAGAGGGAACGGCAGGCGAGGCTGAAGAAAGATGCGGCTAAAGTCTTCACTAATGAAGACCTGTCGCGTTTCAAAGATGCTCCCGTCACCATCCCGGCTCAACTCGGCACACCTTCCGAGTCTGCCGCAGGCGCAGGGAAAGAAGAAAAGCCTGAAGCCGAGGCGGCTGGTCGCGAGCGCCCGACTTCGCCGGAGGCCAAGGGGCAGGAGCCCGAGAAGAGCGATGAAGATAAAGTTACAGACCTCAAAGGGCGCGACGAGGCATACTGGCGCAGCACGCTAGGCGAAGCGCGCCTGAGGGTGAAAAGCCTGAGCGATGAGGCGAAAGTGCTCGAGCTTCGCTTGAACGACCTTTACAACCGGTTCTACCGCGAAAACAGCCCGGTAACGCGAGAGCGAATACAGGTCGAAATCCAGAAGACCCTTTACCAGATCGACAGGAACAAACAGGAGCTGGCTCAGGCCCGGCGGTCGCTGGAGGACCTCGAGCAAGAGGCGCGCAAGAGCGGCGCTCTCCCCGGCTGGCTGAGATAAAAAGCAGGAGCTAGAAGCTAGGAGTTAGGAGCTAGAATAAAGCTATGCATGTATCAGCAGGTATAAGGAGCGAAACATGGGGAAGGTATACATCCGCTCTTCACCTTTCACCCATTGCCACACCGCCACCCCAGTAGCTTCATCGAGATACATTCTAGCTTCTAGCTCCTAGCTTCTAGCTCCTCTTTATTTATGCGCGTTTTGATCGTCGAGGACAAGGACAGCCTGCGCGCCATGCTGCGGCGCGCGCTGGAGCAGGCCGGCCATACGGTGGGCGAGGCGGCGACCGGAGCCTCGGCCCTGTTGAAGCTGAGACAGGAGCAGTGTGATCTTTTACTCACTGATCTGAAGCTGCCCGATATCTCCGGCCTCGATCTGCTGCGCTCGCTCGAGCGGAGCGGAAGAGACCTGCCGACGATCGTCATGACCGCCTACGGCTCCGTCGAATCGGCGGTCGAGGCGATGAAGCTCGGCGCCTACGACTTCATTCAAAAGCCGATCGACCTGGATCACCTTTTGCTCCTGATCTCGCGCGCCCTGGAACACAAGCGCCTGCTCACCGAAAACCTGCTGCTCAAGGAGGAGCTGGCGGCGCGCGTCGGCTCGCCGACCATTATCGGCGAGCATCCCGCGATGAAGGAGGCAGCCGATAAGGTCCTTACAGTCGCACCGACAAACGCCACTGTGCTTTTGCTCGGCGAGTCGGGCACGGGCAAGGAGCTCTTCGCCAAGGCGATACATGACCTCTCGCCGCGCCGCAATTTTCCTTTCGTCACGGTCAACTGCGCCGCTATACCAGAAGAGTTGGTCGAAAACGAGCTGTTCGGGCACGAGCGCGGCGCCTATACCGGAGCGAGCGAGCGGCGCGCCGGCAAGTTCGAGCTGGCAAATCACGGCACGATCTTCCTGGACGAGATCGGGGAGATGCCGCTGTCCGCGCAGGGGAAGCTCTTGCGCGCCATCGAGGAGCAGCGAATCGAGAGGCTCGGCTCTGAGCTCAGCATCGAGCTCGACGTGCGCATCATCGCTGCTACTAACAAAGACCTAGCGGCGGCCGTTGCGCGGAAAGAATTCCGCGAGGATCTTTACTTCAGGCTCTTCGTCTTCCCGATAACCATCCCCCCGCTGCGCGAGCGTCGCTCTGACATCCCGCTCCTGGCCAATTTCTTTCTCAAGCGCATCGCGGCGGAATTGAAGAGAAAGAAATTGAGCTTTTCGCCAGCAGCGCTGGCCCGGCTCGAGCAGCACCACTGGCCGGGCAACGCGCGCGAACTGCGCAACGTGGTCGAGCGCGCTGCCATCCTCTGCCGCGAGAGCGAGATAGGTCCCGAGGCGCTCGAGCTGCCCGACGCATCGGGGCCGGTGGCTGAACTCCCCGCCATCGAGCCGCTCAATGGGTTTGATCTTGCAGGCACGTTGCCCGAGGCCCGCGAGCGCGCCGTGCGCGCCATCGAAATCTACAAGATCAAAGCGGCCCTGCGCCAAGCCCGAGGCAACAGGCTGAGAGCGGCCGAGCTGCTGGGGATCAGCTACCGGGCGCTGCTCGATAAACTCAAGCAATATCAATTGTAGAGACCGCAACTCGTGAGTCGTGATTATAATCGCCTATCGACCTACGACTCACGCCGCAGGAATTATGTACGACGCGCTGGTAATCGGGGGCGGACATAACGGCCTAGTGGCCGCCGCGTATCTTGCCCGTGCCGGCCGGCGCGTGCTCGTGCTCGAGCGCCGCCCGGTGCTCGGCGGCGCCTGCGTTACCGAAGAGGTATTCCCCGGCTACAAGGTCTCGACCGCTGCCTACCTGTGCAGCCTCTTCCGGCAGCGCATAGTGGACGAGCTGAGGCTCGCCGACTTCGGCTACCACGTTTATCCCAAAGACCCTGCCTATTTCAGCCCGTTCCCCGACGGCCGCTACCTGTTCCTCTGGCAGGACCGGAAGCGCAGCCTGGAAGAGATCGCCAGGTTCTCCGAGCGCGACGCGCGGCGCTATCCCGAATACGAGGACCTGCTCGGACGGCTGGCCGATTTCGTCGAGCCGCTGCTTTTGACCGCGCCTCCGAACCTGCACACGCGCAGCCCGAGGGAACTCTGGGGCCTGGCCGGCCTGGCCCTGCGCGCCCTGCGCCTCAATTCCCGCGAGCTGGCGACTTTCATCAAGATAATGACGGCAAGCGTCAGAGACTTCCTGGACGAATGGTTCGAGTCCGAAGAGCTTAAAACCGCCCTGGCCACGGACGGAGTGATCGGGACCAACGCCGGGCCCTATTCGCCGGGCACCGCCTATGTGCTCTTTCATCACTCGATGGGCGGCGTCGGCGGAGTGCGCGGCCTCTGGGGCTTTGTGCGCGGCGGCATGGGAGGCATTGCCGCGGCCCTGGCGGCAGCGGCGCGCAGCCACGGCGCCGAGATAAAGACCGGGGCCGAGGTGGAGCGCATCCTGGTGAAAGATGGCCGAGCGCTCGGCGTCGTCCTCGCCGGCGGCGAAGAGGTCCGAGCGCGCGCCGTGCTCTCGAACGCCGACCCTAAACGCACCTTCCTCAAGCTGGTCGGGCGCGAACACCTGGACGAAGACTTCGCGCGCGAGATCGAGCGGATCAAAATGCAGGGGTGCTCGCTCAAGATCAACCTGGCGCTCGGCGAGCTGCCCGACTTCAAAGCCTATCCCGGCGCAAAGCTCGGCCCGCAACACCGCGGCACGATTCACATCTGCCCCTCGCTCGATTATATCGAGCGCGCCTGGGACGATGCCAAGTTCGGGCGGCCGTCGGCCAACCCCATGCTCGAAATCACCATACCCACGGCCTATGAGCCTGAATTAGCACCTCCTGGAAAACACATAATGAATATATTCGTACAATATGCGCCCTACCGCTTGAGCCGCGGCTCCTGGCGCGAGCTGCGAGATGAGTATGCCGACCGGATCATAGATCTGCTGTCCGAATATGTCCCCAATATCAAATCGGCTATCATCCACCGCCAGGTCCTGACCCCGCTCGACCTGGAAGAGACCTTCGGCCTCACCGGCGGCAACATCTTCCACGGCGAGATGAGCCTCGACCAACTCTTCTTCATGCGCCCGCGGCCTGGCTGGGCCAGGTACCGCACGCCCATCGCCGGGCTCTATCTCTGCGGGGCCGGAGCACATCCCGGCGGCGGCGTGATGGGTGCAGCCGGCTACAACGCCGCACGCGAGGTCCTCCGCTCTTTAAAGTAGCGGCGGTCTAGAGGCCGCCACGTGTACGACCGAATGCTAGCGTGTGCCACCTTCTCGTGCAGCGGCGGTCTTCAGACCGCCATGTATACGACGCTATGGCGAACACGGCCTGTACTACCCTGGCGAGCCGTAGGGGCGCATTGCAATGCGCCCCATATGTATCAAGTTAAGGAAATGGCGAAGCCCCTCTGGCATAATACAGCCATCTCCAAAACCAAAGGAGC
>FWPU01008956.1_pt1 | contig 15205 bp, 14 predicted proteins | sample 2228361 | NCBI WGS metagenome assembly FWPU01 (sample SAMEA103939777, study PRJEB20133) | metagenome
CAGCAGTTCTGCCGGCCTGGGCCAGACAGCTTACTGCAACATGGCTTCCACGGCGTCGGCCGTCTCGGCCGACTCGTCGCTGACATTCTCGTGCTCGATGACCTCGAGGACAAAGTCCTCGCCCACGCTGCCGTCCTCCCGGGTGGTCTCCCGATAATCCACCTGGATGGTGTCGCCAGGCCCGAACTTATTGGCCAGGAGCGCTTCGCTGAGCGGATCCTGGATCCGGTTCTGGATCACCCGGCGCAGTGGTCGGGCACCGTACTCCGGATCGTAGCCCAAGTCGGCCACCGCCCGGCGGGCTGCGTCGGTCAGGACCAGCTTCATCTCCTGTTCGGCCAGCTGCATGCGTAGAGGCTTCAGCTCCAGCTCTACAATCATGGCGATTTCCTCTCGGGACAGGCTACGGAAGACCATGACGCCGTCCAGCCGGTTAATGAACTCCGGCCGGAAGGTCTTCTTCAGGGCATCCATAACCTTGGCCTTCATGGTTTCGTATTCCTGCTCTCGAGTCTCCTCATCCTCCCGGGTGATGGCAAAGCCAACCCGGTGGGCACCCTGGATCAGCTTGGCGCCGATGTTGCTGGTCATCAGGATCAGGGTGTTGCGGAAGTCGACCCGCCGCCCCTTGGCGTCAGTCAGGTAACCGTCCTCCATGATCTGGAGCAGCATGTTGAATGCCTCGGGATGGGCCTTTTCGATCTCGTCCAGCAAGATCACACTGTAGGGCCGGCGGCGGACTGCCTCGGTCAGCTGGCCACCTTCTTCGTAGCCCACGTAGCCGGGAGGCGCACCCACCAGGCGGCTCACGTTGTGGCGCTCCATAAACTCGCTCATATCGAGCTTGATGAGCGCTTCCTCGCTGCCGAACAAGAACTCGGCCAGGGTGCGGGCCAGCAACGTCTTGCCGATGCCGGTGGGCCCCAGGAAAATGAAGCTCCCGATGGGCCGCCGCGGGTCCTTCAGCCCGGCCCGGGCCCGGCGCACAGCCCGGCTGATGGCCTTGATGGGTTCCTCCTGGCCGATCACCCGCTGCCGCATCACCTTCTCCATCTCCAGCAGGCGTTCCCGCTCCTCACCGGCGATGCGGCTGACCGGAACGCCGGTCCACATGGAGACCACCTCGGCGATGTCTTCTGGCGTCACCTTGGGCTGGTTGGCAGCCTCATTCCAGCCTTCCCGCAGCTCGTTGAGCTTGGCCTCTAGCTCCACCTCGCGATAGCGCAGGTCGATGGCGTCGTCGAAGCGCTGGGTCTCCAGCGCCTCTTCCTTCATCTTCTGCAGCTTCTTGAGGTTCATGAAGGTTTCGCGCAAGTTGGCGGCGTAGGGCGCCTTGTACATGCGCACCCGGCTGCCGGCCTCATCGATCAGGTCGATGGCCTTGTCCGGCATGAAGCGATCCGGCACGTAACGGGCAGCCAGGGTGGCTGCGGAGACCAGGGCTTCGTCGGTGATCAGCAGCTTGTGATGATCCTCGTAGCGGGACTTGACCCCCTTCAGGATCTCCACTGTCTCCTCGATGGAGGGCTCCTCCACCAGGATGGGCTGGAAGCGCCGTTCCAGGGCGGCGTCGCTTTCAATATATTTGCGGTATTCGTCCAGGGTGGTGGCGCCAATGACCTGGAGTTCGCCCCGGCTCAGGGCAGGCTTCAGGATATTGGCGGCATCCACACTGCTGCCGGCGGCGCCGGCCCCCACCAGCATGTGCACCTCGTCGATGAAGAGGATGGAGCCGGAAGAGATGATCTCCTCGATCACCTTCTTGAGGCGCTCCTCAAACTGGCCCCGGTACATGGTGCCTGCGACCAGGCTACCCACATCCAGCATCACCAGGCGCCGATTGAGCAGCGGCTCGGGCACATTGCCCTCTACGATGCGCTGGGCCAGCCCTTCCACAATGGCCGTTTTGCCCACGCCTGGCTCGCCGATCAGGGCTGGATTGTTCTTGGTACGCCGGGTCAGGATCTGGATCATGCGCTCGATCTCTGTCTGGCGTCCGATGACTGGATCCAGCTTACCCTCTTCGGCGGCTGCGGTCAGGTCATAGCCCAACTGATCGACCAGGGGCGTCTTCGATTCCTTCTTTTGCTTTTCCTTGGACTGGGCCTGGGTCTGCAGGATGTTGCGGGCAGTCTGAGTGCGCACCCGGTCCAGGTTGATGCCCAGGCCACGCAACACATTGACTGCAATGCCTTCCCCTTCCCGCACCAGGCCGAGCAGGAGATGTTCGGTTCCAATATAATGATGCCCCATCAGGCGGGCTTCATCCACGGCCAGCTCAATGACGCGCTTTGTACGCGGGGCAAGGGTCGGCTTGCCAAAGGGGGGACGTTCCCCCCGGCCCACCGTGCGTTCCACTGCCCGGATCACCTGGCCAGGTTCTACGCCAAGCTCCCGCAGTACCTTGACGGCGACACCGTTCTCCTCGCGCACCAGCCCCAAGAGCAGGTGCTCGGTCCCGATGTAGTTGTGGTTCAGGCGTAGCGCTTCTTCCTGCGCCAAAGTCAGAACCCGCCGCGCACGTTTCGTAAAACGATCCAGTTTATCAGACATTGTAGTGATCCCCGAAGTACTCTAGAGAAACAGTATCCATCAGGCTTTTCACCCTCAGGCTCACCCAGTGTACCAAATCGCGCGGACCCGATGCCGTAACGTTAGTTCCTCTTTGGGCGCCATAGAATCAGCGAAATGAGGAATCCTCGACCCGTGGCAGGGACAAAGCCCTGCGTGCGATGCCACCGTACTCGTGCGGGTGCCTCCCCATGGTGAAGCTCAGCACGGCAAGCCAGCGTGGCTGACCGCCAGTGCTCTCCCCAACTGGGCGCACCCCCATGCATGTCCACTCGTGTGTGTTGGTTGGTAAATTCTTAATGGTGTGCCACTCGCCATTCGAGTGGCATGGGCTGAAATCGGTTGACAGATGCTGGATTTCCACTCACCATCCGGTATCAGTCCGGATAACCTCCCCTACGGCTATTTTAACGATAGGGCATAATCTTTGTCAACCGATAATTCGGCGTAGGTTTTCTGTGCAAAGTGACTATGGTTTGGGCACAAAACCGGCCTTTTGCCGTAGAGCCGGCAGTCATCCCTGCGGAACGGGCCCGCTGCGGCTGAATGGTACACCCCTCAGACGCTTCAGGGCTGCCAGGAGTTCCCCACAGGGACGGACGCCCCAGGATGCAAAAGCCGACGTGCCGCAGCCTCAAATGGGGAGGAGAGAAGTGGGATAGGGCTCAAACAAACCGGGGGAAGGACAGTACGGGGAGGGGCGCACGGATGGGGTCAATCACCGTGGGGGCGGCGAGCGCCCCCACGGTACGGTGTAACAACCTTCTGACGACCTGGCTCAGGCCGATGTCTGGCTGACCTGACCGTTGGCGCCGGCGTTGCCATCCGCTTCCTGGCTGGGGGCAATTGTCCAGTCCAGTTCCACCTCACTGGCGCTGGACGGGATCGCCTGCTTGAGGCTCAGCCCCATGCGCCGCCGGTCCGTATCAATGCGGATGATGCGCAGGTCGTACTCTTCCCCTTCGGCCACCACCTCTTTAGGATGATTGACCCGCCGATCGGCCAGCTCGCTGATATGGATCAGGCCCTCGATGCCATCCTTTTCCAGACGGGCAAAGGCACCAAAGTTGACCAGCTTGGTAATTCGCCCCCGCACAATCTGGCCCACTTCGTAGTTTTCGTTCACCAGATCCCAGGGCTCAGGCTGGAGTCGACGGAGGCTCAGGCCGATCCGCCGGCGCTCCCGGTCCACGCTCAAGATTTGGACCTTGACCTTGTCGCCCACCGAGACCACTTCGCTGGGATGGGAGACCCGATTCCAACTCAGCTCGCTCAGGTGGATCAGGCCGTCGGCACCGCCCAGATCCACAAAGGCCCCGAAATCGGCCAGGCTGCTGATCACGCCCTCGTAGACGTCACCCTCCTTCAACGTCTCCAGGAGCAGATCCTTCTGCTGGCGTCGCCATTCCCGCACAGCCTGCCGTTCCGAGAGGATGAGGCGATTGCGCCGGCGGTCGATGTCGATCACCTTGAGCATCAGGCGCTCGCCCACCAGCTTGGCCCAGCGCTCCTCGGCATCTTCCACCTCGGGATCGCTCTGGCTCTGGCTTTCGGCACTCAGCTGGCTGGCCGGCACAAACCCCCGCACCTGCCCCAGCTTCACAATGACACCGCCCCGATTGTAGGCAGCCACGGGGCTCTCGAAGATCTCCTGGGACTGCATCAGTGCCTCGGCCCGCTCCCAGTCCTTCTCGGCCTGGGCACGGCTGATGCTCAGCAGCAGATTGCCGTCCCTGTCCTCCCGCAACACATACACCGGAACCTCGGCGCCCACCTCCAGCGAATCGAGCATGTCTCGAATCCGGTCCAACTCCCGGCCGGATACGATCCCCTCCGACTTGAACCCGATGTCGACCAGGATTTCATTGGGGCGCTTGTCCACAATGATCCCCTTGCGGATCTCCCCGCTTTGGGGTTCCGCCAGGGTCTGTTCGATCTCATCGAGCAACAACGCCATGGGGTGGACGTCGCCGTCGGCGGTGTGGAGGCCATGGGCGCTGTCTGCTCCCTGAGTCGAACCTGCCGCATAAGGAGCCATCGTTGCATCAAGAGTTGCGTGACCGTTGCTCATAAGAAAAAAAACATCCTCCAAAAATAAATATAGAATTGCCGCCTACGATGATGGGCAATTGACCGCAATAGAGAACCGGACAGGTGAATGGGCAAGAGGATTCCCTCCCAACGGGAGCGGAGATAGCGCGCTGTTCTTTGCCCAACAGTCCAACTGGTCAGATGGTATCGGATGGTGAATGCTTGATTGGCTTTATTGGCTCAGTGCAATCGCCTCGATCTCGATCAGCCCTCCCAAGGGCAATGCCGCCACCTGCACGGTGCTACGGGCAGGCGGATCACCGGGGAAATATTCGGCATAAATGGCATTCACCGTGGGGAAAGCTGCCATATCGACCAGAAAAATGGTGGTCTTGACGACTTGGGACAGGCTGCTGCCGGCAGCCTGGAGCACGGCCGACAGATTGTCCAGCGCCTGGCGCGTCTGTGCTTCGAGCCCTTCCCGCAACCGGCCGTTCTGGGGATCCAGGCCGAGTTGCCCAGAGGCGAAGATGAAACTACCTGTCTGAATAGCTTGAGAATAGGGGCCAACCGCGGCGGGAGCGTGCTGGGTTACAACGACTTCACGATTCACTCGTTACCTCGTAGTTCCATGAGATTTGTTGCCGTGCGGCCGCGACGAAGCCGGCCAAAGGGGCATGGGGACAGGCTGGCTCGAGGGACCAAACGTGCAACACGCTGAAATTGTAATAGAACTTTCATTGGAAGTCAAAATAGCAGAGGCAAAGAAAACGGCAAATGCGTCAGCCAGAGGGATCGGGTGGTGGGCCGTCCGTGGTGCGTGCACCTGTGGACTCCATAGAAGTTCGCCTGGTGTTTGATACACCACATCCTACCCACCACCCATCCCATCATGTGGGGACGATGGGCAGGCTCCGGCGCATGATCTCGTAATTTTCCAGCGCCCGCCCTGCACCCAGGGCCACACAGGCGATGGGGTTTTCGGCCACGTAACAGGGGACGCCGGTCTCCTGGGTGAGGAGTTGGGCAATGTTCCGGAGCTGGGCGCCGCCACCCGTGAGCACCATACCCCGATCGATGATGTCCGCGGCCAACTCCGGCGGTGTCTTTTCCAGGGTAGCCCGCACGGTACTCACCACCGCCTGCAGGGGCTCAGCCATGGCCTCGGTGATCTCACTGCTGTTGACCGTGATAATCTTGGGGAGGCCGGTCACCTGGTCGCGGCCCCGCACCTCCATGACCCGCTCGTCCTCCATGGGCAGGGCGCTGCCGATGCCGATCTTGATCTCCTCCGCGGTCTGTTCGCCAATCAACAGGTTGTACTTCTTGCGGATGTAGTTGACGATGGCTTCGTCGAAACGGTTGCCGCCCACCCGCACGCTGCTCCAGACCACAATGTCATACATGGAGACCACGGCCGCTTCGGTGGTGCCGCCCCCCAGGTCCACCACCATGTTGCCGGTGGGCGTACCGATGGGTAGGCCCGCGCCGTAGGCCGCGGCCAGGGGCTCTGGGATCAGATAGGCAGCACCCGCGCCTGCCTGCATGGCCGCGTCGTGGACGGCCCGTTCCTCCACACTGGTCACGCCTTTGGGCGTGCTGATCATGACTTTGGGTTTGAAGAGTGGGCTCAGGAGTGGGTTCAGGTGACCGACGATGGATTCAATAAAATAGCGCAACATGGCCTCGGTGACCACAAAGTCGGCGATCACGCCATCCCGCATGGGCCGGGCCACTTCGATACTTTCAGGGGTGCGCCCCAGCATGTCGTAGGCCTCATGGCCCACCGCCACCATTTTGTTGTCTCGCAGACGTATGGCCACCACCGATGGCTCGTGCATGACAATGCCCTTGCCTTTGACATGCACCAGCACATTTACCGTGCCCAAATCAATGCCAATATGTTTTTGGAACATAGTTTTGTGTTGATTTACCCTGCCATCCCTTTCAGACGACAGCAAAAATCAAGATGCCGGTGGCCATTTCCTGCACCGACATCCCACCCTCCTTGCAGGTATCCCCAGGCCTGGCCCCCTGTGGAAAGGCGCTCCATCTCCGTAAGGAGGAATTCGTTCCCCGGCCTGGGCAGCATGGGGACTTGTTTCGCAACAATTATAGCAGGATCGTTTCCAGAGTCTCAAATCAGGCGCGTCCAGGAGAGCGGCATGCCCCTACGGCATTTCGGCCCGACAACACCAGGCCGGGCCCCTGCAGGAACCCGGCCTGACCCCATCAAGCTGATACCCGTGGTCACTCCTGGCAGCCAGGCGCCCGGCACCGGCGGCCGTCACGCTCTGGCGTAAATACCACGGCGGAATTTACGATTCGCTCTCCTCAAAAGTGGGAGTCTGTCGCTGTCGCATGCGTCGCCGGGAGGCCACCTTGAGGCGCAGGCTGCTGCGCCGGAGGGCCGCCTCCATGACCACCCGTCGCTGGGGCGGCGGGTTCTCGGCCAGGGATTGGCGGGCCCGCTCCAGGGCGGCCTGGGCCCGCTCCACGTCGATCTCCTCGGCCCGTTCGGCCGTATCGGCCAGGACCGTCACCTTGTCGGGACGTACTTCCACCACGCCGCCGCTGACGGCAATGTACTGGGTATCGCTGCCGGCGTGGAGGATGATTTCACCGATGTCCAGGGTGGACAACAGGGGTGCGTGCCCCCGCATGATGCCCATCTGGCCATCGACGCCGGGGAGCGTCACCAGGTCGAACTCGCCGGAGACGAGCCTGCGTTCGGGCGTGACGATCTCCACCTGAATGCCCATGAGCCTTATCCTCCAGCCCGCAATTGGGCAGCCTTCTCGACGGCCTCCTCGATGGTCCCCACCATGTAGAACGCCTGCTCGGGCAGGTCATCGTGCTTGCCGTCCAGGATCTCCCGGAAGCCCCGCACAGTGTCCTCAATCTTGACGAACTTGCCGGGGGTACCGGTGAACTGTTCCGCCACGAACATGGGCTGAGTCAGGAAGCGCTGGATCTTGCGGGCACGGGCCACGATCAGCTTGTCGTCCTCGCTGAGCTCTTCCACACCCAAAATGGCGATGATGTCCTGGAGGTCACGGTAGCGCTGCAGGGTCTGCTGCACTTCCCGGGCCACAGTGTAGTGGGCCTCCCCCACGATGAGGGGGTCCAGGATGCGGCTGGTGGAGCCCAGGGGATCCACCGCCGGGTAGAGGAACTGCTCGGCCAGGGAGCGCTGCAGGGTGATGGTGGCGTCCAGGTGGGCGAAGGTGGTCGCCGGGGCCGGGTCGGTGTAGTCGTCCGCAGGCACGTAGACCGCCTGCATGGAGGTGATGGACCCCCGCTTGGTGGAGGTGATGCGCTCCTGCAGGTCACCCATGTCGGTGCCCAGGGTGGGCGCGTAGCCCACCGCGCTGGGCAGGCGGCCCAGCAGGGAGGACACCTCGGAGCCGGCCTGGACGAAGCGGAAGATGTTGTCGATGAAGAGCAACACGTCTCGGCCTTCGTCCCGAAAGTATTCGGCCATGGTGACTCCGGTCAGGCCCACCCGGAGGCGGGCGCCCGGCGGCTCGTTCATCTGGCCGAAGACCATCACCGTGGAGCCGATGACGCCAGACTCGATCATCTCCCGCATCAGGTCGTTGCCCTCGCGGCTGCGCTCACCCACGCCGGCAAAGACGGAGTAGCCGCTGTGGAACTCGGCCACGTTGTGGATGAGCTCCTGGATGATGACCGTCTTGCCCACACCGGCGCCACCGAAGATGCCCGTCTTCCCCCCTCGGGTAAAGGGGGCGATCAGGTCGATGACTTTGATCCCGGTCTCGAAGAGCTCGGCCTGGGTGGACTGCTCTTCGAAGGCAGGCGGCTTGCGGTGGATGGGGTAGCGCACCTCGGCTTCCACGGGCCCCTTCTCGTCGATGGGGTCGCCCACCACATTGAAGAGGCGTCCCAAGGTGGCAGGGCCGACGGGCACGGTGATGGGTTCACCGTAGGAAATGGCCTGCATGCCGCGGCGCATGCCGTCGGTGCTGCCCATGGAGACAGCGCGGACCACGTTGTTCCCCAACTGCTGCGCCACCTCGAAGGTCTGAACAGTGCCATCGTCCATGGTAACCATGACGGCATCGTAGATCTCCGGCAGCTCGCCGTCCGGGAAGAGAAAGTCAACGACGGGGCCGATGACACGTTGGACTGTACCGATGAGTTGTTCAGGCACTGCGGGCCTCCTCGCACATGACAGATATTCGTTTATCCATGCGTTTTCGCTGAACTGTTCGATTTTCGAATGGCCTGGGCCGTTTCAAAGGCTCAGGCTTTTTCCAGAGCCACGGCACCGCCGATGATGTCCATCAACTCGCTGGTGATGCCTTCCTGCCGCGCCTTGTTGTAGGTCAGGGTCAGGGTGTCGATGAGCTCGTTGGCCGCGTCGGTGGCGTTGCGCATGGCGACCATGCGGGCCGAGTGCTCACTGGCGATCGATTCGTAGAGGGCCTGCAGGATCTGGACCTCCGTCAATCCATAGAGAACCCGGCTGAGAACCGCCTCAGGCGATGGCTCGAAGATATATTCAGGCGCCATGGTCACCGAGGGTTCGGCCGGCTCAATGGGCAACAGCTTCTGGATGACAGGTTCCTGGCGCAGGGTATTCACGAAGTCGGTGTAGACCATCACCACCTCGTCAAAGTGCCCCTGGGTAAAGTCGTCGATCAGCACCCGCGCAATGGGGCCAATGTTGTAGGAGGTGGGGCTGTCCGGCATGCCGGTGAACTCCGCCCGGACCACCGGGTCATAGCGCAGGAGCCAGTCCCGCCCCTTGCGCCCGACCGTCACCACTTCCACCTCGATCCCGGCCCGACGCCGTTCCCGCATGAAGGCAGCCGCCCGGCGGATGACGTTGGCGTTGAACCCGCCGGCCAACCCCCGGTCGGCTGTGATCAGGAGGATGCCGGTCCGCTTGACCAACGGGTTCAGCTCGTTTTCAATGTTGGGCAAGCGCGCGATGTAGGAGAGAACTTCCCGCGCCTGTTGGGCATAGGGCCGCGTGGCAAGCACCTGCGACTGTGCTTTGCGCATCTTGGCAGCAGAAACTGCCTCCATCGCCTTGGTGACCTGCGCGATATTCTTGACCGACCGTATGCGGCGGCGGATTTCACGTGTACTGGCCAAGGTGCTATCTCCTTACCACATCGGAACGGCGACTTCCGAAAGAGACGTTGAGACGCCCCGTCGACGTCGCAGGTTGGAGCGGGTGGCGGCCTGGCGTGCAGACCGCCACGCCGACAGATTATTCAGGGGCACTCCACGTGTTGTTGAAGTCCTGCAGGGCCAGCCGCAGCGCCTCCACCGTCTCCTCGGGCAGATCCTTGGTGCGCATGATGGTCTGGCCGATCTCCGGATGGTTGGCGTCGATGTAGGCGTGCATGTCGGCCTCCCAGGTCTTGACCAGGTCCACCGGGACCTTATCCAGGAAGCCGTTGGCCACCGCCCAGATGCTGATGACCTGCTTGTCCAGGGGCACCGGCTTGTATTGGGGCTGCTTGAGCATCTCCTGCATGCGCCGCCCCCGGTCCAGCTGCCGCTGGGTGACAGGATCCAGATCGCTGCCGAACTGGGCAAAGGCGGCCAGCTCCCGGAACTGGCTGAGCTCGGACTTGAGGCGGCCCGCCACCTTCTTCATGGCCCGGGTCTGGGCGGCGCCACCCACCCGGCTTACGGAGATACCCACGTTCAGCGCCGGGCGAATACCGGCGTAGAAGAGGTCGCTCTCCAGGAAGATCTGGCCGTCGGTGATGGAAATCACGTTGGTGGGGATGTAGGCCGAGACGTCACCGGCCTGGGTTTCGATGACCGGCAGCGCGGTCAGGCTGCCGCCACCGTACTCGTCGGCCAGACGGGCGGCCCGTTCCAGGAGGCGGCTGTGCAGGTAGAAGACGTCACCAGGATAGGCCTCGCGGCCGGGCGGACGGCGCAGCAGCAGGGAGACCTGGCGGTAGGCCTGGGCGTGCTTGGAGAGGTCGTCGTAGACGATGAGCGCGTCCCGGCCCTGTTCCATGAACTCCTCGCCGATGGCGCAGCCGGCGTAGGGGGCCAGGTACTGGAGCGCGGCCGGGTCGGCGGCAGAGGCGCTGACCACCACCGTGTGCTCCATGGCGCCGTACTTCTCCAGGGTTGCCACCACCTGGGCCACGCTGGACTGCTTCTGGCCGATGGCGACGTAGATGCAGATGAGGTCTTTGCCCTTTTGGTTGATGATGGTGTCGATGGCGATGGCCGTCTTGCCGGTCTGGCGGTCGCCGATGATCAGCTCCCGCTGGCCCCGGCCGATGGGGATCAGGGCATCGATGGCGGTGATGCCCGTCTGGACCGGCTCGTTCACCGGCTGGCGCTTGATGACGCCGGGGGCAATGCGCTCCACGTTGCGGTACTTGTCCGTTTCGATGGGGCCTTTGCCGTCGATGGGCTGGCCCACCGCGTTGACCACCCGGCCGATCAGGGCGTCGCCCACGGGCACCGAAGCGATGCGCCCCGTGCTCCGCACCAGGTCCCCTTCTTCGATATCCTGGTAATCGCCCATGATGATGACGCCCACGCTGTCCTCATCCAGGTTGAGGGCGATGCCCAGGGTGCCGTTCTTGGTGAACTCCAGGAGCTCACTGGCCATGGCTCCACGCAGGCCCGAAACCAGGGCGATGCCGTCACCGACTTCGATGACCTCGCCCACGTCCACCTGGCTGGGCGCCGGCTTGAAGTTCAGTATCTGTTGCTTCAGCAATGCTGTGATATCGTTCGTTTGCACAGCCATTGTTTTATCCTCCTGATACAGCAGCTATTCGTCGTCCCCCTGGCAACATTGGCAACAAATACGCCTTGCACGCCCCATGGGCTCAGCCGGCGCCGCTGCCCACTCTCGGCTGCTACCACAGGTCGAGGTGCGGACGGTCGGTTAACGGACGACAGCGGCCAAGGATTCACGCAGGGCAGCCAGCCGACTGGCGATGGAGGTATCGATCAGGCGATCGCCCACCCGGACCCGCAGACCACCCATCAAGGATGGATCCACGTGGAACTCGAAAATCAGATCATCGCCATACTGTTGTTTGAGCTTGTTCTGCAGCGCTTCCTTGTCCTGGTCCGACAGCTCGACGGCGCTGGTGATCTCGGCCACGGTGGGGGCCCGCTGGCCGCTGGCCACCTGGGCCAGGGCTTCGCCGATGGCCTCCAGCAGACCCAGATCCCCCTCCTGGACCAACAGCTTCAGCAGGTTAACCACCTCGGTTGGGGTTTCGGCAGGGAGGACCGCCGTCAGCGCGTTGATACGTTCGTCCAGGTCCTTGCTGCTGTCCATCAGCAGCGCGGCGAGCTTCTTGTCCTTGCGCAGCAAAGCGCTCACTTCGTCCAAAGCGCTTTGCCAACGTTCCAGCAGGGCCAGGTACATGGCCTGGGCATAACGGCGCGCCCGCTCACGCTTGTCGCTCATGAAGCTCCGCTCCCATTTTGCTGAGCCAGGAACTCAGCCACAAAACGTGCCTGCTCGTCCTTGTTGGCCAGCTCCCGGCCCAGGAGCTGCTCTGTGGCCAGGATGGCCAGGTCGGCAATCTGCTTGTTGGCATCGGCCAGGGCAGCCTCCACCTGCTGGCGGGCTTCCTGCTGGGCCTTCATGCGAATTTCCGTGGCTTCCTGTTCGGCTCGGGCCCGGATGTCCTGGGCGATGCGCTCTGCGTCCCGGGTAGCCTGGGCCCGAATTTCCTGGGCTTCCCGGCGGGCTTCCTCCAGCACCCGAGCCTTTTCCTGCTCAGCTTCCTGGGCCGCAGCGGAGACCCGCTCGGCGTCCTTCATGCTCTGGGCGATGCGCTCCTTGCGCTGGTCGAGCATGCGGAGGACCGGCTGGTAGAGGGTCACGCGCAAGATAACCATCAACAGGATAAAGTTCACAATCTGTGAGACCAGAAGGCCGGGACTGATTCCAAGTTGATCCAAGGTTAGCCTCCTTATGACTGACGTAACCTACGTAGTCCGTATGGCCGTGCCCCAGGGTAGGCCCCAAGGGCTGCCGCCAGGCACGGCCGTATGAATCCTTCCGATCTGTTTAGACGAACTTGAGCAACAGTGCGACCACCAGGGCAAAAATACCCATGGATTCGGCAAACGCAATGGCCAGAATCATATTCGTCTGCACTGTGCCAGAGGCTTCCGGATTGCGTCCCATGGCTTCCATGGCTTTTGCACCGATAAGACCAATGCCGATGCCCGGTCCGATGGTACCAAAGCCGATGGCCAGCGCTGCACCAAGTTGCTTCAGAGCCTCTACATCCATTTTGCATCTCCTTAAAATGTGTCTCGAATGGTTTACAAAGATTCGTGATTCAAAAAACTGTTAAACAAACGAGTAACAGGCACAGTCGAACTCCCCTGACGGGCAGACTGGGCGCGGTACCGCCTGGGCATCCGATCAATGCTCGTGATGTTCGTGATCGTGGCTGTGGCTGATGGTCGCCATGCTGAAGAAGACCAGGGCCAGCATCATGAAAACCAACGCCTGCACGAAGCCCACGAAGATTTCCAGCATGTAGAAGGGGATGGGGAGCAGGAAGGCGATCAGGAAGGCCATGGTCGCCAGGACGATTTCACCAGCGAAGATATTGCCAAAAAGACGAAAGCCAAACGCTATCACCCGGGAGAACTCACTGATGAGCTCGAGAATGCCCACAAAGCCGTTGATGTAGCGCATGAACCCTGCGCCGCTGGCGTTGAAGAACTTGTGGAAATAGCTGGAACCCAGGGCCTGCACACCGAACACCTGCACCATCACCATGGTGACGATGGCCAGCCCAAAGGTCATGTTCAGATCGGCGCTGGGCGCCCGGAACAGGGGAACAAACTTGGCGTGCCCCTCCTCCTCGGCACCCGCCGGGGCCGGCAGGGCAGCCGCAGCCTCCACCAAGGCCAGGTTCCCATCGGCCATGGCCAGCTGGCGGCCGGCGGCCAGGGCATGCCCCTCGGCCTCCCCTGCACCATGGTAAAAACCGATACTGCCGACCCCTGGGATCAACCCCGACCAGTTGCTGATGATCACCAACAGGAAGATGGTCACCACCCAGGGGAAATACCTGCGGGCATCCTTCCCCGCCACACTCTCACAGAGATTATACAAATACTCCAGGATGGCTTCCATGACGTTCTGCCAGCCACTGGGGATCAGCTTCATGCGGGCCGTGGCGGCCACCGCCATGATAATAATGATCAGGTCGACGATCAAGGTCGTCACCATGGAATTGGTCAACCACTTGGGCCCCGTGGAGAAGATGGGCTCACCGCTCAGGGAAACGTGGGGGGGATCGACCGGGATCAGAAAACTGACGATCAGCAGCAGGACCGATCCCGCGATGATGGCAGACTGACGGGGATTCTCTTTGACGTAAGTTTCTGTCTTGGCGTAGAGATTCTTCAGAAAGTTCTGCACAGACTCCATGCTGGTTTTCCCCTCCGGTCGGCAGACAGCACAGGGTTGGCTGCTGCAGGCGTTGTTAGGTTGCGGTTCGTTTGTTTCTTGAAGATTCGCTATATCTATATATAGCTGGTTTATATATTCTGGCTTAAATTCGCATCTTCGTTATCGAAGATCAAGATTCACGCGCGTCCGGAGCCACCGCCTGAACGACTTTGCTAAACTCCGATAAAACAGCGCGACCCACCGTCACACTGGCAATGGGAATGACAATGACGATGGCAGCGAGGGTGATCAGCGGCAGTATCCCAAGGGCCAGGTCGAGGGCCAGGGAAATGGCAAAGGGCAGCACCAAATTCCAGAAAAAGATCCGGACCAGTCGCCCAATGTCCATGGAGGGATCGGCCGTGGAGACTGCTTCCCTCGTTTCCGCCGGAAGGTGGGTTTGAACGTCCGCTCTCCCTGCCTGCTGCTCGGCCATGCAAAGCCCTTGATGGGACTGAATGGATATTAATTCGGCCTCCAGGAACAGCCCTGCGCTACAGTACGGCGATTATAGCGTGGGGCCATTAATCGCGCAAATTTTCACATGCAGTTGGAACCACTCCTTCGGACCGGCGGGCCTTACCGCTCACCGGCCCGTTGCCCTTCCAGCCACAACAAGACGATCAATGCAACCTCAATGGCCTTGTCGATGTAGGCAATGGGCACCCGGGAGCCGATGAAGATCCAGAGGACCACCGTCACCGCGGTATAGGCCAGCAGTGTCCACCGGATCAGATGGCGGTAGGATTCCAGGGCCGACAGGGGCAAGTACAGCGCCAACAACAGAGCCAGATAGCCAAGGCCGTTCAGGATGAAAAGAGGGTCAGGGAACAAGAGGGAAAAATGGATGGCGGCAGTGGCAACGGTCAGGAGAATAATGCCATATTGCAGCGGACCCAGGGTGGTGGTCTTCTGTGTCATGGTTACCTCGCTTGTTACCGGTGGAAAGTACAGGGCGGTCCTTAAAATCGCTGGTCCTGACGCCTACTTTACACTACCTTGCCTGCGATTGCAACCGGGCTGCCCCCCTCTTTGGGGGACCCCGACCGCCTGGGAGGTTTTACCTTTTCGATCCAATTGGATACACTTAACCTTTGGACTTTTGACAAAGCAGTTGCGAGCAGAGGTGTAAAGATTTGCAAAAAAGGAGGAACT
>FWPU01009530.1_pt1 | contig 15205 bp, 12 predicted proteins | sample 2228361 | NCBI WGS metagenome assembly FWPU01 (sample SAMEA103939777, study PRJEB20133) | metagenome
GGGCGAAGCCCGGCCGAAGCCACCGCCTTCAGGCGGTGTGAGTATTCACTTCATCCTGCTCAGCTCGGTGGGCGCGGGCCGGCCGGTGGGCGCCTACCTCAAGGCCAAGGCGGTGGCCGAGGACATCGTGCGCAACAGCGGCCTTCCGTGGACCATCTTCCGGCCGTCGGCGCTCGTGGGCGGCGACAGGCGGCCGCCGCCCGGCTTCGCGGCGCTGACGAGGGCGCTTCATCTGCGGAGGCTCGAGCCCATCACGCTCGAGCAGCTCTCGTCGGCGATGCTCCGCTGCGCGAAGGAACGGGCTCCCCTGTCGGTCGCGCTCGAGGGCCAACCCTTGTGGGCACTCGCCGACGTTGGGCGGTGAGGGGTTCGACCTGCGCTCGACGGCGGCCGTCGGCTCGCGGACAATGGCAGCGATGCGTCACTTCGGGCTCGACGAGGCGAACCGGCTGGTGCCGATTCTGTCCCGCACCTTCGAGGAGGTGCGCCCGAAGGTGACGCGCCTTCAGGACGTGCTGGCCCGGCTCGAGCTGGTGGCCGAAGCCGAGCCGTCGCGCCGGCAGCCCCTCGAGGCCGAGCGCGACCGGCTGCTCGGAGAGGTGCAGAAGATGCTGCAGCCGCTGTTGGACATGGGGGTCGAGGTGAAGGGCGCCGACGGGCTGGTCGACTTCCGGGCCACCAAGGACGGACGCACCGTCTATTTGTGCTGGAAGTACGGCGAGCCGGCGGTGCTGTATTGGCACGAGCTGGACGCGGGCTTCTCCGGGCGGAGGCCCATCCGCAGCAAGGACGAGTTTGCACCCACCTACCTGAGCTGAGGGGCTTCGGCGGTCGGGCTCGAGGCCTCAGGCGGCCTTCGCCAGCTCTCCCAGCTCGCGGTAGACCGAGCGGAAGTCACCCCTGGCCCCGAGCAGCCTCAAATTCTGCGACAGGCCTCCGGTGGAGCGGAAGAACATCACCGCCTCTGCGGGCGGGCGAATCTTCAGGAACGCCGCCGGGTGCTGGCGGAACAGGGCCTTGGTGTCGCGGACGATGGTGCAGCGCTTGTAGTCGTAGATGTCGGCGCGCATGGGGCGGCCGGCGATGTGGAGCACCTCGCGAATGAGCGCGCGCGCCTCGTCGTCCGGCAGCTCGATGGAGAAGCCCACCGCGCGGCAGACCTCGAGGACGTCGAAGGGCTCCTGGGAGAGGGCCTTGAGGAACATGCGGCGGTGCTCCTCGATGAACACGGGCGAGAAGCGCTTCACCGAGCCGAAGTCGAGGACGCCGAGCCGGCCGTCGGGCATCACCACGAAGTTGCCCGGGTGCGGATCTGCGTGCATCTCGCCGCCGAGCAGAAACGGGCCGTAGATGGCGCGGATGAGCAGGCGCGCCACGCGGAACCGCTCGGGCTCGCTCGGATCCGCCGCCACGAAGTCCTTCAGCGTGCGGCCGGGGAGCAATTCGAGCGTCAGCACCCGTTCGCTGGTGCGCTCGTCGACGACGTCGGGCACCTTCAGCTCGGGCAGTTGCTTCGCCGCCTCGGCGTAGGCCCGGCACATCGCCGCCTCGCGCCGGTAGTCCACCTCGAGGGACATCTCGTGGCGAATCTCCTGGTAGTAGGCGCGGCCGTCGAGCGCGCGCGACGTCTTCGACAGCGTGTTGAAGAGGACGCCCAGGTTCTCGAGGTCGGACGTGAGCGCCTCGCCGATGCCCGGGTACTGCACCTTCACCGCGAGCTCGCGGCCCTTCCACCTCGCGCGGTGGACCTGGCCCAGGCTGGCGGCGGCCATCGGCTCGCGGTCGAACGAGTCGAAGAGCGCCTCTGGCCGCTGGCCCAGCTCGGACTCGACGACCTCGGCGACGCGCTCGTAGGGCATGGCCGGGGCCTGATTCTGCAGCCGCGCGAGAATCGCCCGCACCTCGGGAGCGAGCAGGTCCGAGTCCATGCTGGCGACCTGGCCCAGCTTCATGGCGACGCCCTTCAGGTCGCCCAACGTGGCGACGATGCGCTCGGCGGCGTTCTTCGACAGGCCGGACGGGTCCGCTCCGGCGAGCCGCTTGACCCCCTTGGCCAGAACGTCGGCGCCCAGGCCGGCGGAGAGGGTGGCCAGCTTGCGGAAACGCGCGAATCGCCCGCGCGGAGGGAGCTTGCCGTCCTCGGACATGCGGGCGCATCGTCGGGCGCGGGCGCGAGGGGTGTCAACGAGTGCGGCTCGCGGTGCGTCCGCACGCACGAACGCTACGCGCGAATCGCGCCCCCGGCCTCGAGCAGCACCGCCATCGCCGGGCGCGACGGCCTCCCTGCCGAGTGGATGGCGCGCGCCAGCGAGAAGTTGTCGGGCAGGCTCACCGTGGGGTCCTGCGACGCGTCGTGCACGAAGCGGCCGTCGCGCAGCGCCAGCCCTCCGTTGTCGGCGTGGTGCTCGGCGAGGTAGGCCGGCGCTGCGGCCGAGACGCCCAACGACAGCACGGCGTGCGGGCCGAAGCGGTCCATCGTGCGCTGCACCGAGCGAGCCGAGCGCCCGTCGATGGCGCGGTCGTCTACCGGCATCGTCACCGCCAGGATGCGCAATTCGCGCTCGCGCCCCGACTCGTCCCGCACCCGGTATGCGTACTCGGCCTCTCCATCGGCCGACGCCACCTGTCGCCCGCGCGGCGTCAGCAGCGCGTCGCCGAACGCATGCCGCATCGCCGCGTCGAGGTTCACCCGGTGCGAGACGAAGTCGCCGGTCGGGTTGTTGGTGATGCCCTGGAACGCGCCGTAGCCGGTGACGAGCAGCCGCACGGGGCCATCGACCTGTCGCGCCGCCTGGTCGTAGTAGCCCCGCAGCGCCGCTCCCACCACCTCGCGGGTTCCGCGGTGGCGGTCTGCCTGCCGGTAGCTCTCGGGCGCGGCCGAAAGGTGCGCATCTCCCGGCACGTGGAGGAACCCGACCAACCGCTCGCCGTGCGAATTCGACAGCACCGTCGAGCCGGGATGCATCGCGTGGCCCTGCGCGGTGAAGAACATGTGCTCGCAGTAGAAGTCGCCCGGATCCGTCCCGTGGCGCACTTCGAGACCCGCGCTGGTGCGCTTCAGCACCGCCGGCAATCCGCCCCGCCCATCGTCCGCTGGCGTCGCCACGCCGTCCGTCTGGAAGATGCTCTCGTCCCCCGTCGTGACAGGTCGCGTCACGGACGAAGTCGCGTCGTTTCGCGTCGTTGACGTCACCGACAGACCAGGGGTGCGAAGAATGCGGGGCATGTGGGCTTCCTGTGCCCGCATTATCGGGAGAGCCCGGCGTCGAGTCGTCTCGCCCGTCGAGAAAAGGCTAGGTTCGCCCCCGATGCCCAAGGTGCCACCGCAACAGGGCGATGCGCTGGACTCGCCGGTGAGCCGGCCCCGGGTGTCGCTGAACGACCCCGGCCCGCGAGCGGATCGGCTGGACGATCTCCCGCTCTGCGATGACGAGCGGCACCTGTTGAACGAGCTTCGGCGCAAGGGCGAGTCGCGGCTGAATGCCATTCTCGAAGCGACGGCCAGCCTGCCGGTGGCGACGCAGGTGGCGCTGCTTCGGACCGTGGTGGCCAATCCGGATCAGCTCGAGCTCGTCGCCCGGCTGATCTCGCTCGGCGGTGGAGACCGCAGCGTCACGGCGGAGTGGTGCATCGTCATCGCCGCCTGCGAGAAGGCGCTCGAATCACTCGACGAGCTGGCGGAGGATCCGCGCGAGCTCTACCGGCAGCGCGACGGCAAGGGCGTGACGCTGCTCGGCCGGCTGTCGCAGCTCTCCGTCGGGCCGCTCCGCACGGAGCTGGCAAACCGCCAGGGCGAGCCGTTCGTGAAGCACCGCGTGAGCGAGCTTCTCTTCAGGCTGCTCTCTCCATCGCCGCCGCCGAAGACGCGGCCCTACCACCGGGGAGCGCTGGCCATCGAGCGCGCGCTCCTCCGCGGCGGGCCGGCCGAGTACGTCACCATGGTCTGCGCATTGGCCCTCGAGCCCGTCGGCGAGGTGAAGGCCACGAGTGACGGCGGGCCGCTGGCGCTGCAACTGGTGCACGATGCGCTCGCGGCGAAGCTGGGTGAAGAGGGCGATGGCGCCGAGCAGGCCGCGCTCCTCTTCGAGCTGGTGGGTCGGCCCTACCGCGTCTGGGAAGCCGACGAGCGGCAGCTCTCGTTCTTGCGCACGCTGGCTTCGGCAGAGGTGGAGCTACCGGTGCTGGTGCACGTGGGCGGTCCGCGCGCCTTTCTCGGGGTGAGCGGCGACGAGGTGCTGCTGTCGGCTCCGTTCGAGCCCGAGCCGTACCGCTGTGCCGCCGCGTCCATCGAGCGCATGGTCGCCCCCGACGAGCTGGTTCGGCACCACCTCGAGGGCAAGGCGCTGCCGCCCCTGTCGCGCCCGAAGGCAGATTGGTTCTGAGCGCGTTTTGCTGGCCGCTCGCCCTCGGAGCGCTAAGGTGCGCCGCCCATGGGCCAGCTGGTGCGCATCGCCGAGGCGCTGGGGCGCTTCTCGGCCCGCTTCGTGCCGAGCGCCTTCTCCATCGCCGTGCTGCTCACGCTGTTCACCTTCGTCCTGGCGATGACCTGGGGCAAGGCCAGCCCGCCTCTGGTGCTGAAGGGCTGGGGCGACGGCTTCTGGGAGCTGCTCACGTTCTCGATGCAGATGGCGCTGGTGATGTTCACCGGCTACCTTCTGGCGCTCTCGCGCCCGGTGAGCCGGCTGCTCGAGGCGGTCTCGAGCCTGGCGAAGAGCCCGCGCGGGGCGGTGGCCCTGATGGCCTTCGCCTCGATGGCCCTGGCCTACGTCAACTGGGGCCTGTCCATCGTCGGTTCGGCGATGCTGGTGCGCTTCGTGGCGCGGCGGCAACCCCAGGTGGATTACCGGCTGCTCGTCGCCTGCGCCTACTTCGGGTTGGGGGCCACCTGGCACTCGGGGCTGTCGGCCTCGGCCCCGCTGCTCGTCGCCACGCCCAGGCACTTTCTCGAATCGAAGATCGGCATCGTCCCCATCGACGCGACGCTGTTCTCGAGTTTCAACCTGCTGCTTCTGGCCGTGGTCGTAGTGGTGCTGACCGCCCTCGCCTGGGTGATGCACCCGCCGCCCGAGCGCGCGCTGCGCATCGACCCTGCGCTGCTCGAGCAGCTCGGCAGCCACCAGCCGCCGGTGCCGGCCGACAAGTCGATGGCGAGCTGGCTCGACCACGCCCGGGTGCTGAACTACGCCTTCGCCATCGCCGGAGCGGTGTGGCTGGTTCGCCACCTCATGTTCGCCGCGCTCGGCGATTCGGCCCAGGCCATCACCGAGGCCTTCGTCGCCGGCCGCTACGGCGAGTGGCTCGGCCGCGTGGTGAAGGACGGCTTCCCCGCGCTGGTCCAGAGCGGCTGGAGGCATTTCAACATCAACATCGTCAACTTCACCTTTCTCATGCTGGCGGTGGCCCTGCACGGGACGCCGGCGGCGCTGCTCAAGGCGGCCGAACAAGCCGCGAGCGTGCTCTCGGGCATCGTGCTGCAGTTCCCGCTCTACGCGGGCATCTACGGCGTCTTCAAGGCCACCGGGCTGACCGAGAAGATTGGCGAGGTCTTCGTCTCGCTCTGCACCCAGAAGACGTTCCCGCTGGTGGTGTACTGGTACTCGGGGCTGGTCAACTACTTCGTGCCCTCGGGCGGCAGCAAATGGGCGATCGAGGCCCCGTACCTGCTCGAGGCCGCCACGAGGCTGGGCGTTCCGGCCGACAAGGTGGTGCTGGCCTACGCCTGGGGCGACATGGCGACGGATCTCATCCAGCCCTTCTGGGCGCTGCCGCTGCTCGCGGTGGCCAGGCTCGAGTTCAAGGACATTCTCGGCTTCCTTCTGCTCGCCTTCCTGGTCTACCTGCCGCTGGTGAGCCTGGCCTTCTACTTCTTCGCCTGAGGTCTTGGCGCGTACGGGTCGCACGCCGTGCCGAGCGGTTCGCCCTGGTACAGGCCGAGCTCCGCGTAGACGAGCTTTCCCTCGCGGGGGCCGATCTCGAAGTTGGCGAGCTCGAGCTTGCCGCTGGGAGCAATCCACTCGGCCTGCTCGCTGCGCGGCGGAATCCGCAGCCGGCCCTCGGCAGAGATGAGCAACAGCCCCTTCGAGTCCTGAATCGCGTCGTCGAGCGGAATCTCGCGCAGATTCCCCCTGGGCCCGACGAACAGCCGGAGCTTGCGCGACTCGTCGTTCTCCTCGCGGGGACCGTCGACGACGTAGTAGTTGCCGGAATCGTCGCGCGAGAGCGCATGCAGTGCGCGCCGCCAGCGGGGCTTGTAGAGCTTCGCCTTCGCGAAAATCGCGGCCGCCTTCTCCGGCGGCACGGGCTCGTACGAATGGCGCGCCTCACCGCACTGGAGCGTGTATTTGCCGTCCTTGTATTCGAAGCTGCGCTGGTAGCCCGAGGGGAAGCGCGGGTCCCAGAACGCGACGTCGAAGCGGATGGTGCCCTCGGCGCCTCCGCCTCCGATGCGTTGCTGCCAGAAGCTGCGGCCGTCTCCGGCGAAGAGCACGGTGTCCATGCCGGCGTAGGGCGTCACCGCGAGGTAGTGGCCCTTGCCGTCGTGCAGGAGGCGGAGCTGCGCGGGAGGTGTTCCGTACGGCTCGTCGGCACCGCCGGGCTCGCGGCTCGCCCCTGCGCTCGAAGGAGGGGCACCCGGTGGACGAGCGGCCACCAGAGCTGTGACCGGCAAAGACCTGCCGAGCAGCTCGGCCACCATCTGCGGGAGCGCGTCGAGCACGTCGTCGACGCCCTTGCCCTTGAGCCTCCGGTCGGACTGGGAGACGACGGCGCCTTTCGCCAAATCGATGAGCTTGAGGTGAACGAGCCAGCTCTGGCCGACCTTGGCCAGGCTGCCGGTGAGCAGGCGGTCGACGCCCAGCGCCGAGCCCACCTCGGCCATGCAGCCCGAGTCGTCCTTGCACCCGAGGAGCTGCTGCTGCCGCTCGAAGCCGAGGAGCGTGGCGATCTCGCTCGGGGTCACCACCGTGACGTTCGGGTGGCGGCGCACCTCGGCGATGACCGCCTCCGCGATGGCCGCTCCGGTCTTCTCGGGGACGCCCTCGCCGGCTTCGATGGCCGTCACCGCCACCTTGGTTTCACCGGCGAGCAGAATCGTCGCAACGAGGCATGGCAGCACGGCGGCGCATGATACAGCCTTGCGACCGGCCGCGGTCGTCGGGCGAGCGGAGGTGGCAACGCAGCGCCTCGTGCTTCCCCTCCCTCCGGCCCCGTTCCGCCGTCTACAGTGCGCCCGAATGCGTCGCGTGCCCGCATGGCTCGTGGTGGTCGCAGCGGTCGGTGCCGGAGCGTTCATCGGGTGGCTGCTCAGGCCGAGCGATTCGTCCCGTTCGGTGGCGGTCGGACGACCGCGTCGAGCTGCACGTGCGCATCGACCAGCGGGCCGGGCATGTCTTCGACATGGGCGACGTGCCGATGCCGCGCGGGCTGCCGGTGCGCATCCACGTGGTGGACGAAGCGGGCCAGCCGGTAGCGGCGGCGATGGTGTACGGCATCTGGCGGGCGGATTTGCACCTGAACGCGCTGGTGCGGCTGGGCGAGGCGCACTTCGTCGGCGTCGCAGATGCGCAGGGGCGCGCGGTGGCGTACGTCGCTCCGGGGCGGTACTGCTTCGCGGCGCAGGCGCCCTCGGGTCCGTCCGGCACGCCGAAGGTAATGTCCCATCACCGTGGCCGAGGGTGGGGCCGAGGTCACCCTCACCGTGCGCAAGCCGGCGTGGGTGCGCGGCATGCGGCTGGAGGGCGCTCGGCAGTGATGCGGAGAGGGCCTCCGCTGCCGTCGGGCGGCTTTGTCCCACGGGAGCTCGAGACGGAGGTGCTCGAGTGCCCGTGGGCTACGTCGCGGTGTCGCTGGATCCTGACGGCAACCGGCTGCAGCCACAAGCAGGCCGTTCGACAGGCCCTCGGCGCTGAGCGGCGTCGGACACCCAGCCCCTCGAGGCTGGTCGATGCGCTGACGCGAGCAGATGCCGGGCGCAACCAGCATTCCTTTGGGGTAGACGGGAGGGTCGATGCTGCTGCGCATGCTTGCCGCCACCTCCTTCTTGTTCGGCACCGGGCCGGCTCCCAAAGCACTGGACGAGGCCTGTGCCCGCGGCAGCTGGACGAGCTGCAACGACCTCGGGCTGCTCTACGCGCGCGGCGAGGGCGTCAGGGAGGACCTCTCTCGCGCGGCGGCGCTCTACCAGAAGGCGTGCGACGGCGGCGTGGCGGTCGGCTGCTCGAACCTGGGGTTGCTCTACGGCCAGGGGCGTGGCGTCGTGCGCGACGAGCGACGGGCGCTCGAGCTCTTCATTCAGGCGTGCCGCTCGACGGCCGCTCGAATGGGCGACGGCGACGGGTGCGCCAACTGGGGCAGCTTTCACCAGCGGGGCCGGGCCGGGCTGGCGGTGGACGACGCGCGGGCCGTGGCGCTCTTCCGCAAAGGCTGCGAGATGGGCTCGCCCACCGCGTGCGCCAATTGGGGCTTCATGCTGGCGACCGGCCGGGGCACTCCGGTGGATGACGGTCGCGCCATCTCCCTCTACGCCGACGCCTGCGAGCGCGGCGCGTCCATCGCTTGCTCCAATTTGGGCAGCCGGTACGAGCGGGGCGAGGGAGTCCCCCGCGACCTCGCCCGGGCCGTGGCCCTGTACCGCAAGGCCTGCGAGGGAGGCTCGCCGACCGGCTGCGCGAATCTGGGCCTCAAGCTCGAGCAGGGCGAGGGAGTGCCGAAGGATCCGGCCAGGGCCGTCGAGCTGTACGAGCGGGCGTGCGAGGCCGACTCCCCTTTGGGCTGCGCCAATCTGGGCGAGCTGTATTTGACCGGCCGCTTCGTGAAGGCAGATTTGCAGCGAGGCCGCGAGCTGCTCGAGCGCGCCTGCCGCTCGGGCGACGACTGGGCGTGCGGGCGGTTGGAACGGGCTGGCGCTTCGCGCTGAAGGGAGCAATCAGCAGCGGAAATTTTCCAGCTTCGCACCGCGTCAAGCTTCGTGCTAGGGAGGGGCCCCCTTTTCGAGGGCCTCTGCCTTTCGACGCGGGGCCCGCGGAGTCGACGAAATGAGGCTTTCCTTGAACCACTGGGTCGCCCGGGCCTTGGGGCTTCTGGCGGTGCTCGCCGGCACGGCGGCGCACGCCTCCGAGGCCGAGCTCAAGCTCCCCGACTTCTCGACGGTGCAATTCCTCGACGGCGCCATCACCGGCCGAGGGCTGCTCATGCTCGGCATCGTCGTCTCGGCCCTGGGCCTGTGCTTCGGGCTCGTTCAGTACATGCAGCTCAAGAAGCTGCCCGTGCACAAGGCGATGCTCGAGATTTCCGAGCTCATCTACGCCACCTGCAAGCAGTACATGGTGACGCAGGGCAAGTTCATCCTGATCCTCGAGCTGTTCATCGGCGCCATCATCGTCGCCTACTTCAAGTTCCTGGCCGAGACGCCGATGTCCTGGGGCTCGGTGATGCTGGTGCTGCTCTTCTCGCTCATCGGCATCGGCGGCAGCTACGGGGTCGCGCTCTACGGCATTCGCGTCAACACCTTCGCCAACTCGCGCACCGCCTTCGCCTCGCTCAAGGGCAAGCCCTACCCGACGTACGCGATTCCGCTCCAGGCGGGCATGAGCATCGGCATGATGCTCATCTCCACCGAGCTGCTCATCATGCTCGGCATCTTCCTGGTCATCCCGGGAGATTTGGCCGGCCCGTGCTTCATCGGGTTCGCCATCGGTGAGTCGCTGGGCGCCTCGGCGTTGCGCATCGCCGGCGGCATCTTCACCAAGATCGCCGACATCGGCTCGGACCTGATGAAGATCGTCTTCCGCATCAAGGAGGACGACGCGCGCAACCCGGGCGTCATCGCCGACTGCACCGGCGACAACGCGGGCGACTCCATCGGCCCCTCCGCCGACGGGTTCGAGACCTACGGCGTCACCGGCGTGGCGCTCATCACCTTCATCCTGCTGGCCACCGTGGGCCTGCCCGAGGACGTGCGCGGCACGGTGCAGATCCAGCTCCTCGTCTGGCTGTTCGTCATCCGCATCACCATGGTGGTGGCGAGCTTCCTCTCGTACGCCATCAACGGCTTCATTCAGAAGGCCCGCTACGGCGCCGCCGACCGGATGAATTTCGAGTCGCCCCTCACCTGGCTGGTGTGGGTCACCTCGCTGGTCTCCATCGGCCTGACCTACGTCGTCTCGGCGGTGCTCATTCCCAACCTGAACGGCGACACCACCCTGTGGTGGAAGCTGTCGACCATCATCACCTGCGGCACCCTGGCCGGCGCGCTCATCCCCGAGATGATCAAGGTCTTCACCTCGACCGAGTCGCGGCACGTGCGCGAGGTGGTGAACGCCTCGAAGGAGGGCGGCGCGTCGCTGAACGTCATCTCGGGCCTGGTGGCCGGCAACTTCAGCGCCTACTGGATGGGCCTGGTCTTCGTGGTGCTGATGGGCATCGCCTTCTGGGTCAGCACGGCGGGGCTGGGCCAGCTCTTCCCCATTCCGGGGAGCGCCCTCGACCCCTCGCCGGTGTTCGCCTTCGGCCTGGTGGCGTTCGGCTTCCTCGGCATGGGTCCGGTGACCATCGCCGTCGACAGCTACGGCCCGGTCACCGACAACGCCCAGTCGGTGTACGAGCTCTCGCTCATCGAGAGCCGGCCCAATGTGAAGGAGGAGATCCAGAAGGACTTCGCCTTCGAGCCCAACTTCGACAAGTCGAAGCTCTACCTCGAGGAGAACGACGGCGCGGGCAACACGTTCAAGGCCACCGCCAAGCCGGTGCTCATCGGCACCGCGGTGGTTGGCGCCACGACGATGATCTTCTCCATCATCTTCGTGCTCACCCGCGGGCTCACCACCAACCTGGGGAGCCTCTCGCTGATGCACGCGCCCTTCTTGCTCGGGCTCATCGCGGGCGGGGCGATGATCTACTGGTTCTCGGGAGCCTCGATGCAGGCGGTGTCCACCGGCGCATACCGGGCGGTGGAGTTCATCAAGGCCAACATCAAGCTCGACGGCGTGGAGAGGGCCTCGGAGAAGGACAGCCGCCGCGTGGTGGAGATCTGCACCATCTACGCGCAGAAGGGCATGTTCAACATCTTCTTGGCCATCTTCTTCGGCACGCTGGCCTTCGCCTGCTACGAGCGGTTCTTCTTCATCGGCTACCTCATCTCCATCGCGCTGTTCGGCCTGTTCCAGGCCCTGTTCATGGCGAATGCCGGCGGCGCGTGGGACAACGCCAAGAAGCTGGTCGAGGTCGAGCTCAAGGCCAAGGGCACCGACCTGCACGCGGCGACGGTGGTGGGCGACACGGTGGGCGACCCGTTCAAGGACACCTCGAGCGTGGCCCTGAACCCGGTCATCAAGTTCTCGACCCTCTTCGGGCTGCTCGCCGCCGAGCTGGCCGAGAGCATCAGCCACACCAACCGCATGCTCACCTACGTGCTGGCCGCGGTCTTCTTCCTCATCTCGGCCGTGTTCGTCTACCGCTCGTTCTACGGCATGCGCATCGAGGTGGGCGTCCGCGCCAACGAGGAGATGAAGAAGGCGGCGTAGCCGCGCCCGCCAACGCTCCCGCTCCCGCTCCCGCTCCCGGCCACTTGAGCCTGAAGGACGGAAGCTCGACTGACGGGAGGGGGAGCGGGAGCGGGAGCGAGAGCGGAAAGGGTCGATGGGCTCGAGTGGCATGTCCATCTTGCGGCTGACGTTCCTCGGGACGTCGGCCGCGCAGCCGACCATTCACCGCAACCTGTCCGGGCTCGCGGTGAAGGCCGACGCGGACCTGTTGCTCTTCGACTGCGGCGAGGGCAGCCAGCGGCAGATGATCCGCTACGGCACCGGGTTTGCCGTCGACGCCGTCTTCTTCACCCACTTCCACGCCGACCACTACCTGGGAATCATCGGCTTCCTCCGCACGCTCGGGATGACCGGGCGCGAGCAGAAGCTGACGTTGCACGGGCCTCCGCCCGCCCGGAGGCTGCTCAAGACCGCGGTGCACCTGGGCGTCGAGCAGCTGGCGTTCCCGGTGGAGATCGTCGAGCTCAAGCACGGCGATTCGGTGAAGCGGTCGGGCTACACCATTCACGCGGTGGGAGTGGACCACCGGGTGAACGCGCTGGCCTACGTCATCCAGGAGGACGAGCGGCCCGGCCGTTTCAACGTCGAGGCGGCGCGCGCTCTGGGGGTGGCCGAGGGACCCGATTTCGGGAAGCTCCAGCGGGGCCAGAGCATCACCACCGCGTCGGGGCGCACGGTGCATCCCCACGAGGTGCTGGGGAAGGCCCGGCCCGGGCGCAAGGTGGTGCTGTCGGGAGACACGCGGCCGTGCGCCTCGCTGGTGCACGCGGCGAAGGACGCCGACCTGCTCATCCACGAGTCGACCTTCTCGGACGACGAGCAGGAGCGGGCGCTCGAGACCCGGCACTCGACCGCGCGCGAGGCGGGGCGGGTGGCGCGCGAGGCCAACGCGAAGCGGCTGGTGTTGACCCACCTGTCGTCGCGGCACGACGTGGATCCGTCGCCGTTGCTCCAGCAGGCGCGGCAGGAGTTCAAGGGCCCGGTCGAGGTGGCGCACGACGGGCTCGTCATCGAGGTACCGGTGCGCGAGTGAGGCCGGAGAGCCGCCCATGAAGATCCGGCGCGTCGAGGGCCACTCGGGAGACGCCTCCAACGGGCACACCCCGTACGTCACCCTGGTGGGCACCCGGCCCCAGTCGCGGGCGCAGCTCTTCGAGGTGAAGCTGGCGAAGGTGGCGCACTTCCCGCTCGAGCGGACGCTGGTCGTCGTCATCCGCGTGGTGCGGCAGGACGGGGACAGCTTCGTGGCCCAGCCGCCGCCGTCGTTGGGGCAGGGCGGGGCCGCCGAGTTCCGCGCCAACGTCCGCCTGGCCGAGCTGCGCGGCAAGTCGCTCTCGGGCTACCGCATCGTCGTGCAGGACGAGAACGGCGACGAGCTGGCGCAGGGGCGCTGGGAATGAGCCTCAGCGATCATCGGCGAGGACGCCCGAAGTGCGCCTTTGTCCGGGTGGTGCTGCTCCATTGGGCCCGCGAGCCGTTCTCGATGCTCAGAAGTCCAGCGCGGGGGCGGCCCACGTTCCGGGGCAGAGCGCCTGCGCATGCGGCGGCAGCCGGCACACCCAGTCGGTGAGCCGCGAGGGCCCCATCGACGGACCGAGCAATGCCCGCAGATCCGCCAGCATCACCGTGCAACGAGCGTCTGCATACAGGTGCATCTGCGCGGGCACGCCTTGCAGCGCGCTGGCAACCAGAACGAACAGGCCGGGGCCGAGCGGCTCGGGGAACGAGCTCTGACCCGGCCGGCTGCGGAAGTCGAGCAGCAGCGTCCCCGAGAGCGGCAGCAGGGCGAGGCTCATCACCTGCCCGGGCTTCACCAGCGAGTCGCCCGGTTCGAGCACGCGCTCTTCGAAGCGGCCCTTGAGCTGCGCGCGCGATTCGGGCCCGCAGCCATCGAACAACGGCGTGTGCAGGAAGCGTTTGAGCAGCCGCGCCCGAAAGTGTTCCCGCACGGCCCTGTCGATCGCCGGCTCGGACGAGAGCAGATTCGAGAGCGCCCGCTGCGGCACTTCGAGCACCATCGTCTCGGTCAGAGTCCGGGCGCTGTAGAGATGGCCTGCGCCACAGACGGCGTCGCACAGGCCGGCCGCCTCGCCGCGCGCCGCATGCGCCACCGGGAGGCTCTCGCCCGCCCAGCGCCGTGTGAGCTGTGCCGCGCCCTCGAGCAGCACGTAGAACGCGCGGACCGGTTCGCCCTCGCGGTAGAGGACCCTTCCCGGAGGCACCAGGCCGACGCGCGCGTCGGACACCAGTCGTTCGACATGCGTGTCGTCGAGATCAGCGAACGCGGCGACCTGGCGAATCGCATAGTGCGCCACGTCGGAGTCGGCGGGCGTGGTGGCTTCGACGCCCGGCGGTGGACCAGCCTCGCAAGGCGCATCGTCCAGGCTCGAGGTGTCGACCTCGAGCTGATCTTTCGGACCCAGCGTCTCGAAGACCTTCGACATGCCGCCGCCCCGAGCCACAGCAAACGCCGTGCCCTCACGGTGTACCGCGAGTGTGCTCGTGGGTTCGTGGACTTGTGCGTGCGGTCGGTGACTGCGGCAGTGCTCAGTGGAGCATTCGCGACGCTCCACCGGTGGTCACTTTCCGCGTGTGCGTCAGGTCGAGCCGCGCTTCGGCCTTTCGGCGCGCGGAAGCCCGGCTGAGCTCGCCGTGCACTGAAATCAGCATTAGGCACGTCAGGCGTGGCTAAAGCTGATCTCAGCGAGTCATCATCGGGCGAAGTCCCTCGGTGGGCGTCTGCAGAAAGGGCGAATCATGAACGCCTGCGTCGGAGCTGGGCCTGCACCTGCTCCCAGGCAACGACGATCTGGCGCGTGCGCGTCTCCGCCAGCTCGCGGAACTCGGGCGCCAGGTGCGCCACCTTGTCCGGGTGGTACTGCGCCACCAGCGCGTGGAATGCCTTCTTCGCCTCCGACAGGGTGGCGGAGCGCGGAATGCCGAGCACCGCGAACGGATCCGTGCCGTCGGGCCGCGGCTGCGGCGGCGGAGTGGGCTCGTCCTCGAACGGCAGGTCGTCTGGCTGGGTGCGTTCGGCCGTGCGCGACGCCTTCTGCCGGGGCGGCTCGGGGGGAGCCTCGACGCCGGGGAGCAGCTCCGACAGCGCGCGAAGCAGCGCGTGCAGATCCGCCTGGGCCGAGCCGCGCTTCTTCACCACCGAGCGCACCCGGCCCTGCTCGAGCAGGACGTAGCCGCTGGCGGCCGCGTAGGCCTTGCGCTTGTCGTTCGGGAACAGCGCGTCGGCCAGGTCTCCCACCGGGTCGCGCCACATGCCTTCGACGGTGCCGTCGTCGGCGACAACCACCTGGTCCATGCGGTCGCCGAGGCGTTCCTCGAGCGAGGCAAACGGCTCGCGCAGCTTCACGGGCCGCATGTGCCGGCCATGCCGGGTTGCGGTGACGAGCAGGAGCCGCTGCGAGTCGCCGACGCGCTCGAACAGCTTCCGCTTCACCTCCTTGTCCGAGAAGTACAGGACGTCGATCACCGGCGCCGCAGCGTAGCCGCTCGCGGGCTCGTGATGTGGTGGGTGCGTCCCTCTCGCCCGGCACAGGGCACCGGCTCATCGACGCCGCAGCGTAGCCGCTCGCGGGCTCGTGATGTGGTGGCTGCGTCCCTCTCGCCCTGCGCAGGAACACCGGCTCATCGGCGTCGCAGCGTAGCCGCTC
>FWPU01009531.1_pt1 | contig 15203 bp, 11 predicted proteins | sample 2228361 | NCBI WGS metagenome assembly FWPU01 (sample SAMEA103939777, study PRJEB20133) | metagenome
TAATCTTTAAATTTTTTCTTTAATTCTTAAAGAAAAATGCTATCAACTTATTCAATATCATCTTTAATAAATTATAGAATTTATCATCTATTCCTTCTTCTCTTTATATCTAACCATTCATCTAAAGGATTAATACTCCATGCTACTGTTCTTGCATTTGATGCTGTTGCTATTGCTTTTATTAGTCCGGTACAAAATTCAGCTGCAATTATAAATACAGGTCCTAATGAATCTGCTTGCTTTACATCTATGCCTAATAAATTATTGAAACCACTCTTAACAGTTTCTATACTTTCATCCGCCTTTATCTTTGTTATTTTTGAACCTTCTGATATATAAAGATTCCCATCTCTGTCAACTGCCATTCCTACTATTGCAGGGAAATTAAATACTACTCCAGCTGTATTTCCATAGTCTGTATCAAGTATTTTGTCCACAATTTGATGGAACTTTCATCATATAATTGAGTGAATTAGTAACATCTTGATAGGCAAAATATACTATATCTCTACCTGGGATTGCATCAGGATTTGGGTCTGCAGCAGCTCCTATAACTCGTTGTTCTAGTCCTCCGTCAGCCAGTATTCTAACTACCTGATGTAGTTGTATCAGCTACTGCTGTGCGTGCCGGTTGCGTTGATTGTGTTGCTCTTCCACAAAATATTTTACCAAACCTATCTGTTTTTGTACTGCAATATAATAAAGAATTAATAAAATTAGGGTCTGTCTCTGTTCTATCTGTTTTTAGCCATTTTCCCTGAATTGTATCGTAACTCATCTGGACAAATTTATCACTACCTGCATAACTACCTGCAGCCCAATAATCGCCTGTTAATTCTGACCAACCGATGGAGCGGGCAGTAGTCCAAAGTTGTGCCGGATCATCTAAATAGACATTTGCTGAAATAGCTTCTGAAGTTAATGCTCCGCCTACTGAGACATAATAATAACCTGATACTGCACCTACCGGCACTACAAAATCTATCTGTGTTGTGGTTGCATTACCTACAGTAGCTTTTACTCCACCCGAAAACCATACAGAATTATCTTCCTTATGTGCTATATCTTATATAAAGTAAATTTATAAAAAAATGTGATTTATAATTCATATGATCGTATAATACCTTAAAACATAATTCTTCACTGAAATTTATTAACCACCATATCCTTTGTGTCCTCTGTCTCTCTGCGGTTTATATTAACCACAGAGAGGCAGAGAACACAGAGAAAATCTTTTTAAAATGTGCCTAGCTCATATCCCCATATTATCAATTACTCTATTTTTCTTATCACTTATCTCTCTTATTTATCCTGATCAAAAAAATAAGTTGGATTTGCTTTATTGTTATAATTAATATATAATTAGCAGTCAAAAAGATACAATATATTATAGAGGTTTAATTATATGAAGAAAATTATATTAGCTGTATTTATATTCATTATAGCAGCAGGACTTTTTTTTGGTATAGAATATCAATTGAATAAGACAAAGGTAATAATGATAGGATTGGATGGTGCAGATTGGAGATTTATAAATCCTCTTGTAGAAGAAGGGAAGTTACCAAATTTTGCCAAAGTTATAAATAAAGGAGCTTATGGTTATCTTGAAACTGCGAAACCGGCTAAATCAGCTATATTATGGACATCTATCTCCACAGGTAAAAAGATGGAAAAACATGGTATAGTAGATTGGGCATATGTTGATGAAAATACTAAAGAAAAAATACAGAGAGTAAAGTTAATAACTGGAAAGGATAGAACAGCTGCTACTATATGGGAAATTTTAGGTGAAAAGGGTTATAAAGTTGGAGTAGTAAACTGGTGGGTGACTTATCCAGCCAATAAAGTTAATGGATTCCTTATATCAGATAGATTAAGAATTGCTATTTTAAAACCATCGATTATAAAGGAGAAAAATTTAGTTTATCCAGAAAGTATAATAAACGAAATAAAGCCTTATATAATAAGGCATCGAGATACAATTCCGATCATTTTAAAATATGGTTTTGAAATTTATCGTCCGGATAAATTAGATAATTATTATTCTCCGTCAAGATTTTTTAAGAATATGTTTAAGCAAATAGATTTATATGTGGGACAGGATAAAATGGTAGCAGATTGGTCCCTGCATATGCTTAAGAAGGAAAAGCCAGATTTTTTAGGTTTAGTATTAAGGATAACAGATGTGTATGCGCATCTTGCTTGGCGTTTTATTGATAAGAATTTATTAGAAGAAGTGGTTCCTAAAATTACTTTAGATAGCTTATTAAATGAAAATGAAGAGGTTAGAAAAGAGGCATTAAAGCTTATTGAAAAACTTGATAAAGAATACGCAAAAGTATTATATCCTGCTTATAAATTTGCTGATGATTTTATTGGAGAAGTACTGAAAATAGTAGATGATAATACTATATTAATAATAATATCAGATCATGGTTTTCAATGGAATGGAGGTGGTTATGATCATAATCCTATGTTTGGGAAGAACTATCCTGAGATACCTCCGGCTGGTATTATTATAATGTATGGAAAAGATATATTAAATAAGAAAATAGATAATGCCAGTATATATTCCATTTGTCCAACAGTACTTTATGCTTTAAACGAGCCTGTTGCAAGTGATATGGATAGTAAACCAATAGTTGAAGTTTTTAAGAAATCATGGTTAGCGAGAAGAAATGAAAGATATATTAGCAGTTATGGGGTGGGTCCATTAACAGACAAAGCAATACCAACAGATGCAGCAGAGAAAGAAGTCATTGAGGATTTAAAGAGCTTAGGATATATTAAATAAATTATCTTCTTATAATTAAAAAGGCGGGATTATCCAACTGTGAGTAAAATTCGTTTGATTATTATATCATTGTTAACTTGTGTTTTATTATTAACATTTTTTTTATCAATCAATTACAGTGAATTAAAAGGAGCGTTAATAAAAGCTAAGGTATTATGGATTATTATAGCATTGGCAGTGGGATTGGGAGCTTTTTATGTTAGGGTGGTTAGATGGCATTATTTATTATTACCAATAAAAGATATAAGTGGAATGCCATTATTTAAAGCTATAATGATAGGTTTTAGTGTGACAATAGCTTTGCCTGGGCGTATAGGAGAATTAGTTAGACCTTATTTAATAGGAGTATGGGAGAATATTAGTAAATCAGCTGCTTTAGCTACTGTTGTTTTAGAGAGAATTATAGATATGTTGTGTGTGTTAACATATTTTGCTATTTATTTATATTTTTTTAGTGAAAAGAATGTTAATTCAAATTGGTTTAATATAGTTAGAGAATCAAGTCTATTAGCTTTAATAATAGGGGTATCAGGATTATTGTTATTAATAATATGGGGATTTTATTCAAAAATAATAAATAGATTAATCAATATCTTATTTTTTTGGAGTTCAGTAGATTTAAGGAATAAAATTATAAAAGTAGCAAAATCTTTTTCAAATGGTTTATTAGTATTAAGAGATCCGCGTTTAATGGCAAAAGTTATTTTATTATCGTTTATTTTCTGGTTTATCATAGTTATAAATACTGCTTTTATAATATGGGCATTTGCTCCGCAGGTTAAATTAAGTGAAGCGATATTTGTAATGGGATTATTGGTAATCGGTATAGCTTTGCCGACGCCAGGGGGTGTAGGAGGTTTTCATTGGGCAGTGAGATTAGCTTTAGTATGGATTGGTGTGAGTGATGGTTCAGCAGCAGCTATTGCTTTAGTAGATCATATTATTTCCGTCGTTCCTGTATTGATAATAGGATTGTTCTTTATTTGGAAAGAAGGACTAAATTGGAGTAAGCTAACACACTTAAACGCCAAGGAATGATAAATATATAATAACCAGGAGCTTTGATCTGCAAGAGGATTAATGGAAGGGTGAAATAATAGAATAGTGGGTTGCAGAAGCTTTGTATTATTAAATATTCCTTTATTATCAATAATTTGATGAAATTCAGAAATGATTCAATAGATTCCCATTTCTTTTCTTAAATTGAGTTAAATTAATAATTAAATATTTTACATTTATTAACTTTTCATTGGGATTTTGATATTATTTTTAATAGCAAAATTGATAGCATCATCATAATTGGCATCAGCATGGCGAATAACTGCTGAGCCGGGATCATATGTTAATACTCTTTCAAGGCGTTTAGCAGCTTTTTTTGTTCCATCAGCAACTATAACCATTCCAGCATGGATAGAATTTCCTATACCTACGCCACCACCATGATGAACTGAAACCCATGTAGCACCTCCTATTGTGTTAAGTAATACATTTAAGATAGGCCAATCTGCTATTGCATCGCTTCCATCTTTCATACCTTCGGTTTCTCTATTTGGAGAAGCTACAGAACCACCGTCAAGATGGTCCCTACCTATTACTATCGGAGCACTTATTTTACCCTTTTTTACCAGATCATTTATTATTAATCCAAAATGAGCTCTTTCACCATATCCAAGCCAGCATATGCGAGCAGGTAATCCTTGAAATGCAACTTTATCATGAGCCATTTTTATCCATCGACATAATGGTTCATTGTCCTTGTAATGCTTTAAGATTGCATAATCAGTCTGGTGAATATCTTTTGGATCACCTGAAAGAGCTACCCATCTAAATGGTCCTTTCCCTATACAAAATAGTGGTCTGATATATTCCTGCACAAATCCTGGTATTTCAAAGGCATCTTTTATACCAGCTTTAAGGGCTTGCCCTCTTAAATTATTACCATAATCAAATACTATACTTCCTCTTCTTTTTAACTCTAACATTGCTGAGCAATGAATTGCCATAGATTCCATTGCTAATTCAACATACTTTTTTGGATTAGTTTTTCTTAATTCAAGAGCTTCCTCAAATGAAACTTGATATGGTACATATCCATTAAGAGCATCATGAGCTGATGTTTGATCTGTTACAACATCAGGTAAAATATCTCTTTTTACTATTTCGGGTAAAATAGCAGCTGCATTTCCCAATAATCCAACTGATATTGCTTCTTTCTTTTCTTTTGCAGCTAAAACAAGCTCAAGAGCTTCATCAAGATTATATGATATTTTATCTAAATATTTGGTTTCTAACCTTCTTTTTATTCTATCAGGATCAACTTCTACACATAAAATAGTTGCACCATTCATAGTAGCTGCTAAAGGTTGAGCACCTCCCATTCCACCTAATCCTGCTGTTAGTACAAATTTACCAGAAAGTGAACCATTAAAATGCTTGCATGCCAGTGAACTTAGTGTTTCATATGTACCTTGTAATATTCCTTGTGTACCTATATAAATCCAACTGCCTGCAGTCATTTGACCGTACATAATTAATCCTAATGCTTCTAATTTCCAAAATTCTTCCCAAGTAGCCCAGGCAGGTACTAACATTGAATTTGAGATTATTACTCGTGGAGCATCTTCATATGTCTTAAATACACCTACTGGCTTGCCAGATTGAACAAGTAATGTTTCATCATTTTCTAAATCTTTTAATGATTGAACTATCTTATCAAAACATTCCCAGTTACGTGCAGCCTTGCCTGTACCACCATACACAATTAATTCATCCGGCTTTTCAGCAACTTCAGGATCAAGATTATTCATAATCATCCTCATGGCTGCTTCCTGTAACCAGCTCTTGCATGTTATACTTGTTCCTCTCGGTGCTTTAATAATTCTTTTCTGATTCATTGTAATATCCTCCTCTTATTATCAAATTATATTATACCATAAACAATATTTAAAAAGTGGTAAAATTGTAAAATTTGAATTTTTAAGAAAGAATTTAGTGATTTTTATGGAGTTTCCCCAAAAATTTTTATATATGCAACAATACAAAAATAATACTATATACTGTAATTTACTGAAATTGATATTAAACAAACAGCATTTTTCTATAATAAAACTAAGAAAAATATAATCTGCTATATCTATTGCAAATAAATTTATTAAAAGAGGCGATTAATAATTCATATGATCATATTATGCCTTACGCGTTAATCCTCCACTCCAATTTATTAACCATTATATCCTCTGCGTTCTATGCCCCTCTGTGGTTTATATTAACCACAGAGATGCCGAGAACACAGAGAGAATATTTTTAAAATACACTAATTGCCTCATATTCCCATATTATCAATGGCTTTTTATTGCTTCTCTCTTATATTTCTCCTTATTCCACATTGTAGGGGCAATTCGTGAATTGCCCCTACAAATAGAATGAAATTATGTTATATACAATTATTAATCTAATATAAAATTTTTAGGAAAATTGCAGAATTTAGATATTGACATAAATTAGTTTAAAGATTATATTTAAAAAATTAGGAGGAAGTATGAAAAAAGTTTTAATTTATGTATTGGTTGGTATTTTTTTCTATTTAAGTGTAATTCGGATAGCTAATGCATTTAAAGCAAGAGGTATATCGAATGAGCTGGAGGCGAAAGAGTATATAGCCAAGAAATTATACATTAGTGGGGTACAGGTAGAATTATCAGAGATAGTAGATTCACTAATAGATGGTGAATCGTGGAATAGATTTAAGATAGAGCATCCGGGGGCAATTATATATTTTGATGTACGTTCAGGAAGACCTGTTTCAATATTGTATCCCTTTCCTATAATACCGGGAAGTGGTGATGGTAATAAAGTTACATTAGATGAATTATCAAATAAATTAGGTAGGAAAGTCGAGCGAATAACAGAAAAAGAGATAAAAGAGCTTATATTATTATTTTTAGCAGATTACAGTGATTTATTAAGAATATCGATGAATGAGATAGGTGAGATAAGGATTGGTAAGCCTTCAGATACTTTATGGCATATACACATAAGGAGGCAATATAAAGGGATACAAGTAAAGGATTCAAATATAAGTGTTAGTATAAAGCATGGTAATATAGTAATTTGGGGATTAGAGAAATGGGGAGATGTATCAATTGATATAGAACCTGAATTAAATGAGATGGAAGTTGTAAAGATAGGATTTGATTATATAGGAGGTAAAACGGATCGTGATAAAATAATAGTAAAACCTCATTTAGAAATAATTCCAATAGAATTAGGATGGGATGGTAAAATTGGGAGAGGATATAATTACATATTAGCGTGGGTATATGGTTTTCAGAGAGAAGGATATTTGAATTCGTGGAATGTAGTAATAGATGCGAATACAGGCGAGATATTATCATTTAATGATACGAATTTATATGCGACTAAGAAGATTGTTGGAAGTATTTATCCGATTACTTGTGATGGATGTTGTCCTGCTGGGTGTGCATTACAGAATGTGCCAGCACCATATATAAACACAGGATTTTCAGCGCCAAATAATTATACTAATTATGGTGGATTTTACTATTATTCATCTGGGACAGCTTCTACAACATTAGATGGTGAGTATGTAGTGATAGGGACAGATTATTGCGGTGCGGTAAATGAGACATCAACAACTGGTGATATAAATCTTGGAGGAACTAATGGGCAGCACGATTGTACGGTGCCGAGTGGACATTCAGCAGGTGATACATTTTCATCTCGTTCATGTGCAATTGAGGTAACGCACTTGAATAGGTTGGTAGCAAGTTGGTTTAATTTGTCATGGTTGAATAATGCAATAACATGCAATGTAAACATACAGGATCAATGTAATGCATATTATTCTGGGAATACTATAAATTTCTTTCGTTCAAGTTATTATTGCAGGAATACTGGTGAGATAGCAGCGGTATTTGATCATGAATGGGCGCATGCGGTAGATTTTGCGGATACAGCAGGAGGAAGTAGTCCATATGAAGCGATAGCTGATTTATCAGCTGCTTTAAGATTACAGACATCATGCATAGGAAGGGGATTTTGGGCAGGTTATAACTTGGGATGTGGACAATGGACTGGATGCCCGAGCAATCCTGGGGTATCATATGGATATAATTGTGATGGTTATAATTCAAGTGAATGTTGCACAGCGTGTACTGGGATAAGAGATATAGATTACGAGAATCATAGTGGTACTGATGCAGATACTATTCAGAATTATGTATGTAGCATATGTTCAACACAGGGTTCATATTTTGGTCCTTGTGGTAGGGAAGCACATTGTGAAGGTATACCGGCAGCGATGGTGGGATGGGATTTAGCAAAGCGTGATTTACAGGCTCCTCCGTTTAATTATGATAATTTTACTGCATTTGCATTAGCAAATAAGATAATATGGCAAGGTAATGATAATGTAAGTAATTGGTATTCGTGTACATGTCCGAGTACGGTAAATGCGTGTGGAGCAAGTAATGCATATCCGAATTGGTTAGTAGCAGATGATGATGATGGGAATATAAATAATGGTACGCCTCATATGGCAGCGATATACAATGCGCATAATCGTCATGGGATGGCATGTGCTTCGCCTTCGCCGACTAATAGTGGATGTACCAGTGGACCATCAGCAGCTCCGACATTGTCAGCAAGTGTGTTAAATAATGCTGTAAGTTTAAGTTGGAGTAGTGTATCAGGAGCAGCTAATTATTATGTTTTCAGGACTGAAGGAGTTAATGGATGTTATTTTGGTAAAGTGAAAATAGCTACGGTATCAACTACCAGTTATACAGACACTCAAGCACTCAATGGTAATACATATTATTACACAGTAATGCCGGTAGGGAGTAATACAGATTGTTTAGGAAAGATGAGTAATTGTGTTCAAGCAACACCTGCCCCTACTCCACATGCATCGTATGTAAGTAGTACAATTACAGATGTATGCCCGAGTGGTGGTCCTGGTGATGGAGATGGAATAATAGACCCAGGAGAAACTATTGTGTCTAAAGTTACTATTAATAATGATGGATCTGCTAATCTTACAAATATAGTTGGTACATTATCATCATCAACTTCAGGAATTAGTTTATCGGATTATGTTGCATTATTCCCCGATATAAATATGGGTGCAAATGGCTCAAGTATTGATCCGGATTTTACTTATAAAGTAAGTACATCGGTTCCTTGTGGTTCTGAAATAAGCTTTAATCTTGCATTAAAATATACACAAGGTAGTAATAATACAAGTTTTTCAAAAGTGGTTGGTACAGATTTACAGAATTTATTATTAAGTGAAACTTTTTCACCAGGTAATCCACCAACGGGTTGGACAGTAATAGATGGTGGATCCGGTGGGTATTCAGCATCGACATGGACTACAGCAAATCCATGCAGTAGATATCCTGGTTCACCTATAAGCGATCCATTTGAAATTGTTGATTCAGATTGTGCAGGTGCATCTGCAACTATGGATGAATCTCTTATTTCACCTTCTATTAATGCAAGTGGTTGTTCGAAAGTAATATTACAGTTTAATAATCAGTTTCGTGCATATGGAAGTGAAATAGCAGATGTGGACATAAGTACAGATGGAGGTAATACTTTTACAAATGTATTAAGGCTACAAGGCACAGATGATGGTTATCCTACACCGAATACCAAGCAAATTGATATAACATCAGTTATTGGTGGGAATAAATCTAATATTAAGATAAGGTGGCATTATTATAATGCAATTTATGAATGGTGGTGGATCATTGATAATGTAAATGTTTATTGTATAAGTTATACCTGTAATACTTGTGCTCCAGCACCTGAGATTGATGTTGAGCCAGAAGCATTGGTTGCTTTTGGGAATATATTGGTAGGAAATAACATTAATCAAACAATAACAGTTTCAAATAAAGGAAGTGCTGATTTAATAATTTCATCCGTTTCTACGCCTTCGGCTCCATTTTCTAAAACGAATGATACTTGTTCAGGAGCTACAATTCCAGCTAATGGTTCATGCACAAGTAATATAGTATTTAGTCCATCTACTGTGAATGTATATTCAGGTAATATTTCTATTATTTCTAATGATAATGATGAAAGTACATATCAGTTAAATTTATGGGGTGCAGGAGTGGATTATATTATGGATGGAGTGAGTGTAGCTTTAATAGGAGATACAAATGGTGTTATAGATATATATGAGAATGTTTCTTTTGCAACAACATGGAGAAATAATTCTGCAACGGATGCCTATAATGTGACGGGCAGTAGCATTACAAATGACAGTGGAATAACTTTAGAGGGATCAGCTAATTATGGAAATATTTTAGCAGGAGCAACAGTTTCATGCACATCTACAGGTGATTGTTATGGAATATATGCAGATAATGATGCAAGGAAATCAACACATTGGGATGCTATAGTGCAGGAAACTTTATCGACAGGTCATATTAAAGAATGGGTATTACATATAGGAAATAGTTTTTATGATGTGCCCGCAAGTAATATGTTTTATTATAATATAGAAGCATTATTGCATTCTGGAGTGACAGCAGGATGCACAACGAATGATTTTTGCCCGAATAATAATGTTCAAAGATCACAAATGGCAAAATTTATCTGTGCATCTATGGAAAAAGCTAATTCAGGCAGTTGTACTACAGGAACTTGCAATCAAATTTTTACTGATGTTCCATCAAGTAATCCATTTTGTCCATATATAGAAGCTCTTTACGATGCTGGAGTAGTATCTGGTTGTCAGACATCACCATTAAAATATTGTCCTTCTGATGTTACAAATAGACAAGCAATGGCAAAATTTATATGTTTAGGTATGAATGAAGCAAATCCGGGCTCGTGCGCTACTTCAGGTTGCACAGGTGTATTTGCAGATGTTAACTCAAGTAATCCATTTTGCACTTATATAGAGGCATTATATAATGCAGGTGTAGTCTCCGGATGCCAAACTTCTCCTCTTAAATATTGTCCGACTAATAAAGTAACAAGGGGACAAATGTCTAAGTTTCTCACTAACGCTTTTAACTTTATGCTATATTAAAACAATACAGCAGGTGCTTACAAATTTATGATTTTGTAAACACCTGCTATTTTTTTATTCAATATTTGAAAAAAGGAATTATTGTATTAAATATAGTACAGTTATTTTATGTTAAATTAAAGAATTGGGTAAGCCTAAATATCATAGCAATTAATGTATGATACATAGATATTGTATTTTCTCTTTTAGGTTTATGTAATCGGCACAAATTTTGATCTTGAATTAGTATGATTTGACATCAATAAGACAGGAGGTAATATGAAGTTAAAGCTATTTTTAACAATAGTGTTACTTATTGGGATTATTATAGGTTGTGGTCCACGAGTATATATTCATCATTATTCTGATGTACCGAAGTTAGAATCGATTCCACCACAATATGTAAAATTATTAAGATATGAACCGAAAAAGCCTCATATTAAGGTAGGAGAGATTGTATTTTATCCTGAGCCTGGGATGGATGCTTATTATGTAGAAAATTTATTAAAGGAACGGACAGGAAGAATGGGAGCAGATGCTCTTGTAATCGTTGAAGATAAATTTTTTAAGAGAGCTGTAGTTGAAGATTATTTCTGGTATCGTAAGCATATAATTTATAGAGAGAGGGTAATAGTAGGCGTAGCTATAAAATTTACACAGTATTAAAAATAGTAAATTAACATATATTTTAAGGAAAGAAGATTACTTTAGAGGTTTATAAAAAATATATGAATTTTAAAGATGGTTACTGGATTAATTTGACATAGTAATAATATATGGTTTAATATATTTAAGATAGAAATTAATTATGAAAAAGTTTGATATTGAATCAATAGGATATGATAATGTATTTCAATTTGTAGTATTTCGTGTTCAAGAGAAGAAGTTTGCCATAGAGATAGGGCATGTAAAAGAGATAATAAGGTATCAGAAGGCATCTGCGTTGCCAAAGGTTCCTGAATTTATAGATGGTGTGATAGATTTAAGAGGGGAAGTAATACCAATAGTAGATTTAAGAAAAAGATTTAATGCGCCGGTTAAATACGAATTAAAGACCAGGATAATAATAGTAAAGAGTAGAGGTAAAATAATTGGATTGGTAGCAGATGAGGCATCAGAAGTTATTTCAATTAATATTAATCATCTAAAGCCGGTACCGGTAGTGGCAAAATTTTATAAAGTAAAGTATATAATAGGGATGATTACAATAAAGAATAATATATATTTTGTGATGGAAGTAGATTCTTTATTAACTGAAGAAGAGAAGTTATCAATAGAGAAGTTAGAGATGAGTAAATAATTGGAAAGATTAAGGAGGGAATAAAGTGATAGATGATAGAATAATATTATTAAAGGATAAAGGAGCGTATTTAGAGGGTCATTTTAAATTAAGTTCTGGTTTACATAGTGGAGGTTATATACAATGTGCGAGGATATTGCAATATCCGAAGATAGCAGGTGAGATAGGTAGATATTTAGCGAATTACTTTAGAGATATGAAGGTAGATGTAGTAATAAGTCCAGCAATTGGAGGGATAATAATAGGGCATGAGGTAGCTAAGGCGTTAGATTGCAGGTGTATATTTGGGGAGAGAGAAAATGATGTAATGAAATTAAGGCGTGGATTTGATATTTCTAAAGGAGAGATATGTGTAATAATAGAGGATGTTATAACATAAGGTAACGCAACAAAAGAGATGTATGGATTAGCAGAGGAGAGAGGAGGGGTAGTAATGGGAGTAGGATGTATAGTAGACAGGAGCAACGATTTAAAATTATCAGTTCCTATTAATTCTTATGTAAAGCTTGAAATAAAGAATTATAATCCGGAGGAATGTCCTTTATGTAAATCAGGAGAGCCTATAATTATACCTGGCAGTCGCTGGGTTAAGAAATAGAAGTTATAAAATTGAATAAATATTTAGAATAAAGTGGATCTTTTCAGCATTGCGCAGTATTCAAATATTCTTTTATTTTCAATAATTTAAAGAAATTACGAGATGTTAATTAAAGTAGCGAAAAAGAATTATCATTTAATATAATTTTTTTTCTCTCGTAAGCTGTTTCTGTTTATTCCAAGGATTTTTGCAGCATTTTTTTTATGGTTATGGCAGATTTCTAATGCATTTTGAATTAGTATTTTTTCAAGTAAAGCTTTTCCTGAATCATATATATTACCGCTTTTCCATTTAGGTGCATTAGAAATAAGTACTTGAGTGAAATAATGAGAGAAATTATGATTAATATTTTTTTTACCGCCTTCCATAAAAGTCATGATAATATTTTCTGTAATCAAGTGAGAATTTGATGAATTAATTTTTTTAAAAAGATTTTCTAAATTAATTATTCTAAGGGAATAACTTTTTTTATTAATTGTTTCAAAAGCTTTTTCAGTAAGCATAATTTGATTATCTAGGGTTAGATGAGAGATGAAATCTATAATTGTGCTAAGGCTATTTTGGAATTCTTGGAATTGAGGTAATAGTATATTGCGTGTAGAGCATATATTATACTTTTCGAGGAAATCTTTTTGAGAGACATTGTAAATATGGATTATAGAATTTTTAGGTAGGTTGTTATTTTTTGCAAATTGTAAGAAGTAATTACCTTGGAATTGAATAAAATATTTTGAGTTTGGTGAAAAAATAAAATCTGAGTTAGATGGTGAATACTGTACAAATTGTAGGTAAGGGATATAAGTTTTTTTAAGAATCATGAAAAGTAAATAACCTAATCCGTAGGAGGATTTATCTTCTTCCAGGAGACATATAGTATCATTAGAATTGTATATTTTTTTAGCTATTTGATTGAGATGGAGTATTAGTGGTGATTGATTAGATGTATCAAGAATAGATTCTATATCAAAAGGATTTATTAAGATGCAGGGTTCAAAAATTTCTTTAATTATTGATTTTAAGAATTTTTCTTTATCAAGTTTATTTGCTGAATTTGGTATAAAAAAATAAGCAGCATTTTTTATATAAGAAAGAATTTTAATTAAAGGTAAAGAATCATCATAAAAAATCAGTGCTATAGAGAAAGGGTTATTAATTTTATTTTTAGAGAAAGATTTTAAATCATCTAAGGAAATAAGGGATATATTTAATTTAAATTTATTAGAAGTAACAATTTGTCTTTTATTAGCTTCAAACAAGGGGAGCCATTGTTTTAATTGAGGTGAAGCGTAAATATTAAATTGTAGGGATTCTTTGGTTAGCATAATAATATTAGAATTCGCTAAGGTCAAGGTTTATTAGGTATTGTTTGAATTCTTCACCGAGGTCTTTTCTTCTTAGAGCCATTTCCACTGTAGCAATTAAGAAGCCTAATTTAGTGCCTGCATCATAACGTAATCCTGAGAATTCATATGCATAAACTGGTTCCTCTTTAATTAATATATTTATAGCGTCAGTTAATTGTATTTCTCCTTTTGAATCTGGTTGGACTTTTAATATAGCTTTAAAGATGTTAGGGGTAAGAATATATCTACCGATAATAGCATAATCAGATGGAGCTTGTTTTGGAGAAGGTTTTTCAATCAAGGATTTAACTTTAAAAAGGTTTTTATCAACTTCTTCTCCTTCTATAACACCGTATTTGCTTATTTCACTTTTAGGTACTTTTTTTATAGCAATGATGTTAGTTTTTTTATTATTGTAAATATCTATTAATTGTTGAATACATGGTTTTTCAGAAACTATAATATCATCACCTAATATAACAGCAAAAGGTTCATCATCTATCAATTCTTTAGCAGCGAATATTGCATGTCCAAGTCCGAGAGCTTCCTTTTGTCTAACATATGCAAAGGAGACAAGGGAGGAAATTGATTTAACAATTTGTAATTTTTCAATATCATTATGAGTTTCAAGAAATTTTTCTAATTCAAATGATATATCGAAATGATCTTCTATAGCGTTTTTACCTCTACCTGTGATAATAATTATATTTTTAATATTAGCAGCGACAGCTTCTTCGACTCCGTATTGTATTAAAGGTTTATCAACAAGAGGCAGCATTTCTTTTGGTTGTGATTTAGTAGCAGGTAAAAAACGAGTTCCTAAACCTGCAGCTGGGAAGACTGCTTTTTTAATAATAGATGTTTTGGTTTTTGCCATATCTTTTCCTTTTTATAATAAAGTTAAATCAGGAGAAATTTCTTATATATTTTGAGATAGATAAAGCAGTAATAGCAGCAGTTTCAGATCGAAGTATAGCTATAGGAAGAGAAATTATTAAAGCATTACATTGTTGAGCTAATTCAATTTCTTTATGAGAAAAACCACCTTCCGGTCCTATTATTAACATAACATTTCCTTTCCTTATTTTATTTTTAACTTTTTTGGAATTTATGTCAAGTGA
>FWPU01009532.1_pt1 | contig 15202 bp, 14 predicted proteins | sample 2228361 | NCBI WGS metagenome assembly FWPU01 (sample SAMEA103939777, study PRJEB20133) | metagenome
CGCCTGTTGCATTGGAGAAGGAGTTACGTTTTGCTATCCGTGAAGGTGGCAGAACCATAGGTGCAGGTGTTGTTACAGAAGTAATAGAGTAGAGGATGCTTAAATGAGAGATATTATACATTTGTCTTGCACAACCTGTAAGAGAAAGAATTACACAACGACAAAAAACAAAAAAAAGCACACAGAAAAGTTGGAACTGAAAAAGTTCTGCCCTTTCTGTAAGACTCACGTGCTGCATAAAGAGGCAAAATAATTATGAAGAAGGACAGTAGCTCGAACGGCTAGAGCGGCGGTCTCCAAAACCGTAGGTTGGGGGTTCGAATCCCTCCTGTCCTGCTTATATAAAAGAAAGGATGATATGAAGGCATCTCTTAAATTTGATAGAATAAAAGGTTTTTTTGAAGAATCCTATGCGGAGCTGAAAAAAGTTTCCTGGCCCCCCAGAAAGGAGTCTGTCAGGGCGGCTTATGCAGTAATTGTTTTTGTGGTTATAATCTCCTTTTTTTTGGGAATAGTTGATTACTTTCTTGCAAAAATTGTTAACTGGCTGGTAGGGTAGAATATGGCACTTAACTGGTATATAGTTCACACCTATTCTGGTTTTGAACAACGGGTAAAACAGTTACTTGAGGAAAAGATAAAGACAGAAAAGCTTGAGCAGTTTTTCGGAGATATCATTATTCCTGTTGAAAAGGTGGTTGAAGCGGGTAAAGGCGGTAAGAAGATAAGTTCCAGAAAGTTCTATCCCGGTTATATAATTGTTCAGATGGAGATGAACGACTACACATGGCATGTCGTAAAGTCTACACCAAAAGTTACCGGCTTTGTTGGTCCTGAAAAAGGGGTTAAACCCATGCCTGTCAGTCAGGAAGAGATTGACAGAATTATGAGTCAGATGCAGGAAGGGATTAAAAAACCCAAGCCCAAGGTTGATTTTGCAAAAGGCGACACAGTTCGTGTTATAGAAGGTGCCTTTGCAAATTTTAATGGTGTGGTTGACGAGGTCAATCTTGACAGGGGAAGGCTTAAGATTAACGTTAATATATTTGGCAGATCAACCCCACTGGAAGTGGATTTTCATCAGGTTGAAAAAACTAACTAAAATTTCAGGAGACATAGATGGCAAAGAAAGTAGTAGCACAGGTAAAAATTCAGTTGCCCGCAGGTAAGGCAACACCGGCACCCCCGGTTGGACCTGCTTTAGGTCAGCATGGTGTAAACATAATGGAGTTTGTCAAGGCATTCAACGCCGTAACAGCAAAGCAAGAGGGCATGATAATACCAGCCCTCATCACGATTTATGCGGACAGAAGTTTTACATTTATTACGAAAACTCCGCCTACTTCGGTGCTTTTGCTTAAATATGCAGGTATTGAAAAGGGCTCATCAAAAGCCAAAAAGGAAATTGCAGGCAAAATTAAAAAAGAGCAAATACAGGAAATCGCTAAAATAAAAATGCCCGATCTGAATTGTGAAACCTTAGAGGCAGCTATTAGTCTTGTGGAAGGCACTGCAAAAAGTATGGGCTTACAAATAGTAGATTAAAAGGAGAAAGGTAATGAGCAAGGTAGCCAAAAAATATGCTGCTAGTGCGAGCAAGGTAGATTCAACCAAAGCCTACTCAGTTGATGAAGCCTTTGAACTGGTCAGGGAAACTGCATACGCAAAATTTGATGAGACGGTTGATGTAGCCATAAATTTAGGTGTTGACCCAAAACATTCTGATCAGATGGTGAGAGGTGCTGTTGTTTTGCCCCATGGGACAGGAAAGTCTGTCAAGGTTCTGGTTTTTGCCAAAGGAGAAAAGGAGAAGGAGGCACGAGAGGCTGGTGCAGATTATGTGGGTGCGGAAGATCTGGTAGAAAAGATTCAGTCCGGATGGTTTGATTTTGATAAGGCAGTGGCGACACCAGACATCATGGGACTGGTAGGCAAGCTCGGTAAGCTTTTGGGTCCAAGAGGTCTTATGCCCAATCCAAAAGTGGGAACGGTTACATTTGATGTTGCTAAGGCTGTAAAGGAGCTGAAGGCAGGTAAAATAGAGTTTAAAGTTGACAAAGCAGGTATCATTCATGCACCCATAGGAAAGGTTTCTTTCTCTTCCGATAAGCTGAAAGAAAATTTCAAAGCTCTTGTGGAGACCCTGGTTAAGTTAAAGCCAGCTACAAGTAAGGGTGTATATCTGAAAAAATGTTCCATAAGCACAACTATGGGACCTGGCATCAGAATTGACACTTTACCATTAAGGACCATGTTCAGGTAGTAACCTGGTCTGAGAAAGTAGGTACACCTTACAAAGGTGTTTAAAACAAAAAGTGCCTACCGAGACGGGTTAAGGATAAAAGTTCCTCCCGTCAACAAAAAAACAGAGGGGAGGTGAGGATTTGAAAAAGCTGGATAAAACAAAAATTGTTCAGGATTTAAAAAGACGTTACAGTGACGCCGAAGTTGCATTTCTTTTTAAAAACAAGGGACTCACTGTTTCTGAAATTACTGAATTCAGAAAACAGCTTAAGGCTGCTGGCGTAGAGGTAAAGGTTGTTAAGAACACGCTGTCACGCATTGCGGTGGAGGGCACAGACTACGCCTCGTTAAAAGATTTTCTTGTAGGACCTACCGTTACGTTGTGGGGATATAAAGATCCTGTTCAGCCGGCGAAAACCTTAAACAGTCTTTTGAAAAATCAGCCAAAGGCTGAGTTTGTTGTTGGTTCTATTAAAGGTAAGATTCTGAAACTGGCAGAACTGGATAAACTTGCCAGCCTGCCGTCACGTGAAGAGCTGATTGCAAAAATGCTTGGCAGCTTCAAGTCCCCCGTGTCAGGTATTGTCAATGTTCTTGCCGGGGTGCCAAGAAGTTTCCTGAATGTGTTAAATGCTATTAAAGACAAAAAAAATAATTAAAACAAAAACTTAAGGAGGCAGTTTAAATGTCAATCACAAAAGAAGACGTAATAAAGTTTATTGAGAACATGACGGTTCTTGAGCTGGCAGAACTGGTTAAGGAACTGGAAGAGAAGTTTGGAGTTTCAGCCGCTGCACCAGTTGCTGTTGCAGCAGTTGCACCCGGAGCAGCAGCTCCTCAGGCAGCACAGGAAGAGGAAAAGACCGAGTTTGACCTTATATTAACAGAAGCTGGTGCAGATAAAATTAAGGTCATTAAGGTTGTAAGAGAATTAACAAACCTTGGATTAAAAGAGGCAAAAGAGCTTGTTGAAGGTGCACCAAAGCCTGTAAAGCAGGGCATTTCTAAGGACGAAGCCGCTGCTGGCAAAAAGAAACTTGAAGAAGTCGGAGCAAAAGCAGAAATTAAATAACTTTTTTGAGGAGGTCAGAAATGACCTCCCTTTTTCCTTTTTTACAAAATTATAAAAATTATTTGCTTTCGTTCCTTGCCCAAATTCATTGAATAGGTTTGAAAACAACTCAATTTTTTTCATCAAAGTAAATCTCCAAAAAAATAAAGGAGTATTATAATCTATGAAAGAAATCTCTTTCTTTGGAAGAATCAGAAAAGATTTTGGAAAAATTAAACAAACCTTAGATGTTCCCTATCTTCTTGATATTCAGAGAAGTTCCTATGAAAATTTTCTGAGGAAAGACACCAGCGATAACAAAAGAAAAAAGGGTTTAATGGGTGTCTTTCAGAGTGTTTTTCCCATCACAGACTACACCGGTAAATACACCATAGAGTTTGTTGATTATACGATTGGTGAACCAAAGTATTCTGAAGATGAGGCACGCACGAAAGGAATCACCTATGCCGCTCCGATTAAGATTGATGTGAGGCTTTTAATAAGGGCGGAGGGTGAAGACGGTAAGCCCGGAGATATTGTTACTTTTAAAGAACAGGAAATATATTTCGGTGAAATACCGTTGATGACTGAAAACGGAACCTTTATTATTAATGGCACAGAGAGGGTTATTGTTAATCAGTTGCAACGTTCACCCGGCGTGTTCTTTGAGGAGGAGGCACAAAAAAATCAGCTTACCGGCAAAAGACAGTTTACCGCAAGGATTATTCCCATAAGAGGCTCCTGGCTTGATTTTGAATTTGATCAGAAGGATGTCCTGTATGTTCGTATAGATAGAAAGAAAAAGTTTTATATTACCACATTTTTAAAGGCTCTCGGACTGACAACGGAAGAGATATTAAACACCTTCTACAAGAGTGAAAGAACTTTTATAAAAAACGGCAAATTTTTCAAGAAGGTTGTTCCCGAAGTGCTTGATGGGCAAAGGGCAAGTTGTGATGTTGTAAATGCTAAGGGAGAGGTAATTGTTAAGAAAGGGCTGAAGTTCACACGAGGCAACATCAGAAAAATTATTGCTGCCGGTGTTGAAGAGATAGAAATAGTAAAAGATGATTTGCTCGGGAAGGTTACGGCAAAAAAGATTTTCAGTAACGAAGGTGAAGAACTGTGTGATTGCAATCAGGAACTGACGGAAGCCCTTCTGGATAAACTTATAGAAAAAGGTGTGACAGAATTTGACCTGATTTTCATTGACGGATATAATGTTTCCCCCTGTATAAAGGAAACCCTGCTTTTAGATAAAACAAAAAACAAAAAAGAAGCCCTTCTTGAAATTTTCAGGAAGATGAGACCAAATGAACCTGCAACACCTGAAGTTGCGGAACAGTATTTTAACGGGCTTTTCTTTGAGGCTGATAAATATGACCTTTCACCAGTTGGAAGACTGAAGCTTAATTATAAATTTAAACAGGATGTCCCTCTTGATGATTGTACCCTGAAGAAAGAGGACATTATTAGGCTGATTGAAATGCTGCTGAATCTTAAAACCGGAAAGGGATCACCTGACGATATTGACCATCTGGGAAACAGAAGAGTCAGAACAGTCGGCGAACTGGTAGAAAACCAATTTCGTATGGGTCTTGTGAGAATGGAAAAGATGGTGAAAGAACGTATGGCTACTCTGGATATGGATACGGTCATGCCGCAGGAAATTATTAATCCAAAGCAGATTATGGGCGTGCTTAAAGAGTTCTTTGGAAGCAGCCAGCTTTCTCAGTTTATGGATCAGACAAATCCGCTTTCAGAAGTGACACATAAAAGGAGACTCAGTGCACTTGGACCGGGGGGGCTTACACGTGAGCGTGCGGGATTTGAGGTGAGGGACGTGCATCCCACCCATTATGGCAGAATATGTCCAATAGAAACACCGGAAGGTCCCAACATCGGACTTATAACATCTTTGAGTACCTATGCAAGGATAAATGAGTTTGGATTCATTGAAACGCCTTACAGGGTAGTAAAAGATGGCGTTGCAACAGACGAAGTGAAATATCTCTCTGCCCTTGAAGAAGAAAGGCATGTCATAGCACAGGCAAATGCACGCCTTGACGAAAAAGGCAGGTTCCTTGATGAGTTGGTGCTTGCAAGATTGGGAGGTGAATTTGTTAATAAAAAGCCGGAAGAAATCAGCTACATGGACGTTTCACCCAAGCAGGTAGTAAGCGTAGCCGCAGCACTTATTCCCTTCCTTGAACATGACGACGCAAACAGGGCTCTCATGGGTTCAAACATGCAGAGGCAGGCAGTTCCTCTTGTAAGGCCTGAAGCCCCCCTCGTTGGAACAGGTATGGAGTACATAGTTGCAAGAGATTCCGGTGCGGTGATAAAGGCTAAAAGGGACGGTGTGGTTGAAAGTCTTGATGCAACAAGGATAGTTGTAAAACCACTGGAAAGCGAAGGCAAAAGCAGGGATGTTGCCAAAGTTGATATATATAACCTGATAAAGTACAGGAAAACAAATCAGAACACATGCATAAATCAGGTGCCTGTTGTTTCTGTAGGACAGACTGTCAGACAGGGACAGGTGCTTGCTGCCGGATTTGCAACGGACGGACCTGAAATGGCTCTTGGAAGGAATGTGCTTGTTGCTTTTATGCCGTGGGAGGGCTATAACTTTGAGGACTCTATCGTCATCAGTGAACGTATCGTTAAGGAAGATATTTTTACATCTATTCATATTGAAGAATTTGAAATAGCAGCCAGGGACACAAAACTTGGCAAAGAGGAAATCACAAGAGACATCCCCAATACAGGAGAGGATGTGCTTAAAAACATTGATGATAACGGCATTGTCAAAATCGGTGCTGAGGTAAAGGCTGGTGACATTCTTGTGGGAAAGGTTACTCCAAAAGGTGAAACACAGCTTACCCCTGAAGAAAAGTTGCTGAAGGCTATTTTCGGTGATAAGGCAAACGATATGAAAGACACTTCTCTCAGAGTTCCTCCGGGGGTTGAAGGTATTGTCATAGACACAAAAGTCTTTTCAAGAAAGGGTGTTGATAAGGACGATCGTTCCAGAGAGATTGAGGAAAAAGAGCTTGAAAAGCTTATGAGGGACAAGGAAGATGAAATAAAGGCTATTAAGGAAGAGTACGAGAAAAAGATAAAAAAACTGCTTGTTGGTAAAAAGTCGGCAAACAGGATTACTGACGACAATGGAAAGATTATTATTGACAAAGGGAAGGAAATTACTGAGGAAGCCCTGAACAAACTGCCAATGGAAGAATGGGAAAACATCTCCCTCCAGCAAAAGGCTGATTATGAACAGAAGATTAAGCAGTATTTTGACAAGATGGGAGAGCAGATTGAACTCGTGGAGATGGTCTTCAAGGACAAAATAAACAAGCTTAAAAGAGGAGATGAGCTTCCGCCCGGAGTCTTAAAACTCGTAAAGGTGTTTATTGCCATAAAGAGAAAACTTTCTCCCGGCGACAAGATGGCGGGAAGACATGGTAACAAAGGCGTTGTTTCTGTAATTGTGCCGGAAGAAGACATGCCATTTTTAAAAGATGGCACACCTGTTGATATGGTTCTTAATCCTCTCGGTGTTCCTTCCCGTATGAATGTGGGACAGATACTGGAAACACACCTTGGATGGGCAGCAAAAGAACTGGGCAAGAAAGTGGCTATCCTTTTGGACAAGACACCGGACATAATAAGGAATGAGCTGAAAAAACTTTACAACTCAAAGCGTGTCTCAAAGCTGCTCGATTCTTACAGTGACGAAGAGGTTTTTAAACTGGCTAAGGAAATCAGCAAAAAAGGGCTCTTTGTGGCGACTCCTGTCTTTGAAGGTGCAGCGGATTTTGAGATTAAAGAGATGCTAAAAATGGCTGGTTTGCCGGAATCAGGGCAGGTGCAGCTTTATGACGGAAAGACAGGAGAACCTTTCCACCAGCACACCACCGTTGGCTGTATGTATATGCTCAAACTACATCATCTTGTTGACGACAAGGTACATGCCCGTTCCACGGGTCCTTACTCACTTGTTACCCAGCAGCCTCTGGGAGGAAAGGCACACTTTGGTGGACAGAGGTTGGGTGAAATGGAAGTGTGGGCACTGGAAGCCTATGGGGCGGCGTACACATTGCAGGAGTTCCTCACAGTAAAATCTGACGACACATATGGCAGGGGAAAGGTTTATGAGGCGATTGTTAAAGGCGATGTTGTTCCGGAACCAAACATCCCGGAATCCTTCAATGTTCTGTTGAAAGAGTTGAGGAGTCTTGCACTTGACGTTGAACTTCTTAAGTTAGAAAAAGAAAACGAATAATAAGGAGGTCTAATCTTGGATACCATATACGATGCTTTTTATACCAAAACAGATGAAACAAAAGATTTTAATGCTATTAAGATATCCATTGCATCTCCGGAAAAGATAAGGGAATGGTCCCATGGTGAGGTAAAAAAACCGGAGACCATTAATTACAGAACCTTTAAACCGGAAAAGGACGGTCTTTTCTGTGCAAAGATATTCGGTCCCGTGAAAGATCATGAGTGTAACTGTGGAAAATATAAACGTATGAAACCCAGAAACATCACCTGTGAAAAGTGTGGTGTTGAAGTTATTCATTCAAAGGTTAGACGGGAAAGGATGGGACATATAGAACTGGCAGCTCCTGTTGCCCATATCTGGTTTTTAAGAAGTCTGCCTTCCAGAATCGGTGTGTTACTTGATTTGCAGCTAAAGCAGCTTGAAAAGATACTTTATTTTGAATCCTATGTTGTAATAGACCCAAAAAAAACAGACCTTGTAAAGGGAGAAGTTTTAACAGAAGAACAGTATAAGTCTGCCGTTGAGAAGTATGGTGAAGGCAGTTTTGAAGCAGGGATGGGTGCCGAAGCGATAAAGGAAATGCTAAAAAGACTTGATCTTAAAGCACTTTCAGAGGCTCTTAAAAAGGAGCTTGCAGATGCCGTTTCTGATGCAAAGAAGAAAAAGCTTGTTAACAGATTAAAGATTGTGGATGCATTTTTGAAATCAGGTAACAAGCCTGAATGGATGATACTTGACGTAATCCCTGTCCTGCCACCTGATTTAAGACCTCTTGTTCAGCTTGACGGCGGAAGGTTTGGCTCTTCTGATTTGAATGACCTGTACAGAAGGGTTATAAACAGAAACTCAAGACTGAAAAAACTCGTTGAACTTGGGGCACCTGAGATTATCCTGAGAAACGAAAAAAGGATGCTGCAGGAGGCGGTTGATGCCCTTTTTGATAACGGTAAAAGGGGAAGGGCTGCTTTAGGTAGCCATAAAAGACCGCTTAAATCTCTGAGCGACATGATAAGAGGAAAACAGGGAAGATTTCGTCATAACCTCCTCGGTAAAAGGGTTGACTATTCAGGAAGGTCTGTTATTGTGGTGGGACCACATTTAAGAATGCATCAATGCGGTCTGCCAAAGGTTATGGCTCTTGAACTTTTCAAACCCTTTATTTTCTGGAAACTGGAAAAAAGGGGACTTGGATCAACATTAAAGGCTATCAGAAAGATTGTGGAAAAGGGAAGACCTGAGGTGTGGGATGCACTGGAAGAGGTGACAACGGAACATCCCGTGTTGCTCAACAGGGCACCGACGCTCCACAGACTGGGGATACAGGCTTTTGAGCCCATACTTATAGAAGGCAAGGCAATTCAGCTTCATCCGCTGGTTTGTACAGCCTTCAATGCTGACTTTGATGGCGACCAGATTGCTGTTCATGTTCCGCTGTCTATAGAGGCACAGACAGAAGCTCGTTGTCTTATGATGTCAACGAACAACATACTTTCACCTGCTAACGGCAAGCCAATTATCGGTCCTACACAGGATATAGTGTTGGGGCTCTACTATATGACGAGGGAAAGACCTCTCGTCAAAGGTGAAAACACCGTGTTTTCCAATATTGACGAATTAAGAATTGCCTATGAAGCAGGTGAGCTGGATCTTCATGCAAAAATAAAGATCAGGATGAACGGTGAGCTGGTAGAAACCACGGTAGGACGCTGTTTTGTTTATGAAATAGTGCCGCCGGAAATCCCGTTCTCTGTTGTGAACAAGGTGCTTAATAAAAAAGAGCTAAACAACCTTATTGACTATTGTTACAGACATTGCGGACAGAAGGCAACGGTAATCATGGCAGACAGACTGAAAGACCTTGGTTTTTCCATGGCAAAGAGGGCGGGGATTTCAATATGTGTTGACCATCTGGTAATTCCTTCCAAAAAGGACAAAATAATTGAAGAAGGGTTGAAAAAAGACAGGGAAATAGACACCCAGTATGCTCAGGGGCATATAACCTCCGGTGAGAAATACAACAAAAAGGTTGACCTGTGGCAGACAATAACAGAGAAAATAAAAAAAGAGATGATGGACGAGCTGAAGATTGAGTTTGTGGAAAGTGATGGCAAAAAGGTGCAGACAGAAAGCTTTAATCCCGTTTACATAATGGCAGACTCCGGAGCCCGTGGCAGCACACAGCAGATAGTTCAGCTTGCAGGCATGAGAGGACTGATGGCAAAGCCTTCGGGACAGATTATTGAAACACCCATTACCGCTAATTTCAAAGAGGGACTGAGTGTTTTGCAGTACTTCATTTCTACCCACGGTGCAAGAAAAGGACTTGCCGATACAGCTCTCAAGACGGCTAATGCGGGATATCTTACCAGAAGGCTTGTTGATGTTTCTCAGGATGTGACAATTACTGAAGAAGACTGCGGAACTATTGATGGTATAGAAATGGGGCATCTTATTAATTCTTCAGGTGAAATTGAGGAACGTATTTCTGAAAGAGTGTTGGGGCGTGTTGCAGCAGAAGATGTCTATGACTCTATAACAGGTGAGATTATTGTAACGGTAGGAGAAGAGATCACAGAATCTGTTTCACAGAAAATTGAAAATTCCGGTGTTGATAGGATTAAAGTCCGCTCACCGCTCACCTGTCGTGCAAAAAGAGGACTTTGTGTTAAATGCTATGGCAGAGATCTGGCAAGAGGTCATCTTGTAAACATCGGTGAAGCTGTAGGAATAATAGCTGCACAGTCCATAGGCGAGCCAGGAACACAGCTCACAATGAGAACTTTCCACATGGGTGGAACTGCAGGCGGTAAGTCTGAAAAGAACACCCTTGAAGTAAGAAATGACGGTGTTGTTAGATTCAGCAATGTTAATTATGTAAAAAGCAAAGATGGTCATCTTGTTGTTATCAACCGTCATGGAGAGCTTGTGATCATGGATAAGTTTGGAAGGGAAAGGGAAAAATATCCGCTTCTGTATGGCACAAAGCTTCTGGTAAACGATGGAGAAACAGTCAAGGCTAATCAGAAAATTGCGGAGTGGGATCCATACTTCATACCAATAATTTCTGAAGTTTCCGGAATTGTAAAATTCGGTGATATAGTGGAAGGCGTAACGGTGAAGGAACAGCTGGACGAAGTTACCGGAATGTCACAGAAGATTATTCTTGAACACAAGGAACACAACCTTAGACCAAGAATATCAATTAAGGACAAGTCTGGAAAAACCAAAAAGATAACAGGTTCCAGTATGGAGGCAAGATACTTTCTGCCGGTTGAGTCAATGATAACGGTTACGGAAGGGCAGGAGATAGAGGCTGGTGACGTAATAGCAAGATTCCCGAGGGAAATATCCAAACAGCACGATATTACAGGTGGTCTTCCGAGGGTAGCGGAGCTTTTTGAAGCAAGAAGACCTAAGAAATACGCCATAATATCAGAGATTGACGGTTATGTATCCTTCGGTAAGGACAGCAAAGGAAAGAGAAAGGTTATTATAACGCCTGAAGTTGGTGACCCGAGAGATTATATAATACCGAAAGGGAAATACATTATCGTAAGAGAAGGCGAATATATAAAAGCGGGAGAAAAGCTGATAGAAGGCTCTCCCAATCCCCACGATATTTTAAGGGTTTTGGGAGAAAAGGTGCTTGCAAAATTCCTTGTTGAAGAGATACAAAATGTTTACAGACTTCAGGGTGTTAAGATTAATGACAAACATTTTGAGATTATAGTAAGGCAGATGCTCAGAAAGGTAAAAATTAAAACTCCCGGTGATTCCCGTTTCCTTGAGGGCGATATTGTTGACAAGGTTATCTATGAAGAGGAAAACAAAAGGCTGGTAGAAAACGGCAAAAAACCCGCCGTGGCAGAACCCCAGTTTTACGGAATCACAAAGGCATCTTTAAGTACAGAAAGCTTTATCTCTGCCGCTTCATTCCAGGAGACAACAAAGGTTCTTACCCAGTCTGCCATTGAAGGAAAGGTTGATTATCTGCAGGGACTTAAGGAAAATGTTATTGTGGGCAGACTGATTCCTGCCGGAACAGGTCTCGAGAGATACAGAAGGGTTGATTTTACTACAACGGAAGAGGTATCTAAAAAGGAATCGGCTGCTTAGTCAGGCATATGAGACAGGGCGGGTGCAGCAAAAGGCTGTCCCCGCTTTTTTATTAAAAGGGAGTAAAAAATGAAAATAGCAATTTCTGGCAAAGGTGGTGTTGGGAAAACAACACTTGCAGGAACGCTTGCCCGGTATCTTGCAGATAACAGCTATAAGGTGCTTGCAATTGATGCAGATCCCGATGCAAATCTTGCCTCTGCCATTGGTGTGCCAAAGGAAATATCTGAAAAAATTGTCCCCATTTCCGAGATGAAAGAGCTTATCTCTGAGAGAACAGGGGCAACGCCGGGGACTTTTGGTAACATGTTTGTTCTGAATCCAAAGGTGGATGACCTGCCGGACAAGTACAGTGTTGATTTTAAGGGCGTAAAAATGATGCTCTTAGGTACGCTTAACACTGCAGGCTCTGGCTGTTTCTGCCCTGAGAATGCATTGTTACGTGCCCTTCTTCGCCACCTGTTTGTTGCCCGCAACGAGGTGGTGATTGTAGATATGGAGGCGGGACTTGAGCATCTAGGTAGAGGCACAACAGCTTATGTTAACAAATTTATTGTTGTTGTTGAGCCGGGACGCAGAAGTTTTCAGACCGCAAGGCAGATAAGGGAACTGGCGGCAGAACTGAAGATAAAAGATGTCTGGATTGTTGGCAATAAAATACAGAGTGAAGAAGATAAAAAACTTATAGAGGAAGAACTGAAGGAGTTTAAAATTCTGGGATATCTTTCCTATGATGAAAAGGTGATCGCCTCAGATAAATTGGGCATCTCTGCCTATGACCTGTCAGAAAAGCTTCGGGAAGAGCTTACAATGATCTGGCAAAATATTCAGGAACTTTAAGTTAGCCTTTTCTTTTGTGACAAAGCAAACAACGCTCTTTGTTGGGATGTTTTTCCGGGAGGGGCATCTGTGTGCCTGCTCCGTGGCAATCCCTGCATTTTTTTTCATCTTTCAGTTCCCTGTGAACATCGTCAAGTGGGACTCTCGGTGTTGTCTGTTCAGGAGCCAGAGAGAAAAAAAGAACCACACCTATTGCAACAACTAAAAACAAAATATCCCATTTTTTTATCTTCATAATTACTCTATCCTATGACGTTTTTATCAGAAGTCTGAACAAAATCAGCCCTATGGCAACAATGCTGCAACCTGCAAAAATAGCAATATTTATTGCATCAGAAGCGACCGGATTAACAATGCCATAATAGAGCCCGGCAAGAAATATTATTAAGGCGATAAGAAAATAAAACAGAAAAGCCACCTTTCTTTTTATCAGCATAATGAGGACAAGAAACGAAATAACCACAGGATAAGGATTTTCAAGAAAAGCTTCTTTTGTTACCGGAAAGTTTAAAAAAAGATTACGCAGAAAATATGCAAACTCCATATGGAAATTTTAAAACAAAATATTTAAATTAACAACAGATTTTGAGATTTTTTACTGATACATGTGGTAGAATTTAGCTGTGAACTTTGTCAGGTTTATTGTTATTCTCTCTGCAGTTTATGGGCAGATAATTACAGGCTTTAATGCAAAAGAAAAGGTGGTTGCATTTACCTTTGATGCCTGTGAAACGGTTACCCCTGCCTATTTTGACAAAGAGCTTTTGAACTATATAGTTGCAAACAGAATACCTGTAACACTTTTTTTAAGCGGGAAATTTATTGAGAGAAACAGGGAAGAGGTAGAAAGACTCTCACGTTATGACTTTATTGAGATTGAAAACCATTCCTACAGCCATTCAAACTTTGCAACCTTAGGGTCACAGGAGATTATTGAAGACATCACAAAAAACGGTGAAATTATCAGAAAAACGACTGGCAGGTTGCCACTGTTTTTTCGTTTCCCCTACGGTGAATATAAAAAAGACGACATTGATGTTATTGAAAAACTTGGCTACAAAATCGTTCACTGGAGTTTTCCAAGCGGTGACCCTGATAAGAGTCTGACAAAAGTTCAGTTGATTAAGGGGGTTGTAAACAGGGTTAAAGCCGGTGATATACTGATTTTTCACATTAACGGTAGGGGCTGGAAAACAAAAGAGGCTTTTCCCATGATTGTGGAAACACTGAAAGAAAGGGGATACAAATTCAGCCTTATCAGGGATGTGATTAATTAAATTTAAAAGCCCAACTCCTCGTTTATCAGAATCACATGGAACTCTGTTAGTCTCGGAGCTCTTTCCATAATGCTTATAACCCTGCAAATACGTTGTGGTGAACTGCAGTCACTGCAGAATCCCGTTTCTGCACAGGGCGTTTTAAAGCTTAGCCTCCTTGCGTTGGGTGGTGATGCAAAAGATTTTACCCGTTTTATAGCTTCTGACAAGTCGCCTTCAACTATTTTGTTTCTGCCGGCAACGGCAATAACCTTTCCGGGACCGAAGGTCATAGCAGCAATTCGATTGCCGGTAGCGTCGATATTTATTATCAAACCATCGGTTGTTATGGCATTAATGCCTGTTAAATAAAGGTCTGATAAAAGGGCTTTTTTCATAATGGTAAGCTTTTCTTCAGGAGAAAGGTTAGGAAGATTGTGGTTGAAAAGCTCCTTGTTTTTAGTTGACAGACTTGAAAAAATACCAAGATCGGCTATTGACATGGAACCACCAAAGCCTATGGTGTTTGCATCTTTTGCAGCATCAAGAATATAGGCTATAGCCTCTTCCCTCGTTGGGGTATAGATCGCCATAAACCCCCTTTTATTAAGGGCTTCTGCAGTTTTCTGACACTTTTTTTCAAAACACCATGCTGCAAGTTCTTTTGTAATGGACATATTTCCCTCCGGAAACATTTTTTTTATTTTAGCAAAAGTTAAAAATTGAAAGAACAATAATGTTTCATCAAAAAAAACTATGGCTCATTATCTTACCATTGAGATTATAAATTTGACGGTTAAAGAAAATTACGTATATAATCTTGAACGTATTTATATGAAGCTTTCTGTAATAATTCCCGCTTATAATGAAGAAGGTTTTATTGGTGAATGTATAGCTTCAGTTTTAAGACTTAATCCTTATGAAATTATAGTTGTAGATGGCGATAGCATTGATAATACCGTTAACATAGCCAGATCCTGCGGGGCGAAGGTTTTACATGCAGGGAGAGGAAGGGGAGTTCAGATTGCTGCGGGGGTTGAAGCGGCGTGTGGTGATACTGTTCTCATGATGCATGCAGACACCCTTTTATCGGAAGAGGTTGTGTCTGATGATTTTGAACTGACTGAAGAGTTTGTTGCCGGTTTTTTCAGACTGAAATTCAGAACAAATGCCTTTCTGGTTAAAGTGGTTGAGTTTTTTGCCAACATCAGGGCGAGAATTCACTCGCTTCCCTATGGCGATCAGGCAGTCTTTGTGAAGAGGAAACAGCTTATGCTTGCCGGGGGTGTAAAAGAGTACCCCTTTCTGGAAGATGTTGAGCTTATGTTAAGACTTAAAAAGGTAGGTAAAATCAAATATGTGCCAAAAAAGGTGCTGGTTTCAGACAGAAAGCTTGTGGGC